>Ga0315294_10009042_pt1 | contig 10944 bp, 8 predicted proteins | sample YL17G13_40_MG_FD_203626 | JGI IMG/M metagenome (GOLD analysis project Ga0315294, IMG submission 203626) | Sediment microbial communities from Yellowstone Lake, YNP, Wyoming, USA - YL17G13_40 | ecosystem: Environmental > Aquatic > Freshwater > Lake > Sediment | place: USA: Wyoming | collected... | reverse complement strand
ATATATGTTTGATCACTGTTCTAAGATAATTGCTTTTGTCGATACATCCATAGAAGACGCGGCGCGCTAAAGGAAGGAAACGGTTTCAGCGTACCCGCCGTAGCGAATGTCTTCGGCAGACTATCACTGCTAGCAGCGTTGTGGCAATTAGCAACGGGAAGATCAGGTATGCCAGTAGCTCGGGAATAACAGTGACTTGCCCCTGTTCCGTGTATGCCAACTCGTTCAATCCATCATTGTTGTAGTCTCCTATCGCGACGCCAATCGGCGTTGTCAGCCCCGTTAGCTGGGTAAGGATTGTCACGCCGTCATTCTTGTATACTGTCACGGTACCGTTTGGGAATATCCCCGTGATTGCCGTCTCAGTCAGATTGTCATTATCGTAATCATTGATCGCCACTCCCTTCGGCTCATTGAGTCCGTACCACACTTTGGATATGCTGCCGTCGCCCCAACCTTTGTACACGTATACGGTGTTGGCAGAAGAGGCCGCGAACGCAATCTCGTTGAAGCCGTTATCGTCGAAATCTCCGATCGCGACGCCGCTCGGACTGCCCTGCCCTGTCCACTGCCTCACCACAGTTGTGCCACCGCTCCTGTAAACCGTCACGTTCCCGCCAGAACTCTCCGTGATCGCTATCTCTTTCAAACCGTCATTATCGAAGTCCCCTATTGCCACACCTTCAGGCCCTTGCAACCCGGTCCATTGCTTCGCCACCGTTACCCCATCACTCTCGTAAACCGTCACCTTGCCCCCGTTCTTTTCTGTAATTGCCATCTCGTTCAGAGCATCATTGTCAAAGTCTCCGATGGCCAAACCGTACGGATTATTGAGGCCAGACCATTGTTTGGCAATTGTTGTCCCATCGCTTCTGAATATTGTTGCCAAACCAGCAGAGCCTTCGGTGTAAGCTATCTCGTTCAAGTGATCGTTGTCGTAGTCGCCTATGGCAACACCTTGCGCCCAGTTCAGACCAGTCCACTGTTTTGATGAAGCTTTGACGTGAATCGGCTGAAACATCAGTCCTATGCACAGTGCAAGAAGAGCAACGCTTGCTGGGAAAAGCTTCTTCATATAAGTGACACTTCAAACCTGAATATTTAAGACCATTTAGCAGGTTTTATAGGTTGCGACGATGACGTGCATGCGCATTTGCGAGGGCTCACGCCCACTATCTTAGTTATCGCGTGCTTGAAGTGTGGACACTAGAGAAAGGGAAGGGATTCTATGTTGTAGCGATGCGCGATTTCTTTGAGCTTGTTTCTCAGGTCGTTTTCAACGTCAGCTGGCAATGGTTCCGGGGCATGCTCTTTTAGGGTCTGGTCGACGGTTTCTCGCGCTTTGTCTATCAGGTCCTTTGATCCTTGTTTTCTCTCAGCTTCGAGAGTCAACCTGTCAATTACGTTGGAGGGCATGAAGTGTTCTTTCTCTAGCCATTTGCGTGTGTGTTTCTCTGCGAGGTAGTGACCGCCGGGACCAACTTTGTCTATAACGTCCAATGCAAACGTCTCACTGTTCATGGCTATTCCGTCAACGAGCCTTAAGGCCATTCCGCAGATTTCGTTGTCTATGACTAGCTTTTCGAGCGATTGACAATTCTCGAATATGAGCATTCCGGGACCTGAAACTACGTTTATGCCTGCCAAGACTGCGAGGATTATCCCGATGCTGGTCTCAATTCCGCTTTGTGAGTCAAGCATTTTTGAGTCACTGAGACCTAGATACGCGTGAGAGGGCACTTTGTAGTATTTGGCAACTTGAGCAGCGGCACAAGCCACCATCATGTTTTCAATTGTCCCGAGGCATGATGAAAGACGTTTCATATCAAAGGTCGCCGGTGAACCTCCGTAGACAACAGGCGCTCCAGGTCTTGTGAGCTGGGAGATCACAACGCCGCTTAGAAACTCAGCATTAGATTGCACGAGAGTTCCGGCCAGGGTTACAGGGCTCGTTGCGCCCATCTGCGGCGCTGGTATGATTTCAGCTGGAATATTGAACCTTGCGCAATCGATAAGATTTTGACATGCCGTCTCACTCCATACAAGCGGAGAAGATGGGCACACGTCAAAGATTGCCATTGGTCTATTCACCAGCTTCTCTTCTCCGCCCGCAACAATCTCCAACAGTTGTTTCATGTCGAATATTCCATTCTTCGTGAAAGCGCCTGTAATGATGCCTTTCGTTGAATTCTTCAGAACAAGATAAAGACGGTATAGATCACTTATTTCGTTAGGCACATCAGAGGGCACAATAGCCGTGCTCTGAGCGTGAATATGTTTGAGCGCGTCAACCAGTCTAACCAAGTCCACCAAGTCTTTCGAAACGGGCTGTCTCGTCTGGCCCGTCTTGTGGTCACTAAAGTAGACTGCGCTAGACCCAGGGTTGAAAGTCACATTGTCGCTACCGATTATCCGTTCGTGCTTTCCATCTCGGCCATACAATTTCAGAACTGGATCTATTTTGCTGAGAGACTCCTTCACTAGGCTACGAGGTATGCGTATGATTTTTCCATCGGAATCAGCCTCACAACCCGCGTTTCTGAGGGAAATCATGACTTCATTGCTCTTTACATTAACACCTGCTTTTTCAAGGATCGCTAGCGAACCTTCGTGAATTTCTTCGATGTTATCCTTGGAAATCAATCGAAACAATGACCTTTTTGAAGTAAAGAACTCGGTCACGTACAATCCCTTGCCCATTCAGAGTCGATTATTCTTTGTTCGGCACTTAAGATTTGGTTCGCATTGGGCGCGCGCCATTGTACATTCCAACTGCTGCAAAAAACTTTTGTCAGATGGTATATCGATCGTAAGCAACACGCTTAGCGCACGCAACGCGTTTTTCAATCTGCGTATATTGAGACTAGACTCACAGGTGAAAGCTATGCATTCTTGCTCTTTTGAGACGACTTTTCTTACGGTTTTCCATTCTTTCTACATCGGATAATGTAATGTGCGCACGGAGTTGTTCAGGCCTCGGAAATAAAGTTTAATATGCTGAATGAAGACAGTAGTTGCTTGGAGAATAGGTTCGAACACGGACACATTGTAGGTCCGTTCAACTCAACAATACACGAGGAGAAGGCGTCAAGTGCACAAACGTTACGCAGCAGTACTACTTTTGTTAGCAGTCTTCTCAGTCTTCCTCACTGGAAACAGCTTCGGCTCGAGTCAGAGATCAAGCAAGCAACCAGTACTGCAGAATTCGACGTTTGGAGATCCAACAATCATAAACATCGATGGCGACGTCTCATTGTCTCCAGAACACAATATAGTGTACTGGAACCCACATTCAACAGGGCTCACGAACGTCTCAACGTGGCAAACGACATTTGACGACGAAGCCGAGATATTTCTGAGGACCTCTGCAAACGAAATGGGACATGTCGCAATGGGAGCGTGGTGGACAACCAGTTTCAAAACAAGAGAAAAACTGCCAATCTACACGTCAAAACCCGTTCAGATCGCTGCGAATTTCCGAATGAACATTGTCAAAGTCGACTGTCAGAAAGGAAACGAATGGGTGCGCATCGCACTTGCCTGTGCAGTCCAACGCGATGATGGTACAGTTGTCTACACGGAAACAGACGTTTGGGACAGCCCTGCCGCGTTACGGAGTCCAAACGGAAACATTCCACTCGGAGGAAACACCGTTTACAGAGGCGGTGATGTGGTCGAATACAAAATAGATCAAGCCGCCATCAGCGAGTGGAAAAACTACTCTGTGGATCTCACTAGACACATCGACTCAGCGTGGTCGCTCAAGTCTGGCGACGTGCTTGAAAGCGTGTACATCGTCGTTGAAATCATAGGAGAAGTATCAGTTACGGTCAAGATCGATGATTTTTGGCTCACAAAACTCAACTGACTAGGCCCGCATGGAATCGAAGGCCTAGGTGAGAATAGATTCCTCATCGCAAACGCAGCCCAGTCGAAAATCTGCGAACTCCTCAACTTTGTTTTTCCCATCCTACGATCCACAAAAGTAATGGGCACTTCTTTAACCCTGAAGCCGCCTTTTTTCGCCACGGCCATGGCTTCTACGACCCACTCAAACCCCTTCGATCTCGTTGAATTCAAAATCGTCTCTGCGCACCTTCGAGAATAGACCCTGAAGTTCCCCGTGCAGTCACGGATGGAAGTCCACATCAGCAAGTTGCAGAGCAGGTTAGCGACACAGCTTACTAATCGTCTCTTGAAACTCCAATTTGCCACGACACCGTCATGAACGTACCGACTCCCTTGAACCAAATCTGCCGCATCGGCAACACGAAGTAATCGAGGAATTTGCCTAGGATCGTGCGAGAAGTCAGCGTCTAAAGTCACTATACACTCAACATCTTTCTTGGACAGAGCAACCTCAAGACCTGAAAGCAGTGCGGATCCCAAGCCAGACTTCTCTGCTCTGACCTTCACAGTAATGTTTCCATAAATGCAGTTCAGCCTCTCCGCGACTCTGGCGGTGTTGTCTGGACTGCTGTCATCGATTATTACAAGCTCGAAATTCAACCCTCGTAGCGCCTGTTCTATCTGGGCGGTCAGTCTCGGAAGATTCTCGGCTTCATTATATGTTGGAATAACGACGCAGATCCTGCTCATCCCAAAGTCTCCACAAACGATCCATCTTGCTAAGTGAACTTCGTAGACTTGATTACCGGCCACACTCCATACTGCCGCGAGAAAAATCGATCAGCCAGAGACAGTAGGTAAATGACTGCTTCAACTACTATTGCGCTGAACAGATAGCCTGTATCCTTGGGCTTCTCAGCCATTTCTTCAGCCAGAACCTGCAAGGCGACGCCCGGTTTTGAAAACACGATCGTGTCCAAGACCGTAGGATATTCGCCTGTGATTTTCTTGGTCTGAAGATGTCCGAATAACCATCTTCTTCTCTGATTTACGTAATCGGCAACGTTAGAAGGCATCAGATTATAGCACACAGCTTTGGAAGCGAATTTGATGAAACCCTTCCGCTTGGCAACGATGGCGATGTAAGAATCATCGGCAGCACAATCGTGCGGAATCTCGGTTTTCACGTTACTTCGTATAGCCATGAACTCTCCACTGCAGTGAGCCATTTTTCCCTGATCGTTCAGTCTCGTCATCAACCTGGCCCAAAGACGATAGGTCATGTTCGCCAGATAACCTGAAAACCCTTTGGGAACCTTATCCGGATTCTGCATCGGTCGACCGCTCACGGCTGAGACTCTCTTATTTCTAAACGGGATAAGCAAGTGAAACATAGCGTCCTTGGCGGGAAAAACATCTGCGGGAACCAGTGCAATATAATCACCAGATAAAACATCAAAGGCTTTGTTCAAGGCTTCGGCCTTTCCCGACCTTTCCCGTTCCTCAATGAGCTTGATATTCCCGCGTGTCTTCATCTGTTGTTTCACGACCTGAACCGTGGCATCCGTGCAGCCGGATGCAACGACGATTATCTCCCTATCATTCACCTCAGGAGGGGTTCTCTGGCACGTTAGGTTCTCAAGAAGGGGACCTATCGATTTTTCTTCATTGTAGGCGCAGACAACTACACTTAACTTCAATTGCACATTACACTCTCCAACACTTCATTCAACTTGGACATGACCCTGCTTCGCGAACAATTCTCGCGAACAAACCTTGAACCTTCAACTGCGATTTCCTCGGTGTCTTCGGGAGCCCTAAGGAGTCTGTGGATATCCGCTGCAGCTTTTTCAGCGTTGTTTGACAACAGAAAACCGTAAGTGCCCTGAAGAGGGGTTTTGGGCGACATTTTGAGCGCAGCTACAGGCGTACCGCAGGCTAGACTCTCCTGTATCGCACCATCAAACCATCCGTCAACGTCATAGACTTGAATTGGCGAGAAAGTCAAGGCTGAAGATCTGTAATACTCTGGCAGCTGATTATGAGGAACGTATCCGTGAAAGACCACACGGTCAGCGATTCCCAAATCCTTCGCTAGACTTCTACCCCGAGCAAGTCCTGGACCGTCTCCGACTATGTCCAAATAGAAACTGTTTGATAGCCGCAAAAGTTTCTTCAGAATTTGAATCAACAGAAAAGGTGATTTCTCTCCATGAGCAGTTTCGGGTGTGGGAATCCGCCCAACGTACAGTAGCCGATTTCTGCGTTTGCGTCTCTTCGGTTTAAAGATCTCAGGGTCAATGCCAGGGACCGGAAGTTTTACGGCCTTTTCGGCGACTCCTAGTTTCTTGAACATTTCTTTCTCTGGTTCATAGCTGTACAGGATTCTGTCAGCGTTTCTTAGCGCTAGAAGGCAGGGAAGGTACATCCATTTGCGTAAAGAGCGGTTGTCGTACCCGTGAAGCTGTGCGACGAGCGGTTTTCCGAGTTTCCGTTTGACAAATGTTGCGATGTACGGAAATGAGAAGAGATAGTAATTGTGGAAATGGACGAGCTCGGGTTTGTCGATCAGCATCTCGCGTGCTATTTGTTCGGGATTGTGATCGTTTCCGAAGCGGAGAAAAGGTGGGAAACGGAATTTCACCGGAAATATCTTTACGGTTCCAGTCTGGTCCAAACGGTAAATCTGTTTTGATTCTACTTCTTGATGATAGGAGTAGAGGAGCGGTTCGAAGCCTGCCTCTTTGTAGAAACGCATATATTCGATGGAGAAGTGTTGGCGTTCAACCTTGTCCTTCGGTGTCCAACCGCTGAATCGCTCATCATGAAGAAGAAGTGTTAGGGCTCTCGTTATGACCACCTCAAGCGTTTGGCAACGTAGTGCCAACACATTGCTAGCCAACTGAACGTCAGGGCTGTCATCAGAAGCAACCTTGTCCATCCGAGTGGCCCGTCAGCGAACGCGGTGCTTGCTGTTAGGGTCCATGGCAATGGTAGCCAGAAGAAGGAAACTGCAGGCACGTGTACAAGCACGAAGATGAACAGCAGCAGCCACAGAAGCTCGATCTTGTCCCAATCTTGTGGATGTTGGAGAAAAACGCTGAGCGCAAAGAAGGCAAAAAGAAACACCAGGTTCTGCTCGGAAACCCAGACTCGCGTGGTAAACAACGTGAGAAGGAGCAGAAGCGACCATTGCACTGTCGATATAAAGTCTGCACTGACGTTGATTCCCTTGGGCACCATCGCGCGAGAGCGGAACAGGAGCAGGTAGACGAGTATACAAGCGGGAATCCATGCGTAAACAAAAACATCTGGCGGTGTGAACATGGGACCTCCCACGTTCACTAGCAAAGTGGCAACGTTAAAGGGGCTAGCCGCGCCGTAAGGAAATGAGGCCAGACTGTCATACGAGGGATTGGACGTTGTTACGTGGTACGTCAGAGCATTGTACATGTTGCTTGTCGGCCAGTTGAACGCGATCATTGGCAGAAAAGTGAGAACGCCCGTGATGGCAATTGTGTGAATCAAGTAGTTGGCAGCTCTCTTCTTGCTTCCCACGGACTTGTAGAGAAGTAGTGAGTAGAGTGGAGCAAGTACCAAGGGAAAAAGTTTGAGGGCAGAAGCGACTGCAAGGAAGACTGACGATGTTCCCCAGTTTCGATGAAGAGTGTACGCAGCCAAGAGTGCAAATATGAGGGCGATGGCGTCGAACATTCCCCATATGGTGCCCACAGCCATTATGAATGGGCAGAATATGAATATGAGATAGGTGGCCGTGGCGATTCTTTCGTTGGCTTCAGCCTTAAGTATGTTGTAAATGACGACGGCTAGGAGCAGCTCACCCAAGATTATTGGGATTTTCAATGCAAGGACGTATGCGTAAAGGTTGTTGGGCGCAATCGCCGAAGAAAACGCTCGCATCAGTCCGTCCACCAGACCCCACAATGGCGGGTAACCTATGCCCGGGATCACCCCGTAAAGGTGGGGATGTGGGGAGGCTGCAAAGATGTCTTGAAGAACGTACTGTCCGTAAGGGGTTGTTCCCTGCGACACTGCTGCACCGACTGCCATGAAAACGCGCATGTCAAATGGATGACTGAGAAAAGGAGCTAGGAACAGACGGAGCAGTAGTCCCGCGAGAAAATAGCCTCGTTTTGGAATTTCAAACTTCAAATTAGCCAGAGACAGCATGCACGTCGAACCGCGTCAGTCTTCCATTTAGTAGGGTTTTCCACAGATGCGTATTAAATATTATGTATTGCTACTCAATACAGTCCACTTCCGAAAACGAAACTTGCCCAGCTAACCAGAGCTGACGGTAACATTCACTCCGAAATCTGTTATCCCAGAAATACTATCGTTCACACTCAGCATCAACATAATCGGCAAAGTCTGTCCTGACGCAACAGGAGTGCCGGAGTAATTCCAGTCTATGTCAAGATAACTTTGAGCCTGCAACGGATTCCATCCCGAAATGCTGAGCGCCAAGACCGTGTTGCTAGCACCCTCATTGCGCACGTAGACAGTCACGTTCTTAATTTCGCCTGCAACTAGTGTTCCCCAGTCTATCGATTGCACAATGTTCATGCAGCTTGGATCCCAATAGAGGTCGATGCTTTTTCCAACCCCTACCACTTCCGGTACGCTCATCGAGTCCAAATATCCGTCGCCGTTTGAATCGTAATATTTGACTATGACTGCGCCTCCGAAAATACTCCAATTTCTGTATGTCGCCAACAATCTTGACGCTGCACCCGTTCCGGGTCCACCGAGCCCAGCTGCGATGACCACCCACCACTCATGATCTGAGTCGTAGTAGAGCGTAGCGACGCCATAGTCAGCGCTCACTCTGCCTAGACCATCGAACTCGATCACATACTGGTGTCCATTCGACGGGACGTAGATATAGTCCGTTCCGTTAGGGAATTTGTCAAAGTATGCAGGAAGCATTTTGGTTCCGTTTGGATATCTCAAATTGTTGTAGTACCATGTGACCTGGTTAACGCCTGGACCGCCCTCTACGAGAATGTTGCACGTTAACGGTGAAAAGGTCATGTGTCCATCGTCGAGATCATAAGTTGAAATGTAGTCGTCCAAGGTCGAAGCAAGAGAGCCGCCGGTGGCGTCCACTCCGAATTGTGCCGCTACCATTATCCCACCCATTACGTCCATCGTGTGCGCTGCACCGCACGGACCATGACCGCCAGGGCTACTCGAAGCAACAACAGCCGAACAATTCAGCAACCCTCCGGCAGCTACAAAAGGATGTGACAGATCTTTGAAAGTGAAAAATCCGGAATCTGGATCGTCTGAGAAAACGATCATAGAGATCTGCGCCGCCGCTGCGAAGATTAGAATTATACATGCTTCCAAAAGCCGTCGCCTGCGAAAAATCTTCTTTTTCATAACGTTTAGCTTTGGTAACATCGCCGCTGCAAAGAGTTCGAAAGCAAGCGGGCCAAGAATATTCGAGAGGTTTATTGTGCTCGAGACGAATTCAACAATTGAAAGCGCATCCAAGAATCCATCGCTGTTCGTGTCACTATATCTAACGACAGCCGCACCGCCGTGAAGACTCCATGATTCATATGAGGAGACTATTTTGCACGAAGCCCAAGTGCCTGAACCTCCAAGCCCGGCGAGGATGAGGACGTGACGTCCGTGATCATCGAGCGTCAGAATGAGTCCGTAGTCGTCTTTCACTCTGCCTAGACCGTCTAGCTGGATACTGTAACTATGAGCCGTGCTCACAACGTAGATGTAATCAGTTCCGTTAGGGAATTTGTCAAAGTATGCAGGAAGCATTTTGGTTCCGTTTGGATATCTCAAATTGTTGTAGTACCATGTGACTTGGTTAACGCCTGGACCACCGACCACCACCAAATTGGAGGTCAAATCGTTGAGAGTGACTTGGGCTGACGTGAAATTGTACCATGAAATCGTGTCATCCATGGTTGCTTCCAAAGTGCCGTTGTCGGTTTTCAAACCAAATTGGGCGCTGACCATTATCCCACCCATTACGTCCATTGTGTGCGCTGCACCGCATGGACCGTGACCGCCTAAGCTACTGGAAGCAACTACGGCCGAACAGTTCATCAGTCTGCTCGCGGAAACGTACGGGTTTGGGAGACTCTCAAGTCCTAGGGCGTTTCCATAGGCGCTCGGTGTGAATTGAGACAGGATTAGCAAGGCCGACGTGGCAATGGCCAAGGCAATCAGTATGGATGTTTTGTTTAGAAAACGGAATCGTCTGTACGTGCCACGAAACGGCAAGTTTTGATCACCTTGAGGCAAGGTAGGATGTATCCTTTGTTTCTGAATGAAAGAGTATCTGATATCTTAATAAACGTTATTCATCACTGGTTCAACAGACCCGCCAAGATAGAAAAGAATGTTGCGTTACTCGCCCAAGAATTATAAACAGAGTCAACCAAAAGACACTATCGTTCAGTCAGGGGGACAGATTTGTGAGCATAAGAAAAGGAGGAACAGGACACAGGCTTTCAAGGAAACGAGTTTGGTTTGACGAACTCAGTACGAAAGAAGCCGAAAGACTAGCCAGGATTGGAAAACCCGTAGTAATCCTTCCTGTTGGAAGCGTAGAAGAACATGGAGATCACCTTCCCCTATGCACAGACAGTTTGCAGCCAGAATACGTTGCACTCGAAGTAGCAGAAAAGAAGGACTGCCTAGTAGCGCCTCCGTTGCGATACGGCATATGCAGTTCGGCCCGGAATTTTCCAGGCACGATTTCAATAAGCTTTGAAACTTTGCACAAAATCGCATTCGATATTCTTGAAGAGTTTGTTCGAAACGGTTTTACAAGAATGCTCGTCCTGAGCGGTCATGCAGGTCAATATCACATGACAGCGCTCAGGCTCGCAGCCGAAGAAGTAGTTCTTAAACATGAAGGGGATGATCCCAATAGGATGCCGCGGATCATGGTTTGTTCGGACTATGACTTTGCTTACGAATTGAAGGGGAAATACTTCAGCGACAAAGACGGCCATGCCGGCACCATTGAGACTTCGCGCGTCATGGACATTCGGCCTGATCTGATCAAGAAAAAGGGCAGGAGCAGTTATCCGAAGTTTC
>Ga0315294_10009039_pt1 | contig 10946 bp, 9 predicted proteins | sample YL17G13_40_MG_FD_203626 | JGI IMG/M metagenome (GOLD analysis project Ga0315294, IMG submission 203626) | Sediment microbial communities from Yellowstone Lake, YNP, Wyoming, USA - YL17G13_40 | ecosystem: Environmental > Aquatic > Freshwater > Lake > Sediment | place: USA: Wyoming | collected... | reverse complement strand
TCGCCCCAGGCCGCTCGCAATTCGACCATCTTTCCCATCAGGATCCTCCATCGTCCCGCCGGGAATGCCCGGCGGGCCGCTCAGTGTGCAAGTGGTGCGACGCCTCGAGTCTTATCGCGGCCGCTGCGCCTCGAGCTCGGCCAGGGCCCGGGCCAACTCGTCCTTGTTCGGGACCTTGGCGTGCCAGTTGTAGTCCCCTTCCATGAAGGAGACCCCCTTCCCCTTCACGGTGTGGGCGATGATACAGGTGGGGCGGCCCTTCGTCGCCTTCGCCTCTTCCATGGCGGCGATCAGGGCGTCGAAGTCATGGCCGTCGACCTCCAGGACGTGCCAGCCGAAGGCGCGCCACTTGTCGGCCACCTGGGTCAGCGGATTCACGCGGTGCCGGAGATTCCCGTCCTTCGGGAACCCGAACTGCTGGACCTTGTTGTAGTCCACGATGGCCGTTAGGTTGTCGACCTTGTAGTAGTCGGCCACCCAGGCCATCTCCCAGACCTGCCCTTCCTGGATCTCGCCGTCCCCCAGCAGGACCCAGGTGTGGAAGTCTTTCCCCAGGCGCTTCGCGCCCAGAGCCATCCCCAGCGCCGGGCTCGCGCCCGTTCCCAGCGAGCCGGAGGCCATGTCGATCCCCGGGGTCTTGGTCATGTCCGGGTGGCCCTGCATGCGGGAGTCGATCGCGTCGTAGGTGTTGACCTCTTCCGGCGGGAAGAACCCCTTGAGGGCCAGCACGGCGTAGAGGGCCACGCAGGAGTGCCCCTTGGACAGGACGAAGCGATCCCGGTCCGGCCACTGCGGGTTCTTGGGATCCACGCGCAGCATCGTGAAGTAGAGGGCGACGGCGGTCTCCACCATGGAGAGCGGGCCGCCGACGTGACCCGCCCCCGCCGCGACCACGGCCTCCAGGATCATCTTGCGGACCCGGACCGCCTTCTCTTGCAGGTCCCGTTTCAACGCCGGATCAATGGGCATGAGAACCTCCTCCTCGGCTACTGGCGAAAAAGGCTGCGTACTCCGTTGATTGGCCATTGGTCACCTGCCAACAGCCCTTGGCCATCAAATCCCGAACCGTTCCTTCGTGGACACCTACCCCAGTCCGCGGCGGGTCCCGGCCGGTATACGTTAGCCCATATGCCGAGACGGCGCAAGCGCTGCCTCTCCGACGCGGCCCATTTCTCTCCCGCCGACCCGGCGATCCTGTTAGCGTTAACGTTACGCAAAAGGAACAAACTTGGCCCCGGCCGACTCCCCCCTTGACAGCGGTCGGTTCTCGCGACGACAGTAGTATGGTGTGGTCCTGGGAGTCCCGCCTCGCGGACGCGCCCGGGCGCATGTCATCCGCATATTTCGGGGGTTCGCCGCAGGGGCAAACAGCCGATCAAGGAGGGGTTGCATGAAGGCGCTCATGCTGGAAGCCAAGTGGGATCCGAAACCGGGGTACGTCGTCAGCCAGTTCGAGAAGCAGACGGGGAAGGCCGTCACCGGCAACAGCGTCTACAAGGCCCCCAGCCTCACGCTCAAGGAGATCCCGGTCCCGAAGATCGGGCCGAAGGACGTCCTGCTCAAGGTCAAGGCCTGCGGCGTCTGCGGCTCGGACATCCACATGTACGAGACCGACGCCCAGGGCTACGTGATGTACCCGGGGCTGATGAAGCTCCCCTGCGCCACCGGCCACGAATTCTCGGGAGTCGTGCAGGAGGTGGGGAGCGAGGTCAGGGACCTGAAGGTCGGCGACATGGTCACGGCCGAGGAGATGATCTGGTGCGGTGAGTGCAAGCCCTGCCGCAACGGCTACCCGAACCAGTGCACCAACCTGGAGGAGATCGGCTTCACCATCGACGGGGCCTTCGCCGAGTACATCGCCGTCGGCAGCAAGTTCTGCTGGAAGCTGGACGCCCTCTCCGAGCGGTACCCCGACCCCGAGACGGTGTTCGACCTGGGGGCCACGGTCGAGCCGACCTGCGTCGCCTACAACGCGGTCTTCATCCGCGGCGGCGGCTTCAAGCCCGGGGCCTACGTCGTGGTGTACGGCGGCGGCTGCATCGGCCTCTCCGCCATCGGCCTGATCAAGGCCTCGGGCGCCGCCAAGCTCATCGCCTTTGAGACGATGGAGGAGCGGCGCAAGCTCTGCGCGGCCATGGGAGCGACCCACGTCTTCGACCCGGTGGCCCTGGTCAAGCAGGGGACCCGGCCCTCCGACGTGGTCATGGACCTCACCCACGGCGAGGGGGCGGACTTCCAACTGGAGGCGGCGGGGGTCCCGGCCCTCACCTTCCCCGAGATGGAGCGGGCCCTGGCGGTCAACGGCAAGATCGCCCAGGTCGGCCGGGCCGCCGACCGGGTTCCCGTCTACCTGGATCAGTTCCAGGTGCGCCACGCCCAGTTCTTCGGGTCGCAGGGCCACTCGGGCGACGAGATCTTCCCCAACGTCATCCGCCTCATGGCCAGCGGGGCCATCGACAACCGGAAGATCATCACCGCCCGCTTCGCGCTCGAGAACGTGGTGGATGCCATCAAGCAGTCCGGCAGCCGCACCGACGGCAAGATCCTGGTGAAGCCGCGCTGACCCCGCAATAGCCCGTCTTCTGTCCGTCCAGGCGGGTGGGCGCATGCTGCGATAGAAAGGAAGGTTCACAATGAACATCCATACACCCAAAGGGCTCCTCGCCACGAAGCAGCCCGATCTCTGGTTCGAGGACAACGCCGTTGGACACCTGAAGAAGGAGATCTGGGAGGCCAGCGACACGCAAATCGATGCGTGGTTGAGGGAATACGGCGTCCCCTCCCCCTGCGAGTGGGCGAAGGCCGGGGCCTACATCCAAACCACGGTGCGCCATCAGGTGGAAGCCAACCGGCGGAAGAATGACATCGTGCTGATCCCGGTGGGGTGCACCGAGAACCACGGCCAGCACATGGTGAGCGCGGCGGACACCCTCTACGTGAGCATGATCTGTGAGGGGGTACGACGCTACACGGAGAAGCGCGGAACCCCGGTCAACCTGGCCCTTCCCCCCTTGATGTATGGCGGGCATCCCTACCATCACATGGGCATGCCCGGGACCGTCATCCTGCGGGAGGAGGTGGTGCGGGAGCTGATGATCGATGTGATGCTGGGTCTGTGGAACGACGGCTTCCGCAAACAGATCTTCATCAACAACCACGGGCACCTCTGGATGCTGGAGACGGCGATCCAGGAGTTCTGCAAGCGGTACCAACTCCCGGGGATCTACCGGGTGATGGACTGGCACCGGGCGGTGCGGGAGTTCTTCCGGACGGTGGAGAAGGGCGGGGAGTACGACACCCCCTTCATCCACGCCGACGAGTCGGAGACCTCGCTGTCACTGTTCCTGTACCCGGAGATGGTGGACATGAGCCGTGCCGTGGATACGGAGGGGGTCCAGTTCCTGCCGGGCGGCCACTTCGACACCTCGGTGGACATGTATCAGCGGCCGCACCGGTGGAGCGAGGGGGAGGGCCATTTCGCCATCGAGATCAAGGGCACCCCGGAAGGGGTGGTCGGTAAGGCCACCCACGCGGACCCGCGCAAGGCCAAGCGGCCCCTGGTGGCGATCATGCGCTATCTGACGCTGGTGCAGGAGGAGATCCTGGCCCGCTTCCCGGCCGGCACGGTGCCTCCCGTGGACATGGTGACGCTGCGCGACCCGGAGGAGTTGGCCCCCTACCTGAAGGAGCCCATGAGCCCGGGCTGGAAATCGGTGTACGGACTGCCCATGGTCGGTCCGCGATAGCCCCGGACCGGCCTCCTCACCCCCTCACCTTGTCGCTGCTTGACGCGGGGCACACCATGGCACACTACCGGTACTTCTTAGCCATCCAGACGCGACTGCCGGAGGACTACTTGCAGGATGCGGAGTTCCGCCGGAGCCTCGAGACGCTGCAGCGGCTCGGCTTCGACGGAGTGGAGCTGAATATCGCCGATCCGCAGACCGTGGAGCCTGCCCGCCTCAAAGCCTACCTCGCCGGATTCGGCCTGATCCTCTCGATGTTCGCCTCGGGTCTCACGGCCAAGACCTTCCAGCTCTCGCTGGCAGCCTCGGATGAGGCGCGCCGCAGGGAGACGATCGGTCGCACCGCACGCTTCCTGGAGTTCGCGCACGAGTTCGGCGCAGGGGTGATCGCCGGCTACCTCAAGGGCGCCCCCCAGGAAAACGGGCCGGGCGCGCGGGAGCGGCTTGCCGCCTCCGTGCTGGAACTGGCGCCGGTCGCCGACCGGCTCAAGACCCCCCTGCTCATCGAGGCGGTGAACCGCTATGAATCGCCGGTCGGCCACAGCCTGGCCGATACCTGGGACATCGCCCGCCGCGCCGGCAGCCCCTTCGTGCAGATCCTCCCGGACACCTTCCACATGAACATCGAGGAGGCGAACATGAGGCAGGCGCTGAGCGAGCACCGGGCCTGTTTCGGCTCCCTCCATTTATCGGATAACACCCGGCACTTCCCCGGCCTCGGAGCCCTGGATTTCGCCGCGATCATCGGGATTCTCGACGAGCTGGGCTACCAGGGCAAACTGGCCATCGAGGGAAACGTGCGGACGAGTTTCGCCACGGACGTGGAGGCGGCGATGCGGTACCTCGGGCCGCTCCTGGCCCGGAAAGAGGGCTAGGGGGCAGCTCCGCCAACCACGTCCCCGAGATTGCTCAGCGGCACGCCTTATCGCCTCGGGGGCTCGCGAGTCTCCGCCTTCTTCCCGGCGCCACTACTACCGGTCGGTGTACTTCAGCGACTCTTGGATGTCGCGGGGCGGCGTGAAGACGTCGATCAGCTTCGCCGGCTTGTCGGAGACCACCATGGCCGCATGCACCGTGTTGGGGGGAATCACGAACGCGGTGCCTGCCGGACAGAGCCTGCTCTCTCCGCCGATCGTATACTGGAGCGCTCCTTCCATCACGATCCCGATCTGCTCGTTTGGGTGGGCGTGCGGCGGAATCTGCGAGTAGGGTGCGAACTCCAGGAACGACACCGAGACGCTCTGCCCGTAGATCGCCTTGATGGTGATGCCGTTGACCAGCGGGATCTCCTGAATGTCCTTCAGCTCATAGAACGGCATGGCCCCCCTCCCCTGTGCGTGGTGTGCTGCCCCCACACGCTCCCCCCGCGTGACCCCTGGATCTCACCGCCAGTGCGGCTGACGCCCGAGGAAATGCTGCGCGCCTTCCGCGAGCCCACCCCTTACCGCGCGATGAACTCGCGGTAGTTGTCGCGCAGCAGAAGCGCCACGTCGGCCCGGATCTGCTTCGCGGCGACCCTGTACCCCGAGGCCTCCAGGTCCACGTACTTGTCGGTGAGCACCTTGGCGATGGTTCGTCGGCTGTGCTCCCACTTGTAGATGAGCTGATCCAGGACGCGCGCGTCGGAGTGCTGCGGGACGAACATGGTGCCCAGCAGCTCCAGCCGCATCCGGGTGATCTCCTCGACCAGCGACGGGTTGTTCAGGAACCACCAGCAGCCGAAGGGCAGCAGGTTCCCGAACTTCCGGCCCGCGGTGGCGAGCTCATGCTGGTTCTCCCGCGCCAGCATGGTGACCATGAACTTGTTCTGCGGGAAGTCGTGGCAGAGATTCACCACCGACATCACGTCGGCGGTCCCCATCGCGTCGCCCCCCTCCCGCAGTCCCGGGTTCACGCGGAGACGGGCCCCGATCATCATCGCCCAGGGCTTCCCCCGCTCCGCCAGGACCGGCATGAGGCACTCGCGGATGAACCGGTCGCCGGCCGGGTTCGTGGGGTCGGGATAGCGGAACTCCGGCGGCAGGCTCATGGCCACGTAGACCGCCTTCATCTTGTCGAGCCAGTAGACGAGGAAGCGCTTGACCTCGTCGATCGTCTTCCCCGAGAAGTCCGGCCGGGCCTCGTAGCCCCAGGCGGTGAGCTTCGCGCACGCCACCGGCCAGTTGCGCAGCAGCGGGTCGATCCGCAGCACCGCGGCGAAGCGCGGATCGGCGCCCGCCTTCGGCACGCGCTCCCAGATTCCGCGCTCCTGGTCGTCGAAGACCGGGTTGGTCATGGTGATCAGGTCCACGTTGGCGATCTGCATCACCTTGTCGATGTACTTGTCGGGGTTCTGCTTGGCGAACCACTTGCGGTACTTCGCCAGCGACTTCTCGTTGGGGTCCAGCCCCAGCCTCTCCAGGGCCGTCAGGACCCCGCGGCAGGCCTCGCTGATGGGCGTCCGCTCTACGAAGAGGTGTTTCCAGATGTGGTCGGCCTGCTCCGTTCTGCTCATCGCCCAGTACTTCTCGTACGGGAAGACCGTCGCGGGAGCGGCGCGGAAGACCTCGGCGATCAGGTAATGGTACGTCACCAGCTCGTCCACGCCCCAGAGGAGCAGCCCGTCCGGTTTCGGCGACGCCCCGAAGGCGGGCGGGTAGGTGTGGGTGTGCAGATCGCTCACCGGCTGGGACCACACGGCCTTCTTGACCTGGGACTCGATGCTTGTGCGGCTCATAGTCGGCTTCTCCTTGGGTGGGGGCGCGGAAGCGCCCCAGGCTGCGACACAGGGGGCTGGCCCCTCCCGGAACGCGAAGCAGCAAGCCAGGCAACCCCCTGCCCGAAGGATCTGGATGCCCCCGTCGATCCCGAACGGGCACACCCCGCCCGGCTCGAACCCCGTGGCGTGAAGCGTCTCCTCAGGGCGGGCCATCCGCGTCTTGACGCCGAGCGCCATCTTGAGCTTGGCGGACGAGACCCTGTGGTCGCCGGGGCAGAGCAGCATCCGGTATCATGCGGTCATCGCACCCGAGCGCAGATTCGGCCTGGAGCATGGCCCAGTGCAGCCGCCGGTGTCAAGGGAGATTGAAGGCGAAGAGCAGGGCCAGGGCGTTCACGCGCCTATTCGATCACCACCATCAGGTCGCCGGTGTTCACGGTATCGCCGGGCTGCACGTGCACCGACTTGACCGTGCCTTCGGCTGGCGCCAGGATGTCGTTCTCCATCTTCATCGCTTCCAGAATCGCCACCACTGTGTCCGCCGTAACCGTGTCCCCCTGGACCGCGTTGACCGCCAGGATCTTGCCCGGCATCGGGGCGCGGATCGGCCGCTCCCCGGCACGCGTTCCGGCCGCCGCTGTGCCCGCGGGCTTCGGTCTCTTCGCCGCCCGGGGCGCCCCCGGAGGCGGCGACGCCTTCCGGATCTCCTCCACGGTCACCTCGTACACGCGTCCGTCAATGGTCACCTGATACGTCTGCATCTGCGGCGTCCTCATCTCGACGCGCATCCGGTGGATGCCGTCCATTCCCAGCGCGTCCAGTCGCCCCCCGATCCTCCATCCCCCGGCGGGCTGGACGCGCCCGTCGCCATCCATTTGAGCGGCCTCCGCCAGCACGGACAGGAAACGATGCGTGGCCGCCGACATCGCCGCGGCGGCCGCCGGCGATCGGGGCCGTTCCCCCGACGCCGCCGAGTCGACAGCGGGGGCCGGCTCCGCGCATCGAATGACGGTCCGGCTCACGCGGCCGCCCACCCGCGCCCGCGAGACCGCGATGACCATCGGCCGCCTGTCCCCATCCGGCCCGATCTCTCCCTGGTATGCCTCCGACATCACGTGTCCTCCGTCCCGTTCCCGCCGCCCTAGAGCGGGATGTTTCCGTGCTTCTTGCGCGGGCGCTGCTCGCGCTTGGTCGCCGCCATCTCCAGGGCCGCGATGAGGGTCGGGCGGGTGTCCTTCGGATTGATCACGGCGTCCACGTAGCCGCGCTTGGCGGCCTGGTACGGGTTGGCGAAATTGTTCCGGTACTCGTCGATCATCTCCTGCTGCCTGGCCTCGGGATCGGCGGCCTCGCGGATCTCCTTGCGAAAGATGATGTTCGCCGCACCCTCCGGCCCCATCACCGCGATCTCCGCCTGGGGCCAGGCAATCACCATGTCCGCTCCCAGGTGCCGGGAACACATGGCCAGATAGGCTCCCCCGTACGACTTCCGGATGATGAGCGTGACCTTGGGCACCGTGGCCTCGGAGTAGGCGAACAGCAGCTTCGCTCCGTGGCGGATCACGCCGCCGTGCTCCTGGGCGGATCCAGGGAGGTAGCCGGGCACGTCCACCAGCGTGATCAACGGGATGTTGAAGGCGTCGCAAAACCGGACGAACCGGGCGGCCTTGTCGGAGGCATTGATGTCCAGGCATCCGGCCATGATGCGCGGCTGATTGGCGACGATCCCGATGGGCTGACCGTTCAGCCGGGCGAACCCGACCACGATGTTCTGGGCGAAGTGCCGGTGGACCTCCAGGAACTCGCCGTTGTCCACGACCTGCCCGATGAGGTCACGCATGTCGTACGGCTTGCTGGGGATCGTCGGCACCAGGTGGATCAGCGCCTCCGCCGTGCGATGCGGGTCATCCCCCACCGCCGCCCGGGGCGGGTCCTCCAGATTGTTCTGGGGGAGGAACGAAAGCAGGTAGCGGATCGTCGCGAACAGCTCGTCCTCGGTGTCGCAGGCGAAGTGGGCATTCCCGGAGAGCTGATTGTGCGTCATCGCGCCACCGAGGTCCTCGGCGGAGATCTCCTCGCCGATGGCCGCCTTGACGACATCGGGCCCGGTGATGAACATCTTGGCGATGCCCTTGGCCATGAACACGAAATCCGTCAGCGCGGGGGAGTAGACGGCCCCGCCCGCGCTGGGGCCGACGAGCACGGAGATCTGTGGGATCACCCCGGAGGCCAGGGTGTTCCGGTAGAAGATGTCGCCGTACCCGCTCAGCGAATCCACCCCTTCCTGGATCCGCGCGCCTCCCGAGTCGTTGATCCCGATGAGGGGTGCCCCCATCCTCATGGCCAGGTCCTGGAGCTTCGTGATCTTCTTGGCGTGCATCTCGCCCAGGGACCCGCCGATCACCGTGAAATCCTGCGCGAAGGCGTAGGCTGGCCGGCCATTGACGCTCCCGAACCCCGTGATTACCCCGTCCCCCGGCGCCACGGTCTTGTCCATGTCGAAGTTCGTGCAGCGGTGCTCGACAAACATGTCCAACTCGACAAACGTCCCGGCGTCGAACAGCTTCTCCAGCCGCTCCCGGGCCGTCAGCTTCCCCGCCTCGTGCTGTTTCTGGATACGGTCCGGGCCGCCACCGGCCAGCGCGGCGCTTCGCTTGGCTTCCAGTTGGGCGATTAGTTCTTCGATGGTTCGGTGCGGCATCGGTACCTCCTCCTGCAGTGATGGGCATCCGCGGGCCGCCTGCGCGCTGCCGGCACCCCCACCGGCCCGGTCGCGCTCCCGCTCTTTCGGGGTTCGTGCAGCATGGCCTACAGCCAGAAAGCCTGTCAAGCCGAACCGACCGATGGTATGAGGTCGCACCTGACTTGGCAGACCCGGGACCGGGGGGTCTGGAACCAGGAGCGCCGGACTTCCGCGCCGCCCCTACGCATAATCGAGGAGGCGCCGGGGGTCAAGGTGAATTTCGCCCCGACGCGGGAATCACACCCGGTGGCTCCGGATCAAGGGTGGGCTGCATCGCAATCGCCGGGGAGTCTCCCGGACGCCTTTACAGCGCACGATAGGGCTGGTATAAGTGCCCCATGCCCGAGCCCGGCGCACCACCCTCGGGGCAGGCCCGGGACTTCGTCGTCCTCAGCACGGCGCAGTTTTTCCTGGCCTTCGCCCTCAACTTCATGTTCGTCTTCCTCCCCTTCTACATTCACGCGGTGAGCCCCCTGGACGAGGTCGCCACGCTGCGCTGGACCGGTCTGATCATTGGGGCCGCCTCGGCCATGGCCACTATCGGATCCACGTTCTGGGGAGGCCTCACCGACCGCTTCAGCCCCAAGGGCCTCTTCGAGCGGGGGATGCTGTCCCACGCCATCCTGGTCACGCTGATGGGATTCACCACCGACCTGCGCCTGCTCCTCCTCATCCGGATCGTTCAGGGGTTCATGGGCGGGATCTCGACCATCGGCCTCATCATCGTCTCCGCCATCTCCACCGAAGCGGAGCTGCCCCGACGCATGGGGGTGTACCAGTCGGCCCTCACCCTGGGCCAGATCTTCGCGCCGCCGCTGGGGGCCATGGCCGCGGCCGCCTTCGGCTTCCGCGGCGCCTTCCTGGCCTCCGGTCTGATGCTGTGTTGCGTCTGCATCTTCTCGCATCTCGCCCTCAGCCGCATCCCGCCCCGGCCAAAGCGGTCCAGCGCGGACCCCATCCCGCGCCGCCAGATCTGGCTGGCCTGGCTCGTGTCCCTGGTGGGCACGATGCACATCGTCTTCCTCCCCAGTGTCCTGCCGGCAATCCTGCGCGGCTTCGAGATCCCCGAGCCCCAGCGACTGGTGACCGCCGGCACCATCGTGTTCGCCTACGGAATCGCGGCCACGGCAGGCTCCTACGGTTTCAGTCGGCTCGCCGGGAAGATTCCCGTGAGCCGCCTGGTCCTCGCGACCGCGCTCGGGGCCTCGATCGGCCAGGTGCTCCTCTTCCTCAGCACCGGACCCGTGACCTTCACCCTGATCCGGATGGCCCAGACCGGCTGCGCCGCCGGGATCTTCCCCTTGATCCTCGCCCAGGTCGCCGCCAAGTCCCGGGGCAAGACCATCGGCTTCATCAACACGGCGCGCTTCGCGGGAAATGCCCTCGGGCCCATCATGGCTACCTTCATCCTCTCCCAGTCCGACCTGTTCACCCTGTACCTCGTCCTGGGGGCCGCTCTCGCCCTGGCAGCCGCCGGAAATCACCTGGGGACGCCGGTCCGGGGGAAGAGCGCGCAAGATACGCGCCTCTAAGGCGCGCTCATCCTGCGCGACGCTCATGGACGGAGGGCTCCGGCCGATGCGTCGGGGTCCGTGGCCGCATGGCGCGGGCGGAGGCGCCGTTTGCGAGGTCACCCCGACGATGCGGTGACTTATGTGGCGATTGTGTGGTGGTTACGGTACACTAGTCCCATCACGCGTCGGCCGCACAGCCTTGACGATCTGCACCTGCACCACAGAATACAGGCGCGGGGGACATC
>Ga0315294_10009035_pt1 | contig 10948 bp, 13 predicted proteins | sample YL17G13_40_MG_FD_203626 | JGI IMG/M metagenome (GOLD analysis project Ga0315294, IMG submission 203626) | Sediment microbial communities from Yellowstone Lake, YNP, Wyoming, USA - YL17G13_40 | ecosystem: Environmental > Aquatic > Freshwater > Lake > Sediment | place: USA: Wyoming | collected... | reverse complement strand
TTTTACGTCTGTGTCCGACGGAAAAACCATCTGACTTTCAGTCGAAGATGCCTACGACATCTTCTCCACTCGGGTATGACATATTTCATACCCTCGTGGTCAAAGCGGGGTTTTGGGTCTTTCCGGCATATCACAGGTAACCCAAAGAACCGATCAGCCACGGGAAAGGACATAAAAGGACATTTTGAAATCACGTCGGTACATTGCTGTAAAAGGGCCGTTTTTTGGCGATTAAGACTTGGTTTTTCGCGAATAAGACTTGGTTTGGAGCTGGGACTCTCTCACGAAGAGGGTGTCTCCGACGGAGAGATGATCAGGGTGCATCTCCCCTCTCACTGCAAGCTCGCTGCATCCCCATGATTGATGGTAAAATCTCCGTTGGTGTCCGACGGGAAAAAATCCCGATCGGAGGGTCAAAACAGGGGTTTTTCCCGTTTTCAGGTATCATAGTCCAATCCGGCCTGAGATCGCCTCTCCAATTAGTGCTATTTGTTTCCGCGTTTTTACGTCGGAGAAATGGATGAAAAGTTCGAATTATGCCCGGTTTTTTGGGAAGTTGAATGCTGAAAGCATGAAACTGGAGAAGACAAAAGTCTTCGATTATTATGCCCGGAATCCGGGGCCGGATCATAGAAAAGGGGCAGTCTTCCGATCAGGCTACCATCGGAGAGTGCCGGCATGAAAAATACCTCAGCTCTCAGGCTCTCCGAAGCTGTCCGCCTTGGTTGTCTGACACTCCCCTGCCCGAAATCTCCGTCAGTGCCCGTCGAGAACAAACTCCGATCGGAGGGTTAAAACGGGGGTTCTTTCTGTTAAGTGAGGGTCCGTCGGGAATGACGGATCCCGAACTTCTGGGAAAAACGCCAGTTTTTCCGTGTCCGGAGTAGTACAGCCCGATCCTGCCTGAGATCGTGCCCCCAATTAGTGCTATTTGATGATTTTTTGGAGGTCATTTCATGCCGATTCCCGCCAATCGGAGGCCGTATCTCCGATTTCGTAAAACAACCGTGCCGGTTTTTCGCGAATTCGTGTCGTACATCGCCTGATGACCCTGTGAAAAGGGCCGGCCAGGATCGATGCTACCGTCGGAGAGTGCCGGACGATACCGGCAGGAGAGGATGCCTCGGTTCTCAGGCTGTCCCCGGCTCTCTGGAAAAGGGATTATTTTTTCAGCCGTTGGGCGTACGGGCATTATGTTCACAAAAAGTGAACAACGATTAAATAGTGAACATACCGTATAGGATAATTATGTTCACAAAAAAGGAACAAGCATTAAATAGTGAACATAGCACGGACCAAGTGGCAAACCTGTTTGCAAAAAAAGCAGCCGACATCATACGGGTCCTGCTGGTTCACTATCCGAAAACCTGGACGATGAGGGATCTGGCTGAAGAATCCGGTGCAGCTTTGGGGTATACCTCACGGGTGTCAAAAACATTGATCCGGCAACGGCTGGCGCTCCGTGCATCTGCCCGATCAGAGCTGAAGGTCATGGCCCCGGCAGATTTGCTCAAAAGATGGGCAGCGTTTTCCAACTTCGTCGCAAATACCACGTTTGTTGAATACTATTCCCATGAAGAAGATATCGGGAAATTTTTAAGCAGGTTCAAAGGCAGGGAACGTATGGAATATGCCCTGACCGGCCTTGCCGGCGCATTGCTTGTTGAACCATTTGTCAGGCCCACAAATACCCATATTTACATCAGGAAAAGATCAGACGCAATACAATGGGCAAACGAGCTTAGTCTCATGCCTGTTGAAGAGAACGGGAATGTAAAATTCGCCATTGCTTCCAGTGATGGAATTTTTTACGGGGCACAGGAGATCGATGGGATCAGGGTTGTTTCAGATATCCAGCTGTACGTTGATCTCTATAACTACCCCGCCCGTGGCAGGGAGGCAGCGGATGAATTGTATAAGAAAATTGAAAAACGCTGGGATAAAGCTCAGGACTAAGATACCATGTATTCCCGCGAAATAACAGAAACATCAAAATCTGCACTGCTCGAACTCGGTCTCTCATTGCAGCAGTACCGGAACGATATGGTGCTCTCAGGAGGATGGGCTCCCTACTTTATTACGGAAAATTACTTTGAGCATTGCGGAAGTGTCGATATCGATCTTATCCTCAGGACAACCATCATGCCAAAGTATGAGAGTATCAGGAAAATTGTCACTGATCTCGGATATATTGAGGAGAACCATTTCCGGTTCATCAGAAAAGTAAAATCTCCGGTCGATGGAAAATATTATCCGATCCATATCGATTTCCTGTGCGATAAATGCGAACTGGGATACCTTGTAAGAGTCCAGCCCGATCTGGAGGCTTTCATGTTTGAGGGTGCCGATATCGCCTTTGATTTTAATTTTGAAAAAGAGATAAAAACAACTTTGCCGGAGAACGGGGTCGATACAATGGTCTTTTTGGTTCTCGATTTTACAGGATCAATAATTTTGAAAGGCCAAGCGTTGCAGGGCCGAAAAAACATAAAGGATGCATACGATATTTTTGCATTAACTCACTATTTGGGGGGACCTGAACAAGCCGCTCAATACTTTAACCGGAATTTTGCTGAGAAGGGAGTCTCCGGTGAAAAACGAGATCTTGCAAGGAGTTCACTGGCAGTGATACAGCGAAAGTTCCGGGATGGAACGTGTGCGGGACCCTTTGGAGTCGAAACATTTTCTGAAACGAAATACCGGAGAAATATCGTAGCTGCCCAGGTGAACAAATTCCTGGAGAATGTGGAAGCTGTATAACTCAAATTTTCCACATTTTTTTCCTGTACATTGAAACTTCCCCCCTCGGATGGAGGATTTTAAAACCCTCACCCATGCCCCCTCCAGACAATACACCGTTAGCTTCTCCTCCGTACCCGGCTCAATGCATCGCGGCTTTAAGTCGCAGGCCGGGCACATCGTGCAGCCTAATTGCTCCCTGTCCACCTTCAGCGTCCCGCGTTTGTCGTGCAGGTCATAGAGCAGCTTCAGCTCCTTGCCTTCCGCAATCCGTGGGATCTTGTCTTTTGACCGGAGCCCTTTCCACTCGTACAACCGCCTGCCGCCTTTGCCGGAATTGCACGACCGGCAGACACGGATCGCGTTGTCGGGAATGTCCGGGCCACCGCAGGATCGCGGCAGGATGTGCTCTGTGGTCAGCGGACCATTTGCTCCGCAGTAGATGCACTCGTCAGGCTTTTCGTGCTCCCGCAGCCATTCCCGGATTGTCGATGACCAGATGATTGTCCCGTCACGGAGTTGGGTAAACCGGCTCATCTGGAATCCGCGCTTGCCTTCGAATCCGGCAGACTTGGGGATATAGCGTTGACGCAGCACATTCGACCAATCGAAGATTGGTCTGATATGGAGCTGGTGCGTTGACACTATTTGAGAAGCCCCCGAAAAATTAATGTGAGGGTCTTCGGATCAGTTCTGCGTACTGCCAGAAGATCTGGTCGCGGTTTGTTCTGACTGCAGCTGGGGGCATGGTTCGTTGTTGTGCGATTTCTGCGGGACGATAAAGATATCGGGATCCGGGTTTAAAGAGATCCGATACGCATAGCGAAAATAATCTTATATACAATTTCAAATACCGGAAAAAATATGAGAAAATTTTTTATGATATGGATTTTATTCATTAGCTGTAAACAAGTCCGTTCCATGCAATGGAACTCTGACACCAGTACACTGGAAAACCTGGAGGAGGACTGACAGCACTGACCCCAACATCTGATCGATATGCGATCCCATATAGCCTGAAATCGTAAGGCCGGCAGTATCGGCACATGCTTTCACCTGCCCCTTCAGGCCCTTACCGGGCAGGAACGGATCTGCTGGTGAAAGCGGATCTTGACTGCGGGCAGCCAGGACGGGATCAGGCCTGATGAACAAAGGAAACCATGATTATTCGACACAGCGCCGGAACCGGGAAATGAATGAAGACAAAAAACCTGGGAGGGAAAATTGTGCCCAGTCCAAAGTTGAAACTTGTCGCAATAAAGTTCAACCATGATCCAAATTCAATCGCTACAAATGCGATGAACATCCGGAAAAATGCTACGGAATTCATCGAGGTACCCGAGTGGAAATCCGGAATGGCAGATCCTGATGAATCCATGGCTGCCTACGCAGTCAAGGAGACGACGGGAAACACTATTACCATCAAAGTACAGCTCAAGCTTGATGGTATAGAAAAACCACCGGAACCATTCCCCGTCAAATCCCGGTTAAAAGTCCGGGCTGTGGTGCCTATAAAAAAACCGGTGCCTTTTGGGAAAACGGGGATTCTTGGCACGGTAAAAGAGCGGGAAGTCACGTTGAAAGAATTAATGAAACCGAATATTTTCCTCACCTTTGAACTCCAGAATACCCATCTGCAATCCAGTGGCGTGGGAAGCCATAGTGTCACCTGGCAGTGGCAGTACCAGATCATACCGCCGGTAACCTCCCCCGGAAGTAATCCATGGACTACGTTTGCCACGAGTAAACACCGGATCTTTACCGTCCTGGAAGAACCGACGGGCCCCTGGCAGCAGCAGCCGTATTCGAGTACAAATCTCCAGCTGCCATGGACCGATGTGCTCGGATACTCCTGCACGTGGGCTGCGGGTGCAAAGACGCAGGATGATGCAGCGTGCAAGGTCACAAAGGGGATTAACAGTTTCCCCTTGCTGAGATATACACCGGCAACAATGTTCGGGTGGACTACCTATATGCTTTCATCCTTCATCGCCAGTCTCAAAGGGGGGGTAATCTTTGTTTTGAACTGCACGGATTGTGCTGACGCGGTCACCACGTTTGCCAATATTCTTGGCTGCAACCTCTGCGAAGGGCGGTTTTCCAACATGCAGACCTGGCCATTCCTGGGTCTCGGGGGGGATCCGGCCAACGCAGCTGACTGGGTTGCCTGGGGCTGGAGCTATCATGAGATCTGCTGGCCGGGTGCAATCGGCGCCACCCAGCCCGTATGGGATGGGTGTCTTCAGCTGGATACCGATACCAACCATTCCGATAATGTCCATACACCCCTGCTTGCATGCAAACTGCCGTTTCCCGACTACAAGAATTACCTTGTCCAAAGCGGTTCATGCACGCTTGCCAGTAGTTGCTCGCGCCGGCAGGTGGCTTAGGAGGTTTTTATGTACGACGAAACCAAAAAAACCTATAAATTCGCCTCGTGGAGCAAGCATCCAAAATCCGGGGTATCCGTTCTTGTAAAAAATTTCACTCCGGACAAGGAAGACTGCATGGGGTGGAACCGGGAGCAGGACGAACGATTCACTGAACCCGGCATAAGGCGTCTCTATCGCGTCATGTGGTCAAAACCCCGGGATAAAAAATCAAGGATTCTTGTGGATATCCGCGAGACAGCATCATTTGAACAGGCGCAGTTGAGTTTGATCGAACATTTAAGTAACAACGAGCTCTCCCGGCTGCCCGAAGGTCCTGAAAATCTGGGAGATGTATCGTATGTTCACCCCCCGGGGGTGCCGCCAGCATCGTTCTGGGTGACGGGCAACTTGTGTATCAGTGTATACAGCCTTGGTATAACCGCGGTCCCGGTGCTTGATTCCGCCAGCTGTATCCATGCAAGGATAATGGAAAGACCGTCCGGCACATTGAAAGAACTGTCCTTAAAACCAAAAAAGAAGGAGATCGCTCTGAACGAGAATATAAAAATCAGTCCCCTCTTTCCCGAATCCAAAAGCGAAGAAAGATACTTCAAATGGTTTGCAACCGGAGGAGACCTGTTTTTTGAAGGGGAAGAGGTCTACTTCCGGGCGTATAAGAAAGGAGATATTCAGATCGAAGCATTTGCTGTAGATCCCAAAACCGGCGTCTCTTATGGCAAAACACTCCTAAAAGGAAAATAATTTTTTTTCTGAATTGAAAAATGCCTTATCATTTTAGATCGGACCTGCCTGATAGTACATTTCCGTTACACCAATCTTTCTTAATCCATTCTACTCCTCGGCCAATTTCACCACGGTGTCCGTCGAAGAAAAGCTCCGGAATGAGGGGGAAAACAGGGGTTCTTTCCGTTAAGTGAGGGTCCGTTGGTAATGACGGATCCCGAACTTCTAGGAAAAACGGCAGGTTTTCCGTTTTCACGTATCACAACCCGATCCTGACCGGGAACGCCTGTCCAAAAGCGTCCATTAGCGATCATTTCAGAGGCCATTTTCAACCGAAATCTGGCAAACGGATAGCGATAATCGCGTATTCCAAAAACCGTGTGCCGGAATTCGCCATTTTCTGCAACCAAAGTAAGGAAAATTAACCCCCTTGTTGGGGGGGCAAGGTGCAGGCTACCGTCGGAGAGTGCCGGACGGTACCGGCAGGAAAGAATGCCTCAGTTCTCAGGCTGCCTAAAGCTCTCTGCCCGGGTTGTCAGACGCACCCGTACGGACCATGTCTGACACCCCGATCCGGACTTCAGGAAAAACAGGGTTTTTTCCTCAAACAGGTACCCTATATCCTCGGGCGGCAGGATCCTCCACCCGCATCAGGAGCCGGTAGTGCGATACGTAATAAATCCGCTCCACCCCGTGCAGCCAATCTCTTCCCCGGCTAAACCCGTGACCAGCGGCACCTTTATATTCCTAATCGCGATTAGTACTAATCATGATTAGGGAATTCATCGACCGGGAGGAAGAACTCTCACTTCTCGAGCGCGAGTGGCAGGGAACCGGGGGCCGGCTCATTATCCTCTACGGCCGCAGGAGGATCGGGAAGACCCGGCTCATCGATGAATTCATCCGGGGAAAACCCGGCATACTCTACATCGCGGAGGACGCATCCCCCCACATTCAGATCGCCCAGCTCAAAGCCCGGTGCGCGGAGTACTTTAACGATCCCCTCCTTGCAGAGCTGGATATCAGGACATGGGAGCAGCTCTTTACGTACCTCGCACAGAAACCCATCTCTGAAAGAACGTACCTCGTGATCGACGAGTTCACGTACCTGATCCGGAACGATCCCTCCCTTCTCTCTGCACTCCAGAAAACCTGGGACCTGAGTATCACCGGTTCAGACTGGTGCCTTCTTTTTTCCGGGTCGATCCTCTCGCTTATGAGCGATCTCGCGCTGTCCTCGACTTCCCCCCTCTATGGCAGGAGGACGCGGGACATGCTGCTTGCACCACTCCGGTTCCGTGACGCGAGACGGTTCCTCCGCCTCCCGTTTCCCGATGCCCTGAAAGTCTACCTTTCGATCGGCGGGATACCGGAGTACCTGCTCAAGGCCGGCGATTATGATGACTCCATGTCCTTTTACCGGAACGAATTTTTCAACCGGTACGGGTACTTTTACCACGAACCCTACTTCATCCTCTCGCAGGAGTTCCGCGAGCTGAAGGTGTACCAGTCCGTCCTGCACGCGATAGCTCTCGGGAACACGGCACCGACCTCCATCGCCCAGTTTTGCGGGATGGACAGCCGGCACCTCTACCCGTACCTCGACTCGATGATCCGGCTTATGCTTGTGGAAAAAGAGGTGCCGATCCTCGGGAGTTCGCGGCAGGGGATCTACCGCATCAGGGACCGGGTCTTTGATTTCTGGTACCGGTTCGTGTTCCCGCGCCGGCAGGAGATCGAGACCGGTCATGCGGATGTACCGCTCCCGGACATGAACCCGTTCTTCGGCCGGCAGTTCGAGGCGTTCGTGCGGGACGAGTATGCAGGAACGGTTCTCTCGGGATACCGGACCGGCCACTGGTCGTATAAGGAAGACGAGATCGATCTGGTCGCGGTGAACGAGGACTCGTCATCGGTCGTTTTCGGGGAATGCAAATGGGGTGATGTCAGCCATTCCGGGGCAAAGAAACTCATCACCCGGCTGAAGACGAAGGCAAGGCTCGTGCGTGCCGGCAAGTACCGGCACCGGAAGTACGCGCTGTTCTGCGCCGGGACCGTTGAGAGGAAGGAGACGCTGAGGGACGAGGGGTACCTGGTTTTTGACGGTGCCGAACTCGAAGAACTCTGATGAGTTCTTCTCGTCCTCGAATATCGCAATGCGAAATTTTTCGGAATTAGAAGAATTTTGATAAATTCTTCACGTCCTCGAATCTCGCCGCGTTCAATTCTTCGGAATTCGCAGAATTTTGATAAATTCTTCACGTCCTCAAGGTTCTGGCGAACCCCTCTGATTCCGCCGAATTCTAAAGAATTATTCTCACGCCTCACCTCTCCGGTTTTGCGATGAAGCCCTTCGCATTAATTTTTTGGATCCATTGTTTCGGTGTGAGCGTGAATCTGTTGAGCCCTGCCTGTTTTCTAAACCCATCGAAATCTGAGAGGTCTTCAGACCTCGAAGAAGAGAAGGGTTCATCAGAACCCGTCGAATTCCACGGGATTAAAATCCGGGTTGTTGAGATGCTCCCCTATGCCAAGGAACTCGATGTTGTTCCGGTTCCTAAGCCAGTTCTGGATCAGGTAATCGGTCCTGTCAGGATCCTTGTAACGGGCTATATCCGTACCTCTTCATCGGGAACTGAAAAAGGGCACCCAGATCGCGATCCTAAAACAGGCAGGAATTACCCTTGGTGATTTCAGGAGACATTACAAGTAATATTCCATTGACAGAGTTTTACACGCTGTTACAATGTATCAGTAACCCGATGAATTCAGGCAGTGGCTACGGGATCATGAACAATTAAAAAAAATCAGAGTTTACTTAATATCCGAAGCGCCTTGTCGTGACGTTTGATTGATTTCTGAAGGATATGCCGCTCCTCTGTATTGAGTCCTTCCCCGCGTGGCGACGGTTCTTTTTTGCCGGTTGAGCCGGATTTTTCTCTCATTGACCTATGATAGTACCTGATTTTATCAGGGTATCTTCAGTGAGTGTGATGAGTATGTTTTATGTCCATTTCAATGGTGAATACCTGATCCATTCAAACCGGTATTTCCCGGACCGGTTATGAAAATTTCGGTCCCACGGTTCAGGAACCGAGATAAATGGCGTCAGGGATTTCCTTAAAATGCGGATCGCCGGTCACGACATTGTGATCGCCGTTCCGTGCCGTGGCGAGGATGATCGAGTCAGCGATCCCGGCAACTTCCCGTTTTTTTACGTGTCCTGCAACAACCGCGATATCCTCGTCTACCGGCAGGACGGAGCTTCGTGCCCGGATATCGTCAAGACAGGTCCGGATGGTTGCCTCGTCCTGCCCCCCTGCAATAAAGAACCGGACAACTTCTGCAAGGGTGATCGTTGAGGTGAAGAGCGGGGATTCTTTCTCGATCCACGTTTTCATCTCTTCGTTTCCCCGCCAGTATTCCACCCAGACCCACGTGTCAATGACGTATCCGATGAGAATCCTCCCCCTCGTCCCGCACAAATGACGGCCCGCCTGCAAGAAGCCCAAACGTCGAAGGGCGGTGTCTTTTTCGTTCCAGGAGCAGGAACCGGATCACGTCCTCGTACGTTTCTGCTTCAGCTTCGGTTTTTACACGGTCCAGATCCAGTTTGGTATTCCCTGATACCTGGATCGAGGTCTTGTGCCGGATACCATGTTTCTTCATGGTTGTCCGGACCGGTTCCGTCCCTGCCGGGGGATTGATACTGGGTTTTTTCACCCTCATCCGGCGGGACCTTCCGTTCTTTGCTGCGTTCTGCTGCATAACCTGCTATAACTTATAGCGCTATAGATTATAATAATTAGCATGCGGCAATCTCCGCTCCGTGTCATCACGAGTGCAGGGCATGATCGCGGCAGTCTGTGCCGAGGAGTTTGTGGCGAGGCCGTCGTACATGGGATGCCAGCGGTGCGATTATGAGGACCTGTGCGGGATGGGAGAGAAAGGGGATTGATCCCTGTTCCTGTACCTGAACATTGAATCGCTTATTCGTTATTTTTTCAGGTCTTCACTGATTTTCTGGAATTGTTCGCTCGTGATCTCTCCCTTAGCGTACCGTTCTTTCAGAATATCCATCGCGCTCTTCTCACCAGGAAGGGTTTTCTGGATACCGGTCTCCCGGATGATGATGTAAATGATCAGGAACACGATACCCGCCATCGGGATGAGCACAAGCACTCCCCAGAGCAGGCCGTTCATTCCCTTGTCGTTTGCGTCCCGGTACACCAGGTATGCGATAATCAGGGAGAAGACCAGCCAGATGAACATCATTCCCCAGCCCAAGAACGGGAAGCCGTACCCGCCATCCCTTCCTTCCCACATATAATCCATCATGTCGGCCATGCGGAAGGATATACCTGTAATCTCATAAAGCAGCGTGTGGTGGCACGGATGCGTTACTCTTCTTCAATCCTGATGATCTGCACGGGACACAGATCCGCGGCGTCCTGCACGCACCCTTCGGCATCCGCAGGGGGTGTCCCCTGCGATTTATCCCCGTTCAACCGGAACTTTTTGATGACCCTGCTGAACGAATCATCTGGGTCCTCTTCGAAAAACTCCGGGCAGGTATCATAGCAGGTACCGCAGCTCGTGCAGGTAGAACGATCGATTACTACTTTCATTGGTTATTCCTCTGGCACCCGGATCAGGATATAATTTTTGTTCCCGGTCTCCAGCGCCTTTTTCGCTGCTTTGATGACCGGGCCCTCCCGTGTATCACAATGCGGCGGCATACGTGTTCACACGTTGATTAATACCAGCTCCGTATGAGAAAAATAGTGCAGGAAGACCGTCCTGGATTCGTGCGTCAATATTTGAGGAAACGCGGGAATACACTATCAGGGGCAGATTCTGCTTACACTGCTACCGGGTTTTACCTATGAGCCGCATCCGCACCCTTTTGGAATGGACCGTCATCCTCGTCGTGTTCATTATCATCGGATTTCTAGCCTGGAGTTTTTTCTTTGGCGCCGGTACTTCAACTGCCCAGCCCTCGGGGCTGCCTGATGGTAACGGCGGCTTCTCCCAAAGCCAGCTCTCCAGTCAGCAGCAGTTCACAAAAGACGTGGGCGGATGGCAGTTCGCCT
>Ga0315294_10009034_pt1 | contig 10949 bp, 9 predicted proteins | sample YL17G13_40_MG_FD_203626 | JGI IMG/M metagenome (GOLD analysis project Ga0315294, IMG submission 203626) | Sediment microbial communities from Yellowstone Lake, YNP, Wyoming, USA - YL17G13_40 | ecosystem: Environmental > Aquatic > Freshwater > Lake > Sediment | place: USA: Wyoming | collected... | reverse complement strand
CGGCCTTCGTTATTGGGTGGATGTGCGTTGTGGGCATAAGACGGGCTTCTACCTTGACCAGCGCGCCAACCGCCTCCGAGTGCGGGAATTGGCCCGAGAGCGAGATGTGCTAGATTGTTTTTGTTATACCGGTGGGGTAACCGCAAATGCCCTGGTGGGTGGGGCGCAATCTGTTCTGGCGGTGGATGCTTCTAACGAGGCATTAGCAATTAACCGTGAGAACTTAATCCTTAACGATCTTCCCCTTGATCGAGTCGATTATCTTGCTGGAGATGTCTTTCGGCTCTTACGGAAATTCCGCGATAGCCGGCAGACATTCGATATGATCGTTCTAGACCCACCCAAGTTTGCTCCCACAGCTGCCCATGCTGAACGCGCCGCACGAGGTTATAAAGATATCAACCTGTTAGCTTTCAAGCTGCTGCGTCCAAATGGTCTTTTGATCACATTTTCTTGTTCTGGTGGGGTGAGTGCTGAGTTATTTCAGAGTATTGTGGCTGGAGCAGCTCTAGACGCTGGCGTTAATGCCCAAATACTCGAATATCTTCACCAGGATGTAGATCACCCAGTGGCACTTTCATTTCCAGAGGGGGCATATCTCAAGGGATTTGTGATCCGCGTAACTTAATGATTTTTCAAATGTGAATGTGACTTTCATCGTAGTTTTGTCACCTGACAAAATGTACAAAATTAGGTATATTTATCTACATCGAAAGGAATACAAATATATGAAACCTCTAACCCGTCGGCAATTCTTACTTTCTATGATTGCTGGAGCGAGTGCTATGGCTGTTACTGCCTGTGAGCATAAGAAACCCGCTAACCCGCTTGCTACTGCCACTCGGATATCAGTGGTCAAGTCGCTCTCTCCGACATACATTCCGACCACCAATCCCGAGTCGGTTCCAACGCCTACCCGGGTTTTCCAGGCGACTAAACCGGATGGATCATCCCTTCAACAAGGTTCAACAGAAACCATAGCCCAAATTGTTACACCTGTACCAACATCCACCGATACATTCCCTGCAACAGCCATAACACCGATGGGCAGTCCTGATCTTGTAGTAGCGCGCGGAGGTGATGATCCTGAAGCGTTGGTCCGTCGGGCAATTGCCGCCATGGGGGGTATGGAACAGTTCGTCTCTAAAGGGGCGAAGGTTGTTGTTAAACCTAATATTTGCACGGCATATCACTCTTACGAATATGCTTCCACAACAAATCCATGGGTTGTCGGGGCATTGGTAAAGATGTGCCTGGAAGCTGGTGCAGGTAATGTTACCGTGATGGATTACCCTTTCGGAGGCTCAGCTGAGGAAGCTTATGCGATCAGCGGGATAAAAGAACAGGTAGAGGCAGCTGGAGGCAAGATGGCGGTTATGTCGAGCTTAAAGTTTATAGAAACACAAATCCCCAAAGGGGAAAAAATTAAAAAGTGGCCGATTTACGAAGATGTGATGACAGCTGATGTGCTAATCAACGTTCCTATCGCTAAGGATCATGGGTTAGCCAGACTCACGCTGGGTATGAAAAACCTGATGGGTGTTGTCCAAAACCGCGAAGGCTTGCATTCGAGTATCGGGCAACGTCTTGCCGATCTCACCAGTCGGGTATATCCAACCCTGACCGTTATAGATTCTATACGAATGTTATTATATGGTGGGCCTACCGGTGGTGATCTAAATGCAGTTAAAAAAATCGATACAATTATCGCCAGTCGGGATATTGTGGCTGCAGATAGTTACACCGCCACATTATTCATGATGCAACCGGATGAATTGAGCTATGTAAAAGCTGGGGTAGAAATGGGATTGGGACGCAGCGATCTACAAAATTTACGTGTCGAGGAGATTACGGTCGGTGGCTAAGAAAGGTACTGCTCGTAGATGGGTTACCACTAGAAAAATAGTCCAGTATCTTGCATTGGCCGGGTTTATTGCCTTATTTATAGGTTCCCGGCGTGGAGGATGGCCCACAGTCCTGGCCAACCTCCCACTACGCCTCGATCCCCTGACTGTTCTGGCTAATTTTATCGCCAATCGAACTTTTCTGTCCGGATCAGCTCTGGCACTACTGGTTGTGCTGCTGACATTAATACTAGGTCGGGTGTGGTGTGGATGGCTTTGTCCGCTCGGTACGGTGTTGGACACTTTCTCACCGCGGCTGAAAGATGGAGATACGCTGCGGGAGAGGTTCTCCTGGAGAGGAGTGAAGTACGGGCTTCTATTCACCGTTATCGTTTCAGCCTTGCTTGGAAATCTCACCCTCTTGTTCCTCGATCCGATTACTATCTTTGTCCGAACCCTGGCGGTCAGTATATGGCCGGCTCTGGATCAGATCGTTACAGCGGGTGAAAAATTTCTTTATAAAGTTCCTATCCTCTCTGATCCAGTTTTGAGGTTTGATAATGCAGTTCGGCCTGAGATTTTTCCCTCCACACCATTCTATTTCCGGCAAACCGTCTTGTTTGCGGTAATATTTATGGGTCTGATAGCCCTCAACTGGCTTGAGAGGCGTTTTTGGTGTCGTTATTTATGCCCTTTGGGTGGGTTGTTGGGATTGCTGAGTAAATTAGCCATCTTTCGCCGAGAGGTGACTGAGGCGTGTAAAGGATGTGGTTTGTGTGCGCCTGCTTGCCCGGTCGGCACGATCGATCCTACCAGGAATTTTGCCAGCGACCCATCCGAATGTGCCATGTGCCTGGATTGTCTGGAGGCTTGCCCGCGCAGCCGGGTTACCTTTGCGCCCGGGCTGCGCCTCGCTGAAAAGCGTGAGTACGACCCGGGCCGGCGCCATGCATTGTTGGCTATTGGATCATCTATCGCGGCTGTAGCGCTGCTGCGCAGCGATATGTTGAACCATCGTGACAATCCTTATCGTATCCAACCACCGGGCGGGCGCGAGAATGACCTGCTGGGGAAGTGCGTGCGCTGTGGCGAGTGCTTGCGCGCCTGTCCTACTGGCGGGTTGCAGCCATCTATCACGGAGTTGGGGCTGGAGGGATTGTGGACCCCTATATTGGTGCCCCGGCTGGGTTATTGTGATTACTCATGCAACGCATGCGGACAAATTTGCCCAGTTAAAGCCATCCCATCACTAGGTTTAGAGGAAAAACGCCAGCAAGTGATCGGTAAAGCGTATATCGATGAGAACCGCTGCATTGCGTGGGCGGATCACACAGAGTGCGTTGTATGTGAAGAGATGTGCCCGCTGACTGAGAAAGCCATCACACTCGTTGAGGCTGATAGCATCCCAAATGATGAGATTATAATGACTATCCCGCTGCCCCGGGTAAATCGCGATTTATGCATCGGATGTGGGATATGCGAGTATAAATGCCCGGTTAATGGTGAAGCAGCTATTCGTGTTTATGCCCCACAGTCAATATAGAAATTCACGCTTAGTAAAGGAAGCTGGTTAAACTGGGAAATACTACCGGCTCATTAAAACCACTGAACTCGATTGTAGCAGTTACAGGGAGCGATTCGCCCTGGCTCACGATCTCCATCTCGATATAGAGCTTATGGATCCGAAGATCGTCAACACCGATCCATAGTTCACCGCGCGCCCGCGAGGCAACTAAATCGATCTGGCTGGAGGCCACCGGAGCGCGTTGGGCGAGATATAATGGCAGATCGATCCCGATGGTTATACGTTGGCAGGTCACGCCGTTTACAGCCTCGATTCCCGCCAGCATGGGGTTTAATGCATTATCACTGGCCTCAATCAAGTCAAAAGCTTTACTGAGCAGGCTGGTAGGCAGATCCATCTGTTCTGGGGTGGTGGGTTCCCATGTGTCGGAGCCAAGCGGTTTTATATAAACTTCATTTGGACCAAGTGATAACACCTCAAAATTCTGCAGAAATAGCGACAGCTTAATATAAACCTTATCGGGACGTTCCGCTACCCCGTCACCCTTGAACGTCACTGGTAGAATCCCGCTTTTTGTGGTCAGGCTGATCTTCATCTTCAACGTGTTTACTGCTCGCATGGCAGTCTTTGCCTGGAGGAGTAATATCTCAGCTTGGGAAAGGGTTGGTGTGGGTGTGGCAGATCGGGTGGGGGTTGGGGAAGCGGTTTTCGTTGCTGTAGAGGTGTGAGTTAAAGAAGGTGTAAAAGTTATAGTTTGTGTCGGGCTGGTGGTTGGTGTTGTGGTGAGGGTTGGTTTGCGTGTAGCCGTGAAAGTTGTTGAGGGTTGTTGGGTGTAAGTGAGCTGGCGCGTTGTAGCCGGTTTTGATGAGGTGGGCTTCCCCCGGGCGAGAGAGCATGCCAGGCTGAAGATGACCAGTATCAAGAACAGTGCTGTCAGACCAAGCTGGGAGCGAAACACGCGCTGCATTGAGAAAAAATAATGGGAGTACAGGCGTAAGACTGCACTCCTAGAAGTCGGATAATGATTATATTATCGGTGAATGGGTATCCACTCAGCGCTTTTGGACCACTAACTTTTTTTCTTTAGACTATTTCACCTGCATGAAACGCTGCGCGAGTGTCCCGCACACCGGGCAATTTCCAGTCATTGGGCCTTCATGGGTGTACCCGCAGACTGGGCAGATGTAATAATCGACAGTCGTGGTTTCTTTACCTAATTTCTCCAAAGCCTGGCGGTATAGTATCTCATGCACCTTTTCCACTTCTAACGCCCATCTGAATGAACGGGCGGCTTGCTTGTCGCCTTCAGCCTCAGCCCCTGACAGCATGGGCGGATACATCGAGTTAACCTCATAATTTTCACCGCCCATGGCGGTCTGGATATTCTCTGCAGTGGATTTAACTTCGCCAAGTGCCTTGAAGTGATTGAGTGCATGGATGGTTTCAGCTTCCGCAATGCCACGGAACAACTTGGCTACCTGTGGAAAACCGTCTTCATCGGCCTTTTTGGCAAACGCGAGATATTTGCGGTTCGCTTGTGACTCGCCTGCGAATGCAGCTTTTAAATTCTCAACTGTTTTTGACATATTATTCTCCTCTTGGTGTCTAAAATTCGGGTATTCCTATTAAAGTATAGTTCTATTCCTAAAACGACCTTATCTGTCATTTTTTATGGATTACTAATTTCCTCGTTTACAGGCTGTTTTTCGGACGGGTTGACCCGATTCGTAGGAGCCTGGCTTTTCGAGGTGCCTATCATGAGTGCAGGTGTATTATAGCAGTATTTAGAAATTGAAAATGGCATGATGGGGTAGTGGAGATCGAGTAAAATTCTACTTGATTTTCAACAGAAGGAGGTTCCCACATCATGCAAAAATTTTCATCACCATATAAAATCCAATACTTTTTATTCGTTCTTTTGTTGGTTAGTTGTAAAGCGAAAACTGCCCCGACCGCCACGTTGGTCCCTCCAACTCCAACCCCCGCACCCGTGTCGACCGATACCCCAGCTCCTACTACGGCACCACCAATTACTCCAACCCACGAACCCTTATATCTATCAACTGCCACGGTGGTTCCTGAGGAGTCTCGCCCGTTGTTGTTGGTACACTATATGCCCTGGTACCAGGCTCCGCCAATTGATAGTGCGTGGGGTTGGCATTGGACGATGAACCACTTCAACCCAGACCTGAAAGACGAGAATGGACGCCGAGATGTAGCTTCGCATTTTTACCCATTAACGGGTCCATACGATTCCAGGGATCCTGCGCTGCTTGAATACCAGGTACTATTAATGAAGTTAAGTGGAATAGATGGCGTGATCGTCGACTGGTACGGGAGTGAGAATTTTTGGGATTATGGCCTATTAAACGAAAGCACTCAGTCACTCTTCCAATACATAAAAAAGGCAGGACTGCTCTTTTCTATCTGTTATGAAGATCAAACGATCCGTCTTATGATTGATAACAATCACATTGCCCTGGAAGATGCTCGTACAAATGCACAGAAAGAAATGCTTTACCTGCAAGAAAATTTGTTTTCCGATGATGCATACTTGAGATCCTCGGAGCGCCCTGTCTTGTTTGTTTTTGGCCCGCAGTATTTCAAGTCAGCATCAGATTGGAAAAAGCTGTTTTCGGTGTTAAACGTCAACCCCGTTTTGATCACGGAGGATAATCCTCTACCGCCTGTAACCACATCCAGTTATCCCTGGCCGCCAATGTGGGCTTCGCAAAATGGTGTGTTGAATGAACAGGCTTTGAATGATTATCTGAATTCTTTTTATAAGAAAACTGCTAACTGGGATTTTTGGGTCGCGAGTGCTTTTCCTGGTTTTAAGGATATTTACAAAGAAGCAGGGGTAAGTGAGGGTTATGGATTTTTAGATGCACGCGATGGAGAGACATTCAAATCAACTATCCAGTTAGCATTAAAAAATAACCCGGATGCAATTCAATTGGTTACCTGGAATGACTACGGTGAGGGAACCAACATTGAGCCTACGATCGAGTATGGTTATAAATACCTTGGGATCGTACAAGATATAATTAGGGCTTCCATCAATCCGCATTTCGCATATACATCAGAGAATCTGGCTCTACCATTACAAATTTACAAGCTGCGAAAACAATACGAAGGCAATTCGGATGTGAACACACAACTGGATCAAGCTTTTCTAAGTATCATAGCGGGTGATCTGAACGCTGCAAAGGCGATCATCGCCCAATACCCCATTACACCTAGATGACTGAATTAAGAGGAGGGCTGTCCAAACTTCGGCCACCTCAAACATAACTAGCCCTTCCGCAAGTCCAGCTTGAGGGGGTTAGAGAAGGTCAAGACGGAATGGGGGTTGGTGTGTATGGCCTATAATATGCGAAAACAGGCGGGGTGATCACCGCCCGTTTTTTCGTTCTTGAAGGATGATTCTTGTATCCATTTTAACCCGCAAACGCCTGGAAGGGATTCAACACCGTAATTTGTCGGATGATATCTTCTCCTATCCCACGGCTGCGCAAGCGGGGTAAGAAATCCTCTACCAGGGTAGTGAAGCCGCGCACTCCCCCGGTAGGCCGTCCTCCTGGCTGACCCGGCTCGTACCACCCGGCATCGTGGGAAAGCAGGACGCGTCCGGCATATCCGGCCTCGATCAGAGCTACCGTGTAATTCACCTGGGCTGTAAGATCCGGGCGAGCGCCGATAGAATCAATCTCTACGTATGCACCGCACCTGGCAGCTTCCAGATGGAATGCGGGATCCGGTTCGGCATCGGCATGCACCCAGATGAAGCGACCCAGGTCCAGTCCGGCTTTTTCCAGCACCCGCAGCTCGCACTTCATGATTGCGCCATTGGTTGTGTGGCTGGCAATGACAGCTCCCGTTGCCAGGCTTGCTTTTGCAGCGGCTTCCAGATTGCGGATCTCGATTTCGGTGGGGCCATTATCACTCATTGCCAGCTTAATGAAACCAGCGCAGACAGGAGTGCCTTCGATACCCTCGTTCAACTCCTTGACCCACATGTCTGCCAGCCTCTCCGCGCTAAGACTGCGTAAAGCCGGAGGGGTAAAAGCTTCTCGGTAGATGCCTGTCGGTGTGACGATGCGTATCGGCGTGATCTCTGCTACACGGCGCAAAACACCCAGGTTCCGTCCTACACCCGGGGGAGTACATTCTACCAATACGGTGACTCCAGCAGCCCAAGCAGCATCCAGGTAAGGTTTCATCAGGCGGACGACATCCTCAGCATCCGCCTGGGCATAATCAGGTACAGATGGGCCGCGTAAATCGACAAATATATGTTCGTGCGGCAGGATCAGGCCCAGATCTTTCGCAGCGACAGGACCGGTGAGGGTGTGTAAGTATTTGGCAGTCATCGTTAATTTCCTTTCCATAACACATCTGGGGATAATTGGTCCAGGCGGTCCACTACGATCTCTGCCGCGCTGAGCGCCTCCGAAGTGTTCGTGGTAGTAACCGCCAGGCAGCGCATCCCCGCGCGGTGAGCAGCTTCCACTCCAGTGACTGCATCCTCCACTACCCAGCAGGCCTCATGGGGGACGTCAATCTGTTGCGCGGCTTGCAGGAACACCCATGGATCAGGCTTGCTCGGTTTCCCATTTGCAGACACCAGCGCCTGGAAATAGGTTCGAATGCCGGTTTCATCCACCAGCACTTCCACATTCGCCATCGGAGCCGACGAGCCGACCGCCATGCGCACCCCTGCCCGGTGAAGGGTCTCCAACCAATGCACCACCCCTGGCAGCAGTTGGGCATGACCGCGGATTGCCTGCCGGAAAGCACTTTCCTTCCGGTCGTCGATCTCTGCCAGCAGGCCAGGGTCAGGCTTGTGGCCCATCAGAAAAGTCAACACCCCCTCGTTATTCATCCCGAACGATTTACGGAAAAGCTCATACGAGATCGGGATGCCGTAAAGGGGGAGAATTTCGTTCCACGATACATAATGGAACTCGCCCGTATCGACCAGAACCCCATCTAAATCCCACAGCACGCCACGTAACATCACTGACCGTACTCTTCTTTGTACCGGCGGTGCAGGTGCGCCACCATTTTTGGTGCGATCGGGATTGGTTCAGTATCCAACCGTTCACCAAGCTGGTAGGCGTAGAACATTGTTCGGGCTGCATCCTCAACCATTACAGCGGCTTTTACGGCAGTTATAGGGCTTTTTCCGATGGTGAAAACGCCATGATTTTGCATCAATATGGCTGGACTGTTGCCGATGGATCGGATGACCTCGCGCCCGATCTCTTCTCCACCGATGGGAGCGAATCCACCAACCGGTATGGGACCGCCGAACTCGTCACAGATCGCTGTAAGATATGGCGGGATCGGTTTCCCGACCGCGGCAAAGGCAGTAGCAAATGGCGAGTGGGTGTGCACAATTCCCCCCACTTCAGGTCGGTGGCGGTAAATATACAGGTGCGTGGCAGTATCCGAAGATGGCTTGAGGCTGCCTTCCACGATCTTGCCACATAGATCGAGAATCACCAGCTTATCAGGTGTGAGATCCTCATACATAATCCCGGATGGCTTGATAACTACCAATCCTGTCTCAGAATCGCGCCCGCTGATATTGCCCGAGGTCCAGGTCACCAGGCCGCTTTTGGGCAACTCCTGGTGCAGTTGACAAATTTCTTTGCGGAGTTTTTCTAACATAACCTATCCTTGTAGATTATTCATGCAACGCTTTGGCTTTGATGCGTTTCAGGGTTTTCATCACATTGTTCTCCCCTCGGCCAAAATAATCGTGTAATCGCTGGTATTCGGCATATAAGTTGTCATACACTTTTTGGTGCGCGGGGATGGGCTTGTAGACCTCGTCTTTCAAACGGGCCATATACCGGGCCGCTTCGAAGATCGTATCATACCCACCGGTCGTTTTTCCGGCAGCCACTGCTCCGAACATTGCTGAGCCGAGAGCAGGAGTCTGTTTGGATGCGGTAACCTTTAACTCGCGGCCGGTAACATCGGCATATATTTGCATCAGCAGCTTGTTCTTTTCCGGTAGCCCACCGCAAGCTACCAGTTCATTTACTGGAACGCCATTCTTTTGTAAGGCTTCGATGATCACGCGGGTGCCGAACGCGGTGGCTTCGATCAGGGCGCGATAAATTTCCTCGGGCCTGGTTGCCAGTGTGACTCCTAAGAGCAGACCTGTCAGGTCTACGTCTACCAACACGGAGCGGTTGCCATTCCACCAGTCGAGCGCTAACAGCCCACTCTCTCCTGGTTTTAACCGGGCAGCCTTCTCCTCCAGCAGCTGGTGTATGTCGATTCCCCGATCTTTGGCCTCTCGCTCATAACGAGCAGGCACACAGTTTTCCACGAACCAGGCAAAATGATCGCCTACACAGGATTGGCCCGCCTCATAACCAAACAGCCCAGGGATGATCCCATCTTCCACGTATCCGCAAATGCCGGGTACGAGATGTTCATCACTGCCAAGTACCATGTGGCAGATGCTGGTTCCCATGATCATTACCATGCGGCCTGTCTCGGTGACGGTGGCCGCCGGTACAGCTACGTGTGCATCCACATTGGCGATTGCGACAGCCGTGCCCAGCTTAAGACCGGTCCAGGCAGCAGCCAGAGGCGTCAATCCGCCAGCGCGCTGCCCGATGGGTGTGATGTCGCGAATCAACTTCGTCTCAATGACTTTTTCCAGACGCGGATCGAGAGCAGCGAAATAGGCATCCGGCGGAAAGCCTTCACGTTTCGACCACATGGCTTTATACCCCGCGGCGCATGAGTTGCGCGTCTCCACGCCGGTGAGTTGCCAGACCACCCAATCTGCAGCTTCGAGCAGGCGGTCAGCAGAACGGTAAATTTCGGGAGCTTCGGCGAGAATTTGCAGGGTTTTCGAGAAAAACCACTCGGAGGATATTTTTCCACCATACCGGTCGAGCCATTTTTGACCCATCTTGCGAGCGGTTTCATTGATTTTATCGGCTTCGGGCTGGGCAGCATGATGTTTCCAAAGCTTTACCCAGGCGTGTGGATTCTCACGGAACTGCGGTAATGTGCACAGGGGTGTGCCATCGGCTGTTACGGGCATCATCGTGCAGGCAGTGAAATCGATGCCAACTCCGATCACATCCTCAGCTCTTATACTTGCCTGTTTGATTACCGCAGGGATCGTGTTTTGAAAAGTTCGCAGGTAATCTTCGGGATCTTGTAAAGCCCAATCCGGATCAAGACGGATGGTTTTCCCCGCGATGGGCAGCTTCTCATCAATCACACCGTTCTGATAGGGGTAGACGTCTGTAGCCAGCTCATTGCCGTTCGAAACATCTACAAGTACCGCCCGGCCTGATTCGGTACCAAAATCTACGCCGATTGCGTATTTGGTCATGGTAAACCTCCTGTGAATAATGTGGGATCTTGTCTTAGACGGGACATTGACCTGATATTCAAGGTACTGCTGCAACCATTATAGATCGATAATAATTTTAAACCCTTCGCGCTTTGTAGCAACGGCATAAGCCTCGACGGCATTCTCCAGCGGGAAATGGTGGGAAACAATTGAATGTACATCGATCAACCCTTGCTCGACCAGACGG
>Ga0315294_10009032_pt1 | contig 10951 bp, 10 predicted proteins | sample YL17G13_40_MG_FD_203626 | JGI IMG/M metagenome (GOLD analysis project Ga0315294, IMG submission 203626) | Sediment microbial communities from Yellowstone Lake, YNP, Wyoming, USA - YL17G13_40 | ecosystem: Environmental > Aquatic > Freshwater > Lake > Sediment | place: USA: Wyoming | collected... | reverse complement strand
GAAGACGCGGAGCTTTGGAACGCGAACTACAAGAAGCTAAAGAAACAAATCAGGAAAGTTTCCGACTTCCATAAGAAGTTACTTCGGGCCAAATAGCGAATCCCGCCACAAGTTATTGAGTAATTACGGGAAACAGCTTTTTTTATGAATAATTGAGGTTAGTAGCCCTACCTGACAGCTTCTCAACCCACGGCGGCCATGCTCTATCCCTTTTCTTTCAGCCACGCTCTTGAGCTTTCGGTCTCCGTTTGTTCTCCAGACGGAGATTCTCGAATGATTCCCGGGGCGATAAGGATTTGACGACGGATCGGGGGAAGTCACCGCTTCTTCGGTGGGGGCGGGGCTTTGGTTCCTTCGGGGGCCAACCCGGGAGGGGGTGCTGTCAACAGCAGTTGGTGCATGCGCTCGATGAGGTAGTCGGCGACATGTCGAGGATCCTTGTTCTGTTTCTGGAATGCCGCCATGGCGGTCTGATAGGCTTTCATGGCTCCGTGCTTGTCGCCGCCGGCCGAGAGGGCATCGCCGATGAGGGTGTGCGCCTCGATCGAGTCAGGAATCAGCGCGGCGGCCTTCCGGGCTGCGGCCAGCGAGTTGTCCCACTGGCCGGCGGCCGCGTAGTAGCGGGACACCTCGAGAGCATCCTGCTCGGCTTCTGCAACAGGCAGTGAGGCGGGACGTGGTTTGATGGTGACGATCACGGGCTGGGAAACCGCATGTCCTCGCCAAGCATCTGCGGGCGCGTCGGCAATGGTATCCAGAATCGCGGCGAGTTGCCACGAGCCCGGAGCGAGCAGGGCGGAGGCCTCGGGCGAAAGGCCCCAAGTAGCCTCGGTCGTCTCCGTGCCGTCGAGGACCAGCGCCTGCTTGGCGGGAGCGACGAGGAGCGACACCGGCCAATCGGGCTGACTGGCAGGGTCGTTAGCCCGGCGGACCTGGACATGAATGCTCTTTGGCCAATCAGGTGGCAGGACAAGAGTCGGCACACCCTCGCGCTGTCGGCTGAACGCCTCGCGCGCCTGCGACTCTGCGGCCGTGATCGCGCCAGCCTTGAGCTGTTCTCGCGCATCGGCGGCGATGGCCTCGCGGGCCGCGTTGGTCGACAGAGCGTTGGCCGCGCGCTGGTTAGCGAGGCGAATTGTCAGCAGCAAGGGAGTTCCCTGATGCACTTCCAGTTCGGTCTTATTGTTGATGTCCAGCGAAACATCGGGCTCGGGGGACAACCGGGCGGTCTGCACGATGGCGGGCAGCCCGGTGGAGTCCGAAGCCGTCGCCTGGCTCTTGCCACTGCGGGCGGCAGGCCGGTGCTGTACGTACCATATGACAATCAAGACGAACGCGACTGTCGCCACTACGACGCCAAAGATCAGAGCTGGTTTCCTCATGGGACCTTCGGAGGTTTGAGATCATTGACCTGGAACTGATGCAGACAATTGCCGCGAATGGCGTTGCCTGCGACCGAGCCGCCGGGATACCCAGCGTCGTTGATGCCGGTGCCTTTCGGGTCGGTACAGAAGAGCGTCCTGGCAAAAGGCCCAGCCGGGTAGAGTTCGCCCTGGATGAGGTCTCCTTCCGGTGTCTCCCGCCAAGCCCACGGGCCGCCGGCTTTTGCGTAGAAGTTCGCCCTCATATAGCGCATAATGCAATTCTCGACCCCGCTGCACTGGGCACCCCCTGCAGCAACCACCCGGCCGCTGTCGCCGGCGCCACCGGGAGCGTCGTGCCAGGCATTATCGGTGCCATAGAACATCAGGTCACGGGCATTGTAGTCGGCGTCCCCGTGATGCCAGAGGTTACATCCGTGACCCAGTTCGTGCGCCAGCGTAGAGGCCAGCCGATCCGGTCCGCGGGCTCTGCACTTGGCGACGTCAACGCTCACAAAGGAAGTTTCCTTCGGCGGGCCGATGTTCGGCCCCTCAGCTTTGCCCATGCTTCCGTCTGCGAACGTATGATTGCGTACGAACAACAGGTGCTGCTGTCCGAGGGTGGCATAGGCGCGGTTGCAGTTGATGACGTACTTGTTCTCAGCCCCTTCCTCCTCGGAGAACTCGCCCGCGCGGACAAAGTGAACGGTGATGCCCGAGGCCCGGAACAACCCGCAGCCCAGATTACCGGGATCGTGGATGAACAGGTCCTTATAGAACGGGGCTGTGCGGGTATGCACGCCGGCGCACTTGAAGCCGCGGTATTCCTCGTAGACCGACAAGCCGTCCCCATCCACGCCGTTGCCGCTGGGAAGCTTGTCGTCATCGGCATGCGCATTGGCCATGATCGAAGCCCAATACTCCCAATTATCGGCGATGCGGTTATGGTTTTCGTCAAAGGGCAGATTCAGCGAGCCGCGGTGGTCGTCGAATCCTTCGATTCGCACGGGCACATCGCAGTTGAAAGCGAGATCGCCGAACGCCCCATAATCGCGGCAGCCCACCGCAACAGTAAACTCCTGGCCGGCTTTGAGGTTTCCCGTAGCTTTCGTCCACGCGTCATCCTCGCCCTTGCCCTCGCTGGACTTCAGCTCCAGATCCGGGGAAGTCCCTTGCCGCTGGATCACGAGATCCGCAGTCTTCTTACCGTGGGCTGGGAAATTAACGCACACGCCTGGCTGAGTAGAGGAGTCCAGGCGAGTCTCGATCCAGAACTTCCGATCCGGCAAGGGTTTGCCCTTGATGCAGCGGATTTCCCCGGTGAATTGGAGCGTGCTGACGACTTGCTCCTCATTGTCGCCGCCCTCGGGCAGCCACTTCCGGTAATTGTCCGGCGGTTTAATAAGGCACTCATACTCGGCGGGATCGAGGTCGACTGTTACGCGGATGGCCCCGTGAACAATGGATCCGTCCGACAGATTTTTCTCGAGCGTTCCGGAGACCTGCAGGCCAAAGGGGTCCATTCGCCGATTGAAAATCCAGCCCTTATCCTCCCGCGCCTTGAGAGGCGGAATGACCAGATGCACATCCTCCGAAAACTCTCTCGAAGAACTCTTGCCGTCTGAAACTTCCTTCTCGGTCACAGGAATCGGGAGGACCGAGTAGCGGAAAAAGTCCAGCCCATCTTGGGAGTTAAACATCATCGACCAATTCGTGTTCGAGCCCAGCTGGGTCAAGGGCAGGGAGCCGAGGGTGTTGCGTGTCGTTTTGTACCAGCGCCACTGGGACTTGCTGTGTTCAGCCAGCCCTTTATCGTTAAACTCCTGGTCGCGGCGATACTCGGCGGAGCCGGTGCATTGGACGAGCTTGGCACGATCGCCGACCTCAAGCTTTGCCGGCTCATTGCCCTGCGGGAACATCTTGCTCGGCCCCATGTAATTCCAACCGGTTATGCGAGGTGATTGGGCTGGTGCGCTGATAGGGGTGCCGGGAACCTCAAATGAGTGGAGAAGGTCCTCATCGGGCACTTCCAGCACAATCATTCCGCGCAGGCTGCGAACTTCCGTGTCGCGACCAAAGTGAAAGATCTGACCCAAGGACTTGGTCTCCCAACTTCTCTGTCGGGTTTCCTGATAATCCAGCAGTATGCGCGCCTGCCGGTGTGTGGTGTCAGGTTTGTTTGTCTTCCCGACGTCCTGCAACGGCACCGCGACATCGTCGCGCAGCGTTGGCGGACTCTTGGGAGCAATCCCTGCAGCCAGCGCCAGACTCAGGGCTAAAGCAGCGAGAACTCTAGACATGATGGCTTCCCCGGACCGACGGTCCGATCGGACTCAAGCTTCGACTTAAGATAAGAAATTGCTTTCCTGCTGCGGTGGCTGAATGAGTATTCCAGTGCCAATTTTCCCTCATCCCATCGTTAGGGATGATAAATCGTAGCGTACTCGAATGTCAAGTTGAGCTCAAAACAGCGGAAGGGGAGCTCTGAAGACACAGAAAAGCCTAAAAGGGCCGGAAATCCTACAGACCTCTCCGCCCGGGGTCACCAGAAAATGGAGGTGCGGGTGTTATGTGGAGCTCCACATAACACGTGGAAATTATATACGGCCAGGGCCGTTTTTTGGAGAAGATTACCCTTCCCCTTCTTAATCATTGCTCCTAATCCCATCCCTCCCCCTTTATGCTTCCATCTAAATAAAAATATCGGTGTTGCAGTAATTCTGGAGTGGTGACCCTATAAGCGGCAGGACGACATAAGCTGCCAGGATTTTCCTAAAAGCCCATATTCTTTTGCTGTTCATGTTTTTTATGAGAATCTAAGTCTAAGTTTAATGGCAATCTGCGACGATGACAAGTCGTCTGAGGGTATAAAGCTTATTTTTTCTTTCTGTTCCTTTCAGATTACTTGGAGGCGTCTAATAACCACATGGCCCATAGAGACACGAGACGCAGAACGATATCTCCTACTCAAAGACACGAAATCCTTCAGCGCGACGGATATATTTGCGGCTATTGCGAAAAACCTAAACGACGAAAGCCCGCGTCGCTCGTCATCGACCATATCATCCCCGTGAGAGACGGAGGATATCATGGGCTTGAAAATTGGGTGACGGCGTGTCGTCCATGCAATCGAAATAAGTGGCTCAATAATCCGAATGAAAAGGGCGCCCCCAAGCTGTGCTGGTTTGGGGGGGAAGCCGTAGCCAAAGTCACAACTATGGGAAAGAAATTCAGGAAAAGAATTCCCGTTATTTCAATTCGATGTGGGCATGAATAGAAAACAGTCCATTAAGCCCCCCCCATAAGTTTTTTTTCAACAATACAGGAGTTCTCAGACAATGGGAATTCCATTTACCCTGCCTATGGGATTTCTGTTTACCGTGACCATGGGAATTCTGCTTACCATTGCCCTAGCAATTCAGCTTACCATTTCCAACGGGCTCGGGTCAAACAACATAGTGAGGGTCGGGGGGCAACCTACACCCGAACTCGCCTGCCCGTCAAGCTGTTATATCACCAAGAAGGCTTGACGCGTTCCAAAGCTCTTATTCGAGAAGCACAGATAAAAGCGATGCCTCGGTCCAAGAAAGAGGAAATCATTGATTCCTTACACAATCCAATTTTCAAACTTCGTAGGTGAACTCGTCATTTCTCCTCATCAGCTCATTTTTAAAAAAATGTTATAGGAATATTTCGTTTGCTTCTTCCTGATATCCTCGGAGGATCGGATTTCCGATCTATTCAACATTTCGACTGCAAATAGAATACTCTATTCTCTCTGGGACCTTTGATACTAATCACTCAGCAGGTCAAGAAAAGTTAGAAAATTCTAATTCTATTTTAATCTTGTTTTAATCCTGATATATGGATAATGTCCTATATTGATCTATTTAGTTATCTTATTTTTCAAATATCCATACCAAATCAGCGTCGACTTCCCAATCACCTGAGCTTAATTGTTTGTTACCATCGTAGATTACAAAAGAATTCGAGGCATCTCCATAAAGATCGCCTAATTGAAGCATTGCTTTTGGACTGAGCCCCGCAAATAAAATAAAAAATCCCTTGGGTTTGAGAGGATGTTCAATAACCTGTGCTAGTCCCTGAGAAGTTTTAGTATAATTTGTTCCATTACGGAAGAAGTTATCCCCACTAAACTTGATCGGAAATATATTCTCAAAACGCTTGGTGATTTTATTAGTTACAGGTCGACCAAAGAGTACAACACATTCAGTATTTAAATCATTGTCGGTTATAGCATTGTCTGGTTTAATCACTTCAGAACTCAATCCAAGATATTCATGATTGAACCGTTCGGCTGCTGTTTTGTTGGCTTCTGCTTCTGATACTGTTCCGTATATTAAGGTGATATTAGGATAGCTATCCCAAATGCGTGAGAGCTGTAAGGGCATTCTTTCAATCTTTAAAATGTCGTTATTTGTATCTACCTTCAATGTTAATGGTTTGTTCTCTGTTTGATACTCAAAATTCGTTATCCTGTCTCTCTGCCATATTGTAAAAAACTCTTGATCTTTTTCTGTCTCTAAGGAAAATTCAACTGGCAACGCAAAAAACGATTTTCCTGACTGAATTAGTTTTCCCTTTATTCTCCAGCCATTATTGTTTTTTTCACGTGTAACTTCATCGACTTTTAAATGCGGTAATCCATTTGATTTTTCCCATTGGTCAAAAAACCATTCAAGAGATTCGCCATAAATATTACCAGCCATTTGAACAAAGCGGCCGGTTTGAATGGGTATCGGGGAATTCGCTAATAGCCTTTCATACTCTGTTAAAAGTTTGAAAAACTTCTCATCACCCATGACTTTATGAAGCATATGACATACAAAAGCATCATAATTGTATTGAAGGGAGCGTATCCAAATGGGCTCATTGTATATCTTTGAGAATTCTGTATCCCGGTTCGTAATATTTCTTGAATAGTAGTCTATAGTACTCAATATCCCGTTTCGCCATTTTAACAATGTTTCACTCTTTTTATCTGTTGAGAAGAGGATTTCACTATAATCTGTCAAAGCATCAGCAGGGAATGGATCTAAGGTGTGGTAGACATTGCTTCTTGCGTTAACTATCTTTTTTATATTATATACAGCGGAAAGTAATCCTTCTGCTCTCCCATTTTGGATTGGGACCCACTGGAAACCATAACCTAAATTGTTTGTCTGGGGAGCATATGGGCCCAGGTAAATATCACGTCCCTTTGACATGATCACCTTATTATGCACTTGTTCAAATTGTCCTGCCTGGGGATCCACAGGTATCCAGCCATAATCGGGGAGATAAAATTCAGACCACATATGAGGCCCCAGTCCATGATGTTGTGCACCTGCAAATCCATCCTCAGTTAATACAGTATCCAATTTTGAATACATCTTTGAATTACTTTCGTTTAGAAATGGAGCCCATCCAATTCTCCCGTAAACACATCTCGCAGGAATTCCTAACGAACGGCATAAAGCCGAAAACAGGGCACTGTAATGTGAACAATCGCCGGTAAAATATTCTTCTCCGCTCCTTTCATCAATTTTTGAATTAGAAAACATATAATCGAGATTTCTATTCAAACCTTGATAATAGCGTATTTTTTTATTAACAAATGCTAATATTTTCTGTGCCTGGAGGTACGGATTTGTTTCATTTCCGATGGCTGCTTTGGCCAACTCCTTCACTTTTGGAGTGATATGAATCGTATGCTCCGATCTGGTATATAGTTTATATTCCATGCTTTTATTATCATATGGTTTTATGTTCGATGGATCGATTATTGCGTGTATATCATAGGATAAAAGCCTCACTTGAATGTCAACCCGGTAAGAAGGTTTTATCGGATATTTCCCAAAATCCCAGTAAAAAATCTTATTCCCGAATTCTGGATCAGTAAATTGGGAATGAGGCTCTGGTTGAACAGATATAATTTGAACATTTTTTTGAGAGTCCCATTCACGGGGGACAGGAATCCAGACTTTAAGATCCTGGTCTCTATTAATTTTTGCAGGATCCGGAGCTATCTCAAAAGACATCTCAACATTATAGACTCGAGGATTCCGATAACTGATCTGAGATGAATCTAATCTAGTGATAGGGGAATAAACAGAGACAGAAGTCTCTTGGGAAAGTAAAATTGGAAAGTCTAATAAAATCAAAGCGACAACAAAAATTACACAGTATAAAATATTTATAACATGACTTGATTCAAAATTCTGGTCACAAATTTTAGTGATCATGATCAATCTCCCATTTAATTAGTAGATTGGGCAGCCTAACTATTATTTATACTGCTACAAATCCTCGCAGAACCGCTTGGTCCCAGGATTTTCTGAGTGACATTTCGGGCACTTGATGGCCATTGCTGACCCCTTCTTTTTGGGATGACTAAAGATTAACAAGGAATGGAGGCAGAGTCAACTGGGCCGGAATCCGAACCGGCACGGATATTGCTATTTTCGTCATACAAGCACAACTTCGGACTGAGTGTCAATGGGCGGGGACGAGATAAAGAGCTTCATGGTAATCATCAACCATCTCCTTCGGGAGTCGGTGACTCCCGAATTTGGATATATTTAAGGGAAATCAAATTTACGAGAGATTCGAAGTCCAGGACAGACTTGTCTGTAATGACGTTTCTGTCAATAGTATTTTCTCAACGGTTTTCCTTCAAGCTCAAAGAGCAGCTCCGGATTACGAATTCGTATCTTTGAGAAATCTTCCCCTCAGGATGCGTTTTCTCTAGAGGAGCGATATAAGTTATGTCCGAATTACGCATCGGCCGAACTAATAATACAAAACGACTTGACATATTAGTATCAGATTAGTATCATTGTCATGCCTAAGAAACTTCGCGAGCTTATGAAGGAACTCGAGAAGGCGGGCTTCGTCGATCGCGGAGGCAAAGGAAGCCATCGCAACTACATGCATTCCTCGGGCGTCATTTTGACGCTTTCAGGACACCCCGGCGATGATGCCAAGCCATATCAAATTAAGCTGGTCAAGGAAAAAATAAGGGAAGCATTGACATGAAACCGCGGGATAAATATCTGAAATTAGTTGCCTGGTCAGAGAAGGACCAATGCTATGTCGGCTCCGTTCCGGGCTGGATCGGCGATTGTTGCCACGGGGACGACGAAGCGGACGTCTATCGGAAACTCTGCGAAATCGTCGATGAGTGGATCGAGATTTATCGAAAGGACGGCCGGCCCCTCCCTCGCCCGACAAACCGAAGCTATTCCGGCAGATTTGTATTGCGAGCCGGCCCGGAAATGCACCGGGCCCTCGCCGTTAGGGCTCTCAGCGAGGGAGATAGTCTGAATTCTTTCGTCATCAAGTCTCTCAAGAAGGCCGTTTAGGGGAATTATTGATAACCTTTAGGGGGGAATTCTTATAGCGGATTTCGAGCCTTGAGGCCGGGAAATAAGAAAAGGCCCCTCTCTAGAAAATAAACGGTTTTTTTGGCTGAGCTCTTTGGCCTCGGGATTCAGCTTCCGGACGGCGATCATCTTTTGAAAAGCTTCCTTATATCATGACATGGGGGTGTGAATTCGCGGTTGCTCAGGGGAAAAGGCTGATCATTCTCCCGTAAAAAGAAACCAGTCCGGAACGGCCCAGATATCTCTCCTGACTTCTTCGAACTCCTTGCCTCGATAAATAATGATCCCCGTCGGAGCGTTCTTATGCTCCCTCAAGAATATCTCGAGACTGCGGCCGTCTCGGGAATCGGCGTTGGTAGAAAACTTGACTTCGAGCGGCAAGAGTTTGTCGCGGTCCCTCATCAGGAAGTCCACTTCCAGCCCCGCGCTGGTGCGATAAAAGAAAAGCCCTGGATCTCCGGGCTGAAGGTCTTTCCACTTGATGATCTCAGAAAATACCCAGCTCTCATAAGCAGCCCCTGAGCTCACAGCCATCTCTCCCAGCACGGCGTGGTTGATTCCGGGATCCGGGAAATAGATCTTCGGACTCTTGATGAATCTTTTTCCGACATTTTCATAGTACGGCGTGAGGAGATGGCACTGGAAGGAAAGCGTAAGGAGGCTGACGTATCTTTTTACGGTGTTGACGGAGAGTCCCAGGTCCCGAGCGACTTCGCTCAGGGAAAGAAGGCCGGCCGTCCGCGCGCAGAGGAGCTTTTGGGCCAGAGCGAAGGTATCAATATCGGCGACCTGCCCGACATCTGCCACGTCTCTTTCAAGGTAAGTCTTGCGGTAATCTCGCAGCCAATTGATCTTGGCCGCAGGGTCCTTTCTTTGCCAGACTGTGGGAAAGCCGCCCCATTTCTGGTGTTCATCACGAACACGGATGAGTGCCCGGGCCCGTTCGGCGGACATCCTCCGGAATCGTCCTCGAGCCTTTTTCAGCGCATCCTTGTCGGCCCAAATTTCGGAAAAGAGCCGCGGGGGTCCGCATTCCGCTGCTTCGGACAATGAAAACGGGTGCAAGTTGGCAAGGGCGATGCGTCCGGCCAGGGATTCCCGAATTTTCCTGAGAAGAAGCAGCTGGGAAGATCCGGTGAGAACATAAGTCTTCTTCCCTTCCGCCGCTTTCCGGCTTTCCCGGTCGACGATGAGCTTCAGGGGATCGAATAAATCGGGCACCTTCTGAACTTCATCGAGCAAAATCAGCGGGCCTTCGAGCCCTTCCAAGACTGAAATCGGTGAGGATTGCGTTCGCAGCCGTTCGTCGGGATCATCAAATGAGATATAAGAAAATGGGGTTTGAAGAGACTGTGGAAGAATGTCGCGGCAGAAAGTCGTCTTTCCTGTCTGCCGGGCCCCGGTCAGCGCCAAAACAGATTCGGATTTAAGCCTGAAGAGAACGACTTTGATAATATGTCTCGGAATGATTTGCATGGGGCTATTGTAGCAATATGATTGCAAAATTGCAAGCGAATATTGCAGTGAAGATCAGGCCGATAAAATTTGGACCTTTTCCCGAGATTTATTTGCCCGGCGGAGGTATAAGCGGCAGGTTGAGCCAGGCCAGGCCGATGTCACGTTTCATGTGGCTGGCACTCGTGCCGCCCGGAGCGTCGTAGAGCACGGCGAGGCGCCGGCCAACCTGCACGACTGACGGCATCCCGATGCAGTCTTTGCTCCAGGCGCAATTCTGGCCGTCCAGCACGATCGCCCTGTCCTTGCGGTTCCAAAGGCCAATGCCAGTAGGGCGTGCTTCATTAGTCAGACCGATATATCTATATATTTGACCTTTGTGGACGGCTCGAGGATCTCGGACCCTTCTTTTCTCAGCCCCTCCAGGTGGAACTTGATCGCGCTTTTCATGCGCGAGATCGTTTCTTTAACGGTTGTTCCTGTGGCAACGCAACCGGGCAGATCCGGACTGTACGCAGAATAGTTTTTCCTGGATCTTTCTATGATGACCGGATACCTAAACACTTTTTTCCCTCCCATATTTTAAACCCGCTTGTTTAAATATGCTGCTAAGTGTGCCTTTAGCGAGATCGTCATTCAAGTGGCCGGCGATCGTAACCAAGCCTTTTTTATAACTATGTCTATACTGGCTGTGGCTTCCTTTTCTTCTTACCATGAACCAGCCATCCTGTTCAATCATTTTTATGACAT
>Ga0315294_10009030_pt1 | contig 10952 bp, 5 predicted proteins | sample YL17G13_40_MG_FD_203626 | JGI IMG/M metagenome (GOLD analysis project Ga0315294, IMG submission 203626) | Sediment microbial communities from Yellowstone Lake, YNP, Wyoming, USA - YL17G13_40 | ecosystem: Environmental > Aquatic > Freshwater > Lake > Sediment | place: USA: Wyoming | collected... | reverse complement strand
CCGCACCTTCTATTATGACGCACACGGCCGCGCCGCGCACGTCCGAGGCGGAGCGCTTTCATATCAATCAGAATGACACACCCAGGGCGCTGTCACTCTGAGCCCTTCGCTGGCCTGTCATTCTGAGGCGAAGCCGAAGAATCTTGCCCCGGCTCAGGGTAAACTCCCGCGAAGAGTCTCGCCTTCGCAAGAGTGCAAAGTGGGTAACCGTCAGCGGCTGGTCGCGTTGACGCGCCATCCGCGCCGATGTAGAATTGACCGCGCACGGCAGACTCTACCCGCAAACCGTGGGTATTGACCGGCAGTGGGCGAATAGCTCAGCGGGAGAGCGCTTGCCTTACAAGCAAGAAGTCGCTGGTTCGATCCCAGCTTCGCCCACCATTTGTCGCAATTTCGCAATGTGGCACAGCCGCCCCCGGCTGTGGCGGCAACGCGGCGCCGGGATTGACAGGCGAGGCCCGCCCTGAGCTTGTCCAACGGGGCGCCGGTCCCACCTCGGCTTCCTGACGCCACCTACCGCGCCACCTCCGCGGCCATAGCCGCGTCGCCCCTGGCGCCTAGTGCGCCAGGTAGCCCCCATCCACCGCCAGCGCGTGGCCAGTGACGAACGACGCCGCGTCCGAGCACAGCCACAACGCCGCCTCCGCCACCTCCTCCGGCTTGCCGATTCGCCCCATAGGGTGCAGCGCCAGGAACTCCTGCTCTAGCTCCGGTCTGGCCGCGACAACGCCTGCAACCATCGGCGTGTCGATGGTGCCGGGACATATCGCATTGATGCGGATGCCCCACTTAGCATACTCCAGCGTCGCCGTCCGCGTGAGCTGCAATATGCCGGCCTTGGACGCGGCATAGGCGGGGAAATCCGGCAGGCCGCGTATCCCCGAAACCGAGGACATGTTTACGATGACGCCGCCGCCGCGTTCGAGCATGTGGGCGATCTCGTGCTTCATGCACAACCACGTGCCCCTCAGGTTGGTGCCGATGACCTGGTCGAAGTTCTCTTCGGTGCACTTAGCGGTCGGCGCCATTTCGCCTATGACTCCCGCGTTGTTGACGGCGCAGTCAACCCGCCCGTAGGCTTCGAGCGCCTGCTCGATGAGGGCCTCCACCTCATCCGCCTGCGAGACGTCGGTTCTGACGAAAACGGCGTCGCCCCCCGTCTCCTCGATCATCCGCAAGGTTTCCCGTCCCGCCTCGACTGCGATGTCGGCGACAACGACCTTGGCTCCCGCCCGCGCGAATGCCAGCGCGGTAGCGCGCCCGATCCCCGATGCGCCGCCCGTCACTAACGCAACCTTGCCCTCGAACTGCTTATCCATCGCCGACCTCCCTGGCCGTGCACTGTCTTCGGGTATCCGCCTTAGCTGCGAACGCTATGATAGGTCGCACGGCTGCAGCGCGCAAGGCCCGCCTGCAGCCATACGAGCTTGCGGCGACGGCGACCAGGCGGTAGAATATGCCGTCCGGCAAGGAGGGCAGCGAAATCAACGTCATCCTCGTCATCGCCGATTCCCTGCGCGCGGACTACTGCGGCTGCTACGGCAGCCCTTGCGTGCGCACGCCTAACATTGACGCGCTGGCGGCTCAAGGGACGCGCTTCACCTCGTGCTATGCCGCGAGCTTTCCCACCCGCCCCATGCGCCAGGACCTGCATTCCGGCCGCTACACCTTTCCCCACATGCGCTGGGGCACCCCCTGGCAGCGTGGGGAGAAGACGCTGGCCGAAGTCCTGCACGGCCGCGGTCATGCAACGGCTCTCGTCGGCGATACGCCGTCGAACCTCGGCTTCGAGGCGGGCTTCGACCACTTCGAGATCATCCGCGGCCAGGGGCATGACCTCAATCCAGAAGGCCGGCCGGCACGCCCGTTGCCCGCGCATCCGCGAAAGCTGCGCACCCCCATCGGGCGCCTGCGCCTCATCCTGCGCAACGAGGCCCTGTGGCGCGGCGAGGAAGACCGCTATGTCGCGCAGACGATGCGCGCGGCCGTGCGCTGGCTCGAATCGCACTACCTCGCGCGCCAGCCGCTCTTCCTCCTGGTGGACACCTTCGACCCGCACGAGCCGTGGAATCCGCCGCGCCACTACGTTGACCTCTACGATCCCGATTACGCCGGCGACGAGCTGTTCGAGCCCGCCTACGAGCCCGCGGGATACGCGACCGATGCCGAGATCCGCCACATGCGCTGCCTCTATGCCGCCGAGGTGACGCTGGTGGACCGGTGGATCGGGTACTTGCTCGACGCGCTCGAGCGCTTGAGGATGGCCGATGACACGCTGGTGCTCTTGACCAGCGACCACGGCTTCTACCACGGCGAGCACGGGCTCATCGGCAAGGTGGAGCTCACGCGCAGCGGCGCCATCTGCCGGCGCTATCCGCTTTACGACACCATCCTGCGCGTGCCGCTGGTCGTGCGCGGGCCGGGCATCAAGGCGGGCCGACGTGTTCCCGGCCTGTGCCAACCGCCAGATATCATGCCCACCATCCTGGATTTCGCTTGCCCCTTCGTTTCCCTCAGGGCAAGCTCTGAGCGCAGCCGAAGGGGCGGTGCGCGCATTCCCGCGACGCTGCAGGGCACATCGCTGCGCCCACTCATCGAGGGCAAGCGCGGCGGCGCGGCCGAAGCGGTGGCATCCTACACCTTCCTGCAGGACCCGGAAGTGCGCGCGCCCTCCACCCTGCGCACCGACAGGTGGTGTTACATCTACGGCGGCGACGAATGGCCCAGCGAGCTGTACGACCTCACGCGCGACCCGGGCGAGCAGCACAACGTCATCGAGTGCAACCGCGCCCAGGCCGAGCGCCTTCACGCGCGCTATCTGGCATTCCTGGAGCGCATAGCCTGCGCGCGCGAATACGTCGACGCCCGCCGCGAGTTCAACCCGAAACCGCCCCGACGCCTGCCCAAGAACCGCTGGTTGTGAACCGGCTGCAGTGGCGCGCCTACCGCACGCCGGGACATCCTCAAGGATTGCTCGAGCGCCCGGCGAAAGAGAATACCCCCCGGCAGCCGGCCGGGCGCGGAGGTGCGCCATGCTCAAGGGTATTCCGCCGATCATCTCGCCCGAGCTGATGCACGTGCTGATGAGCATGGGCCACGGCGACGAGATCGTCCTCGCCGACGGCAACTTCCCTGCGGCGACCTACGCGCAGCGGCTCGTCGTCATGCCCGGCCACGGCGTGCCGCCGATCCTGGAGGCGGTGCTGCGATTCTTCCCGCTCGATACCTATGCCGAAGATCATGCGGTCGTGATGTCCGTCGTCCCGGGCGACCCCACGGTACCGGTCATCTGGGACGAATACAGGCGCCTGCTGGCCGCGTCCGAGGGCCGCGAGATCAAGCTCACCGAAATCGAGCGCATGACCTTCTACGAGCGCGCGCGGCGCGCCTTCGCGGTGGTGGCGACCAGCGAGTCAGCGCTCTACGCCAACCTCATTCTCAAGAAGGGCGTCGTCACCTGATGGCTAGTACATCGTGACACAAGTCACCGTACGCGTGGTTGTCATTCTGAACCCTTCGACTGCGCTCAGAGCCTGCCCTGAGTGCAGCGAAGGGGTAAACTCCGCTAAGCGGAGTGAAGAATCTTGTGCGGGGGCAAGATTCTTCGCCTGCGGCTCAGAATGACATCGTTTCGAAGCCCGGCGTCGCCTGCAAGGTGGTTGCGTCTTCTTGCGACAGGCCGTAATAGGGACGCGGCACGCGGCCGCGGTCGTCTCGCTATGATTCGTGTCATCGGCTGCCTCGTCATCATGGCCTCGTTCTGCGCTTCCTCAGCATCGACCGGGGCCTCCGGCGACTGGCCGGCCCCGCGCCACGATAGCCGCCTTACCGCCCGCCAGCCGTGCCCAGGCACCCTGCGCGCCGCGCCCGCCGTCCTTACCCGCACCCCCGTCGCCGCTGGCCGCGCGCATCTCGTGCCCTTCGCCTCCGCGCCCGGCGCGGTGGTTGACCGCGCCCTCGCCGTGACCGACGGCGCGCTGCGCTGCTGGGACTTGGCGGGCAAGCTGCTGTGGGTCAGCCATCCCCCCGGCCTCAACTTCGAGTCCATCAACGCCATCGAGGACCTCGACGGCGACGGGCGCGTCGAAATCGCCGCCGCGGCCGGGCGGCCGGGATCGCCGTTCGGCGCGGCGCTGCTGGTTGACGCGGCCAGCGGCGAACTGCTCTGGCGCTATGACGTGGAGCCGATGTCCTACAGTTGGTTCTACAACATCGGCCACTTCCTGCCGCAGGGCGTGGGCAAGCAGCTAGTCGTGCTTGAGCATGGCTATCCACCGGACAAGCTCAACGGCTACATGGTGCTGTTCGAGTTCCCCGCGCCCGGCAAGCCGCCCGTCGCGCGCTGGCGCTATGATTTCGATCAGTACACCTGCTTCCCGTCGCTGCTGCAGTCGGACGTGGACGGCGACGGCATCCAGGAGCTGTGCGTGGAGACCCACAGTCGCATGTGGGTGCTCGACGCGCTGTCCGGCGCCGTCAAGCAGTTCGTGCAGTGGGACGTTGCGCCCGCGAATGTGCGCAGCTACGGCCTGGTGAAGTTCCAGGATCTCAACGGCGACGGCCGCGAGGACTTCCTGTGTATCGCCAACTTCGCCCAGCATCACGAGGTGCTGCTCAACGAAGACGGCAAGCTCAGGCTCGCCTGGGTCTATGGCTGGGATAACTCGGTCACCACCTCGAAGATCGCCACCACCTGGGCCGAGCCGCCGGTGGCCGACGTGGATGGCGACGGGCGCCTGGAGGTCGTCTTGTCTATGTTCAACGTGGCTAGGTCGCAAGCGACCGCCACGGCGGCCTTTAGGCCTAGCCGCCTAGCCGCTGACGGGGATGCGCGGTGGGCGATACGCGTTTATGATGCCGTTACGGGTGAGATCAAGGCGCGAGTGGCGGACCGGATCGCCGCGCGCGTGGCTGATGTGGACGGCGACGGCGCGGGCGAGATCCTGGCGGATATTTGCCGCGACCCCACGCGCGCCGTGGTGCCGGGCGCGGTGCTGATCAAGCTCACCGGGGGCCAACCACGGGAGATGTGGCGGCGGCGCGGCGCCCGCGCCGAAGTGGCTAGGTCGCAAGCGACCGCCACGGCGGCCGCAGGCCTAGCCGCCGGCGGGGGGCGCGGCAAGGGCGACCACCTCCTGGTGTCGCATGATGGGCAAACCTACGCGCTATCGCCGGCATCCGGCAAGTTCATCCTCACTCCCTACGCGCGCCCGCCCAAGGCCAAGCCGGACCTCTCCGCCATCGATGCCGCGGCCGGGCAGATGGCGCCGCCACCACTGGTGAGCGACCTCGACGCGGACGGCAAGCCCGAGATAATCCACACCTGGCAGGGCAAGGTCACGATCTATCATTGGGATCGCGCCGCCGGCCTGAAGCTGGTGCGCGAGTATTCAGCCGACGGCGCCCCGGCCATCGCGGATGTTGACGGCGACGGCAGGGCGGAGCTGATCATCGGCCAGGCCGCTCCCAGTCACGAGCCGGTGGTGCGCGTGCTGCGGGCCGACGGCTCGACGCTGTGGGAGTCGCGCCTGCCCCCGACCGAACGACGCGGCCTGCCTCACGGTCGTGCCGTGTATCTGCAGGTCGGGCGGTTCACCGGCAAAGCGACGCCGGACATCTACGCCCTTTTCGGCACGCCGGTCGTGCGCAGCGTGGTGCTCGACGGCGCCAGCGGGAAGCCGGTGTGGGAGAAGAGTGAGTTCCCGGCCATCGAGCGCTACTGGGGGCCGACGATCAACCTGGCCGCGGTATATGACGTGGATGGCGATGGCGCGGAGGACCTGGTGTTCACGAACCCCGACTACTACTGCGTCGCCTCGGGCAAGACCGGCGACCTGCTCGTCGGGCCGGCCTTCCCGCCCAAGATCTTCGATCAGCCGAGCCAGGGGCTCTACACGCTGCCGGCGATCCTGGAGCATCCGGGCGCGCCCCTGGTGGTGCTGTGTGATGGGCACTACTTCCTGGGGGAGATAGGCCTGCGCGCGGAGCCCCGCTGGTACCAACTGCCCGAGCTGGGCGCCGCCCGCACCGGGGCCGAGGGATTCATGCGCCTGCCCGACGGCGAGTGGCTCATTGGTTTCGGCCGGCAAGACGGCGACTTCGCCTGCCTCGACGCCGCCACCGGCCAGGTGCGCTGGGAGCTGCCCCTTGCAGCCGCTGCGGGCGACGTCGTCGCCTGCGATATTGACGGCGACGGCGCGGACGAGTTCGTCTTCGGCGATAGTCACGGCTACCTGTGGGCGGTGAGAGACGGCGAAGGTAAGCCGGTCGTCACCTGGAAAACCAGAGTCGGCGCCGGCGTCGGGTCGCCGGTGATAGCCGACCTCGACGGCGACGGCGCCTTGCAGATAGTCGCGCCCACAGCCGATGGGAACCTTACGGTCTTGGGCGTACCGGGCCATTGATTCCGGGGCCGGCACAGAGAACTCGCCAACATTCAGCCGGACAGGAGCCCCGACGTGACGCCGAGCAAGAGTACGCCGGGCGGCCGCCTGCTCGCCGCCATTGACTGCACCCGCGAGTATCCGCCGGAGCGCTACTTCGCCGCGGGCGGTGCGCCGCCTGCGGGCGATGTCAGGGTCGTCGAGGGGCCGACCGGGCGTTACCGCGAGGCCGAGGCCAAGCCCATGTCCCGCTTCGGCTATCGGTTCGCCATCGAGCGCGTCGGCCAACCGCACCTCGCGCTCATCCGTTACCCCGACGACAAGCGCCGCTTCATGTGCATCATGGACGGTACCTGCTATGACCTCACCACCGGCGTTCTCACCGGTTGGGCGCAGCCCCTGAGCGGCGACGTGCAGGAGATTCGCCAGGTCTTCTGGCCGCGCTGGAGCGACTGCAGCATCGTCTTCATGACCTGGGGCGAGGGCGAGCCCGCAGCCGCCGCGAGCATTGAAATCTACGAACTCGACGAGTTGCCCGCGCTCTCCGTGCCCGGCGATCCCGGTGACGGCTCCCGCCGCGAGCTTGGCATCCAGTACGAGGACCCTTGCGGCACCACCGCCAGCGAGGGCGCCGTGAGTCGCGACGACTGGCTCGAACGCGTCATCACCTACGCGCTCCACAGCGGCCAGAAGCTCCTGGTCTATCCCCTCGCGTGGTATCACGGCCCGCTGTTCCCGTCGCAGCGCGAGCCCGCGGGCGGCTTCGACCTGGTCGTCGCGCGCGACCGGAAGCAGTACTTGCGTTGGACGAAACATCCGCGGGACTGGTACGCGCGCCTGCTCGAGCGCTTCGGCGAGGAGGGCCTCGATTTCCAGGGCGCGCTGACCCTCATGCGCCTGGGCAGCCTGATGCAGCAGATGAACACCGACCTCGATGCCATTCGCGCCGGCGCCGACACCATCAACAACATGCTGTGGAACGACCACGTGCAAGCAGGGACGCGCGACTGGACCGGCCTCTACAACGTCCTCAATTTCGACGGGGTCGCGCGCCGGCTCCAGCCCGGGCAGCGCGTCGAGCCCTTCAGCGCCGCCGCTCTGCCCGAGTTGGCCTACGGCGAGAGGTCCAGCCCCGCCTACCACGCCGGCCCGATCTTCAACCCTCTGCACCCCGTGGTTCAAGACGCCATCCTCGCGTTCGTCCGCGAAACGGTCGAGCGCTATGCGCGCTATCCGGCGTTCAAGGGCATCTCGTTCAACATGTACCCGCCCACCATGCTGTGGTTCGGCTCCATTCACTCCGGCTACGACGACCACACCGTCGCCCTGTTCGAGCGCGAGACCCGCATCGCTGTGCCCGTTGATCCCAAAGCCCCCGACCGCTTCTCGCGCCGCTACGAGTTCCTGACCTACGGCTGCCGCCCCGCCTGGGTCGCCTGGCGGTGCCGCAAGATCCGCGACCTGTTCCGGCTAATACGCGACGCGGTGGTCGCCGCGCGCCCGGACCTGCGGGTGACCATCACGCTGTGGGACGAGACGCTGATCCCCAACATCCTCGGCGCGGTGGGAGCCGCGCATCAACTCTACGCGCGCCCGAGCAACGTCGAGCTTTACCGCGAGGCCGGCATCGACATCAACCTCTTCCGCGACGAGCCGGGCATCGAGGTGGACGTCGCGATGGGCAATTCGCGCGACCGCGGCGGGCACGGCGCGAACCCGGCCGGCGGCGCCAATCTCCCGGTCGAGGCGGCCACCATGTACCGCGATTTCGACTTCCTCGACCGCCAAACGCTTGCATCCTCGGCGGCGCAGACGCGCCCGGGCGCGTTTATTTTCAACTGCTGGGTCGAGGCGTGGGGGAGGCACGTGTGGTTTCTCCCGGATCCCGACGACCCCAATGCGCGCGAGCTCGCGGTCCTGGACGGCGCGCCCGCCGACGGCATCCTGCGCGTGAACTCGGAATACCCCGAGGACGGCTTCTGGTGGGATTCGCAGCTTCGCATCACGCCGCCGTTCCCGGGCGGCGTGCATTTCATGGAGCCCTACGCCCACGCCGTCGCCGAGCTCGACGCCTGCCGCATCACCCGCGGCGGGCTGTTCCTGGATAAAGCGCACGGCGAAGAGCTGCGGCGCTTCGCCCAAGCGTACCGGGCGTTGCCGCGCGAGAAGTTCGCGACTGTCGGCGTCAGCACCGACCCCGTCGCAATGCGGACCCTGGTTCGCGATGGACTCCGTTACTTCTACCTTGCCAACCGCGAATACTATCCCGTCGAGGTCGAAGTGACATTCAGCAGCGAGCCGCCTGACCTGCGCGACCTGGCTGCTGGCGAACCGGTCGCGGCAGCGCAGACCCTACGCCTGATCCTCGGCCCCTACGACCTGCGCTCGTTTGCGATGGCGCCCCAATGCGAGGCAATCGGTTTCACGGTCTCGCCGCCCGCCGACATCCGTGCCGCGCTGTGCGACGACGCCCGCAAGGCCCTGCGCGACATCGAAACGGCGCAGGCAACGGGAGAGTTCATCCCGGGGATGGACGAAACGCGCGAGGGCATCGAGTTGGCCATTGCGCAGGGACGCCTGGCCTGGCTGCGCCGCGCCCTTACCGGCTACATCGTGCGCAAGTGCCGCGAGCTCAGGGCGCAGGCCAATCGGTGATGCTGCCGCTCATCCCACCCGCCGATACACGATCACCGCCGAATCGGGGCGGCGCGCAAGCGTCACCAGCAGGCCCGTTTCCATCAGCTCGCGGCCGCTCATCGGTGGCGCAGATTTCAAATCTGCGCTACCTCCGTCGAGGTTGCGGACCTCGTAGCGCGAGTCGGGATCGAGGCCGCGTAGTCGCAATCGCGCCGACTCGTAGATGCTGTCGGCGCGCCGGAACGCCTGCACCATGCCGTCGCCCGACTCCGGCCGGTCGAACTGCCACGCCATCCACACATCATTGGCGGTGCTGTACCCCGTCAGCGGGTAGTAGTCGCCGAAGTAGCAGTCGGCGATCTGGCGCCACTGGGCGTAGAGGCGGCGCAGCTCGGCGTAATCAATGTCCCGATCGCACATGTCGTAGCAGGCGGTGAGATGCGGACACGACGCCTGGCTGCGAAAGACATACGGGTCGGTCGAGTTGACGCCGGTGCCGTAGAACGGTATCCAGAAAGCAATGCCATAGGTGTGCAGTTGCTGGCTCACCGGCTCCAGGAGGTAGTCGCTGCGCAGCAGGGGCACGGAGCGGCGCAGCGTCTCCAGATCATTGCGCCGCCCGCCCGAAGCGCAGGTGTCGATCAGCATGTCGGGATGGCGCCGGCGCAGCTCGTCCCAGTAGGCGAGGAAGCCCTCGACGTACCTGATCTCCGTGATGCCCTGCCGGTCCTCGCTGTCATTCGCGCGCCAGTAAGGCAGGGGGTCGATGTTGAAGTCGTTGCGGTAGAGGTCAATCCCCTGCTCGTTGATGAGCTTGTCCACGTGCTCGGTCAGCCAGCGCCGCGCGTCTGGATTGCCCAAATCGAGCAGCTTCTGCTCCCCGTCGGGCCCCAGCAGCCACTCGGGGTGGTTCTCGTACAGCCACGTACCCGGCGTCACCCGCTCCGGCTCGAACCACACGATGGACTTGACGCCTTTGGCGTGCGCGTGGTCGGTGATGGCGCGCAGGCCGCGGGGGAAACGCTTCGTGTCCACCTCCCAGGTTCCGGTGTTGGGCCAGCCGCTTTCATTGACATACCAGCCGGCGTCCATCCACCAGTAGTCGAGCTTCAGACCCTCCTCCAGGTAGCGGTTGACGAACATGATCTGGTTCTGCTCGTTGGCGTTGATCATCTCGCCGTACTGGTGCGAGCTGCACGCCGACAGATCCGCGGGCGGCAGCTTGCCGCCGGGCCGCGGAAGATTGTGCGCCAGCATCCACCGCCGCCAGATGTTCTGCCCCCGCCCCCAGTCGCCGCGGTAGAACTGCATGACGATCAGCGGCGAGCGGACCTCCTCGCCCGGGTGGAGCCTGAAGTGCGTCAGCTCCTGGCCCATGCGCAGCCGCAGCCCGATCCCGTCGTCGCGCGCAAAGTCCGCCGCCCACTGGCCGGGCCAGCCCGCCGCGACGACGACCCCCTCGCCCTGCCACTCGAGGTTGAAGTAAGGCAGGTCGCTGTTGGTCGGGCGGCCGCCGGCGGTCGTGATGCGTTTCCCGGCGCCCGGCCCCAGCTCGGTTTGAAACGGCTGGTAATCGGTTGCCGTGCATGGGCTGCCGGTATGATGGTGCAGGATGAACTCGCCCTCGCCGCGGAGTTTACCCTGAGCCGGACCGAGATCCCTCGCTGCGCTCGGAATGACAGGCGAAGGGCCCAGGCGCGTGTCGAGCGCCTGGATGTCCGCCAGAATAGGCGTGTCCGCCGAGCCGCCGTTCTCGAAATCCAGCGTCCACTCCACGATTGGGAAGTCGTGGTATTCTATGGCGACGCAGCGCACAACTAGGCCGGTCTCGGGGTCGGTGTAGGTGGCTGTGTGTTCGCTGCGCCGGTCATCGAGTCGGCGGGTGGCGCGCTCCACCTGCCACGCGCCCAGCAGCTCACCGGAGGGCCGCCC
>Ga0315294_10009028_pt1 | contig 10956 bp, 9 predicted proteins | sample YL17G13_40_MG_FD_203626 | JGI IMG/M metagenome (GOLD analysis project Ga0315294, IMG submission 203626) | Sediment microbial communities from Yellowstone Lake, YNP, Wyoming, USA - YL17G13_40 | ecosystem: Environmental > Aquatic > Freshwater > Lake > Sediment | place: USA: Wyoming | collected... | reverse complement strand
CAAGAAGGAGATGAGATTATTCTCATCCAAAAGGGGGAAATCCCTTCTCCCGAAGAATGTGAATATCTAATGATGGCAAGACATACCCCTGGAATTCATCAGAAGGTCAAAAGGTCTGTTGTGGGAATCGCCGGGTTGGGTGGTCTCGGGTCTACTGTTGCAATAGCTCTGGCCCGTATCGGGGTAGGAACACTCATCTTAGTCGATTACGATGTGGTGGAACCGTCCAATTTGAACCGTCAACAATATTTCATTCATCAGATCGGAATGCTTAAGGTGGAAGCCCTTCAAGAGAATATCTCTAAGATCAACCCTTATGTGAAGATCCATCCCTATCGTGAGAAGTTGGATCGAAATAATGTGGAAAGAATTTTTAAAGAAGCGGCTGTGGTGATCGAGGCCTTTGATCGAGCTGAAGAAAAAGCCATGTTGATCAATGTAATCTCAGAGAAAATGCCGGAAAAATACATAGTGGCCGCCTCAGGCGTAGCTGGCTATGGAGACAACAATGAGATCAGAACCATCCGGTTCTCCTCGAAGATATTCATCATAGGCGATCAAAAAACAGCGGCCCAACCTGGAGTCGGATTGATGGCGCCGAGGGTTGGAATCGTTGCCCACCACCAAGCCAACACAGTGTTAAGAATTCTTTTGGGGGAAGAAGGGTAGTAATCTAACCCTCCATCCAAAAATATCAAACTAAAACCACTCAATTGATTGTCACCCTGAATTTATTTCAGGGTCTGGCTTTTAGATTCTGAAACAAGTTCAGAATGACAGAGTAGTCTATTGATTACCCCTATTATCCGTGCCTCTGGAATTTCCGAATTTCACACCTTCCCAAAAAACACAAAAAGGTGTATATTGCTCCCAAGATAACAATGGGAATATCCCAAGGCTCAACCGAATAATTCCTTTTAAATTATAAGGAAACCATCGGATCAGCATAAAAAATAATGTTAGAGCACATAGAGCACAAATAAAATAAGATTGACAATGGCAAATAGAATCTGCGACAAGCTCCGAGGTGTATTGGAACCACACTACGATGAACTGGACGGTTTGATTGATGAAATCGTTAACTCAGGCAGGGTGTCAGAATTGCAAGCGAAGTACTTCGAAGCGTGTCGTTTTAAGGTAAAAGCACTTTGGCATATATCGAAAAGAATTGAAGCATTTGATTCCCAATATCGAGAATATCTTTCTATCTGTACAGGAAAGGGAGAGCTTGGCAAATGCAGTTGAGCCTGTAGAAAAAGTCATTTTTCGTAAATTTACTATCAATAAAATCAAATACTTACGAGTCGGAAAAGAGCCAAAATCGGGCTTTTTTATAGATTCGTTATCCCAGTAACAATTGATTTTGGGGTAACCCCTCAGTTATGAAGGCCAACTACTCCAGTTACATGTAACTTAGCCCTTCAGGGCTGATGAATCAGGGCTAAAGCCCTGAGTTACATACTCTCGGAACGTTTCTGTTCGTAACTGAGGGGTTACTTTTTGAGACAAAATTATCTTGACAAAGTATTCTTTTTGGGGTATTTTTGTAGTATGAAAGTCAAGACATCTATAACATTGTCTGAAGATTTGCTGAAAGCGATCGACGAATATACAGGGGAATACAAAAACCGGTCTGAATTCATCGAAAAGGCCATCCAGTCTTTTATTAGACAATTGATCCGAAGGCAGCAAGATGCCAGAGACTTGGAGATTATCAATCAGCGTGCGGATTACCTAAACCGAGAAGCAGCGGATGTTCTTACCTATCAGGTCGATCTGTGAAACGTGGTGAATTAAGTTAGCCTAACTCTTTTACCACAGCTATTTCGTCGCAGTCTGGGAATTTGACACATTTCAGACAGTCGGTCCAAATTTTATGAGGAAGCACAGTCTTATCTACTTTCTTAAAACCCAGTTTTTCAAAAAATTCGGGTTGATAGGTCAGAGCAAAAATCCTCTTTACACCCAACTTCTTGGACTCCTCTAAACAAGCCCTTACCAGTTTAGCTCCCATCCCTTTCTTCCGATCCTCTTCTTGCACAGCCAAGGATCGGATTTCTGCCAGATCATCCCAGCAGATATGAAGGGCGCAAATACCAACAACCTTGCGATGACGAAGGGAGACATAGAAATCTCGCAGATGGTCATAGAGTTCACTAAGAGAGCGGGGGAGAATATTCCCTCGATTGGAATAGAGTTTGATCAACTGTTGAATCTCTTGCACATCCTTAAGTTTGGCTTTTCGGATCATCTTATCCTCTCTCGTGAATCGTGACTGGTGATTCGTGCCTCTTCAGCCCTAAAGGGCTGAGTTACGTATCTCAGGGCTTTAGCCCTGATCGTCCACGAATTACGATTTCTTGGCATTCTCAATCATCTCTTTGGCATGGGCACGCGTCTTCTCTGTGACCTTCACTCCTCCCAACAACCTGGCGACCTCCTCCATAATGGCTTCCTTTTCCAATCGATCCACAAGAGTGGTCGTTCGCCCTGCTCTCACCTCTTTCTTCACGCTGTAGTGGTTGTCAGCAAAACAAGCGATCTGAGGGAGGTGGGTCACGCAGATGACTTGATGATGTTTAGAAAGTTCTCTCAATTTTCTACCGACGACCTCTGCAATAGCTCCTCCAATCCCAGAATCAACCTCATCAAAGATGAGGACCTGTCTTCCACCCACCTTTGCCAAAATTCTCTTCATGGCCAACATAATTCGTGAGAGCTCACCTCCAGAAGCAATTTTCGCCAGCGGCTTTACTTCCTCTCCGATATTTGGAGAAATGAGAAACTCCATCCAATCTATCCCTTTGAGAGAAAGAGGCAGGTCCTCCATATGGATTTCGAAAGTGGTCTTCTTCATCCCCAGAGAGCCCAATTCTTTTTCCACAAATTTCTTTAATTCGGAACCCACCCTCTTTCTCTCACTGGAGAGCTTCTTTGCCAGAGCGTTGACTTCTCCCCGGAGGGGCTCCAATAAACCCTCCATTTGGGAGAGCTTTTCCTCATCAGAGGTGAATGATTTCAATGCCTCATCGACCTTGCTTTTAAAGAGAAGAATCTCCTCTACGGTCGGACCGTATTTCCTCTTCAATCGGTCGATCTCTTCCAACCTATTCTCAATCTCTTCCAGTCTCATCGGGTTGATCTCGATCCGCCTCGAATATTCCCTTAGAGCAAAGGTGACCTCTTCCAATTGGATTATCGTGGTTTCCAGACTCTTTAATGTTTGGGAAAGGGATGGATCAATCGTCGCCATCTCTCGCCCCTGATTAAGGATGGTCTGAATCCTCTCAATGGCCGAACCTTCCCCTCCATAAAGCGTCTCTTCAGAAGTATTGGCGAAGGCCATCAACTTTTGAGCATGAGTGAGAATACTCCGCTCCTCCTTCAGGTTCTCTTCTTCTCCGCTTTGAATTCCTGAAGTCTCGATCTCTCTTGACTGAAAAGCCATCAGATCGCGTTCTCTCCCCCTTCTCTCTTTCTCCTCTCGAATCCTTCTAGCCTCTTCGGATAAGGAAACAAATTTTTGAAAATGTTTCTGAAATTCCTCTCGAAGTCCAAGCAACCCCCCAAATTCGTCTAAAATATCGATGTGGGTTTCGACCCGCTGAAGGGACTGATGCTCATGCTGTCCATAGATACTGAGAAGATCTTCTCCAATCTCTGAAAGCATCCCGAGGGTGGCCAGATTCCCGTTGATGAACGCCTTCCCTCTCCCAGATCGTGAGATCACGCGCCTGACCAAGAGGGAATCTTCTTCCCCTTTGCCCGGAAGCCTCTGAGCCTTCTCTTTAACCCTCTCTTTGACCTCCCAATTTCCAGAGATTTCGAAGAGCGCCTCTATGTTCGCCTCCTCTTCAGAACTCCGAATCAACTCCTCCGTCGCTTTATCCCCCAGGAGGAGGTGGACGGCATTAAGGATGATCGACTTTCCTGCCCCTGTCTCACCCGTGAGGATATTGAGACCTTTTGAGAAGGTTAAGTTCAATTCATTTATAATGGCAAAATTTTTAATTCGAAGTTCTTGAAGCATAGATCTTACAGTAATTTATTGAGCTTCGCAAAAGTAATGGAATCCAGTGCTTTCTTCTACGTCCCCCTCACCCTCCCCTCTCCCCCATTTTGGGGGAGAGGATAAAGGTGAGGGGGCATGAATTGTCAATCCGCCGTTCCATTATTTATACGAACATCAATAGTTCAGAGTTCGTAGTTCGGAGTGAAAAAATACAAAACTCCGAACTCCCAACTCTGAACTCCGAACTTCTATTGTCCTCCCCACTTCAATTTTTCTCTCAACACCTCAAAATAATGGCGATAGGGTGATTTAATCAGGAGGATTCGGCTCTCTGCCTTTTTTATCTCTACCATATCTTCAAATTCTAAAGAGAATCCTTGTTGACCATCCAACGTAAGAATGACCTCTTGTTGCTTTGCTTTGAGAATGACTCGAATCTCTACATCATCAGGGACCATGATCGGCCGATTGGTTAAGGTATGAGGGCAGATAGGGGTGATGATGATGGAGTGAAGGGATGGATAAACAATGGGTCCTCCCGCAGAAAGATTGTAGGCCGTTGACCCTGTAGGCGTTGAAATGATAAGTCCATCCGATTTAAAGGTCGTTAGATATTCCCCATTAATGGCGGTCTCAAGATCGATAATCCGTGCCAGTGCCCCTTTGTTGATCACCGCATCATTCAGGACGGTGAATTCTGCCATCCTCTCCCCCCTTCGGATGACAGCGGCATTGAGGACGACTCTTTCGTCCGTGACAAAATCTCCCTGGATGATTCTTTCCAGAACACGATACAATTCCTCCAGGGTGATCTCTGTCAAAAAACCCAATCCCCCTAAATTGACTCCCAGGATGGGAACCTCATAATCCCTCACCAGACGGGCCACACTGAGAAGTGTTCCATCTCCTCCAAGAACAATGATCATCTCTACATGACTGGGGATCTCGCTCCTCTCAACGGAATGGATAGAACCATCTGAGAGAGGGGGACCGACAGGTAGTGGCGAACCAGAGTTGAATAAAAGATTCCCCATCTCCTCCTCAACATAGACCTCCATCTTTCGGGTCTGAAACCACGCCACCAAATTCCTGGCAATGGGAATGGTCTCGGGTTTATTCTTTTTAGCGATAATACCAATTCGTTTCATCGTTACCCTCATTGATACCGTGCCCGTGCCTCGCCATGTACCACGTGGAGTACATGGCTGCCCTGAACCTCACATGGTTCAGGGCGTGTCCGTAGCACAATGAAACGGACACGGATTGCGCCTGCCTGCTGATAGTCAGGGACGCGGTCACGTTCTTTAATGAAGATGGTACTGCTCTCGAATTTTCTTCGAAAGGTTTTTTAACATATCAAAGGCTTTCTCTACGGTCTTCTCCTTATCCGGATTTATCAGATTACAGGTTCCAGGTGCCAGGAGAGATTGACGAAGCAATCTTTCTCGATCAACCCCTTTCTGGGAAAGGCCCTCCCAAAAACTCTCCAACCGTTCTATAAGGGAATCGATCGTCTCCTGTTCGAGAAGCTCTGTATAAGTGGGGACGATCCCCCAGGCAATGATCCCTCCTCTATCTAAGAATTCCTTCAGGGATGGATAATGGATGATCACCGCCCCGCAATTGAAGGAGTCAAAGGAGAGAATATCAAGTTTCGATTTGAGAAGGAAGTCCCAATCGGGTTTGGCGCAAAGATGAATCCCTCTTGGTCCCTCCACCCCTTCTAAAAATCGGTCTAAATCGTCTTTCGCTTGAACCTCATTATACCCTGAAAAGGCAGTGAAGATCAGTTCCAATCCTGGATCATCCATCCACACGAATGCATTGGAGTTCTTTGCTTTCAACTCTTGGTATTGTTGGTTCACCTTCTTTTGAATAAAATCAAATAGGATTTCCCTAACCTCTTCATGGTAAATGATCAACTTTTGGTCCTGGTCAATCACCTTCAAGCCCAAGCTGATCGGACTGATCATTTGACCTCGGATGGCAGAATAGTGTGAAAGATCTTTCTCTAAGAATTGATGGTATACAAGAGAGAACTCCTTTGTCAACCGAAAGGTCTGAGGATCATTTACCTTTTCAAAATAGGAAGGAAGTTCTTCATAAAAAAGGGAGAGGTTAAAACGTATCTTCTGGTTGACAAGGTCAATCTTTGCTCCAGGGAAATTTTCTAAGGCCTGAACATACATATCTTCGAAGTAACTGATCTTCGGGAGTTGGGGCCAGAAAGGAATGTCCAAAGACAATACCACTTCCAAAGCCCTTTCAATGTCTGTATGGGGCATAATCCCCATGGCTGTGGTCTGACAATTAGGTAAGAACCCTAAGGGGGACATAATATCTCTAATAGGCGTACTAACCTTCGGATCTCAGTTCGATCAGGAAGAAAAGGATCTAACATCAGGACTGCCTTAGGATGGTAAACCCCGTTAGAAATTCCAGCGGGGCATTATTTCTAACGGGGTAAACGGCTTTCTATCTGATCTGAAATTCATACCAGAACAGCCTGTTGAAAAAGCCATTTTCCCCAGGTTGGTCAAAAATGCCCAGGTGCAAGGCGCCTCCTTCGACAGGCTCAGGATAAACTCACCTGAGGAGTGAAGGATGAGGGGTGGTGTCGCGACGAATAAGGAGCGACTTCTTGCCACGCCGCCGAGGCGGTGAGGCGGCCGGATAACGCTGCAGATGGGCGTTTTTCAACAACTTGAGAAGATTTACCCCAAACGGAGGTGAGCCAGGGTGTGGTAGGGATCTAAATGACTCTTCTATGTATTGCCTTTTCACTTTTTGTTCAGTTATTCAATAATAGCGATGGTTGCCTCAGCCTCCACTTCTTGGCCTGCAGATGCGCAAATTTCTTTAACCACTCCGCTTATTGGAGCAACAATAGGCATCTCCATCTTCATCGCTTCTAATACTGCAACTTGATCATCCTCATTTACCCGATCTCCTGTCTTCACTGTCACTGACACGATCTTTCCAACCATAGGCACTGTTACAGGTGTTGCCATAGATATCCTCCCTTAGCTTAATGAATCATATTTGTATCGATGCTATTCCCCAACGCCATTTATAATATAGATGAAATTTAACCTGACTCCCCCCTCCTTTGTCAAGATTTTTTTAAGACTCAGAAAATAATTGACATCGGGAAGATAATATAATAATCTATGTGAAAAAATTAACGTGCCCGTGTTGAAGGATGCACGAATCACAAAAAGGGAGGGAATATGGAGATGAAAGTGATTGGAGTGTTGGGTGCAGGTTCCATGGGGAATGGTATAGCTCAAGTGGCATCTCAAGTAGGATACCAGGTGATCATGAGAGATATTGAAGACCGTTTTGTTCAAAGTGGTCTCAATGCGATTGGGAAATTCCTTACAAAGAGTGTGGAAAAGGGAAAGATGACCGAAGATCAAAAGAAAGAAGTCCTTTCCAGAATCAAAGGGACGACGAAAATGGAAGATTTAAAAGATGCGGACTTCATCATTGAAGCGATTTTCGAGGATTTGGAGTTAAAAAAGAATGTCTTCAGACAATTGGATGAATTGACACGATCCCAGGTCATCCTCACCACCAATACCTCCTCTATGTCAGTGACAGAAATAGCGATGGCGACCAAGCGGCCTGAAAAAGTTGCAGGAATGCATTTCTTCAATCCAGCCCCACTCATGAGATTAGTCGAGGTCATCCGGGGATATCATACGAATGATGAGACGGTACATATCGTCATGGAAATGGCCAAAAAGTTGGGAAAAGAACCTGTTGAGGTGAAGAAGGATACACCCGGATTTATCGTCAATCGTTTAATGATGCCTCATATGATCGAAGCAATCCGGATGGCAGAGGAAGGAGTAGCCAGCATCGAGGATATTGATAAGGCGGTGAAATTGGGGTTAAACTACCCTATGGGACCTTTCGAGTTGATGGATCTCACAGGTGTTGATATTGCGCTCCATGTCACTGAATATCTTTATAAAGAACTGAATAAAGAAAACAAGTGGTCTGTTCCAACTCTTTTGAGATCGATGATACGAGCTGGAAAATTAGGCAGAAAGACAGGAGCAGGTTGGTATAAATATTAAACAACGTGTCCGTTTTCCCTGCCCACCGCAGGCAGGGACACGGTCACATAATTTTCTAAAAAGGAGGAAGTGTTATGAGTCGATTGAATAAGGCATTTATCCCATTCAAAGGTTATTATTCTTCACCCTTTTGCCGTTGGCAAGGGAGTCTTGCCAACGAAAATGCGATCGTTCTCGGAGCAATGACGGCCAATCGATGGTTTAAAAAAAGGAAAATCGATCCGACCGTGATTGACTATCTCTATTTTGGAATTACCATACCCCAACATATACTCTTTTATAGCCATACTTGGTCAGCGGCTATGGTCGTGGAAGGCGCAAAAGATGTACCGGCTCTCATGGTCCATCAAGCCTGTTCCACCTCCACCACTTGTATCTATCTGGCTGCCCAAAACATCGAAATCGGGGCCTACCAAGTAGGATATGCTTTGATGTCAGATCGCTGTTCAAATGGACCTCATACGGTCTGGGCCAATCCTTTTGGTCCGGGAGGAGAGTTAGAGTCTGAAAATTGGATGATGGACAATTTTAATCGGGATCCATGGGCCGGTTTTAAAATGATTCAGACTGCTGAGAATGTGGCTAAGAAGATCGGGGTCACAAAGGAAGAATGTGATGCTGTCGCCCTAAGAAGATATCAGCAATATTTAGACTCTTTGGCCAATGACAGGGCTTTTCAAAAGAGGTATATGTTTCCTGTCGAGGTTAAAATGGGCAAAAAAGAGATTAAAGTCGTTGAAGAAGATGAGGGGGTAACCCCAACAACCGCTGAAGGTCTTGCCAAACTTGCTCCGGTCGAACCCGGAGGCGTCCACAGTTATGGGGCGCAGACACATCCTGCAGATGGAAACTGCGGGTTTATCGTCACCACTCGAGAAAAAGCAAAAGAGCTGAGCGCAGATCCAAAAGTCGAAATTCAAATTCTTTCATACGGCTTTGCAAGATCCAAGAAGGGTTATATGGCAGAAGCGCCTGTTCCTGCTGCAGAGATGGCTCTTCGAGATGCAGGGGTCACGGTCAAGGATCTCAAGGCTGTAAAAACCCACAGCCCCTTTGTTGTCAACGATATCTGTATGAGTCGAATGATGGGGATGGATGTGAATTGGATGAACAATTATGGAAATTCTATGATCTATGGCCATCCCCAGGGTCCAACTGCAGGAAGGATCATTGCAGAGTTGATAGAAGAGATGGTCATGCTGGGCGGGGGTTATGCCCTCTGGGCTGGCTGTGCTGCGGGTGATACTGGAGCAGCCATGGTATTTAAGATAGGCTGATAAATCTCTAACGAATTATTCTAATGGTAACGAATTGAACGAATGATGACGAATTCAATAATTTATATTCGTGTGATTCGCTGTCATTCGTTCTATTCGTGATCTTAAATTATTCCTCGTAGAGGCGGCTCTCTGCGGCCGCCTAATAGGGGAGTCCACAGAGGGGCTCCCCTACATTTTTTCTTTGCAACCCAGCGGCCAAAATCCATTTGACAAATCCTCTCAAATAACCCATGATAACTTTAGGGTTTTTATAGAAATCTTGAATTCATCAAGACGAGAGAGGTTATCCAGATGAAATTAAAACGTATTCTCATACTTCTATTATTAAGTTTTATCATCACCCTCCCTTCTGTCTCCACCACACAGACCAGAGATTCCAACAAGGTTTACAAAGTGGCCATCCTCCCTTTTCTGATTCACAGTCAGGAGAATTTGGATTATTTGAGGGAAGGCATCTACGACATCCTCTTATCCCGAATTACAGTGGAAGGAAGAATGATGGTAGTCGAACGATCTATCGTAGAGCGAGCCCTCATGGAAGAGAGACCAATGCGTCTCGATGAGGCGGTAGCCACAAAAATCGGGATGAGAGTGGGAGCAGACTATATCGTTCTCGGAAGTCTTACAAAGATTGGTAACTATATCAGCCTGGATGCACGTCTGATCAGCATCACTGAAGAGAAGCCTGCCCTTGGGGTTTATACACAGCATAAAGGCATCGATGATGTGATGGTAAAAATTGGAGATTTTGCACAAGACATTGGGTATAAAATCCTGGGTCGCCGTGCCGTGGTTGGCCGTCCGACTGAATCCAAACAACCTTATATCATTCAACAGAGAAGGGATATCGGAAGGATTGAGCCTGAAGGCTTAGGTTTCAAAAAGAGTCAGAACTTCAGTTTCGAAATCAAAGGTCTTGATATCGGCGATGTGGATGGTGATAAAAAGAATGAATTGGTGGCCATGGATGACCATAACCTTTACATTTTTAAATATGACGGAGAGAAACTGAATCTGTTCCAGAAAATTGAGACAGGATTCCAAAATAACTTCTTAACTCTCGATGTCGCTGATGTGAATCGAAATGGATTTGCAGAAATCATCGTTACCTCTGTCGTTGAGGATACCCTCCGTTCTTTCATTTTAGAATATGAAGAGGGAAAATTCAGGAAGATCACTGAAAAGGCGGGTTGGTATTTTCGGGTATTGGATCATCCCAAAGATGGCTCCATTCTGATGAGTCAACAGATGGGGTCTGATGGTCTCTTTGTTGGCCCTATCTATCAAATGAGGTGGAAGAACAAGTCCTTCGAAAAAGGACCTAAAATGCCCTTTCCTAAGGACATAAATATCTTCGGCTTCACCATGGCAGATATCCTTGGGAAGGGGAAACCTGAAATTATTGCATTCGACCAATTTGACCGTTTGAATATTTTCTCTGAAGATGGAAAACTGCTGTGGAGAAGCAGCGACCGTTACGGAGGAACGAATAACTTTTATGATACCAAAAAGAAAGGAGTGGTTGGTTTCCGTCAAGGAGAATCTCCACCTTGGAGGGTTTATATTCCTGGAAGGATAC
>Ga0315294_10009027_pt1 | contig 10958 bp, 4 predicted proteins | sample YL17G13_40_MG_FD_203626 | JGI IMG/M metagenome (GOLD analysis project Ga0315294, IMG submission 203626) | Sediment microbial communities from Yellowstone Lake, YNP, Wyoming, USA - YL17G13_40 | ecosystem: Environmental > Aquatic > Freshwater > Lake > Sediment | place: USA: Wyoming | collected... | reverse complement strand
GGGTTAAAATGGGTGGCAATTAAGGAGTTTTCTAGGAATTGCTTGCGGTCTGTTCCACTAACATGAGGCAATTCTAAGCTTATCTTTACCGGCGCACCGCCATTTGGGGCGTCAATAAAGCAGGGCGTGCCACCGACGTCGTTGTGAATGTTTGGCACTTGTCCCATTAAGTTTACTGGGCGGGCAAATAACTCGCGTAAATAGTCGTCAGTTAGGGGCTTATTCAGTGGAGTATGGAACAGCGATGCCTGGAGGCGCCATAACGCTGCAACCGGGCCACTGGAAAGCGTAATCGCAGGCATCGGAGCCGATGCCGGCAAAAATTGCCTCAAGATAGTTTCAGCGCTCGCTGCAGCCACTTCGATTTGCTGTTTTGCTAGGGCTGCCCTGATCGCACGAACACCTGTCAGAAGCTGGCGATGCAGCGATAAAAAGGCCGCCGTTACCGCTATCGCTGGGCTGCCAGTACCCATAATATTATCGATGTTGCGAATGAACAGGGCATCGCTCGTAGGAAATAATTGCCGTGTAGTAGGGAATAATTTGGCTATGGCACCATGTCCCGCTGGGACCACGGATGGCTCGCCATTAGGATCTAGCACTGGGCTTCCATCGCGGTGAAAGCGGATCGTCGACAGCGCAGGGCCTTGCTCCAAAAAGCGTGACTCTAGGGGCGATGGCTTCTGATGATGAGTATTGGCTGCAGCTAGAGCGCTGGAGAATGCGGCAGTCTTGCCTGGCGGCGTCACAAAAAGCTCACCCGAGAGTCCTCTGAGCTTTAGATGCTCTAGATGTTTTAACTCTAGAAACGACGTCCCCTCGCGTACGCATGGCATGAGTGCTTTTGGTAGGTGGATCTCTTCGGATAAACGCTCGCAGTCTTTTGCGCTTAGTGCGTTGGCTTTAGCTGGCGCTGATACCAATGTGGCCAACTGCTGCGGCAATGGCCAAGTAAGGGCTCCCTCGTGAGCGAGCGATTCCAAGCTCGAAACGATGTCGGGATGATTTTTGTCCTCTAATGCACAGCTAAGGTGATGTAGGGGCTGTGAGTAACGGCTTGCGGCACCTGCAGCCAGTACAAAAGCAATGTAGCCCTCTGCCCAGTCGCTTTTTAGATCAGCAGCCGGTGGTAGAGTTAACATGCTGCCATTGTCAAAGCGGCAAGTGTCTATGATTTTGAATGACGCCTTGCGTTGCTCGCTGATAGCGCGGCTGAGCAATTGCTCATGAGCCTGCAATTCATCCGGTGCAAGCCCTAATCGGGTCAACTGATCAATTATTGCTGTCAACGTATTGTTCATGCCACGATTTTGCCACTTTGTTTGGCTTCTGTCCAATTGCCAAATCAAGCTCACTTAGTATTTCTACTATGGCCTCCTTGAGGCAAAAAGAGGACTCTGACAGTAGCGTCTTTTGGAGCAATATTCTGGTGGCCTCTTGTCCCTGTAATGCACTCAGGCGGCGACATGCCGTTTTCAGTCCGAGCGGAGTCAGGGGTCTAATCTCAGTGATTGCGGCTGCGAGTAGATCGGTGTCCTCAATGCGTTGTTGAATTAGACTAGCCTGAAAATAGGCATCAAGTTTTGGAATTTCAGAACGTAAATCCGACGTGTCACTCGTCCAATTAGCGGCGAACGCGGCCGCGGTCAATTCGCTAGCTAGGGTTAGATTGCGCCAAGTCCGTTGTCCCTCTGGGGCCATGAGGCCTCGGGCTGCGAGGAGTCTACAAAGCAATGTTGTCGGGCGTTCGCCGTGAAATTCAGGCGCATTGGGTAAAAGATTTGCTAGCTCCTTCGTTAGTTCCCTGATGTGCATGACGCGCTGCTGTGAGAGTTTTAACAATAATTCAAATACCCATTCGGTACCGTGTCGGATGAATGCATCGCACCAAGGTCCTTCTGAATCGAGTAACAGATAATGTAACCTTCGGCCTTGCAGCGCCCAGGGTGAGTCCTGCAGCTCATCAGCTATCGTGGTCACGATTCGCGCAATTTGTGCATCCAATTCAGGGAGATAGCGCGTGCTGTGGTCGGTCTGTGGGGTCATTAGCCCCAGAGCTTCTTTAATGCGAAGCAGCAGACTTCGACCAAATCCCAAATCTAGTAGTAGCGATTCTTCGTCTTCGGCAGTTGCCGTCGCTATACAAATACATGTCAAAAATTCATCGCTGCTAGCTGTGTTGGTCGCTAAGGTTTGACGGCCGACTGCAATAATACCGCTCGCTAAGCTTCTAGCTAGTTCTTGAGGTATGTGGAAAGTTGTGGCGATATGATCGGTCAAAATTACAGAAAATAGCGGTGTCGCTAACCAAAGGCGATGGCGTGTTACGCAATATAGAAGATCAATTTCTATCGCTTGCATCAGGCCGGGCGCGACGATGCCACTCTCGCATAAAGGGGCAACGGCATTGTTGAACCCTAAAGATAGAGCGCTGGTAGTTGCGGTAAACCTAGGATCACCTAAATAAGCCAGATGATGCCGAAATTTCTCAAAAGTAGCCGTCATGAGCTTATCCTTTTCTATTCACTCCGGGGTGTCCATGTCTTTGGCATGAGTCTGATTATAGCAAGGCATATCGCGGAACTAGGTAATTCCAGGAAAAGTTTAAGCTGTTTATAAAATGTGCCGATACCTCTAACGACCAGCCACAGCAAGTGGCAGCAGTTTGAGGAGGTGTGATTCGCGTTGAGTAAATATCCAATAACGTTCTTGTAATTGAATGAATTTTAGAGGTTTCTTGGGTGAGCAAGGAGAGCGAAAAGCCTATTGACGCATTGCTGACGAAGCTCGGCTTCGTGAGTGAGTCTCGTCAAACGTGGGTCTTGTGGAAACTGCGGAGCGAGTCTTTGGTCGATCCCAAAGAAGTTCCGGAAAGTCTTCAGAATAAGCCTGCGTCCAGTCGAGTCGTCAATCCGTGGCGTATCCTTGGTAGCGAGCTGGCATCTCGTAAGGGTGGGTTGGCAGTTCACAATTTGATGATGGACCTCGATAAGACTGCTATTTTACGCAATCTAAGCAATTTGACCAAAAAATACTTCGGAGCTCGTACCACCAGTGACTTCGTTTTTCAGAAAGACGGATCCATATGGTGCCTTTTCGAATTCAACCGTGCGCTTCCTCGAGATCAGGGAACTCAAGGCGACGATGGGTCGCGCCAATTATCCAAGCTGGCAAACGGGGTAGGTGGATTTAAGGTCCGTATCCTCGCTGAAGGCAATGAAGGCCAGTTAGTACTTTCCGATATCTTTGGGTTTGGCTTCCTTCCGTTCGTGTTTGTAACCGTGCCTCTGAGATTTTTAGCAGAGGCTCTGGGGCTAAGATCTTGGGATGAAATAAGCCGCAAAGAGTGCGTGCCAACCTCGATTCATGAAATGCGGTTTCCTCTCATGGCGCCCGTATTGGTTCATTTAGGTAGCCTCGGTGCAACACCGACGATGCTTCGGCAGCTGGAAGCCGAATTATCGCAGTCACGTGGACAGTTCAGCCCAAACGTTTTCGCTGGCGATCAAGGGTTAAGTGTTCGACTTTTGTCTGATGACGTAGATATACCTGCTGGTTTTTCCGAAGTAACGTTTGTACCGGTAGAAGTTTTGGAGTCGAGGGAACGCCTAGAACAATGTCGTGATCTCGACAAGGCGATCACTTCTGGAAAGCTGAATCAAGCCTGGAAGCAGCTAGTTGACCGATGTGCGACAGAGCGTGACACTCTCTATCTGTGGCGCCGCCTTTCATTACTAGGTTTGGTTGGGTGCGGTGAACTCAATGATGGTGCGATCATGGTAAGGGCTTTGGAGCTAGAGCCTAATCAGAAGCTGTTCCTCTCTTATTCGATTCACCTAGCTTTGCTAAGTAAAAATCAGTCAGCATCGCTAGAACATTTGTCGAAACTTGGCGCGATGCTAATGAGCGAGATTCGTGGTGCGGAACATTTGCAATGCTTTGATTTAGTATTGCCAGAATTGCTAGGTGATGTGTGGGCTGAGGAAAATCACGACAAGGCGGCGGATTGCTACTACAGAGTACTCGAAAAACGTGGCGAAGTACCTCGGGTTCTCAAGAAATTAATAGAATTAGCTCGATTAGATAATCGTATCGATGCAGAAATCAGTCTCCTTCACCGTCTGATAGGTGCTGAGAGACGGCGTCTCGAGCTAGCTAAAATTCATTTGAGACTGGCAGAGCTGCGTCGGCTACAGGGTGTCAGTGGTGACGATGCAATTCAATTAGCGCAGAAGGCTTTGAAACTGGATCGAGGCTTAGTGGCTGCGGCATTGCTAGTAGCTGACATACTCGTGGAGCGTGAACGCTACGAAGAGGCGATCCAGGTATCAGATAGTTTGCTCAAGGACCGGAACCTAAACCTGAGTGCTGCCGAAAAGCGTTGTCTAGAAGCAACAATTGGCCGTATTTGGTGTCATCATCTCCATAGGCCAGATTTAGCGGCGACTCGCTATGAAATGGCTATAGAATACGACGTTGGTGATCTGGAGACATTGCGTGAGCTTGAACACATCTATAGGCAGGGCGCAAATCACTTGTCGCTGGCCCGCATTCTCGAAGCCGAGTTTGCGGTGTTTGAGCAGAATGGGAAGAGCGAATATTTAAAGCCAATTTTTGATGAACTTGTGAGCCTTTATCGTGGTTCAGTGAGAGAGCCGAAGCGAGCTTTAGAATTGTACCTACGCCTCCTTGCCACAAGTACGATTGCAACGCAGGAGCTTGATCTTTTATTTAGTTGGAACGACGTTGATATTGATTGGTCCGACCTCAGTGCAAGGCTTGTAGCGAAAATTCCAGCAGTTCAGGCTGGGCGCCGCCGTGGGGAATTTCTGTGTCGCTTAGCTGAGGTTTTTAGGGATCGGCTAGGGGATGATGTTGGCGCTATTCGGCATCTACGAGCTGCAAATCAGGAGGGGTGGATAGATGCGAGTGGCTTTGCGTTTCTCATAGAGTATTTATCACAGCAAAAGGACTACAGATCGTTAGTTCAAGCTTTTGAATTGCGTCTGCAGCAGGTATCGGCAGCAGATCAGCAGTTTCTAATTCTCGAGCTCTTGACGACACCTGCAGAGTTGACAGATTTACAGCGAGATAATCTGGCGCTTAGGGTTTACGCATTCGATTTCTCTGCTGAGATAGCTTTGAAAAAAAGGTTTCAAGTTTATAACCAAGCAAATCAGGTCGATGCAATTGGGCGTTTGCTGACTGCAATCGGTGAATTGCAAAAACTGACATCGATGCAGCGGTTGCAGTGGATGCGTGAGGCTATACAAGCACTATTTGATTTAGATAATGTCCGTCGTTACGATCTCATGGGCAGTATTTATTCACAAATGTTGCCTTTGGTTGATGATCAAACAATTGTCCTTAATGAAGCTGTTTCTGCTTTAAAAGAAGCGCCCGATCTAAAATATTTACTTTTCTTCGTCAGGGAGCTTTTGAAGCGTGGGCTGACAGCCGAGATCGCCGAACGAGATATTATAAAATTACTGAGAGGTTTAGACCAGGAGTTGGCCATCTATCATGAGTTGATGTCGTTTAAGGCGACAACGGTACACGTCGCGGTGAGTCATGCGAGAACTGCCGCAGCTTTATATGCGAAGAGGCTGAATCAAGAAGTCGCGACCGAAAAAATGGTGGCTAGAGTATGCACACTCGTGGCTTGCACTCCCGATGAATTGCAGGAACTTCGAATACTTGTAGAGCGTACCGGTCATTGGAAGTTGCTGGCGAAGGCGTTGCAGAAGCAGGCAGAATTTGAAGAAAATAGGCAGCAGAAGTTTGCACTACTAGACCAACTTGGCCAAATCTTCTGGTATAAGATGAAGGATCGTGCGCGAGCGCGCCTAGCGTTTAGTGCCTCGGCTCGCTTTAGCGATGAACCACATAAAATTCATCATGTGCTCGCCAAGTTAGCCGCGGAAACTAATGATGTGGAGCGCGAAAAACAACATCTTGGCGAGTATTTGCAGGATGTCGCATCTACAGTAGATGTTGAGACTTTGACAAGAAATGCAGAGCGGTTATTGAAAATCGGAGAAGATCCTGTTTCTGTGCAACGGATACTTCAGAAGCATGTTGATAAGTCTTTTTCAAAAGGCAGATGGCAGCAGGCTGGGCTGCTCGCGGGTGCCTTGATTAATAACGGCCTTGTATCGAGTGAGACCTACAAAGTTACTCTTAAAGCCGCAATTATTGAGCGTGACGCAGAAAAAGTGGTTGACCAATGGTGGCGCGGTCTTGCTTGTGTGGCAAATAAGTCAAAGATGAAAGCGTATTTATCTGAGACCACTATTTTAATCGAACGGGGAGAGATGCGTCATGTACTGCTTGATTGCTACAAGGCTGCCTTAGATCATAATATCGGCGATCGCATTGGGCCAACGAGTAAGCAAGAATTAATGTTGGTGTATGCGAGTATGTTGTTTGACCAGGATGAAACCAGACGCAAGGCTTTGGCGATATACGCGGAGGTCTATGCCGCGGATCCAAGTAATAGTCGTACTTGGATGCCGCTTTACTTTCTCTTGCTGGAATTTGGTGCCCCAACGGAACGCTTAACACATTTGCGTGCCATTCTGCCCAAGCTTCGCCTCGATCAGCGTCCACTGAAATCATTCCCGCTTACTATCGAGTCGATGCAATTAGAATTGCGCAATCTGGAGAAGGAAATTTTGGTACATGGGGCCACGGCGCTCCCTCGTACGCCGGTTAAGTCTGCAGAGAAAAGTATCGAAGCTAAGAAGGACGAGTCGTTCCTTCGTTCAGATTCAGATCATGCAGTACCGCAAGAAATTTCTGCCCCCGCGATCGATTTTGGATTCGCGGTTTCTGAAGGACTACAGGATGCGGTTTTGACTTCAAAAGAGGAATCAGCGAATGCAGATTTAAAGGCCGTTTCTGGCGACTTTGCTGGATTTGTTTTGCCAAATATCGCGCGTAAGTCGAGCTTAGTCGAGCCATCATCGGTCGGGCTTTTTGCTCCTGTGGCGAAATCCTTCAGTAGTGGAGGAGTGGTAGAATTTAAATTGGACATCGCCGATGAAGTTTCTCCAAGTTCAGGGTCGGTGGATGGTAGTGATATTCTGCGCCTAGACTTAGAGCCGGCTGGTGGACTAGATCTGTCGGTTGAAGATAAAGCTGACAATCCGTTTGCACCCGACGTTATAGATCTCGATAGTGTAGATATTGAAGAAGTTGAGGACTCTTCCGAGTCTTCATTGAACCTAGGCGATGACGAAATCTTGCAGGTCGGTCCGGCCAGCAATGCTCAATTTAATGGAGTAACAGGCCCTTCGGCAGACTTTATGGCGTTTAATTTGGGCGCGGATGTACTGAGTGGTCTTGGCCCCAGATCTTTTCCGCCAAACATAGTCGCTGGATTTTCGTCGGGTGCAGACGAAGAGACGACCACCCAGGCGCTGACCCTTGGCAATATGGTTTTTCCGCCGGCACCGGGTGTCATCATTCCACCTATCCCACCGATCCTGCCAATTAGGACTGCTTTAGATTCTGGTGAGGGTGCTGACGGAACTATGCTTATGAATCAGAGTACCTCCTTCGACGCAGCTGATGGAAATGAGTCCACTGATCGCAATGCTATAGATACTGTCCAGGTCGACAATACTATGCGGGAGGGCTTTGGAGTCAATGTCGATGCGGCTGATGATGCAGCTGACTGGCGGGCGGCAGTCATAAAAGGTGATTTCAATGCTGATCTTACTGGCCGACTATTGCAGCAAGCATTTGCAAGTGAAATTGAGAAGCATCTAGCGATACAGAGTGTTGCACTTGTGGCCGGGAACTGCGAAAGATTGAGCAATTGGCATTGGAGAGTCTGGCGAAATCCTGATGAGTATGGATATCCCTTGTCGGGTAAGGAAAGGTTTCCTCAGCGTCTGAATACACCAGGGCTCAATTCCAGTTTACATAAATTGGTGATTGCGATGGCACCTTTACTGGTGCGAATAAACTCATCAAGATTCTCTCAAACTTATCTTAATAAGAAATTCAATTTGACTGAGTCGATGATTCAGCGGATGAGTAAGCCACTCGACTGGCAGAGTGGCATATTACGCACGGTCGGTTTGCACCATTATGCTGAGCGAGTCCGAGTTGCGAAGTATACAGCATTCGATTTGCCTGGTCTTGGTGCAGAAATATTCTATGATGGCCTGCGGCGGACTCTTTATATTGATAGCACTCACTATCGAAAGACGCCGTCTAGTCATCTATTTCATCGCATAATCGGTCTGATATGGTCTGTTAGGATTCATTACTATGTGCCACTGGCACTTGATCCAATAAAGGATTTCTTGCCAGTTATTGGTTCATTACATCAGATTTTTAGTAAACAGGGCTTCTCAAAGCTAAAGATGAAGCTCAGTGCATCTGATGGCATCAATAAATATCTGCGCGATTTTGATCTTAGGCCGGTTAGAGCTATACATGAAAAAATAGGAATGCCTAGCGAAGAGCAAGTACTGCAGTTATGGGAGTCGATGCGGGCACACATTTACCGCATGCAGATAGCTGAGACATTGGATGTCATCGGCCTATTCGAGTCAATTCTCGATAAGGATTTATTGGTGCCGAATCTGCATAAGCATAGTGAAATTTATCAAAGGTCACCGTATGCCAAGGCGTTAATTGAATTCGTGACCAAATTAAATATCTAGGTGCATTGCTTAGTGGTTGATGAGATGCCCGGCTAGGTTGTTAAACTCATCAGATAGTTTATGCTTTGGGCGAAAATGCACTAGCGGCATATGTGCTGCGTGGCTCTCTCGCATCACGATGGAAGTGGAAAGATACGGTTCGAGGACTGGGAATCCCTTGCGGCGCAGACTCTCAATTGCTTCTAGCGGTAGCTTCGCTTGCGCTTGGAATTGGTTTATAATCACGCCTTCAGCGTATAAATCCGGTTGGTGATCTGAGGCCACTTCTTCGATGACTTCCATCACTTGAAGTAAAGCCTCTCCGCTAAACGCGTCGCAGTCGAAGGGGATGAGCACTCGGTCAGAGGCCATCAGTGCGCTCATGCTATAGAAATTCAACGCCGGCGGTGTGTCAAAAAACACGTCGTCGAATCCTAGATCTTTGACTAGATCGTCAATTGCGTCCCTTAATTTAAAGATCTTATATCGACCTTCGAGCTTTTGTTGCAGCTCAGAGAGTCCGCGCTCGGCTGGGATTAACCAGAGATTTTCGAAGCTTGTTTTATAGAGGGCTTGCTTTAATGAATCTCCAAAGAGTTTGAAGCTGAGTGTTGATTCAAAAAAGTCTGCAATTGTGCTCGTCACTTCTTTAGCTAATGGTCCCAGTAGGTACTGGGTGCTATTTGACTGAGAATCTAAGTCTACGACTAAGACTTTCCGACCAGCCTTGGCAAAGGCAGCGGCAAGGTTACAGGTGATAGAAGTTTTGCCGACGCCGCCCTTTTGATTGAAGATCGATCGCTTCAAAATAGTGCTCCTCCCAAAACAAGACTTTGATTTGGGGGATTATGGCATGATTTAGTTGTAGAATAAAGTCCTCAGGGGCTACCAGGTCACCTGCCTTTATGAAAGGTCGAGATTAGTTTCGCCGGTTATCAGCGTTAATAATTTGCTGAGCTCTACAATGCCTATAAATCGGTTGCCGTTTTTGAAGTTTTGGCTGCAAAAATTCCCGCTGTTAGGGTAGCTGGATTGGGTTTGGCACTCTATATGGTCCGCAGATAGGGTGATCACATGATTAATCCCATCCACTATTAACCCGAAATCGAGTCCAGCCTCACGGACCACAATGAGGCGGCTTTCAGGCGAAGGCTCTCCTCTTGGTGATCCGGAAATTTTCCTCATGTTGATTGCCGGCAGTATACTTCCGCGCAGATGAAATGCACCGTCTAAGTATCTGTTTGCATTAGGCAAGAAAGAAATTGATGGCAAAATAGTAACTTCCTCGACCTTTGTAACTGGTAATAAGTATTCAGCGTCATTAATAAAGAAGCTAAAAAACTTATCGTTCTCGACTTCGGGCACCGCTTTATGAGCTTTATTAGAGACTGGTTTTTGCTGCTCGCTTTGGGCCTTGTCGGAGTCGAATGAATCGCTGCTGCTGCTGCTAAGGTCGAGATTCATGCGGCCCTTCTCCTTACGGTTGATATAAATCGTGATTCAATCTGTTCGAGGTCGAGTACTAATACGACCTCGCCATTGCCAGAAATAAATCCGCCAGCGATGTAGGGTAGCGTGTGTAGTATAGGGCCAAGTGATTTAATTGCGATCTCTTGTTGGTATAAAACCTGGTCTACGACAAGCCCGAATCTTTGCTCGCCTGAACCAATAATTACGACATACAGGCGGTCCTCACGGCGTGCTAAGCGCTTGTCCTGTAATCGAGTTTGGTTCCTCTGGTATTGGTTTTTTGAGTACCAGGAAATTTCATTTTTAGAATCCAGTTTGAAAGCTTCATGAAGATAAATCACTGGTATCTTGAAATCGTATTGTTGGATGAAACTTGTGTTGCCGTTGACTTGGATTTCTTCGGGATTGATACGCTTTGACTCGATGACTGAACCCATCGGAATGGCGAAGAGCTCACCCGCAGATTCCACAAGTAGGCTTTGAGCCATTGCTAGAGTTAACGGAAGCTTGATGGTGACGGTGGTGCCCTGTGCCTGCGTTGAATCTAACTTCAAAGTGCCTTGGAGTTTGGATATTTGGCTTTGGACGATATCCATGTCAACATCGCGGTGCGGCTGTCCATCATCTTTGATGACGATAAGTATATAATTGCCCTCTTGTCGCGCGGATATTTTTATTAGCCCTGGTGAAGGTTTGCCTACCTTATGTCTCGTGTCAGGAGTCTCAATTCCCTGCCTACAGGAATTCTGGATCAGTCGGACGAGTGGGTCTTCAATTTGTTCGACCATAGTTTTGTCGAGCGCAGTACTTTCTCCGATGAATTGAATCTCA
>Ga0315294_10009026_pt1 | contig 10958 bp, 17 predicted proteins | sample YL17G13_40_MG_FD_203626 | JGI IMG/M metagenome (GOLD analysis project Ga0315294, IMG submission 203626) | Sediment microbial communities from Yellowstone Lake, YNP, Wyoming, USA - YL17G13_40 | ecosystem: Environmental > Aquatic > Freshwater > Lake > Sediment | place: USA: Wyoming | collected... | reverse complement strand
CACCATCGCCATCAAGGGGCACTTCGAGGCCTTCAAGGTCAAGGGGTCCATCCTGCAGAGCAAGGGAGCGATGAAGCGGGCTGAACTGGAGAGCACCGGGATTGGAACGAGAGCGTCGGTCGACGCCGGGATGCGAGACGTCAGGGAAGAGGCGGTGAGAAGCGTTTTCAAATCGAAGAGAGGAGAGTGAACCATGGCTCTAAAATTGGACAAGGCGAAGAAGGCATACCAGGACTCGAAGAAGGGCGGGGAGTTCTGGACCCCCGATGAGGGCGAGACGAGGATTTACCTGCACCCGCCATGCCGTGAAGACGACAACTACGAGCCGACCGATGGGCTGAACTACCTGCCTATCGGGATGCACTACAGCCTGGGCGACGACAAGAAGGGTGCCTGCACCTGCTTGGATGCCGAGCGCAACAAGATCCTGAAGCACCCGTTTTTCCTCGACGAGTACCGCAAGGCCAAGGGAACGAAGCTCGACCTCACGCAGGCCTGCCCGGTCTGCCAAGCGATCTACGAGGGCAGGATGGGAGATTCGGATTCCGTGAAGGCCTCGCGCTACCAGCTGCGTTACCTCTGGGGCATCACGCCCATGGACTTCGCCAGGCGGATCGGAGGGACGGCGACGACCATGAGTCCGACTCCTTCGCCTTACATGACTGGTCAGACCATCTACGATGGCGTCATGAAGATCATCGTCGAGGTCGGCGATATCACCGACATGGAGTCCGTGGTCTTGGTCAAGATCGTTCGAACCGGCCAGGGTTTGGCCACCAAGTACCAGATCTCTGCGGATATCGAGACGGTTCGCACCCCGATGAAGATGGATAAGGGGTTCAAGCGAACGGTCCTGGAAGCGATCAAGCCGGGCGGGGAGTGCGACCTTTGGAAGATTGCTGCCTCCCTGATGAAGACCCAGGGCGAGATCAGCGCCTTGCTCTCTGGTGTGCGGATCGCCGAGGACGACGAGGAGCAGCCGGAAGGCCCAGCGCATCCTGCCTGCTTCGGTTGCGACTACTCAGAGGACGAGGAGTGCTCCGCTTGCGGGCTGGTCGAGAAATGCGCTGCCAAGGTGCTGGAGAAAGAAGAGGCGGAGAAGCCCAAGCCCGCCGCCCCCAAGCCCGCCGCTCCCAAGCCTACCGCCCCCAAGCCCGCTGCTCCCAGGCCCATCGCCTCCAAGCCTGCCGCTCCCAAGCCGGCAACAAAGCCGCTGCCTCCGGTCGAACCAGCCAGCAAGCCGGCGGTGCTGAAGGCATCCAAGCCAGCCCCGCGCCCGGCGCCCGAGCCTGCCCCAGAGGAAGAGGAGCCCCCGCTTCCCGACGACGAGGAAGTGGCCGCTGCGGAGGCGGAAGCCTCAGAGGAAATCTCGGAGGATGTCCCAGAGGAGGTTGCTGCCGAAGAGGTCCCAGAGAGCGATAGCGACGAGGACCTGGACAAGCTGGAGGAGCAGCTGGAGCGGATGGCTAAGCCGAAGACGGGCAAGACGCCAACTCCAATCACAAGAACCCGAACCCCTACCAAGAGGTAACCATGGCTGCTCCCAGGAAGAAAGAGGCGGTGGAAGAGAAGGCCTGCACCAAGTCGTTTTTGACCGAGATGGTAGACACCCTGATCGCCAAGGCCGGGGAAGGCACCGCCCAGCTTCTGGGGAGCGATGGAATGGCCATCAAGATCCGAGGGGTACTCTCTACCCAATGCCCAACGATAGATGCCGCTATCGGGCGGGGGGGGGTGCCCCTCGGACGCTTGACGATCATTCATGGTAGCGAGGGCTGCGGGAAAACCACTCTGGCGCTTCATCTCGTTGCTGAATGCCAGCATCAGGGTGGTCTCGCCATCTACATCGACAAGGAGTACAAGCTCGACCCGGATTACGCCAAGGGGATCGGAGTTGACGTTGGGAGTTTGATCATCAGCCAACCGCCTTATCTGGAGAAGTGCTTGGAGATCATCGACGAGGCCATCGAGAAGGTGGCTCGGTATCGGATCGAGTCCGGGGTTCGTGTTCCTCTTCTGGTCATTCTCGATTCGATGAATGCCGCGATCTCCAAGGATATGTACTCCGGGGATTATGAGGATCAGACCATGGCTTCGGTTGCCAGGGTTTACTCGCAGAAGCTTCCCAAGTTGATTCCGAAGGTTTCGCAAGAGGACGTCGCTCTGGTGTTCATCAGCCAGGTCCGCGAGAAGGTCGGAGTCATGTACGGCAACAAGGAGGAGATCTGCGGAGGGCGAGCGCCCAAGTTCCACGCCAGCCTCATCCTGGAGGTGATCAGGAAGGGTAGCATGAAGGGCGAGGACGACGGCAAGAAGGACGACGGCAAGAAGGACGACGGCGATAAGAAGAGGGGCAAGAAGGACAAGGACGCCGAGATCATCGGGAACCTGAACGAGGTCTACGTTCGGAAGAACCAGATCGCTCCTCCGTTCAAGCGGGCCGAGTTTGAAGTCATCTACGGGAAAGGAATTGACTTTTCTGGGTCTCTCGTCCGGCGGGCGCAAGCGCTGGGAATCCTGGAGAAGAGTGGATCGTGGTATGCGACAACAGAAGGGGAACGAATCGGGAACGGATTCACTGCCGCGCGGGAGGCCCTGGCGCAGAACGATGGCTTGCGGGGGTTGATCGCTGAGCGAGTGCGGTGCGCCTCGTCCTGGTATTCTGGACTGAAGCCGTGAATTTTAGTTACGCCGTCAGGTTGTATTTCTGCTCTTGTGGGAAGGTCGGATTGCTCTGGCCTTCCCTCTCTCCTTCCTGCCAGCAATGCGGATCAACAGACCTCGATTGGCTGATCGTCTGGAGAGAGCAGATCGAAGTAGACCTTAGGCTGGCGCTGGAGCGCTTGGAAATCATGGACCAGGAGGTGAACTGAAATGGATGCCAAGGTGGAAGTGGCCAAGAGGAAGGCCGAGGAGTGGTTCATTCTCAAGGGAGGTGGGGTCGCGCATTTGAAGTGGATGAAGGCGCTCCTGGACGATTTGGTGGAGGCGGCGCGGGGCTCCGTCTGGGAGAGCTTCAAGGGTTGCCCCGAGTGCGGCGCGGGCACTCAGCTGACCCGGCTTTGCGAGTGTGGCTGGTCGGAGGATAGCCCATGAGCACTTCCTTCAAACTGCTGGTGACCGCCGATCTTCACCTGAGCAATCAGCTGCCGCACGCCCGCGTCCAGGCGGGTGGGTTGACTGATAGGCTCAACGATCAACTGGAAGCCATGGAGTGGATGGTCGACTTGGCCAGGACGCACCGGGTCGATGCGGTGGTGATCGCGGGCGATCTCTACGACCGCAGGACGCTTGATGCGCTCACCCTGCGCCATTCCCTGGCTGCCTTGAAGCGGTTCTCGCCGATGGGAGTGCTCATCGTTCCCGGGAACCACGAGGCGCACGCAGAGGGCAGCGATAGGTATCTGCCGGAATTTTTCACGGAGGCAGGCCATGATCACATCTCGTTTTTTGGCTTTGAAGATGTCGTGGAGCCGGTTCCTTGGGTGGCGCTCCATTCGCTCCCATATGCAGCCCCGGCCAGAAGCGCCCAGATGCTGGAGGCCATCCAAGCTCGGATCTCCGAGGACCCGAAGCGCAAGCATTTTCTCTTCGCTCATGTGGCTGTTCGGGGGGCGAAGGTCGGCGCTTGGGCGAGCGATGCTGGGCTTGAACCTGCCGTCATGGAGCAGGGGTTCGAAAGGGTGTTCCTGGGTCATTATCACGCTGCCCAGAGCGTCTCGGCGAAGTGCGAGTGCATCGGGGCGCCCTGGCAGCTGACCTTTGGGGAGGAGGACAACCGAGGGAGGGTTCTGCTGGTCGAGGCTTTCGAGGACCCCCGGCGCCAGACCAGGGTCGAGCCGCTGAACGTCGACGCACCACGCTTTCATAGCGTCAACAGCGGGGGGGTTGAAGCGGCCATCGAGGCGCCAGGGATTCAGCCGGGAGACTTCGTGCGGATCGTCATCGAGGCGACGAGCGCGGAGTACCCGGAGAGGCGGGCCGAGATCGAGCCTTACCGGATCACCTTGGAGGAGCGCGGGTGCCGGGTGAAGGTGCTGCACATTCCCATTTACCACCACGAGGACCGAACCGGGGCCGAGGATAAGGGGGCTTTCTCCTTGGAGGAACTGGTATCGAGCTATCCAGATCTGGCGGTCACCGGAGACATGCCAAAAGAGCGGCTGCGAGAGATCGGGCTGGATTTCCTTCGGCGAGCGCGGGAAGGGAGGTAGCGATGAGCAAGTTTGGGCTCGCTTATGGCTGCCCGGTCTGCAACGGGAATTTTTGCCTGGATGGCTTGCTCGACACCCACGAGCACAAAGGCGTCAGGTTTTTCGCTCGCGAGGTCAACCTGCCCGACGGAATGACTACTCGGGCCTTAATGCGAGTCATCGGGGAGGATTCCGAGGAGCTGGTATTTGCAGTGCGGATTCCGACCTTCGTGCTCAGGAGGGCGGGACAATGAGACTGGAAAAGCTGGAGGCTTCTGATTTCCTTTGCTTCAAGAGTTTGGAGGTCCCGATCCGAGAGCAGGGTCTGGTCTGCGTGCTGGGGCACAACCTGGACAGCGATGCGGCTAATTCCAACGGGTCTGGGAAGTCGAGCCTGTTCAAGGCGGTCTCCTGGGGGTTGTTTGGGCAGACGGTTGACGGGATGCGCTACGACGAGGTGATCCGCAGAGGGGCCAGCGTTGCTTCGGTCTCGATTTCGTTTACCTATCGGAGCAAGCTCTGGACCCTGACCCGGGAGCGCAGGAAGGGGAAGCCGAGCCTGACCCTGGCCAACGAGGACGGCGAGGTCAGGGCGCCGGTTGAAGGCCTGCAGGCCCAGATTGAATCCATGCTGGGGCTGGACTTCGAGGCCTTCCGAAACACCGTGCTCTACGGGCAGGGGGACGCGGCGCGGTTCGCCGACCCTCGCACGACCGACTCGGTCAGGAAGGAAATGCTATTCAAGATCCTGCGCTTGGGGGTGTTATCGCGCTGTCACGAGATCGCCTCTGAGCGCAGGAAGGAGCTGGTGCGGGCCATCGACAACCGGGAATACGAGAACTCGAAGTTCCTGTCCAAGGTCGAAGGCATCGGCCTGGAAGGCCTGCAGGCTCAGATGGATCGCTGGGACGCGGAGCGCGAGGCCAGCATCGAGACCACCCTGGAAGCGGCACGCGGGCTCATCGCCGAGGCCAGGGTCATCCTGAAGGAACCCAAGACGATGCTGGAGGCGCTCAGGAGCAAGCTCACCAGGATCGAGAAGCCTCATCATCCCATCGGGGTGGACGAGCTGGAGATGGCCAAGCTCCGCAAGGCGCTGGACGGGCGCCAGATGGGGTTGAAGGCGGTGGAGCTGGATATCTCGGCGTTGCTCGGAGAGCGGGGGGAGTGCGACCGGGCGCTGAATCGGCTCGACGGAAAGCTCTGCCCCATCTGCACCTCTCCTTTGGATTCTGGAGCCCCGGCTGCGCTCAAGAAAGACCTGCTGGATCGTCGCGCGGCGACCTTCTCTCGGGAGGAGGCGATGATTCTGGACGTCGACACCAAGAAGGAGGCGATCAAGGAGGCTCAACTGAAGATCGACGACGAGCTGGCCAAGTCGCGACTGCGCTCGAAGGCAGCCGAGTCCCGGCTCCAGGAGGAGCGCGAGTTGAGGGGTAAGATCGACGCGCTGGAGCGCCGGGCGCGGGAGGCAGAGGAGCGCAAGATCCGTGCTGGCGAGTTGATGCGCCGGGTGAATATCCGGCGCGAGGAGAAGAACCCGTTCGTCGAGTTGTTTCAGAAGGCCAGCGATCAGGTCGAGACGATCTCGGCGCAGATGGACTCGCTCGCCCTTGACACCGAGCACGACCGAGGGGAGATGTCCTTGGTCAGCTTCTGGGAGAGGGGCTTCGGTCCGAAGGGGTTGCCGTCCTACATCTTGGATCGCACCATGGTGCTGCTGACCGATCGGGCGAACCACTATCTGCGAACCCTCGCAGATGGGGACATCCAGGTCTTCTTCACGACCCAGAAGGAGCTGAAGTCGAAGAAGGGCGAGGTCCGGGACGAGATCACTATCTCCTGGCAGATCGAGGGGCTGGAAGGAACCCAGCCTTCCGGGGGCCAGTGGAAGAAGATCGAGATCGCGACCGACCTGGCCTTGATGGACCTGGTGGCGACGGAGGAGGATGCCTCCTGCCAGATCCTGCTGATGGACGAGGTGCTGGACGGGCTGGACGTGGAGGGTAGGAGACGGGTCGTCCAGCTCTTGCGCGAGCTTCGCTCCCGCAAGGAGACGGTGATGGTGATCTCCCACGAGACAGATCTCCTGGACGAGTTCGAGCAGGTTTTTCTGGTCAGCAAGCGGGACGGGGTCTCGACGTTCCATGTGGGAGGTGGCGAAGATGAAGTGTCCTAAGTGCGAAGTGGATATGACCTTGGTCGAACAGACCTTCGATCTGGTGGTGGCTCCGCCGAAAGAGTTTGCGAGTGGAGGCTTGACCTATCCCGACGTCCGCAAGGCCACCCGAACCATTATGGCCTGCCCGCGCTGCGTCTTCTCTGAAGTCATCACCAGGGAGGTTCCGATATGTCGATCCGAGTGATAGGCATGGACCTGTCGCTGCGCCATGGGGCGTTCGTGGAGTTGGGCGATGATTTTTCCTGCAATTACTGGTACTACACAGATCGGGCAGGCGCCGCCAAGCGCAGCGGGACTGGGTTTCGGATTCCTCCGGCCATCCTGAAGGTCGAGGATTTTCACAAGCGCAACATCATGCGTCTGGTCTGGCTGCGGGCCTGGGTGAGAAAGCTGTTGATCGAGCGCCAGCCTTACGCTGTTGCCTTGGAGGACTACGCTTACGATGCCGGGCAGGGATCTCATCAGCTCGGGGAGCTGGGCGGGACGGCTCATTTGGTCTGCTGGGATCGGAATATCCGATTGAGAATGCATTCTCCGGGGTCGGTCAAGATGTTCGGAGGCGATAACGGGAACGCCACCAAGGAAATGCTGAGCGAGCGGGTCAAGGCGAAGTGGAATGTCGATTGGACTTACTGCGACCCGCCTGCCAAGCCATCCAAGAAGAAGAACACCAACACCAGCGAGGACCTGGTTGATGCCTACGTGCTGGCGAGAATGGCGCTCGTCGAGGTGAAGCTCCGCAAGGGCATGATGAACATGCAGGACCTGGGCACCGACAAGGAGCGCCAGTGCTTTTTGCGAACCACGCCGACCTTCCCGGTCAACGTGCTGGGCAGGGAATGGGTCGTCGGCGGAGAGGAAGAGGGAGGTGTTTGATGCACCAGCCAGAGGGAGAGGGCGCTGCTTCGCCTTCCAGGAAGGCAACCCGGGACCCGGGAAAGAAAGCAACCTCCGAGAACATCATCAAGACCTTGATGAAGGAGCGCAAGGTGCGCGGGAACTACAAGGACTTTGTGGTGATCCATGCCGGGTCGATGATGGATTACGAGGGGCTCTACGAGCTGACCCGGAACGATAACGGGGAGCGCACCCAGTTCCAGGAGATCCGCCTGGCTCACAAGAGAGAGTTGATCGGCTTCATGCACTCCGAGGTGGCGAAGCTCTTCTGGAATTCCCAGATCGGGATGCGGGTGAGCAAGAAGGCTAGAGGCGACAGGCTGAGAAGAAAGGAGGCGACAGGAGATGGACCCCCCAAAGCGCAGGCCGCTGAACCAGCTGCCGTTTAGCCTGGAGCACGAAGGGATGTCGAAGTCCGAGCAGCTGCACTTCGAGGCGATGAGGAAGAGCGGATTTCTCACGTTCTACGACTGCCGCGGCTGCGAGGTTTGCGGAGTAGAGATTCCGTTGGTCAAACGATTTTGTTCCTTGGCCTGCGAGAGCAAGGCCAAGAAGGGAGACTCAAATGCCTGAGATCAAATCCGAACGCTGGGATTGGCAGATCGACCTTGCCCCGTTTATCGGCAGGACCGGATATCTGACCACCAGGGATGGAATTTATCGCGAGGGTAGGATCAGCGCCATCAAGATGCGCGAGTTGGACCTGGCCGGCCATATGGTCCAGATCCCCGAGGCGATAGAGTTGAACGGGGATTTCGAGGATGTGATTCCGTTTGACAGGCTGGCCAAGGTCGAGATAAACTAGCGCATCTTGGTCATCGGGTTAAGATAGAAAACCAAACAGCCCCTCATCGCTCGTGGGGGCTGTTTGGTTTAAGGGGCGGTCCGAGATCATCTGGGATCATCCGAGATCATCCGAGATCATCCGAGGGGAACCGAGATCATCCGAGGGGAACCGAGATCATCCGAGGGGAACCGAGATCATCCGAGGGGAACCGAGATCATCTGGGATCATCCGAGATCATGGCGGGGGAACCGAGATCATCCGAGGGGAACCGAGATCATCCGAGATTATGCCATGAACACGCGATAAAAACGTTGACAGGCGAGATCATGCCCTGTTTATCGCGTTATTCGAACACCAAAAAAAATCGCTTGGGCTGGCGAAGGCGCCAAGGGCTTTTTGGTCCAAGCGAGGTTTTCCAACGGTCACCTGCGCCTACCGCCGCCTACCGATAAATAATCATAACCCTTTGTTATCTTGTTCTATTCTAAATAACTAAGAAAAGCCTTCACCCCCAATCAATTTTTCTGCACTTATTCGGTCGATTTCGCTTGAACCAAAGGGCGGTCCAAGCGATACTGGGATCAAGGGCAAGGACACCAACCAAAAACCAGGAGGAAGACCATGGCCAAGCAGATCAAAACCAGGAAGACCCAGGAGACCGAGCGCCAGGCCGAGCTGGAGCAGGATCTGCGCCTCATCCGCAAGCGCTTCGCCAGAGCCTTTGGAGCGGTCGCTCGCGCCAGGGATGAGGTGCGGCTTTTGGAGAACGACGCCCACGAGATGGGCTTTGGAGACTTCAGCGCCAATTACGGAACGCTGGTGGATTTGCTGGAGAACCTCCACAGCGAGCTGGACGAGGTCGAAAGCTACGCCAAGAAGGCCCGGTAACCATGTTCGCCCCAACCCTTACCAGGAGGCAGACCATGAAGACCCTGACCCAGACCGAAGCCAACGCCCTCGCCGGCAACCTTTTCGGTGTTCTCGCTAGCCTCACCCAGCCCGCCCCCGAGCCCAAGCGGGCCAGGGTGACCGTCAATGTCAGGATCGAGGAGTACCAGTTCAACCACGGCGCCAAGCCTCGCGGCAAGGGCACCTGGGCGTTCCAGCTGGAAGGCCTGGAAGAGCCGGTTTGGTTCAAGGGAACCTTTTCCCAGGCCAAGGCCGAGGCGGTGAAGTTCGCCCGCGAGTTGGCTCGCGCGGCTGGCGCCCGGGTGGTGGATGTGGTGGTGTTGCCGTAACCTCAAGAACCAAGGAGAAGACCATGAAAGCGGAATTGAAACCATACCTTGCCTGGATCGGCGCTCGCTACTACCCCGACTTCGAGACCTTCGCCAAGGAGGCTGAAGACCAGGGCGTCTCGAAGCGCGTTCCCAACCTGGCCATCGGCAAGGCCCTGATGGAAGAGGGTGTGGTGGTCTTCCTGGCTCACGACGGCGGGGAGAAGATCTGGTGCCCGGACTGCAGCGTCACGAGGCCCTGCGAGCCCTGTGGAGGCACCGGGCAGATCACCCCTGCTGGGACCAGGGCGCTGCCCTTCGCCGCGGTGCCTGAGGCCTGCGCGGCCTGCGAGGGCAAGGGTGTGGCTACCTTCGGAACGGGCGGGCAGGTTCTGCTCCCTAGCGGCAAGACGCTCGACTACATCGAGTACTGGGGACGGCGCAAGCACCCTCGCAAGTACCCCGAGCTGGTTCCCGCCGAAGGTCTGCCCGAGCCTGATTTCCATCGCTGCGAGACCTGCGGAGGGCTGGGCACGGTCCCGCTGGGCTTCATCCACGGAATGTTCATCCCGCAAGGCCTGGAGTACATCCTGCGCCCGGGCGACGAGGAGGCGGTCAAGGAGAAGGTTGAGAAGGCGGGCGCCAGGGCGCTGACCATGGTCGAAGTGGGTGGCGAGCGAGCCCGGGGCTGCGGCTACCGCAAGCCGGGCGGGACCTACCTGATCACCAAGACGGTCGGTCGCACATCGGAGGCGGTTGAGAAGGCGGTCGAGGAGCTGGTGGCCAAGGGCATGATCGAGCCCGAGGGCGCCGAGGTGAAGGGGAACTTCGTGCGCTTCATCAACCCGGTTCCCATCACGGGAGCCAAGCGGTTTCGGGGCATCAAGAAGTGGAGCATGGACCCTGAGGTCGAGGCCGAGGCAGGGATGATCCTGGAGGCGATGGAATGATAACCCTTCGCCCAACCCTTTGCGCTTGGTGCTCTGGGCCGGTCAACCCGGCCGGCACCGGGTCGCTGGTGCTCGTCTTCCGGGACATGCCTGGAGATCCCGGGCTGGCCTGGCACGTGGGTTGCGCCAGTCGGGACCCCATCCTGCGATGGCTGATGAAGCCGAGATCCTGCCCGGCCAGCGATGCGGAGGTCAGGTTGACCTTGGCGCTGGCGGAAGAGCGCTGGAACGAGAGAGGAGGCTCCCATGGTCGAAGCTAACGATATCGAGGTCATGTACCGGAATGGAGACGTGATCCTGGGCAGGCGGGCGGGGCGGATCTGCCTGGCTCGCCCGGGAGCGGACGGCGAGTTGGAGGTCGAGGAGTACTCGGACCTGATCCGGGCCTTCCAGGTCTACGCCCGCCTCGCCCATCCCGAGATGCTGGAGGGAGAGCAGGTTGCGGTCGAGCGCCCGGGAGAGCCGATCGGGCTTTGCTGGAAGCTCCGCAAGCCAGACGGCGAAGAGGTCTGGATTCAGTCCTTGCGACATGGACCGCATCATCGCGAGGTCATGGTCACGAGCAAGAGCCCAGGCGGGGAGCATCATAGCACCCTGCGCGAGGTTTGCTCTATCTCGAAAGCCGCAGCGGTCTGCGAGCGCTCCCGGAGAAAGTTCTTGGAGGAGGGGTACGAGATGTATGCAAAGGAGGTGGTCGAATGAGCGCAAACCCGAAGACCAAGGAGAAGCGAA
>Ga0315294_10009025_pt1 | contig 10958 bp, 7 predicted proteins | sample YL17G13_40_MG_FD_203626 | JGI IMG/M metagenome (GOLD analysis project Ga0315294, IMG submission 203626) | Sediment microbial communities from Yellowstone Lake, YNP, Wyoming, USA - YL17G13_40 | ecosystem: Environmental > Aquatic > Freshwater > Lake > Sediment | place: USA: Wyoming | collected... | reverse complement strand
GCTGAGGGCGTAAACTTTAGCGTGCCCAGGAAGAGCGAAATGGCCAACTTGATGAAGCAGAGAATGACTAATGGACAGCTCTTCTATCCTCTTGTCACATGGGAAAAGCCCTATCGCGGTGAGATCTGCAGCGAGTTGAACGTGGAGAAGTACGATCTGCGCAAGGACGGCGCCATTGCGTTTAGTCACCCGAATGGGACACATGACGACGTGTTCTGGAGTATGGCCTTGGCCGTTTTTGCTACCGTTCAGATGAAGCCGTTTGACTTGGAGGCTATGAAGTTTGGGTAACGCCCACTTTAACTCATCTCTCTCTACAGATAGGGAGACTGGTAGATACACACACATACATACACACATAGGATCGGGTCGCTGCGAGGTTGAAGAGTGTGAGGCGTAGGCGTCAAGAGTTTTTCCGGATAAAGCAGTTTCGAAGGGTCTATAATAGGATTCAGAATCGTTTTACTTTCAACATCGCGTATGAGACGGCTGCTAAGCTTACGCCGAGGAGTGTTGCGGTTGCTGAGGCCTTCGGGCTCGGCTTAGATGAGCAGCGCAGCTTCGTCTTGTATGATAATGTTGAGTTGAGGATAGGCCCAGGCGACGTCGTACTAATCACTGGCGACAGCGGATCTGGAAAGAGCGTTCTCTTGAAGGCCATGCTGAAAGATCTGGGTTCTGAAGCTGTGGATATGGGCTCTGTCCAGGTTGAAGAGGGTAAGCCGCTTATTGAGACCGTGGGCAAAACCGTTGATGAAGCCCTGAATCTGCTGAGTCGTGTGGGGCTTGGTGACGCTTTCTTATTCCTGCGCACATACGAGCAGCTCTCGGATGGCCAGAAGTATCGTTACCGTATAGCTCGGATGATTGAGAGCGGAGCGAAATGGTGGTTTATGGACGAGTTCTGCGCGACGCTTGATCGTGATTCTGCGAAGATTGTGGCCTTCAACCTTCAAAAACTTGCTCGTGAGCTACATTGTACCTGTGTTGTAGCTACTACTCACACGGACCTGTTCTCTGATTTGGGGCCTAGCGTGCACGTGCATAAGCGGTATGGGAAGGAGATTCGTATAGTGTACTATCCAAACGAGCCCTTGGCTGAGTGCAGTCTGGTCCGCGAGATGAAGATTCGGCCTGGCTCGACTGCGGATTGGCGCTGTCTTGAGATGTTTCATTACCGTAGTTCTAAGCCTGGCGCGGTCCGCAAGATCTTCGCTCTTGTGCGTGGTGAGGAGCTCTGCGGCGTTATCATTTACAACTATCCACCTTTGACCTGTTCTGGAAGAAGGATGGTTTTGCCTGGTTTGAAGCCTAAGCAGCTGAATAGTCAGTTGAGCATGATTGGCCGCGTTGTCGTGCACCCGAAATATCGTAGTGTCGGGCTCGGTGCGAAGCTGATTCGTGAGACATTGGCGTTGGCCGGGACCGAGTGTGTGGAGCTTGTGGCCGTTATGGCCAAGTATAACCAGTTTGCGGAAAAGGCAGGTATGCGTCTCGTCCTCTTCCAGGAGCCGGGTAAAGAGGCGCTCAACATTTCCTCCATACTCGAGGATCTTGGGTTTAACGTGAAGCTTCTTGGCAGCGAATCCTACATTCTCAAGGTTCTTGAAAAACTGAGCCCTAAGCAGCTACAGCAGTTGCGTGATGTTTTTGCTAAGAATTGTCATCCGCGGCTGATGAAGGAGATCTCGGTTAACCGGCACAAGGCCTTCGCGACAAGAGCAGAGTACATAGCCGGCTTGGAAGCTGCAGATCTCGTTAAGCTTGCGTCTCTGGTCCGCGTCGTGGGCCTCCTGCTGCAGGTGAAAGCTTACCTATTCTGGCAAAAGTGAGGGAGACTCTGTTAAGTTACCTACTTTCTTGCCGCGCGCGCCTCCATCCCGAGCGGGGCTCAAAGCGGAAACTACATTATAGTCATGTTCCAAAGTTTTTATTTTTTGGAACCCATGCCCCTGACGTATTGTACATGGCGGGCGGAACCCTCACACTTATCGACGCCTTCAACATCAACAACGGAGCAGAAAGAGTCTACGGAGGCTTCACAACAGCCACAGGATCTGTCCAAGTTGGAGGTAAATGGACAGGCGACTACTGACACGAAGGCAACTTCTTCGGCTGCATATAGGCAGCTGCATTCAGAGGAGTTGACACTTCAACACCCTACACTGGAATGTTTGATGTATACGCTTCCATCGGAGGAGGAACAACAGGGCAAACAGCATTCCTCCATTGGCTTCAGAAGTGAACAATACGGCGCGCGCGATTCTTGGCATCAAATGATTAGCAAGGTGGTGATCTAATGTGCTAGAAGAAGCATCCATAAGAGATATTTAGTCGTTGACGACGTTGGATATTGAGAGGAGAAGGGTGAAATGAGAAAAGACTTGTTACTCAGTGGATTATTTTTGGCTGGATTGCTGTTTATAGGATTTGTGCCAAGGACTGACATTGTCACCGTATTCGCAACACAATGGACAGGACTAAGCTCTCCTTGCGACGTAGCAATTGGCGATTACAACAATGACGGATTAAACGACATAGCCATTACAGAGTGGGGTACAAGCAGGGTGACTGTGTATAAGAGCGACGGAACAACGATAATAAAACAATGGACAGGACTAAGCGCTCCAGATAGCGTTGATATTGGCGACTACGACAACGATGGCTCAAATGACATAGCAATCGCAGAAGTCTCCGCGGGCAAGGTAACGGTTTACAAGAGCGACGGAACAACGATAATAAAACAATGGACAGGACTAGGTGGTCCATGGGGTGTTGATATTGGCGATTACAACAATGACGGATTAAACGACATAGCAATCGCGGAAAGTGGTTCAAGCAGAGTTACTATATACAAGAGCGACGGAACAACGATAATAAAACAATGGACAGGACTAAGCATGCCAAAAGCAGTTGCTATTGGGGATTATGACAATGACGGATCAAATGACATAGCAATCGCGGAAGAGACCGGGCAAAGGGTGACTGTGTATAAGAGCGACGGAACAACGATAATAAAACAATGGACAGGATTATGGCAACCGCTAGGCGTTGATATTGGCGATTACGACAACGATGGCTCAAATGATATAGCTTTCACAGGAGCTTCTCGGAACACCACGACGGTTTACAAGAGCGACGGAACAACGATAATAAGGCAATTGATGAATCTAAGCTTTCCGATAGGCGTTGCTCTTGGTGACTATAACAATGACGGATTAAACGATATAGCATTTGCAGAGTATAGTGGAAATCGAGTGACGGTGTATTATCAGACGAAGCCTAGCACTGTCGTCAAGGCTGCTGAACCCACTATTGTAACTTTGCGAGGAACGTTGACAAATGATAGTGGATACCCGATTCAGTCTGGAAGCATAAGGGTCACAGTAAAAGACTCTATGGGCAATCAAGTGTGGCAAGACACGTTCGACAATGCTATAGACAACGGAAGATACAGTATTCCACTAGGCGCAAAGACCACTTTGATGTTGATTAAAGGACAAATCTACAACGCGTTACTGGAAGTTGACAGTGGTTCTGCAACATTTGTATCAGCCGACGTTACGTTTGGAGACAACAACCCAGCTGGCGACCTGATCAAGTTCGTCGCAAACTAGCAAAATCAGCGAGGCGTCAAAAATGGCATCGACAAGCAACTTCAGAAGAATAGCTTTAAGCCTAATCCTAGCTTGCATACTATTCAACATAGCCCTAGGTCGCGCAATAACCGAAAACAACTACACGAACTCCAACAATATCCTCTCAGACGTATCCGAGACTACCCACACGGAAAACGGATACAAACTCCACATCATAGCAAATCCAGACGCGGTAGGAATATACGCCCAAGAAGGCGGATACAAACTGAATCTTGCCATAAACCAAATAGGCATCGGCGGTTCATTCAAAGAAAACAACTACAGATTAGACCTAATCCCAGAAAAATCATTCCCCCCCGGTCTCGGTACAAGAGTAACTGGCATAGCGGTCTCAAAAACGATAGTGGGACAAGGCTTCACCGTGGACATCACCGTGATAGTCTCAAACCTAGCTTACGAATATGAAGCATCTTACGTCACCATCAACGCGAACGCCACAACCCTTCACGGACAAACGGTCATACTGACGGGAGGAAACTTCACGACGATCACATACGTTTTAAACTCTGCGAGTCTGGCGAAAGGCAACTATACCATAAGCGCCCACGCCATCTCCGATTCAGCAGAAGCAGAACTGGCAGACAGCATTCTCACCAATGGCTGGATCCTAGTTGCCATGCCCGGCGACATAGCACCAGACTACGGAATCGTAGACATATTCGACCTCGTCAGAATAGCCCTACGCTTTGGAGAAACCTTACCACAGCCAGTACCATGGCCCTACCCGCTAGAAGACATCAACAGCGACGGAATAGTAGACATATTCGACATAGTAGTAGTCGCATTGCACTTTGGAGAAACAGGATAAAGCACTATCATTTTTCTCCGTTATACCACTCTTTCAGTTTCTTTTTGATGTAATCGCTGCCTTTCTTAAAATCATCCATTGTCAATTCGAGGACACAACCTGTTGCGAGCGTCTGCTCAAGATTATTCCTAAATGGAGGTGCAAGCATCTTCATCAGGGCATTCTTAAGTCGATAAACATCCGTTCTTCTCCAATTATAACCGCCGCGACGATGATAAACTGCCAATATGCATAGTCGACGAACTTTAGGAATCATCGCGCAGCGGATAAGATCTAAAACAGCCACTTCATTGGTTTCACCGCACCAAACTTGGAAGACATCAATATTGTCTTTGCTTCTCTTCACATACGCATGGACGTCAGGCGTATATCTTGGAAAAGGATCAACTTGAAATTCGGGTACTCGTTCTTTGACGTTGAAATATGTATTCTGATCGTCTTTTACAAGTCTAAGCAACTGCATTACGATTTTCTGATGTCTCTTGTTCTTTCTTGGCATGTCCGTAAGTCTCCTTTAACTCTCTACTTGCTTTTCTCAAAGTGGGTCTTGCGGTATCTGTCTCCACATTTTCCACAAGACCACCATTCATCTTTGTCAGCCATCATGACTCCTTCTCCGCATCTCGGACAGAAAGGGTTTGAACGAGCAGCTCTTTCATCTTCAATCTTGTATCTCGCCATAATCTTTTCACCTTCACCTTTGCACTCCAGTTGAATCTGGAGACTATAAGCTTAACCTCAACTTCGAAAACCTACGCTCTCTAAAGCAAAATGGGCGAAAAAGAACGAAGCATAGAAACAGTGACAAGATTGACATGAAAAATGATAGAAGCGAGTTCCGCTCAAGCTGTGTATACCCTCATCTGGACGATTGCATTAGCAAGATAGCAAGCTTAACGCAGCAATTCCAGTCATCTTGTCAGATAGAACTTTGTTCTATAGTTTGGTTTGGCAAGTTTGAAATACAAGGTGAAACCACATTAGATGTACTCGAGGAGATAGGAGAATGAAGAGAACAGTTTCCATGTTACTTGTTACACTTCTTCTAGTAAGCATGTTCACAGCCGCATTTAGCATTCGAGCAGCTGAAACGGGGATTTCGCAATTGACTGTTCCAGACGAGCCCGCGGCGATTAAAGAAACCGTAAACTTGGCAAGCCAAGAGGCTCCCCCAACAGAGTGGAACAGGACCTACGGAGGAACGGGCGATGAATCGGCGCAGGCTTTGGTGCAGACAAGCGACGGCGGATACGCCCTAGCAGGCGTCACAGGCTCTTTTGGCGCTGGCGAAAGTGATTTTTGGCTTGTCAAGACCGATGCAAACGGCAATGAAGAGTGGAACAAAACATACGGAGGAACAGGCAGTGATTTTGCGCGGGCTTTGGTTCGGACGGTTGACGGCGGATACGCGCTAGCAGGCCACACATATTCTTTCGGTGCTGGCGAAAGTGATTTTTGGCTTGTGAAGACTGACGCTTCAGGCAACGCGCAGTGGAACAAGACATACGGAGGAACAAGCTGGGATGATGAATCGGCGCAGGCTTTGGTGCGGACAAGCGACGGCGGATACGCCCTAGCAGGCGGCGCAAAGTTTCTTCTCGGTGAGAACAGAATAAATTTTTGGCTTGTGAAGACTGACGCTTCAGGCAACGCGCAGTGGAACAAGACATACGGAGGAATAGACGTTGATGTGGCATATGCTTTGGTTCAGACTGTTGATGGCGGATACGCATTAGCAGGCCAGACATCTCTCGGTGTTGGCAGCGGTGATTTTTGGCTCGTCAAGATTGGAAAAGCAGAAGGTGGAACCATTTACATTAGGGCTGACGGAAGCATAGACCCGCCAGATGCTCCCATCTCAACCGTTGACAACATAACTTACATTCTGACTGGTGACGTTACCCTTACATATGATGCTGATGGAATTGTGATTGAAAGAAACAACATAACATTTGATGGGGCAGGTCACACGCTTCAAGGAAAAGGAGAACACACAGGAATAACCTTAGGAATAGACCTAACTGGAAGAAGCAACGTAATAGTCAAGAACATGCATGTAAGAGGATTTATTGGTGCTATCTGCCTCCATAACTCTTCAAACAACAGCATTTTTGGAAATTACATGGCAAATAATGACAATGGTATCTACTTCGAGCTTTCTTCAAACAACATCATCTATGGAAACAACATAGCAGCAAGCATCGGCAATGGCATCCACCTCTATTGCTCTTCAGGCAACATCATCTATGGAAACAACATAACAGATAATACCGATGGTATCTGCTTCGAGCATTCTTCAAATAACAAGTCTTATCATAACAATATCATAAATAATACCAATCAAGTCTCTCTCTCCTATGACTCAGCGAACGTTTGGGATGATGGTTATCCTTCTGGCGGAAACTACTGGAGTGACTATAGCGGCATTGATGAGAAAAACGGGCCAAATCAAGACCAGCCGGGAAGTGACGGAATAGGTGATACACCATACATTATTGACGTTGATAATCGGGACAGGTATCCCCTTATGATTCCGTGGGTTGCTCAGCACGATGTTGCCATAACGAATGTAGCATCCTGTAAGACTGTTGTTAGTCAAGGTTATAGCCTAAACATGAACGTGACAGCAGCAAACCAAGGCAGCTACGTTGAAAGCTTCTTTGACGTTTATGTGTACGCGTCAAATCTGTCGAGCACATACCAAATAGGGTTGCAGACAATTACGCTGGACCCTGACGAAACTGCAGTATTGACTTTCACCTGGAACACCCACGATCTTGCGAAGGGCAACTACACATTGTGGGCTTATGCGGAACCAGTTGTAAACGAAACAGAAACGGCAGACAACACATACACCGACGGCGTAGTAACAATTTCGACGCAGGGCGACATCAACGCAGACGGCATCATAGACATCTTTGACATAACAATAGTTGCACTTGCTTTCGGCTCAAAACCTGGCGATTCAAACTGGAATCCAGTCGCCGACATCAACAACGACGGAACAGTAGACATCTTTGACATAGTAGTAGTCGCATTACACTTTGGAGAAACAAGCTAGAATCCACGATCTTCTCTTTTCTGCGATGCGGACTTGAACCCGTTTAGGTCTAAATCCCGGCGCATGCGACTGACGTTCAAAGACGCGCGCTAGGGTAGAACTTTGTTCTATAGTTTGGTTTGGCAAGTTTGAAATACAAGGTGAAACCACATTAGATGTACTCGAGGAGATAGGAGAATGAAGAGGGTAGTTTCTGCAATTTTCATGGCAATGTTGCTGACGAGCATGCTGTATTCAGCATTCAAGATTATACCCGCTGAAGCGGCTGGAACCATTTACATTAGGGCTGACGGAAGCATAGACCCACCAACAGCACCAATACAGCAGAACGGCGATGTCTATACTCTAACTGGAGACATAAACAGTGATGCTGACGGGATTGTTGTGGAGAGGGACAACATTGTGGTTGATGGAGGAGGCCACACTGTTCAAGGAACAGGAAGCGGAACAGGATTAAGTCTGTCAGGGAGAAGCAACGTAACAATCAAAAGCATAACAATTAACGCATTCTATTATGGCATCGTGCTTTACTCTTCTTCAAACAGCAGTATTTCTGGAAACAACATAACAGCAAACACCGATTATGGCATCGTGCTTTACTCTTCTTCCAACAGCAGCATTTCTGGAAACAACATAACAGACAGCTTTTCTGAGGCCGTCTTTCTGCTTGGGTCTGACAACAACACTGTGTCAGAGAACAACATAAAGGGCAGCATTTACGGTCTGCGTCTCTTGGGTTCCAGCAACAACACTGTATTGGGAAACGTGTTTGTTGACAATGGCTTGCTTGTTGAGTCTTCCTTCGCGAATATAGTTTTCGATAATGTGGTTAATGGCAAACCTCTGGTTTATTTTGAGGAAACCTCAGATGTGACAGTCGTTGATGCTGGGCAGGTTGTGCTCGTAAACTGCGATCGCATTCGCGTAGAAAACCTCAGTTTATCAAACGTAGAAATAGGCGTGGAACTGTGGGAAACGAACAACACAGCAATACTAGGAAACAACATAACAACAAACAAAGGTGCGGGCGTCTATCTCTATCTCTCTGACAACAACACTGTATCAGCAAACAACATGACTGCAAGCAATATCGGCATCTGTCTGGGTGAGTCTGACTTTAACACCATATCGGGAAACAACATAGCAAACTACTGGGGAGGCATCTATCTGGAACAGTCTGACTTTAACACCATATCGGGAAACAACATAGCGGCAAACGAATACTGTGGCGTCGGCCTCAGTGGGTTTTCTGACAACAACCGGCTCTTCCATAATAATCTCATAAACAACTCGCAGCAAGTGCTTACTTACGGCACAGTGAATTTTTTTGATGATGGTTATCCTTCTGGCGGCAACTACTGGAGCGACTATACTGGTGTGGATACTAACGGTGACGGGATCGGTGATACACCATATGTTATCGACGCCAACAATCAAGACCGCTATCCACTAGTAGACCCATGGGCACAGGCTCCTATACGTATCCAAGGGATTGACGTGTCTCACTATCAAGGAGACATATTTTGGTCAGACGTCTACGCTGCGGATTACAGGTTTGCTTTTGCCAAAGCCTCTGAAGGCGTAGGCTGGTCAGATCCCACTTTCGCAGCGAACATGGTGAATGGCAATAGCGCCGGTTTGTATATGGGTGCTTATCACTTTGCAAGACCAGATCTAGGAAATGACGCTGTAGATGAAGCATTATATTTCGTGAGTGTGGCAAGAGACTATTTGAAAGAGGGCTATGTTAGACCAGTCTTAGACCTTGAGGTTGGATCTTCACTTGGTAAAGAAACGCTTTCAAACTGGGTGCGCACTTGGATGGAAACGGTAGAAACTGAGACAGGTGTAGAACCCATTATTTACACAGGTGGTGACTATGTCAACCCGGATGTGGATATTCTAGATGCTTCTTTGACCGAATATGATCTTTGGATTGCCCACTGGACGTACGATCCCACAGCATCGCCGAACACTGGAATATGGAGTAGCTGGGCTTTCTGGCAGTATTCAAACATAGGAGCAGTCTCAGGGATTGTCGGAGGCGTTGATCTAGACCTGTTTAATGGTGATCTGCAGGATCTGTACCGTGGCTTCGTGATACCCATCTCAGGAGATGTGAATCGGGATAGAAACGTGGACATCTTTGACTGCGTGATAATCGCTCTTGCCTTCAGCTCCACGCCGAGCGATCCGAACTGGAATCCAGTCGCAGACATCAACAACGACGGAATAGTAGACATCTTTGACATCGTAGTCGTAGCATTACACTTCGGAGAAACAAGCTAGAACCTCTCTCTGTAGTCGGGACTTGACCCCGTTTTTGGGCTTATCCCAGCGCATGTGATCGGCGTTCAACGATATGGCTGTGTAGAACTTTGTTCTATAGTTTGGTTTGGCAAGTTTGAAATACAAGGTGAAACCACATTAGATATACTCGAGGAGATAGGGGAATGAAGAGAGTAGTTTCTACGATTTTATTGGTAATTCTGTTGACAAGTATGCTGTACTCAGCTTTCAAGATTCTGCCAGTTGGAGCAGTTGAAACCATTTATATTAGGGCTGACGGAAGCATAGACCCACCAACAGCACCAATTTCAACTGTGGACAATGTGACGTACACGGTAACAGGCAACATCACAAGTTCTGGAAATGGAATAATTGTAGAGAGAGGCAACATAATAGTTGACGGAGACGGATACACGCTCCAAGGCTCAGATAGCGGATACGGGTTTTATTGGATTGGCATACATAATGTTACAATAAAAAACACTAACGTCAAGGAATTCGGAAGTGGCTTTCATCTGGAGGGATCCAATCACAATATTATCTGGGGAAACAACGTGACCGACAATGGCGTGGGCATTGACATGCACGTGGTGGTCTTTTTCAACACAATACGATCAAATAATATAAGCAAAAATGGTTGTGGAGTTTATGTTCTGGATTCAGGTCGCAATTATTTTTTTGATAACATTATGACGGACAATCATCATGGAGTGGTTATCACTAACTCACCAGAGAATTGTTTTTGGAACAATAGTATTGCAAACTGCCGTTCTGCCATGTTCGTTGCTGGTGTTGGCGGTGGTGGTGGAATCCAGTATGTTGACACTTCTAATACTGTGAATGGCAAACCAATATATTACTTGGTCGACCGGCACGATCTCGTATTGGACAAATGGGCTTGTCCTAACGTTGGATACCTAGCACTTGTAAACTGCGACAACATTACCGTGAATGAACTTGAGCTTGAGGGCAACGGTCAAGGTCTGTTGCTTTCGAATACGAATGGATCAAGAGTCGTCGGGAACAACATAACACAGAATGGAATTGGAATAGATTCTTATTATTGCCACGACAACGTCTTCTCAGATAACCGGTTAGCAGACAATGAAAACGTGGGCATCCTTCTTTTTGGAAGTTCCAA
>Ga0315294_10009023_pt1 | contig 10959 bp, 11 predicted proteins | sample YL17G13_40_MG_FD_203626 | JGI IMG/M metagenome (GOLD analysis project Ga0315294, IMG submission 203626) | Sediment microbial communities from Yellowstone Lake, YNP, Wyoming, USA - YL17G13_40 | ecosystem: Environmental > Aquatic > Freshwater > Lake > Sediment | place: USA: Wyoming | collected... | reverse complement strand
TAGAAATTTAATTATTATGTTAGTGATAAGATTTTTCAGAGTCGGAAAAAAGAATCAACCTTCTTTTAAGATTGTGGTTACCGATAAAAGAAGGCCGCCACGAGGCGGACGCTTCACCGAAGAAGTCGGTTTTTGGAACCCTTTGACCAAACAGAGAACCTTGAAAGAAGACAGGGTTAAATATTGGCTTTCTGTGGGCGCTCAGCCATCGGACACTGTTCATAATTTACTGATAGAGGCAAAGGTTTTGGAGGGGAAAAAAGTCCCGGTTCATAAGGTGAAAAAAGGAGCAGTGAAGCCCGAAGGAGAAAAACTTAATCCGCCAGCCGGCGGAGAGGCAAAGCCAGCCGAAGTTAAAGCGCCGGAAGCGACAGTTGCACCAGCAGCTGCAACAGCCCCGGCAACGCCGGAAGTGAAAGAGGCGCCGAAGGAGGAAAAACCCGTTGAGCCGAAAGAAACGTCTAAACCCCGTTAGAGAATACTAATCTTTTTAAATTATCGTTGCCCTTTATTCTCTAACGGGGTAAAGAAGAAAAACCGGCAGAAGCAAAGCCGCAAGAAACGAAAGAACCGGAAGCCCCGGTGGTACCCGCAACTCCGGAAATAAAATAAACGGGGTTGACCCTTCACCTTTCGGAAGCAAAGAACGTAAAAATAAAACATGTGCTATTCTTAATTAGTGAGCGTAACCGAAAGGTGAAGGGTTGACATAATCCTAAAAAAGCGTATAAAGAGAATATCTTTGAAATTTCGGAATAAGTAGCTAGGTCGGGCTACTGTATGTAAAAAGAAGATTAAAGTTGATAAAGATTTTATGGCAAAAGTTATTGCTGATCAGGATTTCCTTGAATACTTGATCAAGGCACTCGTTGACAACCCTGAAGACGTCAAAGTTGACAGGAGGGTTGATGAAATGGGAGTTTTGCTTTCTTTGAAGGTAAACCCCGAAGACATGGGCCAGATTATTGGCCGCGCCGGAGCAACTGCCAGGTCTATTCGATCCTTAGTTCGCATCGTTGGTTTAAAAAACCATGCAAGAGTGAACTTGAAGATTGAAGAGCCGGAAGGCGGAAGAGTCCAGGAAAAGAGAACTCCTTCCAAGGAAGAAGGGTTAGACGATTTGAAACTCTAAACGCTACTTTACTCGCGTTTACGAATTTAGAAAACGGTGCTACTATTTGAGTAGCACCGTTTTCGTTAACTTATGCTGAGGGTTGATATAATCACAATTTTTCCAGAAATGTTTGACTCTTATCTGTCCGAGAGCCTGATTGCCCGTGCCTTAAAAAAGAAATTAATAAAAATAAACGTTCATAATTTGAGAAAATGGACTAAGGATAGGCACAAGACCGTTGATGACAGGCCCTTTGGAGGGGGGTTGGGGATGGTGATGAAGATTGAACCAATTTTCAAAGCAGTTCAATCTTTAAAATCAAAAATCAAAAATCAAAAATCAAAAATAATACTTTTTACTCCGCGAGGAAAGAAATTCAATCAGAAAATTGCCTACAACCTTTCGAAATTAGCCCAGATAATTTTAATTTGCGGCCGCTACGAAGGAGTTGACGAAAGGGTAGCCAAAAACATAGCGGACATCGAATTATCGATAGGGGATTACGACTTGATGGGCGGAGAACTGCCGGCGATGATAGTGGTAGAGACAGTGGCGCGATTGGTCCCCGGTGTTTTAGGAAAGCCGCAATTATTAAAAGAAAGGATAACTAAAGAAAAGGGATTTATTGAATATGCTCAATACACTCGCCCTCCTAAATTTTTTCCTAAAAAATTTTGGCGGGCAAAGCCTAAAGTTTGGAATGTTCCAGAAGTTTTGCTTTCGGGCAACCACAAAAAAATAAATGAATGGAGAAAAAAACACGGTAAGAATATCGGCTCTTAACCGTCCTTTAAGTGGAAAAAATAATAGCTTTGTGGTATATTATTCAATAATTAAAGGGCAGGTACCAAAGTAGTCAAATGGATCTGACTGTAAATCAGATGGCTTCGGTCTTCGGGGGTGCAAATCCCTCCCTGCCCATAGAATTGCCTGAGTAGCTCAGTTAGCAGAGCACATTCTTGGTAAGAATGAGGTCAGCAGTGCAAATCTGCTCTCAGGCTCCATTATTCATTTAATTTATTAAAACATATGGCAAAGAAAAAAGCATTTATAAAGCTTCAGTGCGAAGTATGTAAAAGAGTTAATTATTTCACTCACAAATCAAAAAAAGCAGAGGAAAAAAAATTAGCCTTGAAGAAATTCTGCAATTGGTGCAGGAAGCACACGGTGCACAAGGAAGGGAAGAGGTAAAATGTTCGGTTGCTCTTCGGCTAGTTTGCCTCAAGTGGCACGCAGTCGGCTTTAACCAAAAAATCTTGCTTATGTGCCGCCGCTGCTATTTCTCGCCGAGCCGCCACATTCTAAGTAAATTCAGAGATTCTTTTGGGCTCGGCTGCGAAGTGCCACTTTCAACAAACCAGCCTCATTGCCAGAATTTTCTAAAAATTTATCAGAGGGGCTTAGTTCAATAGTACCTCAGTAGTAGATCCGCTTTCAGCGGCTCACTAAGGGGCAGGGAATAGCGGTCTTCAATCTCTCGTTGACATAGCTTTATGGTTTTATATAATGAAATAAGGTTATATAACCATTTACTATGTTTAATCTATGGAGAAATTGCCGCAATCCATAAAAGAAAAATCTATCCTTTTAAGGAGTAAAGGATACTCTCTCCAAGAAATTTCAAAAACAACAGGAATAGCGAAAGCGACGGCATCTTTATGGCTAAGGGATATTATTTTGGGGGAAAAGGCTAAACAAAGGTTGGCAAATAGAATTTCAGCGGGTCGTTATCGGGCGACTCTTATAAAGAAAGAAAAAAGGATAAGGGAAGAAAAAACTCACGAGAAGACTGCACTTAAAATAATAGAAGGCATAAACAGAGACGTTAACCATAATAAATTATATTGTGCTCTTCTTTATTGGTGTGAAGGTGGCAAGAGTAGTAATGAGGGTGTAAGATTTATCAATTCTGACCCATTTTTAGTTAGAACGTTTTTAGATCTTTTCAGAAAAGCATATAATATTAACGAGAGAAAACTTCGTGTCTTGATGCATCTTCATTCTTATCACAATGAAGAGGAGCAAAAAGAGTTCTGGTCAAAAGTAACGAATATCCCAGAAAATCAATTCAATAAAACTTTCCAAAAAATAAATACAGGGAAAAGAGTCAAAAAAGATTATGCCGGCTGTGTGGCAATTTCTTATCATAATTCAACGCTTGCAAGAGAAATAAAAGCAATTTATAAAGTTTTTTCAGGAGAGAGGGGGACGTGGTGAAATGGCATCATAGAAATCTCCAAAATTTTTGTTCTAGGTTCGAGTCCTAGCGTCCCCGCAACGTAATAAATTTTCTTAAGAAAATTTAAACGTTGCTGGAACGTAAAATTATGAAATAATTTGTACGTTCCGCAGGCAACATTTTTTATCGAGAGACCGAGACACTTCAAATAGCAAAAACAGCCTCAGATTCCGTAATGGGCTGTTTTTTTGCTGCTTTTCTAATCAGCATTCTGACTTGACATAAGCTGTATAATTTGATATAATGTATATATACTAAACAGAGTGTTTAGTTGCCCGGTTGCGAGGCCTTCGCAACAAAGCACTTTGTAAACAGTCGCTACCGCGACTAGAAAGGATGACGCCGATGAAAACATCGACCCCATCCAACCGAACAGCAGGGCAGGAAACCAAGTACCGTCGTTTAGTGGAGGATTCCGCTAAACATGCCTCAGGCCTTGCTCTCGGCAAGACTGAGGCGGATCAGGACGGCTGGCAGAGAGTTCTCGAGCACGGGGACGAATTGCGTAATGCAATCGCGGAAGTCGTCGTCAGCAAGACGCGGGAGCTTTCGCTCTCCAACCAGTTCGCCGACGAGGAGGTTGAGTCGAATTACGGTTACCCCTCGGGCTACAAGCCCAAGGGCATTACCGAGCAGACCAACCGCCTCAAGGAACTGTTCCCGGGAATCGGCTACGCCAACGAGCAGTTGGCCCAACAGCCGCTTCCCCCGAACGCCGAGGGATGGTTCGCCATCCCGAGGTGGCAGAAGGTCGCTCCGACGTACCCGGAAGCCGTCCAGATAGTTTTGGATCTGCTCAAGGCGCAGCGCAAGGGCAAGTTCTGCAACTACCGCGACGGTCAGATTGATGCCCAGCACCTCCGACAGTCCCAGAAGACCGCCAAGATGTTCCAGGCACTCGGCGAGCAGCAGAAGGACCACGACATTCTCGTCGTCGCCTGCCAGTTCGGCAAGCTGCACGCCGGACGTTCCGTCCGCCGTAGCCGCGAAGTGATGCCGGCCAGCGAGTTTGGCCTCGACGCCTTCAGCCTCGGGATCATGCTCCTGACGCACCCGGAACGCCTCCAGGGTTACAACGATCTCTGGATCGACGCTCCCGGCGACGAGTTTTCCGGTGGTGGGGGCTCTTCGTTCGACCGCGCTCCGTACTTCAACTTCAGCGTCGACAGGCTCAGGTTCGACACGTACGGTGTCGACAGTGCGAACGACCACTGTGGGTCCGCGTCCGCCGTCCTTCCGCAGTAGCGATCCTCAAAGCTTGAACCCTTGGTTCTTTTGAATCGTTTTCTTTTGAACCTTTCGTTCGAGCGGGCGTTGTTTGGAAACAAACAACGCCTCTTTTTTTACAAAAAAGGTTTGAAAAATTCATGAAAATGAAGTATCATTAATTTATAAAATCAATTCAATAATATTATTGTATTATGGCGTTGTTAGACATAAAAAAATTTGGCGACCCGGTCTTGAGGAAACGATGTGAGCCAGTTGAGAAAGTCACCAAAGAGATAAAAAAGTTCATTGTTGATATGGTGCAGACAATGGATAAAAGCAATGGTATTGGTTTGGCCGCTCCGCAGGTCGGGGTTTTAAAAAGAATCATTGTGGTGAAAACTGACATTGAAGGCCAGGAGTTTTTTGAATTGGTTAATCCTAAAATTCTGAAAAAAAGCAAAGAAACAAAAAAAGAAGAAGAGGGCTGTTTAAGTTTCCCCAAAATCTTTTTCAAAGTTGAAAGACCAAAAGAGATAGAGGTCGAAGGGATAGATATTAACGGGAAGAAAACTAAGATTAAGGCGCTAGGGATAATGGCGCGGGTTCTTTGCCACGAGATTGACCATTTAGACGGTATTTTATTTATCGACAGATTAAACTTTTTCCAGAAAATAAAGTTCAAATTATTAAAACGTGGCTCTAGTTGACCAATTAATAAAAGAAGGCTGGCTTAAAACTCCACGAATAATAGAGGCCTTTTCGAATATAAAAAGAGAGGATTTTCTTCCCGAGGATACCAAGAATTTAGCTGAACTTAACACGGCCCTTCCCATCGGAAATGGCCAAACAAATTCGCAACCATTGACGGTTGCTTTTATGTTGGAACAACTAAGGCCAGAGGTAGGAAACAAGATTTTAGACATCGGTTCGGGTTCCGGCTGGACGAGCGCTCTCCTTGCTTACATAGTAAGCAAGGAAGAGCTAAAATCAAAAATCAAAAATCAAAAATCAAAAAGTGAAGGGAAGGTTATTGCCATTGAAGTTATTCCCGAATTAAAAGAATTTGGCGAAAAAAACACGGCGAGGTATAATTTTATAAAGAAGGGGATAGCTCAATTTATTTGCGCTGACGCTTCCCAAGGCTACGAAAAGGAGGCGCCGTTTGACAGAATTTTAGCTTCCGCTTCGGCCGAGAAGTTCCCCGAAGAATGGAAGAAGCAGTTAAAGGTTGGCGGGAGAATAGTCGCCCCCGTCAAATCTTCCATCTGGGTTTTAGAAAAAATTTCTGAAGACGAATTTGCAGAAACAGAATTTCCAGGTTTCGTTTTCGTACCCCTAATTCACCCAGTTAAATAATTTCGCCGAAGGCGAAATTAGCACGAAAGCGCTATTTAACAGGGTAAAAAAATAGCATGAAACCCCGTTTTTTAATCATCGCCTTAATTTTACTTGTCGTTTTTGTCGGCTGTATTTTTATTTGGCAGATGATTTATTTGCCAGTAGAACCCGGTTCCGACCAGCAAATGGTATTTCCAATTAAAAAAGGGGAAGGCGGGAAAGCGATAGCCATCAAACTGGAAAACTACGGTTTAATTAAATACGGCCCGATTTTCAGGGTGTATATTTTATTTAGAGGCGCTTCCAAAAAACTTCAGGCCGGAGATTACTCTTTATCTCCGGGCATGAATATTCCCGAAATTGTAAATAAAATCGCCTTGGGGGAGGTAATTAAACAAAAAATAACCATTATTGAAGGATGGACTTTAAGAGATATCGGGTGGTATCTGGAAGGTGAGGGAATAACCGGGGCCGGGGAGTTTTTTAAGGTCGTTGGTTTTCCAATGACCGATTATTCTGAAGCCGATGATCTGATAGAGCCCAAAGATTTTAGCCAAGAATTTGATTTTTTGGAAGACAAACCAAAAAATATAGGATTGGAAGGTTATCTTTTCCCCGATACTTATGAGATTGTTTCCGGCGCGACAAATGAAGAAATCGCCAGAAAAATTTTGGCAAACTTTGATAAAAAATTAACTCCGGATTTGAGAAAAGAAATTTCTCGCCAAAAAAAATCTATATTTGAAATAGTCACGATGGCTTCTTTGATTGAAAAAGAAGTTAGAACCATTGAAGATAAAAAATTAGTCTCTGGTATTTTCTGGGAAAGATTAAAAATAGGAAAGCCGTTGGAATCCTGCGCCAGCATCGCCTATATTTTAGGGGTTAATAAATGGCGCTATTCTTTTGACGACACCAGGATAAAATCTCCCTATAATACTTATTTAAACCGGGGGCTGCCCTTGGGCCCTATTTCAAATCCTGGGATGGAAAGTATCTTGGCAGCAATATATCCTGAAGAAAGCGATTATTGGTATTATCTGTCAACTCCCGAGGGGAAAACGATTTTCAGCAGAACATTAGAGGAACATAATATTGCCAAGGGAAAATATTTGAAGTAAAAGTTTCTGGATGTGAAGGAGGTTATCCATGAAAAGTTTTACAATAATTTTGGGAATTGTTATAATAATAGTAGGTGCAATTTTAGTTTGGCAAAACTTATTTAAAACCCCCGCTGTGGTTAAAAAAGCGGGAGATATCTTGCCGGGGATGGACATTATGCCAAAAACTCTAGAAGGGAAAAAAGTGGCAATAATTATTGCTTTTCGGGATTTTCGCGACGAGGAATATTTTATTCCAAAAGAAGTTTTGGAAAATTCAGGGGCGGAAGTGAGAACAGTAAGCACGGAAAAGGGGATAGCAATTGGGTCGCAGGGCGGCGAGGCAAATGTAAATATTATTCTTTCAGAAATTAAGGTGTCAGATTTTGATGCAATTGTTTTCATCGGCGGTCCGGGCGCGCCAAAATATCTAGATAACGAAACCTCTTATAAAATCGCTCAAGACGCTGTTTTACAAGGAAAGATTTTGGCAGCAATCTGCATTAGTCCGACAATTTTGGCAAAATCCGGCGTACTTTCCGGCAAGAAAGCAACTGTTTGGAGTTCTCCTTTAGATAAATCGGCCGTCAAAATTTTAAAAGATTCCGGCGCCAACTATCAATCAGACCGGGTCGTAATTGACGGAAAAATAATTACGGCCAATGGTCCGGACGCTGCTGGAGATTTTGCCGAAGCGATTATTAGAGTTTTAAATCCCGTTCTAGCACCATAATTATGAATACTAATTTTGATTTATTAACCGACCTTCCTCTATTGATTTTTGCCATTTTCTTCGTTGTTGTGTTTGCACTATTTGTCTGGGGGGGAGTTTTGCTTTTGATTGCCAAAGGCGATGCTACTCGCGTGCAAAAAGGAAGAAAAGTTCTATTCACGGCGCTTATCTGCCTTTTTATAGTTTTATTGATAATGCTGGTTTTTTATTTAGTAACCTATCTTGTCCAACGGGGAGAATCATTGGTGCCCAAGTTTGTTTCCGGAGAATTTCCCATTTCCCCTGCGATTAACTTTCCGCCGCCAAACAATTTCATGAATTTAGGCGGGTATTACTTTAACGGCCCATTTTCATTAAAAAAAGTTAAGGCTATTGAGGAAAAAGCCTGCGTTTACGCTGTTTTGTGTAAAAATGGCGGGAAGTATGATATGATTTATGTTGATGTAAGCGAACAATATAACCGGCTTCTGAAAAATCAAAACTACGGATGTTGGGTTGAAAAATGCAATCGTAATCCAAATGATCTTTCACTTGCCATCTTATGGACTTCACCTATAATATACGATTCAATCAAACGGAATACGATAAAGGACTCTTTGCAAAAAGAATTCAATCCGCCCTGTCCCCTCTAAATAAATAGAAATTTTTAAATAATAAGCAATAAATAATACAAGATAAAATGAACTCCATTTCTCAATATTTTACATTAGAAAAAGTTCTAATCTACGTGGTGATAGCAGCTGTTTTAATCACCTTCGGATTTATATTTTATCTTTTTGTTCTAAATTTCACCAAAAACGTTGAAGTTCTGACACCAACGGGAGGTGAAAACTGGGAGATCGGCCAAACCTATGAGATTACTTGGAAATCAAGAGGAGTGGAGACGGTCGGCATCGTCTTATTCAAGGGGACGGAGCCCAGATGGATTGCCAAAGATGTTATCGCCAAACTAGGAAGGTTTGAGTGGAAGATTTATCCCGGTCAGCAATACGGAGACGATTATTGGATTGCCGTTTTTGAATATCCTTGGAAAAAGGGCAATGAAATTGCCTATTCGGACGGCGCTTTCGCGGTGGTATTCCCTGAACTTGGCAGTTGTGATAATTTGGCCATTGAAAATGAGTGGCCTTTCCTGCCAAGCGATTATCCAAATTTGAGAAAGGTTTTCACCACCAATCAGGCCTTTAAAGGTAATCTGGGAGGGCTAGACGGCGCCGATAAAAAATGCCAGGAAGAAGCCACCAGCCGGGGTTTCGAAGGTGAATGGCACGCCTTTCTCGGCGGCGATGGCGAACAGGAATTAGCCGTCAAAAGAATGCAGCAAACCCCAAGAAAGACCGACGGTGTTTTTGTGGAAGCTGATATTTCCGCCACTTTGATCAGGGGAGCTACCTGTCATCGGCTTTTGGGTAAAAATCTCAATGACTTTTTTGATAAGCTTTCCGACCTGGTCATAATTAACCAGGAAAAATTCAGTTCGGGATTTCTAAACAATTTAAAAAATGTGTGGTTAGGCAGAATTGACGAAGGAAGTTCTGAAAATTGCGCAACAATTGCCTCGGTTATCAAAGACGCCAATAGGCCGCTTGCGGAAAAATATAGTTTTACAACCACTTGCCAAAATTGGACAAAGGAAAACAAATTAGCCGACGGCTACCCGGTTCCTTTCGGCGTGTCTAAGCCTCCGTTTCCGCGCTGTTATACCAAGGAAGGGAAGGCTACCGATGCCGTAGGAATAGGAGCCTTGGCGAGCGGGTTGACCGGCGGGGCGCGAAACGTTGATTCTTTCGAAGCATACCAGGGGAAATATTGCGATACGCCCCAAAAACTGCTTTGTGTTGAGGAGTAAAAGAGGGTATTGACAGATTGTTAAGGTTTGGATAACATATAGCATTAAATAAAAATAGCCGCAGACAATGGGTTCCGCTTTTAGCGGAATAAATCCCATCGAGGCAATATAAGTTAAAGCGATTTCTTTAATTTGTTTGCTGTCTGCTAGACAGCTTTTTAATTTCTTGCCCCGTAGAGAATTTCGAATATTTCCCAATAATTAGAAAATACGGGGAAAGCCTAAAAATTTTAGATAATTACACAATTATATTTTAACCACAGAACTTCGAAAAAATATTTTAATTATTGTTCGAAATTCTTGTACGGGGTATGCCTCAAAGCAAAGAGCAAAAAAAGAAAATAGTAGACAAATTGAAAAAAAACATTGACGAACAAAAATCAATGGTTTTTGTAGCAATCGATAGTCTAAAAGCCAAAGAACTCTCCAGTTTGAGAAAAAGATTAAAGGAAAAAGAATGCTTGCTGACCGTTGTCAAGAAAACCTTAATGGGCTTGGCTTTCAAAAGTAAAAAAATTGAGATAGAAAAAGATAAATTAAAAGGAGAGCTGGCTTTAGTTTTTGGTTTCAGCGACGAAATTTCACCAGCCAACATTACTTATAAATTCGGTTCAGAAAATAAAAACCTGAAAATCCTAGGCGGATATTTTGAGAACAAATTCAGAGAAAGGGAAGAAATTGTCGCCCTGGCCCAGATTTCTTCCAGGGGAGAACTTTACCAAAAGGTCGTCGGGAGCATTTTTGCTCCAGTTTCCAATTTCGTAAATGTTTTACAGGGGAACATTAAAGGTCTAATTAACGTTTTGGCGAAAGCCAAAACATAAATTTCTAATTTCTAATTAACCTAATTTCTAATTAATATCTAATTGCTAAATGTCTAATGTCCAAAGTTTTGGCTATTTGGTAATTGGGATTTGATTAGACATTAGAAATTAGTTATTAGTCATTTCCAAATATATGGCCGAAGAAACAAAAAAAGAAGAGCAAGTTGAAGTCCCGGCAAAATTCAAGAAATTAGTGGAAGAAATAGAAAAAATGTCCGTATTGGATTTGGCGGAATTAGTGAAAATTTTGGAGAAGAAATTCGGAGTTTCCGCCTCAGCTCCAGTAGTGATGCAGGGCGCCCCGGCAGCAGGAGCCGCTCCAGCCGTCGAGGAAAAAAGTACTTTTACTATTATGCTGAATACCGCAGGAGACAAGAAGATAGAAGTGATCAAAGTCGTAAGGGATGTGCTCGGCAAGGGTTTGAAGGAAGCTAAGGATTTGGTTGATGCCACTGCCAATGGCCCTCAACTGGTGAAAGAAAACGCCAAGAAAGAGGAAGCGGAAGACATTAAGAAAAAACTTGAAGCAGCCGGCGCCAAGGTAGAATTAAAA
>Ga0315294_10009021_pt1 | contig 10960 bp, 12 predicted proteins | sample YL17G13_40_MG_FD_203626 | JGI IMG/M metagenome (GOLD analysis project Ga0315294, IMG submission 203626) | Sediment microbial communities from Yellowstone Lake, YNP, Wyoming, USA - YL17G13_40 | ecosystem: Environmental > Aquatic > Freshwater > Lake > Sediment | place: USA: Wyoming | collected... | reverse complement strand
AGAATAAAGATTTTAGGATCCTCTGGAAGTTTTCCATTCAAGTTTCAGTCTTTGTTTTCCTTAGTGCAAATTTGATCGTGAAGATCAAACCTGAAATGATCCCTATTGTTCCCTTGAGTGCCCAAGCTACATAGGCAGCAAATTGCAATGTGTTCCTCATCAGCCAGAGCTTTTCATATGGTCTACTATAGAACACATAGTATGATACCCAAGAAACGATGAAGCTTGCCCACATTACTAGAAATATGGTCAGTGCTACGATCAAGAAGATGTGAGATGGATCAGTATTTTCACCCTTGTATCCAACCAGAGATTCAATAGTCTCATGTCTTCTATATCCTAAGACACAAAGAACAATTCCACAGGCTTGGACAACCAGAATGGAAATGTTCAGTCCAAGGAATATGGGCTGTTCAAGGTTTGTTTCAAGAAAAAGGTAAAAGAGAGGAATCAGATATGAAAGGGAAAGGATACAGCTCAGGCAAATAGCGTAGTAGCCCCTAGATAGAAAGCCCATCTTCTCAAAGAACACCAGGCATGACTAAACTAATAATCCTGCTGATCAACCCTATTTCTTCAAAGATTTGAGGAAGCCTCTAGAAGTTTTTCATCGTAGTTCAGAAATTCTGTGCACAGAATCTGCCAATCATTACTCTATTGAATATAGAACCTTGTTTTGAGAAAACGATAGCTGGCGTTTGAACTTGACTCAACACTAAAGACATGGATTGGATTTCGGAATCTCTGTCATGGATAATGCTCGTTGTAGTGTCCAGCTAGTATTAGGGCATCATATATGTCTACAACATCGTCAGTGTTTATGTCTGAATCAGGGTTCCAATGAACGGCATACGGATAGGATCCAAAAGCAACAGACAAGAGAATTAAATCGCCTGAATCTACAATGCCGTCTTGATTGATGTCTCCTGCAAGGATGCTGGTTACAGAAACTCTTCCATCGATTCCACTTCCCTGTATCATTCCTGTTAAGCTTCCCATCCTCAACTCTGAGAAATCCAGAACAGTCTCTCCTGGAGCCAAACTTACAAAGGTTATCAATGCCCAAGTTCCATTACCCATTAGCGGACAATACCCCTGACTTTCTGCTCTTTGAAGATCCTTCCAAGTATACACATACAGAAGAGAGCCAGATGAAATCACGTGATCCAATCTCCATATATTATCCCACTCCACTTGAGGAGTAGCTACATGAAAGGCTATTTCTTTCATCGATACTATCTGCAAGACAGAAGCATTCCACGTAATATTGAACTCACAGCCTGCAACTCCATTGTATTCACTGTAGGGCAAATCATCAAATGTCACATTCACTGAAAATGGTTGTCCAAGTTTCACAGTCACGTTTTCAGGGATGACACGACTGATCACAGTCTCACTTGCCTTCAGAGTTGGAGAACCAGTGTGAAGTGACATGGACACAAGAAGTAGGAAAATCATAAGAAGCATAGAAAATGCTCTTTTCATTTCCGCTTCCTTTCTCTCCGTAATCAAGGATTCAACCAAGAAATATAGCTTCTGGAGGAAAGCTCATTCAGATCAAAAGTTCTTTCTGTCTGTTATTAACATATGGAGCTATTATTGAGCTTCTTTTCGGTTGAAGTTTCTTAGAAAGTTTCTTTACTTGGTTAGAAAGTGAGGGGTAAAGGTTTCTTTACGAAAATGCTTATGCCAAGCACTGTGAGAAGGTATTCTTGGTGGTTCAATGTCCACTTCTGATGAAGATTCATACTCAATGATTTTCACTTCCTTGAAGCATCCCATAAGGAGGAGGATTCTTCGTATTCTTTCCAATGAACAGCAGAGTTTCTCTGATTTGCAGAAGCAGTTCAAGATTGAGAGTTCACATCTTACGTATCACATTGATGGTTTAGGAAGTCTTCTTTTCAAGACTGATGATGGGAAATATACTCTGTCATCTCTTGGTGATGCTGCTGTTTCAATGATGAAGAATGTTGAAGAGCCAACAGCAGCCTCCATGCATACCGTTTCCAGACCATTTGGCAGAATGTCAGGATGGAAAGTGTTGAGTCTTATACTTGTATGTGGCTTGGTTGCTTCATTGATCTTTAATGGTATAGTCCTTTTGAGGTTCAATGATCTAGCTTCAAGCAATAGTGAGGTGAACAAGGCTTACAGCGATCTGGCCAACCAGTTCAACCAATTAAATCAATCCTATGGTGAACTCAACCGAACCTATAGTGAAATGACAGAAGCCTACGATCAACTCAACCAGACCTACCTTTCACATATGCCCCGCACTTTGGCATTTCAGTCAGCTGAAATATGGGGGTCTAGCTCTATAAGGACTCCATCCTACTACGTGGTTCAAAATGAAAGCAGTCTCATGGAAATGTGGAACAATCTCACATTTTACGGTTTTTTCATCAATAGCTCAGGGATTTATACGACCCCTCCTCAGTTGAACTTCTCTGAGAACACAGTCATTGGAGTTTTCATGGGAGCTTCCCCATCGGGGATCAGGATAGAGATAACGGAAATACTAGATGTTGGCAAGTATGTGATTGTCAAAGTAGAGAAAGTCTACCGTGGCAACAATTGCATCATTATTACTCCCAGTTGGATTACGTATCCAAACCATATCATCAAGACAGAAAAGATCGACAAACCAGTACTCTTTTACACAACCGAAAAAACCATAGACTGCCCATAATCTCTATCCACTCATTCTTGGAAAACCTGTTTTCCCACAAAGATTTCAGGGAGTCCTTAGAAGTTTTTCATCGAAGTTCTACACTCTGGAAAAAGAAAGAGAGGGTGTTAGGATGGGCATTGGGTGTACTGTATTGCTTGACTCTTGCTTCAGACTTGACACTGCACTTAGTGTTCTGTCTCTTAACTCTGTGAATGATGGACTGAAATAGTGCTTAGTCAGTATGCTGTCTGGTGGTATCCTTCCCTGTAGAATGTTTGTCTCGTGCTCTATCAGTCCATGCCTTAGCATGTATGTTCCGAAGTAGTCTCGTAGTTCGTTAAGCCTGGTGTGCATATCATTGCCTAGTATCTTCTTCCTGATTGTTGTGTATGCTACTGGTCTGGAATTAGCTACTTCGAGCACTAGGTCTTCATGTATGAAGGTTATGAATGCATTCTTTGTTCTCCTAAGAAAGAGAGTCTTGTATTTCCAGTGCTCAAGGGCATTAAGGTTCCTGTTGTAGTACTTGTAGAGTTCTCCCTTACGGTGTAGAGATATGATGAGGTTGAATGACTTCATAGCTTCAATCACCCTTAGTCCAGACAGTAACAGAAACTTGGTGTAGAGCTGTTCATTGTGTCTAAGATACTGCTGTAGTTGGCTATACCATGACAGCACATCACTACTAGAGCTATTCATCATCCTAAGGAAACAGTCTATGCTACTGTAGGTCTTGCACTTCTTAATACCATATGACTTTAACTTGTTCCTGAATTGCTCCGAGATACCTAGAAACTTAGACAGTACAATTAATGACTTGACAGCATGGTCTCTCTTGTATCCTTCCACTTGCCCTAGTCCAGATAGATCACTGTTGTAGATGTATGGTGAGTACTTTCTAGCATAAGCCCATGTGATAGAGACAGTGGTCTTACTGTAGTTCGATCTGAGATAGGCATTGAAACCCTTCCAGTCCATGTTGTTTGTGTATAAGGGAGCATTGGAAGGCTTGTGTCCTAACCAGCTAGACGACGACCGCTCGATTTTTTGCAATAGACTATATGGGTGGGCTAGATAAGATTTCTTTCCGAGACTAAGTCGGTTTCTCGTCTGGTTTGAACAGTTTTTTCTCGTATTTCGGTCTTGGCTTGAAGCTTCCATGAATACTCGGCATAGAAGTTCTCTGTCGTTCGATGTTCTTGATTCTGGCGTACATTCTGGATATTTTGGTTTTTGAAGGGGTTTTCGGTTTTGGAATTCTTACGCGAACTGGGGTGAATGGTTTCTTGATTTGGCTGGCTGGTGATTTCCTTTTGGGCGCAACTTGCTTCACCTTTTTGAAAACGACGTAGCCCTCTTTCAGGTTCACTTCCTGCACTTCCCACCCGGCGTCCAGCCAACCGCGCGCATGCGGAGCCGTGGGCAAGTTGGTCCACCATGCTTCGCTGCGATAGGCGCTCATGGGCAGGTTTTCGCCGATGATGCCGTCGATTCGTGGAAAAGTCAGTTTCACAGTGGTGGTGAAAGCTCCCCTGAATCGCAGGTAGCCGGTCAGCCCATTGTACTTGGAAACAGTGGACGGTGAAACAACCCGTCTCGCACAGTTGAGACAGAAGAGTCTCCTAGGGTCGCCGGTTGAAACGTCTGGAACCATGCAGTCTCTGCAGTAAAGTTTCCCGCATCGTGTACAGCGTCTAAGATAGCTTGTTGAAAGAACTCTCTTGCAGATTCCGCACTCGTCTTTGAACGGCATCTGACGCACCACGTGAACGGTTAGCCTTTCACAACGGCTATCGGAACAAGCCTTGCAACTTTCGTGGCTATGCCAACTCTGTGGCTTACTTCAGCAACCATGTCAACATTCTTGTATGCGGGATCAGCTTCTTCAGCCAAGACTATGGCGCTGGCAGCCTTAACGTATATTCCACGTTGCCCTAGGGCTCTTTTGATGTCTGCTCCCCAGAAATTGCGTTTTGCAGCGCTCCTGCTCATCATACGGCCTGCACCATGAGCTGTCGAGCCGAATGTTTTTTGCATGGCTTTTTCTGTTCCAACCAGAACCCACGAACTGGTTCCCATGCTTCCCGGAATGAACACTGGCTGTCCTGCAGAACGGTAGGCACTTGGAATTTCAGCGTGCCCACGCGGGAAGGCGCGGGTTGCGCCTTTTCTGTGAATCCACACCTTCTTCTGTTGTCCGTCTATGTCATGCATCTCAATTTTCGCAATGTTGTGAGCCACGTCATACACAAGTTTGAGCCCGAACTTTTCAGCGCCTTCTTTGAACACTTGTTGGAAGCTTTGCCTGATCCAGTGAAGTATCGTCTGACGGTTAACGAAAGCATAGTTCACTGCGCACCCCATAGCCTCATAATAGTCCTGTGCTTCACGGCTTTTTCCAGGCGCGCATGCAAGCTCCCTGTCAGGCAATGTTATTTTGTATCGTTGGACAGCCGCTTCCATTACTCGAAGATAATCTGAACACACTTGGTGCCCAAAACCGCGTGAGCCACAATGAATCATCAATGTTACTTGGCCTTCATGGTCGATTCCAAAGGTTTTCGCGGTCTGCGGATCGAAAATCTTGTCAACCTTCTGGATTTCTAAGAAGTGATTGCCAGACCCTAAAGTTCCTATCTGGGTCAAGCCTCTGCTCTTTGCGTTCGAGGACACCTTGTCAGGGTTGGCATTCTTCATGCACCCGTTCTCTTCGCAGTGTTCAGCATCGCCAGCCCAGCCTAGCCCTTTCTCAATAGCCCACTGAACGCCTTCAGACGTAAGCCTGTCCAAGTCTTGCATAGACACTTTGAAGTCTCTGCGTCGACTCCCCAATCCGCATGGAACGTTGCCAAAAATAGTGTCTGCAAGTGCAACGAGCTTCGGTCTGACATCCTTCTCTGACAGATTCGTCGTCACAAGACGAACGCCACAGTTGATGTCATAACCAACACCACCAGGGCTGATCACACCTTCTTCATAATCGGTTGCGGCGACGCCGCCGATCGGAAAACCATAACCTTCATGCCCATCGGGCAACGTGATTGCGTACTGATATATCCCTGGCAGATGCGCCACGTTCACGCATTGTTGAAGTGTTCTGTCTGTTTTCATTTTCTCAAGCAAGTCGCTGTTGGCAAAAACTATGCCGGGAACGCGCATGCCAGGTTTGTACTTGGGAATACACCACGAATAATCGTCAATCTTGTCAAGAGGAATTCTCTCGGTAGAAGCACGACTTTCTCCTTCTTCCAATTTTCCACCTGCTGTTACAGAAAACGTGAGAGCGGGAATATAAACGATATTGAAAACCGACAAAACACAATTAGCTTACTGAAACATTGCAGAATTTTTCCGCGTACTTTATGGCGCCCCACACGCTGTTGTTCAAAACTGTTATTCCCAGAATCGGGTGGGCTTTCATCAACTCCAATGCCCGACTGATAGAGCTATCAGTCTCAACAATCTTGTCGCGGATAACCTCAAAGGTCTGATTGTTTCTTACTCCTTTTTCTGCAACGGAAACCCACAGCTTCAACTGTTGCGGATAAGCCTTGAGGCGCTCAACGGTATTGGTGGCCATGCCGAAGTGACTGTAGCAAAGGGCGCTGGGGTTGAGGCTGACCAATTTCTCAAGAGAAGCAAGCGCCGCATCCAATCTGAACGGAGCCGGAATGGTAGGCACAACCACATCGAGCTGTCTCAAGTAAATGCCAGCAGCATCACCTGGGAAAAGCTTGCCAGCAAACGGTTCATAGTAGCTCTGGTGATGAGAAGCATGCCCAAGAGTCTCCACAACCCTGAAGCTAACGCTGTTTCCCAAATCAAACGTCATACCATCTGCAACAGGCACGATTCTTTCCGCGGGAACGGGTTCAGGCGCATGATAGAGGTCTGCAATCTGCTTCCCCTGGACTTCTATCGACTGCTGCCACAGCTTCTGCGGGTTCACAAGATGAGGCGCCCCCGCAGGGTGAACAATGACCCTTGCATTCGGCAAACTCTTCAGCAGCGTTCCAACGCCGCCACCGTGATCAAGATGAATATGCGTAACCGCAACATAGGCAACGTCATCCAGTCCCACTTTGAGAGTTTTCAACCCCGCAATAAGATTGGGAATAGAAGAAGTTGGACCTGTTTCAATGATTGCCGCCTGCTTGCCTTTCAAAACGTAGCTGGCTATGAAATTCTCGATTCCGCCGGTTTCAACGTCAATCAGGTAAACGTGGTCATCTAGCCTTGTTGCGTGCATATAGACAGCCCATCAGCTGGTAATGAAATTCTAAGCCGTCTTCGACCGCTATTAAACATTTTTGTCTGAAAACCAAGATCTCTATTTGGCGCCTAAGCTACTTGCGTGAAGGTTTCCTCTTCGGCTCAGTTTCTGGTTCAGGCTCGGTTCCGCCGAGAATCATTCTCAGCGACCTTACTTCGTCTCTGAGCATGCTGACCTCGCTTTCAAGAGCCTTAGCTTTCGAGTCAGCCATCTTCTTAAGTTCGTCAATCTCAAGCAAAAGGTTCTTGCGTTCAGTCTCCAGCTGCCTAATTCTTTCCGCTACACTTTTGAAACTGTTCGACGACACCGTTCCCCAGCTCTCCCCGTGGATAAAACGACGGAGCGATCACATTTAAGAGTTGTGCAAAAAACAACCTGTTCGCAGAACCTATATGTCAAGTATAAATTTGAGCGTAACTTTTCCAGGAGTCTTGATTATCTCCATTCGATGATAGGTAACAGCCTTGACGCCTACCTTCTGCAGATGCCTCTTGGGATCGAATTTTTCCCCGCATATCTCTGCACTGAGTTTAAACCCCTTCGAGTCTTGGACAAGTTCTGATATCATAAACTTCGAGAAAAGCTTACGGGTTAGTTCAGATTTCACAAGCAGCGCTTCAAGCCAATTGTAGAGAAGGGCCTGTTCGTCGTTGCCTCTCACTTTGACGTGATCCTCGATTTCTGGATGAACCTTTTCGACTTGGGTCATGACGTCAAACATCGCCACTGCAGCATTCTCAAAAGCTTCTGCCAAGTCTTTACCGTATGCTGCAATATAGGCGTCTGCCGTATGTTCCAGAAACTCAAACCTTTTCTTCCGAGGCATGTGGCAATCAGATGAATATTGAACCGTTCATCTAAAAACGGTTTTGCATCCAACAAAGTCGAGAACGCAACGATTTCAAATGGCTCCTAGAAGGAGAGGACTCTTTGGCTTTCTTCTATCCATTTCGCGAGTCCTGTTATCGTGCCTATTTCTGTTCCCGCCACCAAATCCTGCTCTGTCAATCCTCGCAAATTGGCACTAGTATGGCAAACGTTGACGCATGCGCCGATCTTGACGAGGTCCGTGAGCATTTTCTCCAAGTTATAGAAACTCTTGGGAGGTTTCTGCCCCTTCTTCGCCGCGTTTACAGCGTCTCCAATTAGGAAAATGTTGACCTTGATTTTTGCGCTCGAACAGGACAACGCTTCTGCCAGTCTTAAGGCATTCCAGATTCTTTCATCTCCATAGGGAGAACTAGAAATCACCATAGTCAATGTTTCAAAACACTCAGTCTTTTTCATCTAATCCAACTCGTTCCTGATTCACAGGCATTGACTAAACAGCTTGGTCTCCATCTCGGATAAGTTTTACGATCAAGCAGCCTTTACAAGAAAAAGCGCGGCGGCTTGATGCTTAATTTTCGAAGGCAACGATTCTCAGTGTACGCTTTTCCGCGAGGTGGAGGCGCCTAGAACTTGCCCGGAACCTTCTTGATGGCAGCCAACGTCAGTTTTACGCTTTCTTCTGTATCTTTCAAGCTCAACAGCGATGTCGGGCTGTGAATATAACGGGTCGGTATCGAAATCACCCCGCTCGGCACGCCTTCTCTTGCCAAAGATATACGGCTTGCATCCGTTGTGCCTCCCACGCCTGTCTCAAGCTGATATGGGATCTTGTTTTCCTCAGCCGCATCAACCAGCAACCTCAACACTTTAGGATGGGTTATCAAACCGCCATCTGCAATGCATATTGAAGGGCCTTTGCCAAGCTTCACAGAAGAGTCAACCTCTCTCACCCCGGGCATGTCTCCAGAAACAGTTACGTCAAGCGCTAGGGCAACATCAGGATATATGCCGAAAGCAGACGTAACCGCACCGCGGCAACCGACTTCTTCTTGCACGGTGCCAACCGCATAGACTGAACACTCGGTTTTTTCCAACCGTTTCATCACTTCAATCATGGCGGCGCAGCCGACGCGATCATCCAACGCTTTTCCAATCACTATGTCTTTTCCAATCTTTGCGAATTTGATGTCAAACTCGATAGGATCTCCGATTTGCGCACCCATTTTCCGTGCTTCATCCAAGCTTCCGGCACCGATGTCGATGAACAACTCATCATAAGTCATGACCCTCTTGCGCTCGTCTTCTTTCTGTATGTGCGGAGGCTTAGAGCCTATTATTCCATGCAAAAGTCCTTTTTCTGTGCAAACTAGAACCTTCTGGGCCAGCAACACGCGATCGTCAATGCCGCCGATCTTCATGAATTGCAGAAATCCTTCTTTCGAAATAGTCTTCACAAGCAAACCTATCTCATCCATATGAGCAGCGAGCATAACCTTCGGAGCATTCTTCTTTCCCTCTTTCATAGCGATGACGTTGCCAAGCTTGTCTTCCCTTACTTCATCCACGTATGGCTTCAGAAACTTCTGCATCAAACCCTTGACTTCGTCTTCTCTGCCAGCAACCCCGCAAGCGTTTGACAATTTCTCTAATATTTCAAGAAGCGACAATCCAAACCCTCTTAAAGAGTAACCTGTCTCTTCTGTTTCATATTAAACAATTGCGGTTTCACTCCGCTGTTGAGCGGAAATTTCAGACGAAATGGGTCTTCTGATGGCATTGTAAAAGCTTTTGTGTGAACTCAGACATCTAGACTTGTGGTTCGATGCGAAAAAGTCAGCAGCTGAGCCTGATCGCCATTTTCGGGGCACTACACGTCGTCCTTTACTTCGTGTCTTTCGGTCTTTGGCGAAACTGGGCTATCTATATCGAGTCGATCGAAGGAATACTACTAGGTCCACAAGCTGGATTCTTAGCTGCCTTTCTAGGCAGCACGATCGCTCGAACAATCCGACCTGACTCGTTCTGGATTTTCGGCATAATCGCGGAGCCAGTAAGTGTTCTAGCCACAGGGTTCCTGGCTCGCGGTAAGTGGAAGCCTACTCTTGCAATTTATGTGGTAATGCTGGGAGCATACTTCATCCATCCTTATGGGAGACAACTTCCCCTGTGGACTATACTGGACATACTCGTCGCTCTGATCGTCATATACCCTGTCGCGAAACTTGGCAATTACTTGTTCGGAAACAACACCAAACGCCTAGCGGTTACTTTGGCTTTGGTTTCATTCGTTTGCATCGCAACTGACTCGCTTGTCAGAGTATTCCTGCTGGTTCCCTGCGGCCTCTACACGCTGTTTTTCGACAGCTACGCAGGCGTTGAAGCCGTTTTTGTTGGGGCTGCCGCGTCCTCTTACATTGAAGACGCAATCGTCACGGCAGTATCGTTTGTGGCAGGTGTCCCCATACTCCTCGCTGCTTCAAAACTTGGAATATTTCCACAGAAAAACCAACAAAAGAAAAAATAGGGATACGCACCGTTTACTGATTCAAATTCAATATTGAAAGAAGGGAACTCTTAAACCCTCACCATGCTTAACAACTAGACCAAAGGTGTCACCTTGCCTGAAACCCCGTATAAAACAGTCTTCATTTTCCTAGACACAGACAAACATTCAAGCCCCTTCGACATGCTAACAGCCATAGACATCTTTCCAGACGCAGAAATGCTGAAATACGAAAACGTCACCCCTGAAGACGCCGAAAAAATAGTCTACGACGCCCTGTTTCCAAGAGGACCCGAAGGCGCAAAACACACAAAAATATTCATCAACGGACGCGACTTCAAAAAAGCAAACGAAATCCTCGAAAAAACCAAAACCTGCATGGTTCCGCCCTTTGAAATCGCCGTCATAATCGACCCCAGAGGCGCATACACAACCGCCGCCGCCGCAGTCGCCAAAACACTTGAACTCTCTTCAGCAAAAGGGCTAGGCAGCTTCGAAGACAAAGTAGTCACCGTGCTAGCCGGAACAGGACCCGTAGGACAGACGGCTGCAAAACTCTACGCGTCTGAAAAAGCCAACGCCATCGTTACCTCAAGATCTCTCCAGAAAGCCTCTTCCGTTGCCACCAGAATAAACGAGGAATTCGAAGACGAAAGAGTCCGAGGCGTAGAAGCTCAGA
>Ga0315294_10009020_pt1 | contig 10962 bp, 13 predicted proteins | sample YL17G13_40_MG_FD_203626 | JGI IMG/M metagenome (GOLD analysis project Ga0315294, IMG submission 203626) | Sediment microbial communities from Yellowstone Lake, YNP, Wyoming, USA - YL17G13_40 | ecosystem: Environmental > Aquatic > Freshwater > Lake > Sediment | place: USA: Wyoming | collected... | reverse complement strand
ATCGCGTCGATGTCATTCAAGGAAGTGTAAAAAAAGGGTTTTAAGTTATATGCCTGCTTGCCTGCCGTGATGGTGTCTATAATCTGATCAAGATTTAAATCAACAAAAAATGCGGGCGCTTCAAGTGTTTCTTTTTTTATGCTGTCTTCAGTTCTTTCAAATAGTATGCTGTGGAAATTCATGGGACAAACACCTCCTGGGGCATGACGCGGGCACAGAACCTCGGAGATGGCCTGGCTCGTCAGCGCGAAAGAGATAAGGTTCTTTACCGTTCTTAGGGTTTACTTTTCGATTTATGTTAGAGGCTTCTTGGGGGTAAAGGAGAGTCAAGTCTCGTATGGCAGGATCCATAAAAAAACTCCTTCCAGTAATCCCTGGCAGGAGTTTTTGCATCCACCTATCCTGACTCCTACCAAGGAGCTATCAACCTCAGTAGGAGTCATCAGCCTTTAGGCATTAGGTGGACTCCATCACCACAATCACATTAACCAATGTATCGAGGTCTTGTCAAGTTTTGTCTCGCCCAAATCCTGACTTCTGAAAGGCCCCTACGATCCCGATTAAAGGCTTCATCCCGATGCCATCGACCGGGCGGCGAATTTCATCGCCGGGTTCCAATTCTCGAAGACGGAAAATATCCCTCTTCTTTCAAGCGGCATTACCAGATTTCCCTCTCCTTCTTGTTCCCTCTCAATTTCCGGTGACAGAAGGGACAGGGCTTCCCTTCCTGAATAAGTAATTGTTTCATCATCTCGATCAATTCACTATCTTCCAAGATCTGCTTCACAATGTGTGGATGGGGTCTCCGGTCAAACTTGCGGTAAGGGAAACTACTTTTTCCGCTCATCTCTGTACTCCTCACGTAGATGATACGAGTCATTCAGTGATACGATGGTAAATACACCACCCTCCGCCTCGAATACATTAATGGCGCATGTGTCCTGCCGCAATCGCCAGAATCGATCTCTCCCGAGCCCCAAAACACCTAACAGTATGACGCGATTAATGACTGTGTGGCTCACCAGAACAATCGTCTGCCCCTTATGACGGGCAGCTATTTCGTTTACAGCTCCAAAGGCGCGACCATGTAAATCGTCCAGTGATTCACCACCAGGGATACGTGCAGTATGAGGAGCGTTGTACCAGCAATTCACTATATCCGGCCATCGTTCTCTAGCTTCGTCAGGCGTCAATCCCTGCCACTGGCCATAGTCGATGTCAATCAAACCAACGTTGACTTGCACTGGGAGGCCGAAACGCCTTGCAATCGCTTCAGCCGTCTTGACGGCTCGCGAAAGGGGGCTGGAGTATACCGCCACTGGCCTGTATTCAGCAGCGATGCGTCTCCCAGTGGCCGCCGCTTGTACTAATCCCGTATCATTAAGCGGCACATCAGCACGGCCTCGAAAACGTTCCACACGATTCCACTCTGTCTCTCCGTGTCGTACTAATATAATCCGTGTCATTATTCACCTCCATACCGTTGCTTTCCGGCAAGCTCCCTAAACGCAATTTCTTTCATTCTCAGGGGGTAGCCTCCTGTGACCTCAGCCAAATTCTTAATTTGGCCTTCAGTCCAACCCAACCGATGTTCCCTGGATAATTGTCGATAGAACTGGACCACATCGGGTGCGCTGAGATAGTGAAGTGTGATTTGGATCGACGGGTTCATCCAGACACGTAATCGAAAAAGACCATTGGATGGCAAGAAACTCTCCACAATCGACACGAACTGGAATCGTTTTTCCCAGGTGAGATACCGGATCAGGTCAAGCTTTTGGGCGGAAAGTTTCGAGATGTTGTCCAACACGAGGACATGCTTTCTGTTATCGTCCAAAGGAAGGGTTGTGATTCGAAATCGACTGGATCTATACCTCGCATGTTCACGATCGAATTCCTGCATAGGAAATAATTCGGCCAACAGATAATTGCATACACTCCCTGGGGTCTTGGAAAAATCGACAAAAACGAATCGCCATCGGTCCCGAGTTGTCCCTGCAACGTGTTGGACCAAGCTCGTCCGGCCCATCCCATATTTACCAAGAACAATTATATTATTCCCCGCCTCCAGGGCCTCTTTCATCCGCCCTATCTCTTTGTCTCGACCTACAAAATACATCCTCATATCCTGGCCGCTGCTGATCGGTTCGAAGGGACCGTTGCTCATGGAATGTGACCACCACGATTTCTCCAGAAAGATCAGAAGGTGAATCCCATCATGTGGTAAAGAGATAGCCGCCAAACAGCAACATCAGAAACATGAGCGTTATGCAAGCGGCAATAAATCCAACCTGCCGGTGAGCATGACGTGCCGTTTCCATAACGCGGAGGATATCCGTTAAATCGTTAATCAGAACTTTTGCCTTTCTCTTGGCCATAGGGGAACTCCGCTCGACAAAAGATATTCCCACATCGGCTGATTTAAGAGCGATCACGTCATTCGTTCCATCGCCGATCACGGCGACCCTGTGGCCTCTTTGTTGAAAAATCCTGGTGATGATCCCTTTCTGAGAGGGTGATAACCTGGTAAATACGGAAACATATTTACACTGTTTCGCAACTTCGGAAGGCGGCATCTGCTCGATGTTTCTCCCTGTCAGGTAAAATTTTGCGGCATTCTCAATGCCTGTTTCCCCACCAATTCTCAGTGCCGTCTCCGTCCTGTCGCCGGTCAAGATCACATTTCTGATCCCTTTTTCACTTAGCTCACGCAAAACCGCTTTAGCATCCGGCTTCAGAGGATTTTCCAGTCGGAACAAACACAGGAACGTATAGCTTGAGGGAGGCTTTACGAAAGAGTTCTCACTGTAAGCCAAGGCAATGATTACACTGCCGCCATGGCTCATCTCTTCCATCTTCACCCGAAGCGCCGACAAAAACGAGAAGTCCAAGGATCTTCTTTCACCCAAAGGGGTCACATAACTATTGCACTTCTTCAAAAGAACCTCGGGATCTCCCTTGGCAAAATAAATCCGCTTTCCACTGTAAACGTGCTCGTAACCACAGGCCATGTGTTTTTCTTCGGAATCGAAGGGTTTTTGATATATTCTTTGATACTGACGTAGGGATTCGTCAATGTTAACCTCATTTTCCTCTGCAAAGGACATCAAAGCGCGATCCACGGGATTGGTGAACGCCATAGTCTGGTGATATGCAAGGTCGTGACAGAGGGTGCAGCCAGTCATGATGATGTCCCATGTTTCGCGGTCCCTGACGCGGTCGATAGAGGAATTTCCTCCGCCAAGATAAATCTCTTTTACCTTAATGTCCCGTGATGTGAGCACACCCGTTTTATCAAAACAGAATACGTCAACTTTTCTTATGTCATCGAGAACCCCCTTATGGCGCAAAAAAATGTTGCGCTTAAACAGTTTTTTTTGCAGACGTCGCAGAATGAGGGCTTTCAACAATTTATCATTCTGCAGCAGCAGAAGCAAAAAAGCCATCAAGGCATATGAGATGTAGATCAGAGTCTGGTCATCATAGTATTTTAACCTAATCAGCAACGCAGGGACGAGAAGGGATAAAAGCGCAAAATGACTCTTCTTAATCAAGTGGATTTTTTCATCCTTGCTATATCGGCCGGACTGCTTTAATATCTTGCCATACTCCGTATCCTCACCCGTAGCGATCACAATCCCTTTTCCATGGCCCCGAAGCACGTTGCTCCCCTGAAATACCCGAACGTCGGCTTCCGGTTTGACACATTTCGGAACAGGCATGATTTCCCCTGTCAGTCCAAACTCATCCACCTCCAGGTCCGATGTCTCCAGTAGTTTCAAATCAGCAGGAACAATATCCCCTGTTTGTATCAGGACCAGGTCTCCCACTCGCAGGTCATCTGCGGCGATGTTGACAATCTTGCCTTTTCTGACCGCTGCCGCCATGTCGCCTTTCAAGAGCTATCCCTCCCTAAAGACACTATGGTATTGAGTAAAGAAACTGCGATGTAGTAGACCCACACGCCGCAAACGCAAATCCGACCGTTCATTCGATTCTCAAAGTTTGGCCAAAAGAGCCCTCGGGCAAGGTGGCAAAAGGATTGCATTGCTAATGCCGTAAAAAGATCAGTAAACCGGTTATTATAATCGCCACGATGTCAATAACCGCCATCCAAACCCAAATTTTAAGATTGTTTTCCTCCTGGTCTTTCTTTTCTTCTAACATTCGATTCGCCCCCTTTCACCGGGATCGAATCCTCAAGCCCCTTTTCCTTTCGTCCATTTCAGAAAGGTCTGGCTTTGCTTCTTAGTCCAAGGAGTTCAGGAGATTGCTAACGTGCCGCTGTATTGAGCTACAGCCCGCTTCCAGGCACTCTGCTCCCATCCCTTATTCTCGTAGCGTACCGACCAGTTAACTTTTCGACTGAACTCCGCTAATTCCCACGCAAGAACCTCAAGACGAACACGCTGGGAATGAAAGAGCACTCGCCGGACATCCTCACTGGCCGCAAATTCCAAAGCCAGGGGAAGGTGATGGAAACAGACGCCACTTCCTTCACAGTAAACTGAGCGCGTGCCAGGGTCCTCGAGGCCTCGAACAAGCAAATCGCATGTCCGCTCAACTGCCGTCTGCGCGCATCTGCAGGCTGGACAGGGATGTGTTCGTAACCAGCGCTCACGGAGCTCGGCAAGCACGGACTTCGGAGACCGATATAGGTACTTCACACTTTCAGGGAAATGGCGCTGAAACGACCGCCACGTTCCCCGTCCTTTGCCGGATGCCACCTGCTTTCCTAATCGCCGGGCGGCCCCAACAGCACGGCGCCCGAGAGAATCTTCGGGCTTGTCTTCCAGGCCGACCCTGAGTTTCTCAAGTTCAATCAGCCAATACTCTCTCGCAGCCTCGCCAAGTCTTGAGACAGCAGCCTCCTCTCCCACGCGCAAAAAATCCCGGGCATGTTCTCGGCAAAGCCATATAGCGTCAGACCAATGGTACCAGGGGGTTGATTTTATCTCGCAAGAAAACCACCCAAAATATACCTGGAGGGCCTTCTTTTCCGCCCTGCATATTAAACAGCCAGGCTCCCTGAGCCCCTTCCTGAGTTCCGCAAGTGTTGGTGACCAGGACTCCTCGCGACCCAATCCCGACATTTCACCGCCATCACTGGTGGAATTATCCGTCTCGTCCTTCCATACAGAGTCGTTACCTTTTAACGACGTACCCCAGATCACAGCCACAAGGGACTCGTCGCTCTGGGGCCCACCTGCTCTTTTGGAGTCGGTAAGGCGGTCTCGCATGATAGTGGTGAAGAAGGATAGTTCATCCCAGGAAAGCAACGACGATACCTGCAGGATGTGCATCAAGTCGAAAGAGTGTTGTTCCTCAAGTGAGCAGCGTACTTCGGGGTCTCGCCATGTTCTGCGTATCAGACTTACCGTCCAAACTGAATTTTCTTTCATCGTGGCACAGACCGGACATGAGCTTTGAGACATAAGATCAGTAAGATCAAGCTTGGCAGATTTGTGACCGGCTGCGGTGGACAAAACCCTCTCAACACCGGATAACCGACCAAGAGCTGCCGCAATCAGGTAACGGTACAAATACGCCACAATGCCGGGCCCTGCCCATGAGAGGAGAAGGCGGGTATGACGCGGACAAAAACCAAGGGCTTTCTCCACCCTTTCAAGGCTCACCAATTCACTGTACTTTTCAATCACGTACCAGACAAAGAACCGATCTTCAGCTTTCCGCTCTTCGCGGCACAGAAGGCAGTCCGGTTCAGCCAGTAAGGATAGGATCCTTTGTTTGTCAGGGGAGTCACCCTGGCCTTTCTCTTGAGAGTTCACTTTTTTAATCCCTTCTTGCCGGCCATCTTTTCGATGGCGACCAACCATGAGTTCTTTTCCTCCTTGAAGTCTCTTGAGGTTGATCTTACCTTTGAGATAAAGGTTTCTAATTGCACTCTCAAAAGTTTCAAATGCATTATGTGAGAGGCGAGCATAAAATGATGCAACTCACCTTCTTCCAGCAGATTAAGAACTCCCTTCAAATGAATCCGGCATAGCCCGTCCGTTGCCTCATATTCCTTCTGAAAAGACTTTTCAGAAAGAAGAACCCTGAATTCCTTTACGTAGAACTCTTCCCTTTCTGCCGCATACCTGCAGACCAAACAGTCGATTCTCAAAGTTGTTCCAAAAAAGCCCTTTTCAATTTCTTTGATCTCCGCATTGATCAAGTCCTTTGTCAATACCGCATTTCCCACGGGGCTCGCCAATCGAGCCATTTCGTGAAAGTGAAAATTACAGTAACCATTTGAGGAGACCACATTCTGACGCACCTTCTCTTCCTTGATTGTTTGGTATTGCAATTGGGCCATTAAATCGTATTCATCCTTGTCCAACACATGACAGATCGGACAACCACGGTACCCCAATGCTTCCCGTAGAGATCGGTCCACTTGAGCTCTCAACATCTTATTGGTCCTGCCGACCTCAGACAATCGATTCCATCTGGCGAAGGACCAACTTCATCTCGTTCAATTTTGGGTCCAAGGTTTCTTCCAGGTCAGGCGTGATCTCACCATACCCTTTTAATCTACGGGACATCGCCTCCTCCAACTCTATCGAAAGATAGACCGAGGTGGCCTTCACAATATATCGCACAACGAACTCGCTTTCGCCCAAGTCAAAAAGTCTCTTCAAATTAGCCAGGTATGCGATCAGATAGTCGATCTTTTCATTAAGAAGGTTCTTTTCTTCCTGACCGATATCATCTTTAATACGGGAAAATAGTCCCTCTTCTCTATCATCTTGAAGTAACCCTTTAAGGCGTCTAAGTTTATCTTCCACTTCCCCCAATGTAACCATCAAAAATCTCTTCTGACTCAGGTTAAGCATCAATTCTCCGAAAGAAAGGTTTTGGATTTTCCGTTCGGCCCACCCCGAAAATCATCTTGGCTTTTTTCTGATTGAAATGAAAAATGGAATAGAGGCAAGCTGCATCACTACCGAGAACACGATAAGAGACGGAATTGAGAGATCGTAGAGAACCCCCATTAAGGCACTGCCCAAGAACCAAAAGAGTCCAAAGCCTGCGTTGAAAATTCCATAGGCTGTGCTCCGCTTGTTCATCGGAACCATTTCTGCAATTGCAGCCCTCATAATCGATTCCTGTGCCCCCATCCCCAAGCCCCATAGAGCCATTCCAACAAGAGCCAAATTAAATCCTCCTAAGAAAACGAGAGGGGCAAAAAGCGAAGAGAGCAAGGAAACGACAATCAGAATGGAGAGACCTATTCGGTCGAAAAGGCGGCCAAAGAAGAGGGCCGAAAGGGCGTCAACCCCCATTGCAACCGCATAAAAGACAGGAATCCAGACTTTAGATACAACAGATAGTTTCTCAAAATGATACGAGATGAGCGGAAAGTCCACATAGCCCGCCGCAATCAATGAGACCGCAGCAAGATAAAGCCAGAATATGCGCGAAAATCCCACTGTTTTTAATTCGACAGAAGCAACCTCCAAATCGTGGGAGCGGGGATAGAGCGCTCGTGCCACAAGAAGCACAGCCAACGCAAGAAGGGCTGGGATGAGCAGGATAGCGAAGCTTATCCGATAACCTCCATTAAAATAGAGGACTCCGGCAACGATAAGCGGACCGAGGATTGCACCGATCTGATCCATTGCCTCGTGCAATCCGAAACCCCAACCACGTCCTATGCTCTGGGTGGCATGCGAAAGCATCGCGTCACGCGAGGGGTTACGAATCGCTTTTCCCATTCGTTCCATAATCATGAGAAGGGCAGCAACCTCCCAACGCCCTGCCAAGGCAAGAAGAGGAACAGCCAGCAGGTTCACGAAATATCCAAAGAGCGTGACTGCCCAGTACTTCCCTGTCCTGTCACTGACATAGCCTGAGACAAGCCGAAGACCGTAGCCGATCAATTCCCCAAAACCTGCAACTATCCCTACGACCGTTCCACTTGCTCCGAGAATGGCCAGGTACGGCCCGGTGATGCTGCGAGCCCCTTCATAAGTCATATCTGCAAAGAGGCTCACAATACCCAACAAAATGACAAACTTGAGGGCTATTCCCTTCGAAATGCCTTTATTCCCCTTTGAATCGGATTGAAGTTCCACTGAAAAATTCGCCTCCCATCTTAAATTGTACCGTGACCCATCATTGCACTTGGAAAATTTTTCTCGCTATTTCCCGGACATTGGGATTCGGGTCTTTCAAAGCTCTTTTGATGACTTTTAAGGTTCCTTCGTTTTTGAACCTGCTTAGAGAATTTAGAGCAGCCCTTCTGACTAAAAAAGATGGATGGTCCATCAAACGGATCAAAATGGGAAGCGCTTCTTCCCCGTCCAGCTTTCCGAGCGCAATGGCGACCATCTCGATAAAAAATACGTCCTCTATGCCCCTCGGCTTGTCAACCACTTCAGCAAAGGGTTTAATAGCGCGAGGGTCTCCTAAGTCTCCCAGGATATAGGCTGCCCTGATTCTAGTAGTTCTTTCTGAATGATTTAAGGCATTAACCAATTTCTCAAAATAGCTTCGGTGATCAAGTGGCTCGATGTTGGCCGTACATTCAGGACAGACCTTTTCGTCCTCTTTCACACGAGACCAGCAGTTTGGACAATAAAAAATCATGTATTGCCTCTTTCCATCTCCTCTAACATGAATAACCCTGCGACGGCTTGAAAAGTGCTTTCAATAAAGGGAACGCTAATGGGTGCCCTGCCAAATCCCCCGCTCTTGGTTCGACATCCAAGGATATATTCCCTACAGGTATCGATCCGCCAAGGCGAAGCTCCAAGTTTCGACAAAATCTCAAGGGCACAGAATATGTTCTCCATGTAAGATGTCGTTCCAGGGAAAAATCCAAATCCGCCATCTCCATTCTGACATAGCTGGACCCATCTAATAATCTCTTGCCTGTCAAAGTCGACATCACTGTCAAGTAAGACCGAAACCTTCTTCCGAAGATTCTGCAGATTTTCCTGCTGATGAAATTGGAAAGGAGATGGAGAAGATAATGGTTTCAAGGGCCGATGGAGTAGTTTCTGGATTTCATCGGAAAAATATTTAGCATCAAGGGTTTTGAACCCAGACCAATCCTTACTGGACAGATCGATCAATTGGCGAGGCAACTCTATGTCCAATGATAGATGGAGATAGAGAAGCATATAAACCGTCCTTGGAAAACCAACTTCCTTCCAATTGATAATTTTCAGATAGTTCGCCGTCCTGTTTTGATCCACGTTAACATTCAGTAATTGGAATATCCGAATGGCATAATAGGTGTCTTCAATATCAGGGTAAAGGTCAGGGACGAAACTGAACCCTCCTTCTTCCTTCTCACGGTCCTTCAGATATTGGATAACTCTCGATATTTCAAGCTGATGGCTTAACCGCTCAATCTCTTTTTCTAACATCTGAAGATCCTCATTCATCATATATGATTGATCTCGTTTCCAAAGATCTCCCTGTGACCTGAGAATTGTTCTACCGCCCTCTTCCAGGAGTCGGCCTCAGACCCTTTCGGTTCCTTTGAGAATCGATAGTCGAGCTTTCGAATAAATTCCCCAAGTTCATCAGAGAGGAATTGGTGCTTCTTGTTCTGTTTCTCACCCAGAAGCAAAAGATTGGGATGTTCTCCAAAGTTTTGCATGATATAGACCATATGCTTAATGCAGATTCCGGAGGACTTTTCAAACTCCTGAGAAAATTTTTCTTCATCAATAAAATCCAGAAGGACATTAGCTTCTATCCTTTCATGGTCTTCAATCATTTCACAGATGGGGCAGGAAGCCTTGTTTATCCAAGAAGAAAGAAAGGCACTGAGATCCTTTTTCCAAAGCCTCACATTCTTCCTATTAGCTGAAGAACCCCTCGCTTTCATCCATTGCGACAATTTCGAAATCTCGGTATCAAGGAGATCCTTATAGATGATGGCAATACCTGAATTGCTATTGAGAAGTCCTACGCTCATCCAAGCATGCCAGTTACAAAACCCTTTTGCCTTTCTTAGCCCTACCCGTGTCCAGACATCGGTCACCTGCTCATAGAAGAGGTGATCGAGAAACTTCAAGGAGAGGACTTCCATACGATTACAGAGGAGACAGCCTGGAATCTTCATCGCATCTATCAAATCAAAATAATCAATCCACTTCTCTCGTCTTTTTTCCATTTGATATCCAAAAAAAAACTTCTACCGGATAACCAGTAGAAGTTATCATTCCCTTTCACAAGGGACATTTAAAGGCGAACTTCATCGCCAACTTTCAAAGTTATTCTATTTTAAGCATGAGCCAATGTCAAGATTTACCACGTCCAAAAAATGAAACCCACCATCTCTTCCACCAAGGTCCTACGCGATCGGTTGCAGGTGGGAAAAATCCACTCCGGGGTTTGGATTCCAAAAACATCTTTAGAAATTTTTCACACTTTGGATCGAACAACCTTGGTTTATTCTTGGGCCTTTGAAACCAGAAAAGACAATTACCTTCGCACTGGGATTCCCTTCGTTTATGGGCTCCTTTTGGGTCGAAAGAAAAGAACCATTGACATGCATAGTAAGTTTTGACTTCGTGCTCATTAAATACTCGAAAAGGGATGAGGTGAAGGCATGGGGAAGTTCCCTTTGACATGGACGCCGGAATGTCACAGGATCCACAGATATGAATAATTTTTTGCGTATCCTCACCAACAGTTCCAAGAAAAAAATTTCCACCTGCTTGACACAGGACATGATCCCCAACTCGATAGTTACCTATATCTTCTGGTTTATTTGGATCATTCGTGACCCGAAATTCACAATACTTCAAAGTGTAATTCTCAACATACTCCTCTCCAAAAAGGGCCCAAGTGCATTCTTTTCGACCAGTTAGAATCTGTCCACTTGAGGTAGACAAGTTTATTCCAACCCCACCACACTCGAAATGCCCAAATGCTTTCTTTTCTCTGAAAAAACCCCAGGGTTGATTTCTATTCACCCTTTCAAGACAAATCACACAG
>Ga0315294_10009018_pt1 | contig 10963 bp, 10 predicted proteins | sample YL17G13_40_MG_FD_203626 | JGI IMG/M metagenome (GOLD analysis project Ga0315294, IMG submission 203626) | Sediment microbial communities from Yellowstone Lake, YNP, Wyoming, USA - YL17G13_40 | ecosystem: Environmental > Aquatic > Freshwater > Lake > Sediment | place: USA: Wyoming | collected... | reverse complement strand
GGCGGACAGAGCGGGGATGCTGGATTATTCCTCAACCCCCAAAGGAAGAAACTGGTTTTACCGGAAGTGCTGTGAACTTCAGAAAAACCCGGATTTCGGGTATGTTCAAAACGGTGATTCGCGGGAGAATCCGAACATCAGTCAGGAGTATCTGGAGCGAAAGATCAAGAGTCTTCCCCCCAGCAAGATCGAGCAGAATATCAAAGGTCTGTTCATCGACGATGCCAACCAGGTGATAAGAGAAGAGTATATCCGCGATGCCATGAATTCATCCACTGGATTGGCCTTACCCATTGACGGACACAGATATTGTCACGGCTGGGATTTGGCACGCAAAAGGACTTTCACCGTGGGAATCACGCTGGATGTCACCTCGAAACCATATCAATTGGTTGCATTCGAGCGATTCCAGAGGGAATGGAAGGACGTTTATGCAACGATAAGGTTGCGGCACAAAGAATATGGCGGAGAGATAATCATTGATTCCACCGGCTTGGGGGACGTGATATTGGCGGAGCTGTCGGACATCAGACCGGTGGGATTCAATTTTGGCGAAAGGGGAGGAAAGGCAAAGTCGGAGCTGGTTGCCAATTTGGAAAAGATGCATGCTTTGGGGGAGGTGGCTTATCCTTATATCGAGCAGATCGAAGAAGGGGTATTGTGGACCTTGCAGGATGAATTGCGAAATTTCTACTGGGACAAAAACCAGGAATGCGATGCGGTGATGGCTTTGGCGCTGGCTTTGTGGCTGGTGAGAGAAAGTAAGAACGCTTCGGTGATTCTGATGCCGAGGGTGGAGAAGATTTAAAACCGTCCGCCAACCATCGTCCGCAGACCGCCGCAAAGGCAAAACCTTAAAGATGTCCGCCGACGGCAGTCCGCCGACCGTTGCTAAGACAAAACCTTAAACCTGTCCACGGTCGACAGTCTATAGTCCACAGATAAAATCATTAACAGATTTATAGTGAGCGAAGTGAATCTTTTGAGCGGATTTAACGAATGGAATAAGTCCGTGTTACTTCAGCTTCGTTTAGGACAATATGTGATGGATTAACTAAATGTCAAAAAATAAACCCCGCTATGGGCGGGGTTTATTTGGGGGGAGCATCTGATTTGGGGCTTAATCGGCTCTGCGAATTATCCGGTTCTTTATCTCGCTTCGTTTAAATCAAACTTTATAAATAAACATTTTCCCTAAATTCCAGATCGATATGTACAGATTATCATCTCGGGCAGGTCAAGTTTATGTAACGTCTTCCCGTGGATGGCGCTGGCAGTTGCTTGAAAAGGAGACGAAGGGGCATTACTCTCCTCATCGATGTTTTCGAATGTCACGAATAGGAAAAGGACCACGATCAGAATACCGATCGCCAGAAAAAATAATTTGGACGTCTCCTTTTCTATCTTCACCCGAACTTCCCGCTGATAACCAAAAATGAAATTCATATTCACACCCTCTCTTTGTTTTTATATGCGTTCAATCATAATTTAAGCAAACCTTATGCCTGTTTCGGCAACCCTCCCCTCTGCCACTTATCTTGTTGTGAGAGTTAGAGATGGGTGGATTGAGGTATTCTTGTTTTTAAGAATCTTAAGAGAGAATATGCAAGTGGGTGCAGAAAGTGGAATCTAAGGTTCAAAAGTTCAAAGGTTCAAGGGTTCAATTCGCCTTATACAAAAATTGTAGAGGTTTGGTGGTGAAAAGGATGGGAACAGTATTAGTGAGAGAATGAAATAAATTTGTAACTGCATTTTTCAGGAGATTAAGTGGAAGAGCTTTTAGCATACGTAGGGGCGGAACTGAAAAAGCCGGAAGAGGAGATTTCGGATGAGCTGGTCTTTTTGATCAATTCCCGGATCAAGCCTCCCAAACCGGTGGCCAAAGAGGATATCTTCGTCCGGACCATGTATTTGGTTTCAGATGAGATCAATTCCTACGGTGGTTGCTTCCCGTTGGAAGAACTGCACAACCTTACCAATTTAGTGATCGATTCCCCGGTGATGGTAGGGCATACCAAGGAGAAGCTCCCCATCGCCAGAAACTTCAAGGCAGAGGTAGTGCAAAAAGAGGACAGGAACTGGGTGAAGGTATGGTTCTACTGGCTGAAAAACTCAAAGGACGCTTTCTCTCTGAAGGAAAACATCGACCATGGAATCTACAAAGAATGCTCTTTGGGATTCGTCTTTGAGTTTCCCGAATGCTCCATCTGTGGTGAAGACATGAGGAAGTGCCAGCATGTGCCGTTCAAGTCCTACCCCTCAGAAAAGGATCAAGGGGCAAGGGACAAGGGTCAAGCAGACGAGGAGAACGAAATACAAATAGCGTTCTTCAATTATCGAAACGTCAGCCGGGTGATGGAGACTTCTTTGGTCTATCGGGGGGCGGTGCCCAATACTTCCATGTCGGACGAGCTGTGGTTATTAAAAAAGTGTGGAAAAGAAAAGACCGGCGGTGAACTTAACCACTCCCCTGCTGTCGGGTCGATGCGGATTCAAAAGGGTATGGTTGAAGAAGCGCTCAAGCAGGCAGGTATCTTGGACCAAGTCATGCTGGTGGGGGGCGTTGCGGATTTGGGTTATTCCGATCACGACTTAGACATTGTCTGTCCTCCCCACATGGAGGCGCTGGTTTTAGGGGCGCTGCCTTCCGGCTTGCATACCAGGGTCCATTTCGTCCAGGATTTAAGCCAACATCAGAACGAAGTTTTCCCATTCAAATTCATTCCGCCTACCAAACCAAAGAAAACAAACTCGATTTCCAATGAGGTTTTTCACTTGGACGATTTCCTCTCCCTTTCCGGAGAGTTTATCGTCGAGCCAAAATATGATGGTGTTAGAGTGCAGATTCATAAGATGGATGGTGAGGTTAGAATATTCACGGACGAGGGAAACCGAATTGAAGAGAAGTTTCCTCACCTGGCGAAGGATGTTTTCACCAACGTTCAAGAAAATTTCATACTGGACGGGGAACTGGTAAAATACAAAGGGAATTCGCGACTTTCGCATAAAGAGGTAGCTGGATACATTCATTCAAAAGGTTCCTCAGACAGAACTGGTTCTCCGGATGATTCCCATTTCCAATTCAAGCTTTTTGATCTGATTTATTTAAACGGAGAAGACAAAACCGCGCTTCCGTTGGAGCAGAGGAAAAAGCTTTTGGACGATTCCTTTCCTGATACCAATTCCATTCAAAAAGTCAAATACGAGAAAACCACAGCCCAGGATTTGTCTTCGAGGATCAAAAATATTGCGACCTCGGAAGGGACAATGATCAAAAAGAGCGATTCGGGTTATTTTGAAAACGAAAACTGGTATAAATGGAAACGATATTTCGAGTTGGACGCGTTGATAACCTCCGTTCAGGAGAACAAGGGCGGTTCATATAATTACACCGGTGCAGTGGGAAGCAGAATTAATCCTGTCCCAATCGGAACTACCTATTCCACTTCAATTCAAGCCAAGAAGGGGGAGATAATCCGGGTCAGGGTCGATTATGTGACCAAGACAAATGAGCGATTTACCTGGTATGCCCCCAGGGTGATGGACCTAAGGTCGGATAAGAAGGAGCCGGATCCGGTGGCAGTGCTGGAGAGAATGTCCGCCGACCATCGTCCGCAGTCCGCCGCTAAACCACTTTCTGCGACGGACGAAGGAAATCGAACGATGGACAAATTCGTGCTTCAGCTTCACTGGTGGGGGGAGGCGAAGCATCACGATCTGAGATTTTTGAAGGGAAAAGTGGCTTTGGGATTGACCCTGTTTGAGCTCGATTTGAAGGAACTGGACAGGGGGAAAAGGTTTTTGTGCGAATGGAAAGATTATCATGATTCCAAATGGATGGACTTTGAAGGGGAAATACCGCCGCAGAAGGAAGGTGTCGAAGGGAATCCCTCCAAAAATCTGGTGGCTTTTATGAAAATTCTGGACAGAGGAACATATAAATTCCTCGAAAGACAAGAGGATTTCTCGCGCTTGCAGATTGAGGGGAAAATTCTGAACGGAATTTATCTGGTGAGAAAAATCAGCTTGAAGGGGAAGGAGAGGTGGCTGTTCTGGAAAGGCATATAAGGTTCTAAGTTTAAAGTTATGGAAAATCATAAGCTGGTCTCTAAAATACAAGTCATTCAATTCCTGGTGGCGTTCTTTGTGACCGCTTTTGGGATCATCACCGCCTATTACACCACCATTGCTGGAATAAAACTGGATCTTTCACAGAAAGCGGAGACGGTGGTGGTTAACCAACTGGACAAAAGACTCTCCAACATCGAATTGATGCTCAACAAAAATTTCCTGACCAAGGAGGAATTCTACCAGTTCAGCCAGGATTTGCATAATCGGTTATCGAGGATGGAATATCGAATGAGATAAGAGGTTGGAGTTTAGAGTTAAGAGGGAAAGGCGAAAAGTAAAATCAATTTCTTGGACTTAATGAGAAAGAGGTGTGCATGAATAATGAGAGACTAATTGAATCTTTGGAGAAACATCGTCTCGCCATCCAAGACGAGACAATCTCAAAGTTGGATTTTGATCAGATGGAAAATGATTTGGCAGAGGCGGCATCGGCTTTAAGCGTCTTAGATAAAAAAGAGAAGCTCTGCGATCAGCTGGTGGAAGATTTCAAATCGGAGATCAAAAGGATGGCTCTAGCTGTATCACGGGCTAAAGGGAATTTGAGCTCAACAGGTCTGGTGGAGAAACTTTTATCCTCTCCGGAGATGAGCTATGACGATTTGAAATTCTTAAGGGATAAAGTCAGAGAGGAATTCAACCAGAGCTTTCCTGCCAGCCCACAATACAGAGTGGTGGTAAACGAGGCTGAGTCTAATTTCAAGATGGGAGACTTTAAAACGGGTGTAGGGGCGAATCTTTAGATTCGCCCTTAAAACCTACAAACAATTGTGGGTGTGATGACCCGAAGGGATGTCGTAAAAGACAGACTTCAAATAAGAAATGAGAAACGGGTAATGAGAATTGAGTTAAATACCAAATCTCAAAACTTGTTACTCTAAACTGAAAAGGAGAGAAAAAATGGGAATAAGAGATCAGAATCTGGAAGCTACCGGAGCTACCTTTGCCACCTTCTCCATAAAGCAGACCAGTGGAGTGGATGATCTTAAAGATTCAGACATGGGCAAGGCGGTCAGGCTGACCGGAAACAATCAAGTGGGACCCGCTACCGATGGCTCGGTTTTCCTGGGGAAGCTGGTCGATCTGACCTTGACCGACTCCGACAACGGGAAGAGGGTGGCAACAGTGCAGATCGGGGGAATCATGACCGTTCCCATAACCACTACCTATCCCACGGTCGGCGATAGGGTGGTGGGCGGAGCCAACGGAACGGTGAAACAGTCTCCGGCATTGACCGGCTATGATCCGGCAGGAGGAAACCTCGCCCGGGGGACGGTCATCGCGGTGAACGGAACCAGCGAGTGTACGGTGATAATGTAATGCCGCCCGCTGACTGTCGTCCATTGTCCATCGCTAAAAGATTTTGCTGCGGTCGACGGACGATGGTCAATGGACATTAAAGAAAAGGAGAAAAAAATGGAATTGGAAAAATTACTAAAGACAAAAGAGGGGAAAAATCTGTTAGATCTTGCAGCCGGGGAAAAACCGGTATCCGGACATTTGGACATCTCGAGAGCCAAGGAGATCAAAGTCAGCCGGGAGACATATTTAGAGGCGCAATCCCGGGGGATGAACCTATCCGAGCTTTTGGAGACTGAAGACTACGATCCCAGCGGCATCAACTCACCCCTGGATGCGTTTGAAAGGCAGCTGGTGGTGCATGACATGAGAGTGGGAGGGAAAAATCCGGTGACGGTGGAGCTCTTCTACCAGGGAGCGCCGGCGCTTCTCCCTGAATTCATGATGAGGGAGATTAAGAGAGGGCAAAAGATGCGACCGGAGCTGGATAAGCTGATCGCCAGCACCAGCCTGATCTCCAACTCGCGCTATACCCCCTTCTACGTCAACGTCACTCCGGCTCAGACCAAGCTCTCTTTGCGACCGATCGGTGATTTGGCGGAGATTCCCACTTTGACCGTGGCAGAACAGCTTCACTCCATAACCGTGCCCGACTACGGGATGACCCTGAAGACCTCATACAAAGCCTTAAGGCATCGCACCACCGCCCAGTTCAAGGTCCTGCTGTGGTACATCGGATTCAGGCTGCAGGCGGATAAGATGGGGCTTTTGGTGAATACCATCATAAACGGAGACGGGAACGGCAATGCCGCCACGGTGATAAACACCGCCTCATCCGGAAGCTTGACCTATGCGGATTTGGTTACCCTGTGGAACGAGTTTTTCCCCTTCGAGATGAACACCATCCTGTGCCACAAGGACAAGATCAAAACCGTCCTCACCCTGGACGAGTTCAAAGATCCCATGGCGGGTTTCATGTTCCAGAAGACGGGTGATTTAGTCTCCCCCTTGGGATCGAGCTTGGTCCGGTGCGACGACGTTCCATCCGATTTGGTGATCGGTCTGGACAACCGCTTTGCCATGGAGGAGGTGGTGAGCCAGCCTTTGATGGTGGAATACGATAAGGTGATCGAACAGAAACTGGAGGAGGCGGTCATATCCGAATCGGTGGCTTATGCTAAGGTGATCAAAGAGGCGGGCTTGGTTTTGGATACGGTGTGGGCGTAACAAAGTTCACGGTCAATAGTCCACGGTCCACAGCAAAGATATAAATGTCCACGGTCGACAGTCCATAGTCCACTTTCAAAAGCTTTTAGCAGTGTACCGGCGACTGTGGACTGTGGACGAGTGAAGGAGAAGTGAAGGGAAGCTATCATGCAGAAACTTATCGATACGGTTAATTCATACTATGCCACCGGTATTCATCCCCAGGCAAAGATATTCAAAGTCCCGGTGGGGCAATATCAGGACCGGGTGGTAATCATCTATCCCAAAACCGCGAACCGGCTGGTATATGTCTGGTCGGATCCGCCTTATCTTTACTGGTCGGATCCGGCCAGTGTGGTCACGGATAGCGCCGATTACCCCGCATCGGCTTTTATGGATTCCGCCGGCAATATCTATGTGGTATATACCCAACAGACCACCTTGAATTTGCTGGAACGGAAATTAAACTTCTCTCAGGGAAGCTGGAGCCCGGGAACGGTCAACACCGTCTGCAGCGTAGGACAGAGTTATTTTCCCCAGATCATCAAAGATACCATGAATCGTCTGTGGGTATCCTGGACCTATTACGATCCGGCAGCGGAGTGCTATTTCATTCAGGTCAAGACCTCTCAAGACGACGGAGCCACCTGGGGGACGGGTCCTTCCGATCCGGGTCCGACTTTAACTAACGGGAGCGCTTCCTGCTTTAGCCAGCTGCTCCTCCATTCATCCTTCGTCCGCTGCTTCTATTCCAACGACTCCACCCTTCTGGCTTTTCGTTCCAGGGGTTTACAGTCCTCGGAGTGGGATTCCCAAGAGACCATCTATTCCGGATCTCCCATCGACGATAATTTCTGCGCAGATTTATCTTCAGATAATAAGGTGGGAATCATCTTTCCCGGAGCATCCTCACTTCTTTACCGGGAGTTCGATGGGAACAGCTGGAGCGGATTGTACCCGGTGGAATCCAGCTTGCCTTCATCTTTGGCCATTAAATTCATGGGAAATGTTCCATACGTTTTCTTTACCAAAGGCATAGGGGATGGCCAGAACCAGCTATTCTGCTCCTACAAAGAGGGGTCATCTTTCACCACCCCTATTTCGTTCGAGCCCGGGCAGAAACCCTTCGACCAGGTTCTATGTTACGATGATTCAGCGGGGAATAAGTACTATGACCGAACCATCCCTGCTTCCGATTCCAACCCTGCCGACGTGTATCATCCCACATCTGGTGCATTAATAAAGGATGCGGATGATGCTATATATCTGGGGATGGACGCTAAATTCAACTTAGTCCGCATCATTTTATCTACTGCAGGAGTAGGAGGAGCGGTAAAATGGCAGGTGTGGAACGGAGAAACCTGGTCCGATTTCGTACCCCACTCCGGGAGCTATCATCTGGATTCGCCGGAGAAGACGGTGATCTTGTGGCAGGATTTGAGCTCTGTCCCATCAGATTGGCAGATTTGTCCGGTAAATGGTGTGGCTAAATTCTGGATAAGGATAGTGACCGTCACCCCCTTCGTCACTTCACCAATTGGAACCCAGATAACGGCGGTACCAGAGATAAAATTCCTAAAAGCGTTAAAGGTTTAAAGTTCAAAGTTCAAAAAGATGAGGGTTCAAGTGTTCAAAAGTTTAAAGGTTCAAAGGTTTAAGGGTTCAATATTCAACCTTAAACCTTACACCTTTCACCTAACACCTAACACCCAGACTTCAGGATTAAAAATATGAGTTTTACGAACATAGATTTAGTTAAAAAGCATATCGGAGAGCATGAGCTGGGCTCAGTAAGCAAAAAGAATGCTGCCTGTCAATTGACCGGTGAGACTTATTTTCAGCTTCCCCACATTATGCTCCAAACCGGTTCGGAAAAGGTGAAGGCGAAGGAGCAGAATATTCCTATCCAGGAGACGATGAGCTTTGCTTCGTCCGATTCGATGCCCTTATCGCACCAGGAGCTTATTCCCGACACCGTGGTGGTGGCAAACGATTCCTCGCTGGGAGAGATATATGCTGAAAATATCGATTACACCATTGATTATGATAATGGGAAGCTCACTCGCATTCCCGGTGGGTCAATCCCCTCAAGAGTCTCGGTGGTGATCTGGTATTTTTACTACCGGGTATATGTCAAAGAGATCGATTACCAGATCGATTATGCCAAGGGTCAAATTAGAAGGAAAAGCTCCGGAGAGATTGAAGATGGTCAATGGGTGCTGGTGGATTACACGGTGGAGTATTCGCTTTTAAACGATGAGGTGATCGAAAACGCCATAAAAGAAGCCAATGATCAGATCATGCAGTATATCGATGATGCTTATTCAAACTCTACCGACCAGGCTCTGGTGACCGCCGAGACCTATCTGGCAGTTTCAATATTGGGCAATATCAAAGCCATGGAGGCGATCAACCAGCCGGTGGGAACCGGCTCATCCGGACAGGCTCATTCCATTTCTTTGGCCTGGGCTAAGATGTCGGGTGTGTATCAGGGTCAGGCATACGAAATACTAAAGCGTTTCAGAAAAGATCCGGGCGGGTTCTGCTCTCCGCATGCGGTGAGGTCGATTAGGTAAAATGTCCATTGTCCGCAGTCGGTCGACCATTGCTACACCTTAAAAAGATCCACAGTCTTTATACCCCACTTAGGTCAAGTCAACAGTCCGTAATCCACAGCTGAGAGATTTTGCTGCGGTCGACGGACAATGGACGGCGAACGAAGAGGGGGTGGTGTGAGGTGAAAGGAAAAAATATGAACGTTACTTTAGATTACCTTCGGGGGAGAAGGACCTGGGTGGTGTCAAATTTTGTGGTATGGGGGGATTGGTCACTTGCATCCTTCATGCTTCTTTACACCGAAACAGGGGAGACTTCCAAGAGGATCATGCTGGCGGAAAATAATCTGGGCGGACTGGATCAGGTAGTCAGTTTTTCCGGTCTTTTTGATTTCAAAGGAAATCGGCTGCCCGAGGTTATTTCCCATCCCAAGGTGATAGTTCTTCCGAAAAACGAAGTCAGCTGTTTTGTGGTTGGAACCGAGACCGAGACTGGTTTTCGGATCGCCCGCGCGTCCGGAGAGGGAAAAACCGGTTTGGTGGATTTGATGGTGGTGGAGATGAGTTAAAAGGGTTCAAAAGTTCCAGATTTTCAAAGCCATTTAAAGTTCAAAGTTTAAAGTTTAAGGTTATTCTGTGTGAGCAAAGGTAAATCCAATATGGGGAAAGGATAACGGAACAGAGAAGGAAGAAAAAGATGGAAAATGGAATAAGATTGAGAGGGAAATTAAGAGTGAAAATGAAAAGTAGAGGTGGGGTGGTGTTTCTTCTTCCTTTTTTCCTTTTCCTCTTTTCTTATGCTTTTGGAGCCTGGTTTGGCCAGGAGAGTTGTTCGTCCCATTGGGGAGTCAACACCGGTTATGCGGATGCTCAGCGATTTCAGGCTCCGGAAGACGGGATCTCCACCCGTCTGGAAATCCTGACCTATGGGGAAACCGGATCAGGCACACTGCGGATGGCGGTCTACGACGATTCCATTGGTCGTCCCAATCATAAAACATGGGAGGGTACGAATGTCGGTTACATGCCCGGAACATGGTGCGGTGAAAACGTGACGACCATTCAGCTCTTCCAAAACACTTATTATTGGTTTGCATTTAAAACCAGCACCACTGAAGAGGTCTGTTTTACAGCAGGACCGACAGATTCTCACGAATGGAAATCGGGACAGCCATATGCTAACCCTTTCCCCACAACATGGGGGGGATACTCCGGTCATAATTCCAATAGATACACCATGCGGATGCATTATATCACAGCCAAGGGAGCTAAGGGGATCATAGAGATCGATCCGGGGATAATTGAAGGGGGTATAATCAAATAGATAAGAGATGAAGGAAATGTGAGAATAGAACAAGTGATGGATAACTAATGGTATATGTTGGATACAAAGCTGTCCGCCGTCCATAGTCCGCCGTCCGCCGCAAAAGCAAAAAATACAAACTTACACTCCTCTTGCGGGAGAGGGTAAGGAGAAGGAATACCGCAAGGTGAAAAGGAGAAAACAGATGGAACAAGGAAAAAGTCATAGACAAAGACATAGAGGGAAAAGCAAAGGGATAGGATGGAGTGTGTTCGTTCTTCCTTTTTTCGTTTTCATTTTGAGTTTTCCGGCTTGGGCCGACTACTTTTCCCCATCCGACAGCGTCCCCTTGACCATCGGGACATTGAGCATCAATGCCGATTCGGTTCAGGATTGCGATTCCATCCGGATAAAATGGTGGCGGTCAAGCGGTGGATGGATGTATGTGGGGACTAAGAAGCTCTCCTCCTCA
>Ga0315294_10009017_pt1 | contig 10963 bp, 16 predicted proteins | sample YL17G13_40_MG_FD_203626 | JGI IMG/M metagenome (GOLD analysis project Ga0315294, IMG submission 203626) | Sediment microbial communities from Yellowstone Lake, YNP, Wyoming, USA - YL17G13_40 | ecosystem: Environmental > Aquatic > Freshwater > Lake > Sediment | place: USA: Wyoming | collected... | reverse complement strand
CTTTTCTTATGGTAATTAGTAATATATCCAGAGTATAAGGAATGGGTTATGTAATTGAACGTTATGTACTGTACTTTGGTCGTCACCCTGAAATAAGATTTACCTTGTACCCGACTTCTTTGGTATTCAAAAAACTTAATTGCAACTTTCTTATCGTCCTTAGTCACAACAACTGTTGGTCGATAAATCATAACAGACGCCATCGGATTACCATAGTTTTCAACAAAATCTTCCTCAGTGTATAATGATTTATCAATAGTCCATTTAGGATGTTTTGAACTATACATCTCACTGTCTTTCATTTTAACCGGCCTATAAAGAGCATCCTCATTCTCAACACTAAACTCTTCAGTCTCAAGGTTTCCGTTGAACTCATTATGGGATTTAAAAATAGTTGTGGTATATTTAGATTTAGTAAACTTATATATCTCCGCCATAGTTAATTGTAAAATGGAGGGGAAACTCCCCTCCTTTTGTTAGTATGAAAACTGTTCTGCTAAATCCCAAAGTTTAGTATTCACTTGGTTAACCGCCATGATACTCTTTAATCCTTTCGAGGAAGTCTTACGACCACGAGATGAGGTATACTCAAGTCCTCCACGAATAAAGTTCTCCTGAACCACATTGAACACTGTCCATAGGTCGTTCTTTTTATCCTCTTCTCGTTTAGGATACATGATTGCCATGACATCTAAAGTTGCCGGAACTGTACCTGTTTTCCAACGAGTGTTAATAGCTTGTTTAACAAATTGGATTTTTTCAGGTGTAGTTAACACCTTAGTCATCATTCGGTCAACAGATGATTGGATAATAGGTAAACGTTCCGCAAAACTCTCTGTAAGTTGTTTTACCTCATCCAAATCAAATCTTTGGTGCCTAAGGTTAAATGATTCTGAAAGTGACGTAGGAACAGTTAAACCGTTACTACAAACCAATCTATGAAGCCCAGCACTCACCGAGAAAGTCGCCATACCATTATGTGAATTACGGATGATTGCCTCAACCAAACAGTCTCCGACTTTTGGAAGTCCCCCATTACGAAGTCTTAGTTCGTGAACACCGTGAACCCCAAGTCCAGTTTGTTTTACAGATGAAAGTTCCCACCCTTGTTTTTGGAAATTATCCAAGATATCCATAGTAGGTACGAACACGTACTTGTCGGACATTTTAGGCGATGGTTTAGTCGCAAAGATTGCAGGTGCGGTAGATTTAATTTGTTCAATAGTCATCATATGTTTCTGTTTTAATATTAGAATACAAAGATACACTAATTTTTGAATAAAACAAAACTAATTTAAAAAAATTGAACCGAATTTGGTTTCTTGTACGATACTATATAATTTGGATTTATCATACTCAATTGACTTAACTTTTTTAAGTTCAACAACAATATCAATAATCTGTTTCTGAGTTAATGAAACTTCATCACCAACTTCACTATTCTTGATACATTGTTCCCTAACTTTTTTGTAAAAAGACTCTTTCAGTAAATCACCAATAAGGTCAATTAAATCGTTAGGATTCTTATTGAAAAAACTTATTAATTGATTTATATATATGTCAACATCAACATCACTCATAGCACTATTTTTTTACAAAGGTACTAAAATTAATTTACATAATAAAACCCATTACCTTCATTACTTAATTTTTCTTGTAATGCTGGCGGTATTTTAACATTAGGATTACTGTCTTTCAAGTTAATGAATGCTAATCCAGAAATATTACCAATTCCGACAGGTAATGAAACTAAGTGCTTGTTATTAGGTAACGCTAAGAAATTTAAGTTAGTCAACTTACCAATACTTTCAGGTAATGACTTAACAATATTTTGTAATAACAATGCTTGTAATGATGTGAATCGACCTAATGATTCAGGTACAACTAACGCAATATCTTCTTTAGATTTATTATTAATTAATAAATGTTCAATATCTTGAGGTAAACTTTCAAATAAATCATCAAATCCGTATAACGCAACGAATTTACCTGCCGAACTGTCAGGATAGTTAATTTCAACTTTATTACCGCCCTTGTTAACCAAACCTTTTGCGAACTCAGGTTTAAAGAATTCTTTTAAATCCGACATAGGCCCATTTAAGTACTCAACAAGATTCACTTGTCTATCATGTCTATCCATATATTGATTTGACGGAAAGTGGAATTGGTATCGTTCTTCAGGTAACCCTGTTTTCTTACCTACTTTACCTTTATCATCATTAGGGAATATAACATATAACGGACCATCTTTAATATACCCATTGAAATAAGATAATCCTGGTGATGATGTACACCATCTTGATTCCCCTTGGTCATATTCGTGGAACCCACCATAATAAATTGCCGCGTCTTTACCAACTTCACCTTGGTCTTTAATACGAATCATTGTCCACTTAGGTCCTTCATAAATAATTTCACCACCTGCGTGATTGAAGCCTTCTCTCGATTTCTTAGCCTCTTTTTTCTCCATCTCCGCCTTTTTCTTTTCGGGGATTTGGAAGTTAGATAACGTATCAAATAAAGTTCTTGGCGTAAACCTATTAATATCCCTTTGTTCTTGTGGAAGATATGTTTTAGCCCTTTCGAATTTTTTCAAATCATCAGTAGTCTTATATAAATCCTCAAGGAACAATCTTTTGAATTCCATCGTAGCCTTTTTATACGATTTACTTGTACGGTCAATTTCTTGGTCCGCAGGTAATTCTAATTCAGACATACTAGGATTAACAAAGTTTTTCAATAACCATTGAGCGTATTTTCCAACTTTAACAGTCTCCATATCATTTTCTGTCGCACCATCAACGTTAAATCCTTCAGGACCCTTAGTTGTTGGGTCAGCAAATATAATTTTTTTTAATGTTTCGAAATCCATTAAACCTTTCGCTTTAGTCTTTTTCTTATCAAGACTAACAGGTGGTTTAACCATTTTGTCAAATAATACTTGGAATCTTGATTGTTCCAAGATTAATCTAGATAATAGTGTCGTAATTCTCATTTTACAGTTTTTTTATTATATAAATATTCAGTGAAAAGGAATAATTCAATTTTTTAATAGTTCATTATTAAAAGTTCTTCTCCCATGGTTTGGGCTTTACCTTTTTTTGCTGCCGCGGCCTTAGCAAATTCCTTTTTTTCCCACTTATATTGGTTTTTAGGAAACCATTCAGATAATAATGGAAAATCATAATAAGATAAAGAAAACTTACCTTTCATATCTTTTAAACAAATCGCCAATCTTTCATGGTCTTGTCTTCCAAAATCGTGGTTAGAATAATAACTCCCTTCACCAACAGTATGATACGGCGGGTCAACATAAAAATAAGTTGTCGGAGCATCATATTTCTCAATCACTTCTTGAAAATCCATATTTTCAACAAAAGTAATTCTTTCAAACATTTTTTGCCACTCAGGTTTTTTTAATTTATTTTTAAATGAAGTAAATTTTGAATGGTATTTACCTTTTAAATCAATAAACTTTGATTTAGAAGGATTCGCTCCAGAAAACACTTGAGTTAAAACATAAATATATTTTGCGGCAACAACATAATCGTAATCCTCTACCCTAACATTCTTATCAAATATTTCAGACTGAAACCTAACAAATTGTTCTCCACAAATCGGATTAGTCGGAAAAACTTCCTTTTCTTGAACCACTAATTTTTCACATTCTTCAAGTAATCTTTGATGGTTCTTTTGTAAACATTGATACATATTATAGTTCAATGGATTAAAATCATTATATACTACCGTTTTAAGATTTGGGTAATCCTCTAAATTCATTTTAAAAAATGTCCAAAATTGACCACTAAAGGGTTCTACAAATATTTCAATATCTTTTGGAATATTTGGAATTATTAACTGTGGGGCAATTTTAGATTTACCCCCTACATAGGATACACACATGTTATTTAAATTTTTCTTTTTTTCTTTTTAGGTAATAATCATTAGATGAAGTATATAAAATATTTTCAATTAATTCAACATCCAATTTCGAATTTACCTGAATTGAATGAATATTTTTATTTTTACTGATTTTAGGAGTTGTTTTCATTCCTTTATTTTTAAAAAAATTTAAAACCCACACTAATAATTCGTTTGTTCCTAATAAACTAAATTTAAGTCTCCCGTCATATCTACCAATAGACCCATCCCCATCAAAATAACCTCTAATAAAATGAGGAACAAATTTATCTTTCAAATTAGGTGGTGTTAATATCAAACTTTTATTCGGAACACACCCTAAATTAATTAAATCATCCACCATTTTTGAACTATAAACCTCCAACTTATAACTTAAAAAATTATCTTTAATTTGTTTAGTAAGTTTATATGTTGATTCTAAATCAACAATTAATTTTTCTAACAAATATTCATCCCCATTTTTTAATGATATCTTCATAACACCACCTTGTTTATGTTTTCCGTTACATTGTTTTCGTTTTCTAACACATCCATCAGCAAATAATAAACCTAACCAGTAAGCCCTTTCCTTAGTATCTATTTTTTCAAAAAAATCCTCATTACAATTATGTTTACGGATTCTACTTTTAATATTATTTTTCCTTAAAACATTTCCAATACTCCAAGTACAAATATTATATTTTTCAGATAATAATTTATAAGACAATCCTAACAAATAATCATCACAAATATTACTACAATCAATATCATTCAATTTTCCCATCATAATATTCTTTTACTAACTTCTGTATAAACTTAGAGACGCTAACCTCTTCGTTCTTCATTTTATCAAAAAGATAACGGTCAATACTAATACCGTATTTTACTTTTTTATCTTTCTCGTCTTTATAAGGTCTTCCTTTTGTTGTCATATATTCTATAAATATACTGAAAGATAAGAAAAGTGCGTTAGAAAGTAAATAATTCTGATAAATTTATTGATAAAATTCCATATATCCCATATCATTATAAAAAAAGACACAAATGGAAAATAAAGAAGATTGTAAGACATGTAAAAAAGGATTATCAGGTACACACTGGTCAATGATTATAGTATCATTCTATATTTTATTCGCAGCAATTTACGGTACGGTTAAATTATTTGGTGAAATTATGTCTAATTTTTAGACCGTTTAAACTTTACGAATAACTTAACAAACAAATCCCCAACACCATTACTTTTAAACCCTTTTGATTTAACTCTTAAGGGTTTTGACGTATCAAAATCTTCGGGTATCTTAATTGATATGTTTCCCGATGGATGAGGTATTTCTAAATTGTCCTTGGTTAAATCCTCCAAAGTTAAAAACGCGTTATACACCAAATCATTTTCACTCTTTTCAAAGTTACTTTCGGGGGCCATTTTAACTCGGATAACTAAATTACCATAAACACCATTATTGTAGTCTCCCTTACCTTGCATCTTGAAAAATTGCCCGTCATCAACTCCGTGAGGTAATTTTATTTTAATAATTTCTATGTCGGGCATTGTCGCGCTACCGTTACAAACTCCACACCTTGTTTTAAACACCTGTCCTTCACCTCTACAGTCATTACATGGTTGTCTGAACACTTGGGTAAACAAACCTGTTCCCACCGTCACAGTAGTATATCCACCCCCATTACACTTAACACATGTTTTCTTATCGCCACCGGTACCATTACAAGTAGTGCAACCGTGTTTTCGACTATATGTAATGGTCTTATCGGACCCATTAAATGATTCTAATGTACCGATAGTTATATCGATAACACTATCAGGTGAGGTTCTTCTTCTTGGTTGGTATCCAGAATTAAAGAAATCTTCAAAAGGGTTTCCACCGCCAAAACCTCCGAATGGGTTACTTTTTTGGTTATCGTATTGTCTTCTCTTATTCTCATCGCCTAACGTGTTATACGCTTCGGATATTTTTTTAAAATCTTCTTCAGAACCTCCTTTATCAGGATGGTGTATTTTAGATAATTCTTTATAGACTTTTTTAATTTCGTCTTGTGTTGCATTTTCATCGACGCCCAACACTTGATAAAAATTTTCTGTACTCATTTACTTATCTATATATTATTTTTATTATTTTATAATTATTAATTATAATGAACGATACCTACCAAATTATTCTATTTAAGAATAAAGTAAAAAAGAAAATAGTCAATAAATTCAAGACCCATAAAAAGTCCCTTGAGTATTATAAATTACTCGTTAAAAAAAGCGATGAAGTGATTTATGATAAAGTCATGGAAAATGGTGTTGTATCGGAATATGAACTATCTTTGGTTGAGAAGTCTTCATCGTCACCAATATCTTTATATATGAAGGATGATTATGGAAGACAAGTTAAAGTTTCTTTAGATGACTCTGAACTTACCATGATTAACATTACAAGATATCGAATTGAGGAATTGTTTTTAGATTACACTACAAACAAAAAGATTGATACTCGTCAATTTATTAAACAATACTTAGACCCTACAGGATTTAAGTTAATATCAAAACTAAATAACAAAATCATCGTACAAAACGATGATAAATTTAACTTGTTCACATTAAAAACATCCAAGGACTCTGAAAGATTTATCAATATCTTAACAAAAAAATTTAATGATGATGGTAGAAAGGATTGTTTATTGGTGAAGGATTGTTCAACCCCTCAAAGAAAATATCTTTACGAATTATTGGTTAAAATGGGGTTTGAGAAATCTTATCTTCAGAGGAGTTCAACAACTCATCCTTCAAGAAAATAAATTCTGTACCTGATATATCGATTTTGAATTGTGTTGTATTATTATCAAAATTATTTACTTGAGCCTTAGTTTTGTTAAAATCTTCGTTATTTAAACAAAACACCACAACTGACTTTGCCTTTGGGAACATGTCGACCAATGCGTCCGATAACACCGCAAATTTTTGTATTACCCCATTAACACCATCTTTATTCTTTTCCATAGACTTAATTTTATAATTTCTTTTTTAGGAATTAAATCCTCTTTTTTATTTTTTTTAATTTCCTTAATTAAATCTAATTTACTTTTTTCAAGTGATAGTTGGTCTTTTTTATTCTCTTTTTCCAACCACGCTAGTTGTGTCGATTTCTTCTTCATTGTCAACTAATTCTATTTTGGATTTTTTAATATCAAACTGTAAACTTTTTAAATTATTTAAATTTTGTTTTTCAAATATCATTTTTAACTCATTTACTTTTGAGTCAAATAGTTTTTCTTTTTCTTCTCTTTCAAGATTGTATTTTATAATGTTTTGAATATTACCTGAAGCTTTTTCTACATCTTCTTCAGTTATTTCTGACACAAACGAAAATAATCTTTCGTTAGGTATTGTCGTGGTTTGTTCCATAACTTTTTCCTCATTCACAAATTTTTTAGGTAGTTTCCACGTATTCGGAAAACTAACATCAAAAGTTAGATAAGTTTTAATTTTCCTAACAGACTGTAGATAAGGAAACAATATCGAGAATTCTTTATATAAGCTCATAATTAATTTTGTATAAAATAAGTTAAACAGTAGGTAACTGTTAATCCTAAGAAAATAAGTTCCCTACCACTTAACACCAATTTAGTTGGTGGTGTTTGTGATAGGGCGCTTATAAACCTAAAAACCGTTTTTACCACGGTTAATACCGAAAAGATAAATATAAATAAAAATATACTATCTAAATTATTCATTCTCAGCACTTTTTTTTTCTTCCAAAATTTCTTTTCTCAAAGTTTGTAACAAGTCTTTCAACCCTTGTGCGGTTTTTCTAGCACGAGTTCCAGCACTTTTATTTCCTTTGAAGAATTTTGCAACATTCATTGACAATTCTTCTGTCATTGTTTTAATTTGTTCTAAAGTTTCCATTTGATTTTATTTATTAATTTTATTATTGAAAAGTTAATTTTATTTACTCTATAGTAAACAATATACATGTTTTTTTATTTCTTCATATGTTTATCCAACATCTTATAAATTGAAGATATCATATCAATATCGGACTTAGTAAAAGGTTTTTTTGTGTCAAATAAATCACTAAAAAAATTACCGATAGACTTTCGAATCTTTTCGTCCTTTTGATTGTAAAAGATTTCATCGAAGAATGATTTAAAGTAGTCAAAGTGTTCTCCTTTATAATCAAAGATTAATTCTTCTTTCTTAAAATTGTCAACGATTTTATTCCAACACCATTCAAAGTGTCGTTGGTTGTCATCATCACTTAAAGTGATTTTAGTTTCATTCGATTTTGGTGGTTCCCCTAAGTAAGTGTCAACTATCAGAATATTCAATGAGTGACTAAAATCGGAAAATAATTCCAATTTTTCGGGAATAATATTATTACCCCTGAACCAAAGGTCCACATCTTCGGGGGTTAACGGCTTTGTTATATAGTTAAAAAAATTCTCCATAAGAAATGTCTTATGGAGAAAATATAATAACTATTATTTAAATGTATATTACTGAGTTTTTCTATCGTAAGAAATTAATGATTTCATTTTCTCAAACTCTTCATTTAATTTCTTATCTGTTTTTGGTTCAGTTGATTCGGTTTTAATATTTAACCCTTTCCCTGACTCTTGACCTGGTTTATCGGTAACAACAGGTTGAGGTGATTTATTATACGCCGCTCTCTTAACTTTAGCAAATTTATTTTCTTTTCGTTTTTTATTAAGTTTTGCTCCTAATTCAGTTTTTTCAGCATTTATCCATTCAGGATTGTTTCCTGTTCTTGATGAACCTTCAATATTGTCTTTCATCCAATCTTCATTAGGTTGTATTTCATCGTAATCAAGATTTTCCATACCGGGTTTCATGTAATCATCCAAAAATTCTTCACCGTCTTTAGAAACTTCGTAAGCCATTTTTTTCATTTTTGCTAATCCACCATTATTTTTTGGAAAATGTTTAGGGTTTGTTTCGTAATCACCTTTAGAACCATCCTTTAAGTAATCTTTCATTTTCTTAGCAACAGATTTGATATAATCATCATTTTCTTTACCAGAGGTTTTAACCGCTCTTTTATATGTTGATAGTCCTTTAGGTTCAGTTAAATTTTTAATGTTAGATTTTACTTTTTCTTTATCCTCTAACACAATTTTTTCAATTAAATCAATCATTTCTGATTCAGATAACTTAAGTATTGATTTAGATTTTTTCTTACTTTCATTACTTTCACCAAACGTTTTATTTAAAGCCCAAGTAGCAACCGATGGTACCGCCGCAACTGCCATATCCGCAACTAAACCTTGCCATTGTTCATCCGTTTCTCCACCTTTTCTTAACATTTTAAAATCTTCAGCGTCAATTTTATTATTTTTGTTTTTATCGATTCTTTTTTGATTACCGACTAATTTTTCATTCATATTCATCTCCGTTTCAGTTGATTTAGATTTTTTTCTTAACATTCTAAAATCTTCCGCATCAATCTTGTTGTTTTTATTCTTATCAATTCTTTTTTGATTACCGACTAATTTTTCATTCATTGAGAATTTAAACTTGTACCCTCCTTTATCGCTTCCAAAATTTTGTTTATACCAAATACAAGTTTCTTGACTATAGTTTTCACTATCTTTGTTACAAGCCTCTTTAGTCTTACCTAATGGGTCACTATTATCTTCCTCTTCCTCTTCCTCTTCAAAATCTACATCATCTTCTTCCTGAACATAATCATACTCATTTGAATTACCTAAGTCGTCAACATCATCGATGTCTTCACCCATATATGATTTACCACACTCCATACACTCTCCTTCATACATACCTCCACCACATTCACAAACTTCAGATTCTTCATCAAGTTCTTCATCAATTTCGTCCCACTTCTTTTTATCTTCAGAACCCAATCCACTGAATTTGAAACGATGACGAGTTGTGCGGCCTCTAACAGGTTTATTTAATAAGTCTTCAATTTCTTCATCAGACATTTTTGATAAGTTAAGTTTACCAAACGTAGGATGGTCATCATCCATACCACCTAACTCATTTACGTTAGATTTAATTTTAGAAACTAAACTATCGGCTCTTTCTTCTAAAGTTTCGTTGATAATTTTACTTACTAAGTTGTTGATATATGTACTGTTAATTTTTTTCATTTTACTTTTTATTTAATAAATATCTTAAAATTTTTATTTGTTGTTATAATATTCGTAAGACAAGATAGATTTAATAACATTTTCACTTATCCCGTGTTTCTCACTTATGTTTTTAATTACTTTTTTAAAGGTTTCATTCTCAAATATGTTCAAGGATTTAATGTCCCCCTGATTACAATATGGAAATTTTTTACATTTTTCTTTTACTTGGACAAACTTACCTCCAGGGATTTGAGTTTTAGATTTACCTCTCCAATCTTTTTTCTTAGTCGATTTTGCCCAAGCGGCGGTAGTTAGATAAGAACCTGCTGACGATGCTCCTGTGGCTTCTTTAGTTTCAACTTTCTTATTGTCAAACTTGGTCATAGTTGGTTTGTTATCCTTACCGACCTTTGGATTATTTTTTTCCGCTCTTCTCTTTTGTTGGGTCATCGCTTTCTTCTCATCTTTATTATATGATGAAGCAACCTTTGGAGTTTCAGATGAAACTTTTTTTGATGGGCGACATTTTGGATATGCCTTACCATCAGCATCTTTTCTTCCACAAGGAGGATGTTTTCCGTCAACTTTTTTACTTACATCAACCCACTTCTCTTTAAACCAGTTTCTTAAATCTTCATTAACATTTTTGTTTTTTGGTTTAATCCCTTTTTTTTTCATATTGATAGCGATTGCCGCTTGTTGTGCGGGACTTGACGCCTCGTTGAATTCCTTGGATTCATTGGATGATTTTTTTTTCCAACCACCACCGTGTTTCTTATACCACTTAGCGGCAAAACCATTAGCATAAGCACTTGGGTAAACTTTATATTTAGATTTGGCGGCAGCTTTAGCTCTTGACCAAAGAGATGGGTTTGTTGGGGTGTTTTTCCCTTCCATTAAATCTTCGATAGATTCGTTATTCTTTATTGGTTTCGGGGCCTCGTCT
>Ga0315294_10009016_pt1 | contig 10964 bp, 7 predicted proteins | sample YL17G13_40_MG_FD_203626 | JGI IMG/M metagenome (GOLD analysis project Ga0315294, IMG submission 203626) | Sediment microbial communities from Yellowstone Lake, YNP, Wyoming, USA - YL17G13_40 | ecosystem: Environmental > Aquatic > Freshwater > Lake > Sediment | place: USA: Wyoming | collected... | reverse complement strand
TTCCGCCGTCCGCGGTCCGGTATATCCCGCCGTCGCTCCGGCCGGGCGTCGAGGAGAGCCCGAGGTAGATGACGTTGGGGTCGCCGGGATGGACGACGGCGTCGCCGGGCCACCGGGGCAGGAGAGCGGCGGTGAGGTCCTCCCAGGTGGCGCCGCGGTCGCGCGACCGCCAGAGCCCGCCGGGAACAGGGAAGGTCGTATCCTTGCGGCGGCCCGTGACCGTGCAGAACACGGACCCGTCGGGATGGAGGACGAGCCGGTAGACGTGCCGGTTGCCTTCGCGCCCCGGCTGGCCCGGCGTCGCGGCCCAGCTCCTGCCTCCGTCGTCGCTCCGGAAGACTCCCTGGCCGAAGGACGCGGCATAGATCGCGCGGGCCGCCTTGGGGGAGCGCGGATCGACGACGACCGACGTCACGGGGGCGTCCGGTAGTCCGCGTCCCGACGCCGTCCACGTCATCCCGCCGTCCCGGCTTGAGGCCACGCCGCCAGAGCCCTTTGCCCCCTCGATGTTCGACCAGTGGGGGATGTCGTGCTGGTCCGAACACGCGGCCCAGACGAGCTCCGGGATCTCGGGATCGAACGCGAGCTGGTAGAACGTGTTGCGCCAGGGCGATCCGTCCACGGCGTAACGCCACGTGGCGCCGTCGTCGTCGCTGGCCGCGACCCCGATGTCCGTGTACCCGACGAGGACGCGGGAGGGCCGGTGGGGGTCGAAGGCGACGTCCCAGCACGAAGTGACGTCGAGCCCGGTCGTCGTCCACCCGGCATCCTCCTTCCAGGGGTTGGCGGGATCGGTAGGCCGACTGTAACCCTGGGTCCAGGCGCCGCCCCCGTCCCGGGTCTGGTAGAGCTCGCCGTCGTTCGTGAAGACCGCGTGGTCCGGGTACTGGTCGTCGACGGCGACCCCGCCCCCGGCGCCGTTCCACCAGGCCCACACGTGGTCGGCCGTGATCCAGCCCGGGACGATGTTCGCCTTGATGCCCGACGCCGCCCCGCGGGGATCGCCGAACGCGATCGCCCGCCACGTCGCCCCCCCGTCGTCGGTGCGATACAGGGTGGTATGGTTCGGCGGCCAGTAGCCGGTTCCCGCGGCCGTCACGTAGACCGTGTAGGGCGCCGCCCGCGAGGCCGCGATCCAGCCGTACTGCGCGATCTCGCCGGCGCCCCAGGCGTCCGCGCGGCTGATGTTCAGGTTGATGCCGGCGCCCATGGCCGTCTGCCACGTCGTGCCGTGGTCGAGCGACCGGAAGACGCCTCCCTCGAACCGGCCCTTGACGGCGCGGCTCGGGACGGTCACGTAGTACGCGACCTTGCCGGACTGCGCGTTGCCGGCGCCGCAGAACGCGCGCACGTTGCGGGACGGGAGGCCGCCGACGGAGTCGTGCCAGATCGAGCCCGAGTTCGTGGACCGGAACACGCCCTCGGTGGTGCCCGCCACGAGGATCCGGCTGGCCGGCGGCGTGGTCGGGTCGATGAAGACGCCCAGCACCCGGCCGCGCACTCCCACGCAGGCTTCCCAGGCCTTCCCGCCGTCCAGGCTCCGGTAGACGCCGAACGAGGTGCCGGCGAACATGATCTTCGGGTCCGCCTCGTCGATGTCGAACGCGGTGACCGGCTCTCCCCCCCACGGCTGATTCGGGCACAACGGCTTCCAGGTGATCCCCGCGTCCTTGGACATCCGGAGCGACCCGGCGCCGCCCGCGTAGACCCAGCCGCCGAACGCCGGATGCCAGACGACCGGGCCGGAAACATCGTGGAGCTGGCGCTTGTCGATCATGGTCCAGGTTGCGCCGCCGTTACTGCTGCGATAGACGCCGCCCATGTCACAGGCGACGAAGAGGAAGTTCGGATCGTGCGGCGAGATCGACGGAACGATGAGCGCGCCGCCGCCGCCGGGCCCGACCGGAACGAAGGGGGGCGTGGCGGGCGCTCCGCGCGCCGCACCGGCAAGGAGCCAGCACGCCAGGACCGGTGCGACGAAGCTCATGTGCGGATTATAGAAGGGTTCCCGCTATGGGCGGCGGCGCCGGGGTCCGTTCGCGGGAGTGTGTGGTATCGTATCTTGCGATGCGAACGCACAAATCCGAGGAACACGCGTCCCCGGCGCCGAAGCCGGCTTCGGCGCATACCACGGACATCTTCACCAAGTGCCACGAGTGGCCCGTCTACAAGAGGGCGGTCGCGGCCGGGTACTACCCGTACTTCACCCCCATCACGGGCGAGCAGGGCGAAGAGGTGGTCATCAAGGGCCGGAAGTTCGTCATGCTGGGGTCGAACAACTACCTCGGGCTCACGAACGACCCCCGGGTGAAGGAGGCGGCCCGGGAGGCGATCCTGAAGTACGGAGTCGGATGCACGGGATCCCGGTTCCTGAACGGCACGCTCGACCTTCACCTCAAGCTCGAGGACGAGCTCGCCAGGTTCCTGAAGAAGCCGGCGGCCCTGGTCTTCTCCACCGGGTACCAGACCAACCTCGGGATCATCGCGTCCCTCGTCGGCAAGGACGACGTCGTCATCAGCGACCGGCTGAACCACGCGTCGATCTTCGACGGATGCCGGATGGCCTACGGCAAAACGCTCAAGTACCGTCACGATGACATGGCGGATCTCGAGCGGCTGCTCAAGCACGCGCCCCCGAAGGCGGGCAGGCTCGTCGTCGTGGACGGCGTCTTCAGCATGGAAGGCACGATGCCGGACCTCAAGCGGATCATCGGGCTCTGTCACCAGAACAACGCCCGGCTCATGGTGGACGAGGCCCACGGGCTCGGGGTCATGGGCGAGGGTGGCCGCGGGGCCTCGGAGGAGCAGGGCGTCCTGCCCCAGGTGGACGTCGTCATGGGCACGTTCTCGAAGTCGTTCGCGTCGATCGGCGGCGTCGCCGCGGGCGATCAGGACGTCATCATCTACATCAAGCACATCGCCCGGGCCATGATCTTCTCCGCGGCCCTGCCGCCGCCGGCCCTGGCCACGGTCTTGAAGTGCCTCGAAATCCTGCAGACCGAGCCGGAGAGGCGCAAGCGCCTGCATGCGAACGCGAAGCTCCTCCGGGACGGACTGCAATCCATGGGGTACAACACGGGGGGGTCCGTGACCCCGATCATTCCGGTCCACGTCGGCCGGGACGACGTCTGCTTCGCGCTCTGGAAGGGGCTCTTCGAAGCCGGGATCTTCGTGAACCCGGTCGTGGCCCCGGCGACCCCGCCCGGCCACGCACTGCTCCGGGTCTCGACCATGGCCACGCACACGCCCGCGATCCTGAACCGGGCGCTCGAGACCTTCAAGGCGGTTGGCACCCACCTCGGGGTCATCGGCGGCTGACCAAAGTGCTGAGGCTGATAGAGGTGAAGGACAAGGCCCAGCGCCTCCGGTTCGTGAAAGTCCCGTGGGCGGTCAACACGGGGAATCCCCACTGGGTGCCGCCGATCATCCACGACGACATGCACCTCCTTGACCTCGACCACCACCCGTTCTGGACGGACTCGGGGAAGGGCAAGCTATGGATCGCGGAGCGCGACGGAAGGGACGTGGGCCGGATCGCGGCGATCCGCAACTTCCCGCACGAGAAGCGCTGGAACGAGTCCGCCGGCTTCTTCGGGTTCTACGAGTGCGCCGAGCAGGGCGAGGCCGGCGGCGAGACGACGAAGCTCCTGGTCGAGGAAGCGCGCCGGACGGTCGCGGGCTGGGGTCTCACGCACTTCTACGGCCCCGCCAATCCGACGTCGAACTACACGTTCGGCTCCTTGATCGAGGGATTCGATCTCGACCCGCGGATCATGATGACCTACAACCCGTCCTACTACGACGACCTGCTGAAGGCAGCCGGGCTGACGAAGGCCAAGGACCTTTACGCCTGGCACCTGTTCCCGAACTCGGACTTCTCGCGGATAAGGAGGATCGCGGAGCGGGTGGAAGCGCGCCACCGCGTCGTGATCCGCGAGATCAACATGAAGAAGTTCAAGGAAGAGATCGCGATAATCAAGGGGATCTACACCGACGCCTGGTCCGAGAACTGGTGCTCGTGCGAGATGTCGGACGGCGAGTTCGACGCGATGGCCAAGGAAATGCTCCCGCTTGTGGACCCGGCTTTCATCCTCATTGCCGAGCTCGAGGGCCACCCGGTCGGGTTCTCGCTGACCCTGCCCGATGCGAACCAGGCGATCAAGCACATCAACGGCCGGCTCTGGCCGTTCGGCGTCCCGCGCCTGCTGTTCCACATGAAGGTGTGGCCGAGGCTTAGGGGCATCCGGATTCTGACGCTGGGGATTCGCAAGCAGTACTGGACGCTCGGGATCGGCACCTCGTTCTACATCCGCACGTTCGAGCGGGCGGGGCTGAAGAAACTCGACTACGGGGAGGCCTCCTGGATCCTCGAGGACAACAACCTCATGAACCACGCACTCGAGGCGATGTCCGGCAAGGTTACCCGCAAGTACCGTGTCTACCGGGGGGGCGTCTAGCGCCCGTCTTCGGGCGTTACTGCGTCAGCCGCTCGGCCATCTCCTTGACCGCGAGTTCGACTCCGCTCGTGCCCTTCCCGCTCGCCGAGTCGCTTCCGACCACCTTGCTGGATTCCACGTCCACGATGCGGACGTTCACGACGTAGTCGTCCTCGAACTTGCCCACGCTCCCGACGATCATGCGCTGGGCGTTCAGGGCCTTGCCCAGCCGCACCGCGCAGTCTTCGGAGGTACAACCGGTCTGCTGTAGCGCGGCCTCGGCGAGCACGGTCTGCATCTGTTTGCGCTCGACCACGTCGTACGTTCTCGAGCGCGCCAGCGCTCCGCGGAGCCAGTCCCCGACTACCGCGGCCGTCGAGGCCGCGACGCCCTGGGGCTCCAGGTCCGCGACGGCAAGGACGAGCCGCTTCCCGCCCGGGTCCGTTGGGGGGGCCGCCGCCGGCGACGCAGCCGTGGCTGTCACTTGCCCGGACTCCGGCGAGGACGGAGCCCCCGCGATCTCGCCGGCCACGGCCTTTATCGCGAACCTCAGTCCGGCAACGGTGGGAGCGTGCCGCGTCGTGGTCTTTTCCACCTGACCTGTTGCCACGTTGACCAGCCGGGCGGTTATGAAGTAGTCGGACAGGAGCTTCCCGACCGATCCCACGACCACGTGGGAGACATTGAGAAGCTTGCCCACTTTGACGGCACACTCCGGATTCGCGCACGCCGAGTTGCTCGCGAAGGCTTGCTCCGCCAGAATCTTGTCCATATTCGACTTGTCGACAACGATGAAGGTATTCGTCTTCACCAGCTCGGCTCGCAGGAGGTCCGAGATCACGCCGGCGTCTCCCTCGGCGACGTTCTGGGCCAGGAAGCCCGCCACCGCGAGAGTCCGGGGCGAACCCTGAAGTGACGCGAACGCGGGCGACACGCCGGTGCCCGCGGTCATGCATCCGGTTGCGAACGGGGCCCCGATGGCCAGGGCGACCGCGGCGATCCGGCACCGGTTGTTCCGCATGGCCAGCATCATACCGGGATTCCCGGGACTCCTTCCACCGTGTCTATAATCCGATCATGGCGCAGGCGTTCGGGATCGTGTGGGCGGCCGTCGTGGTGCTGGCGGCATCCGGCGCGTGGGAGGCGTGGGGCGCGTTCGTCCGGGATACGATCCGGAATCCCCCCGCGCTCCCGAATCTTCCCGGGCTGGCCGGCGCGTTCCAGCGCCACTCGGTCACGGCCGGCGTGCTCCTGGTCCTCGCGGCCTGCTCGTTCCTGGCGGGACGCCGGGTCGCGGCATTCCTGCGGACGCGATCCCTGGCGGCGGTCGAGCGCTTTGGGCTCGCGGTCGCCGTCGGCTGGGGGAGCATCGCCTTCGTCCTGCTCGGACTGGCGCTGATTGGGCTCTTCTTCCCTTCCCTGGTGCTCGCCGCCATCCTGCTCGCGGGTGTGGCCGGGGTAGGATGCGGCCGGGCGCCGGCGTGGCCGAAGCCGTCCCGGACGACGGTCCTTCTCTTCCTCCTCGCGGGCGCCCCCGGGCTCCTGGTCCTGGTCGCGAATCTCCTGCCGGACAACTTCTACGACACCTACGCGAACCACCTCGCGGCGCCCGACCACTCGCTAAAGCTTCACCGGCTGGTCACCGCCGGCCAGCACTACACGATCAACTACCAACTGCCAGCCGAGCTGTTGAACGCCCTCGCGATCCTGTTCGGCCGGGACGAGATCACGCACGGGGTCTCGCTGATTCCCTTCTTGGCGGGGCTCGCCGTGACGGCGGCGTGGGCGGCCCGGGTCTGCGGCCCGCGTGCGGCCGCGGTCGGCGCCGGGCTCTCGCTCGGGCTGGGCGGGCTGGGGTGGGTCCTGCTCCGAGGCAAGAACGATCCGGCGGTGGCCGGGTTCTGCCTGATGGCTCTCGTCTTCGTCGTCGACCGGCGCTGGATCCTCTCGGCGGTCTGCTGGGGGCTGGCGGTGGCGACCAAGCTGAACGCGTACATGCTGATCATGCCGGCGGCCGTGCTGACCGGGTGGGCGGTCCGGCGGCTGCCCCGGGGACGGCGGTTGGCGGTCGCGGGTTGGATGGCGGCTCTGGCCGCTGTCCCCGCGATCCCGTGGATGCTCCGCGAGTTCCTGGACCGCGGCACTCCCTTCTGGCCGATCCTGAACAGCCGGTGGCACGGGTTCCCTTGGGAGTCCGACGCCGTGGTCGCGCTGGCGCAGTACCATACGGGACCCGCGCACCTGGGCCGGTCGCTGGCCACGTTCCTTCCCACGTGGCTGGCGGACAATCCAATCCTGCTCTGGGCGGTTCCGCTGAGCTGGGTCGGGCTGCGGCGGGCGCCAGCGGCAGTGCGCGAGATGGCCGGGTGGACCGTCTGCCTCTTCCTGTTTCTCTTCGGCGTGATCCATATGGAGTACGGCCGGTACTCGCTGCCCGTCCTCGTTCTCTTGTGCTTCGTCTGCGCGCCGGTCGTTCTCGACCTCGTCGGGCGGGAGGGGGGAAGGATGCGTTGGGCGTACCGGGCCGCCGTGCTCGCGCTGGTTTGGTCGCCCTTCGCGCTGGTCCTCCGGGATGCCGGGCTGACGGCCCGGAACGTGACCGGCTACGTGGCGGGGAGGACGACCTACGCGGCCCGGCTGGACCAGCTCATGACGACCCGCCTCGCGGCCCAGCGGGCCCTGCGATCGCTCGGGGGAGTTCGCAGCGTCGTGCTCGTGGACGAAGTCTACGCGTTCAAGTGGCCGGGCCGGGTCGTGACCGAGACGATGCCGGGCCGGGCGGTTCCGTGGGCGCTGACGAAGGAGGCGAACGATCCGGGCCGCATCCGGATCCGGCTCAGACAGTTCGGCGCGAGCCACCTGGTCCTGAACTACGTCAGCGAGGGCCATCCCTACAACGCGAACGTGTATGCCTGGGACGACCGCCAGCTCGGGGTGTGGCGGGAGTTCATGCGGGGATACGCGGAAAGGGTGGCCGCGGCCCTGCCGTGCGATGTTCCCAACGGCGGGTTCTGCATCTGGAGGATCGCGGCCCGGCCCGGCCCGGCGCGCGGGCCCCTATTCTACCTGCCCGGAATCAAGCCCCTGCGCGCCTGGCTCCGCCAGCCGTACCATGACGCGGGGGACAGCCGGGCCACGGCGGAACGGGCTCTCGCCATGGTCCGGCGGTATCCGGACGTGCTCGTGTTCAAGGCCGAGGCGGGGCTATTCCTCGCCGGCGCCGGCGAGTGGGTCCGCGCCCACGCGTTCCTGCGGGAATGCGCGGACGCGGGGATGGTCGGCGAGGCGCTGTACACGTACCTGGGGACGGCCGCCATGCACCTGGGGAGGCTGGACGAGGCGCTTCGGGATCTCGGGATCGCGGAGCGGGTCTATCCCGGTGAGCGGGACGACATCGAACGGCGGACGGGGGAGGTGCTGGCGCGGAAGGCGCGGGTCGAGCTCCGCGCCCGGCGGCCGGAGGCCGCGCTCGCGGTTGCGCTCGAGGCCGCGCGGCGCGCCCCCGGCTCCGCCTTCGCCCTGGTCACGCTCGCGGACGTGCGGATGGTGCGCGGCGAGTTCGCGGAAGCGCTGTCCGGGTATCTGCGGGTGGCATCACTCGGCGGCGTTCCCGGCCCGATCCTGAGCCACGCCGACGAGATGGTCCGTCAGTGCCGGGCGCGCCTGACTAGGCCCACCCCCGGGCCCGGTACCACTCCCAGGTCGCCCTGAGTCCGTCCTCGAGCCGGGTCGCGGCCGTCCACCCCAGCTCCTCGCGGGCGCGGGAAGGATCCGAGTGCCAGCGCATGACGTGGAAGTCGCGGAACCGGTCGGCGACCGCCGCCAGACCCGGGATGATCCCGAGCCGGTCGGGGTGTAGCGGCCACGCGGGCACCTTGACCGCCAGGGCGCGTCGGCCGACGGCGCGCTCCATCGCTGCGCTGAACGAGACGTAGTCCTCGGGTTCCGGCGGGACGATGAAGTAGGCGCGCGGGTCGTTCCGGGGAGCGCTGACGGCGGCGAGGGCGGCGGCCGCGACGTCGGGCGCGCACAGGATCTGGAACCGGCGCCGCCCGTTCCCGATCATGGGTTTCAGATGCCAGCGCACGAGCCTGAAGTACGCGAGGAAGGCCCGGTCGTTGGGGCCGTAGAGGGCTCCCGGCCGCAGGAGGACCCGGCGGGGGATGGCGCTTCCCTCGTTGATCACGACCAGCTCGCCCTCGCGCTTGCTCTTCCCGTACCAGGACCTGGGTTCGGGAGGGTCGTCTTCCTTCCGGGCAGGCGCGCCCTCGGCGACCGGGCCGGCGGCGGCCTGGCTCGAGATCAGGATGAACGTTTCGACGCCCGCCGCGGCGGCCGCGCGCAGGGCCGCCCGGGTGCCGTCCCGGTTCACGCGCAGGTACGTTTCGTAGTCCGGGGCCTGCACGACGCCGGCGTTGTGGACGAAGACTCGGGCGCCGCGGGCGAGCGCGGCGAGAGCCGTCCCGTCGGTCAGCGCTCCGCGCACTACCTCGGGATGCAGGGACTCCACCTGGGACATGTCGCTCGTGGGCCGGGCCAGGATCGCGAGCCTGGCTCCCACGCCGGCGAAAGCCGCGGCGATGTGTCCCCCGAGGAATCCGGTTGCCCCCGTGATCGCGACACGTTCGCCGGAAAGGACGGGTGCGGTCACCGGGTTCCTGCGATCAGTCGCGCGTGCTCGATCTTCGTGCACCGGTTCATGACGACCGTGAGGCCGGCGTCCCGGGCGGCCCGGGCCGCGTCGTTGTGCACGATGCCGAGCTGCATCCAGACGCACTTGGCGCCCTTGCGGATGGCGGCATCCACGACGGGCGGGATCCGGTCGGGCCGCAGGAATATGTCCACGAGGTCCACGGGTCCCGGCACCGAGTCCAGGTCCGGCCAGCACTTCTCGCCCAGGATCTCGGGCTGGGCCGGGTTCACGGGGATGATCCGGTAACCGGCGCTGCGGAGGTAGACCGCCACGTCGTGGCTCGGGCGCTCGGAGTTGGGCGAGAGCCCGACGATCGCGATCGTCTTCGCGGCACGCAGAGCCTTCTCGATCTCGGGGTCGGGCGTGTTGATCCGGGCCAGCGGGCATTCGGTGAGGTCGGACATCCCTTCGATCTTCTCTGGCGGGGGGTCGGCCGTCAATGCGCCGGGTGTGGTAGCGTGGGTGACGTGGGAGGCGCGATCGTGGCTCTCGTCTGCGCGGCAGTGGCCGCCTGCCTGGGCTGGCTTTGGTGGCGGGCAGAGCGGGCGGCGGCCGCCCTGCGCGATGAGGGCGAGGCGCTCAAGGTGCAGGCTGCCGGGGTGGCGGAGAGGCTGAAGGCCTTGGACTTCCTGCAGGACGAAGTCGTCAGCCTGCGCAAGGAGAGCGAGGCCCTGAAGACCGAAGCAGCGACACTCCGCGCTCAGCACCAGGCTGACGCGAAGATGGTCGATTGGGTCAACACCGCCCGCGAGGAACTGGTGACGGTGTTCAAGGCTGCGGCCTCTGATGTCGTGAAAGGCACCTCGGGTGAGGTCGTCAATCAGGCGGGACAGGTGGTCCAGCCGCTCGCTCAACGCCTGAATGACCTTGACAGGTATGTGCGCGAACTGGAGGCGTCGCGAGCGGGCGCGTACTCTGGCCTGCTGGTGCAGGTCAGCGCACTGCAGGAAGCCAGCAGGAAGCTCGAGGCGACCACGGCCGACCTGGAAGACACCCTGAGATCACCAGGCGCCAAGGGGATGTGGGGGGAGCTCGGGCTCAAGGGAATCGTGGACATGGCAGGGATGACGGAGAATATCCACTATCATCTGCAACAGAAACAGGAAGACGGGCGTCCGGACATGGTTGTCCACCTGCCGAACGGAGGCGACCTGCCGGTGGATGCGAAGGTCACGATGAAGCACTATCGGGCCGCTCACGCCTCCTCTGACGAGAAGGAGCGGAACGGCCTTCTGGAGTCCCATGCGGACGCTCTGAGGAAGTTCGTCCAGGATCTTGCCCGGAAGGAGTACTGGAACCAGTTCGAACGGGCCCCCGACTTCGTTGTCATGTTCGTTCCCATCGAAGCCAGCTTGGGTCCGGCGTTCGAGAAGGACCCCGAACTCCTGGAGTTCGCCATGGGGAAGAAGGTCCTGATTGCGACCCCCGTGATCCTGCTTGCCCTCTTGAGGACCGTCGCTCTGTCGTGGCGGGAACACCGGTTGACGGAGAACGTCCGGCTCATCCAACAGGAGTGCCGAGATCTGTACGACAGGCTACTCCCTTTCATGAGGCATTTCGGCGAGGTCGGAGACAAGATCAAGGATGCTCTGGACAGGTACAACGCGATGGTAGGGTCGGCCAAGGAGAAGGTTCTGCCTTCGATGCGGAGGATCGAGAAGCTTGGCGCGGGCACCAAGGAGTTGCCCGAGCCGGGACTGCTCGAAGGGGAAGTTGACAGGATTGAGCCACCGGCGGGGAAGCCTCGCGAGTCGTGATCATGTGTTGTCATGGGTAGGCGGTGATGTCGGTCAGCTTCCTGGTGATCGTCGGGTAGGCTCCTCACGGTGTCGGGT
>Ga0315294_10009012_pt1 | contig 10967 bp, 8 predicted proteins | sample YL17G13_40_MG_FD_203626 | JGI IMG/M metagenome (GOLD analysis project Ga0315294, IMG submission 203626) | Sediment microbial communities from Yellowstone Lake, YNP, Wyoming, USA - YL17G13_40 | ecosystem: Environmental > Aquatic > Freshwater > Lake > Sediment | place: USA: Wyoming | collected... | reverse complement strand
CAAGATATTGCAGAATACTAGAAGATTAAAGTCATCATTAAGAAATGAACGGCGCTTCTTTAGTAATAAGCCAAGAAAGCCAATTACTATGAGCGCCTCGGTAACGTAATATATGTATCTGCCTATGATATGCCCGAAAGTATTGATCCCCGAAGCTCCTATGCCCTCCAAGACTTGAGTTCCTCTGGACTGCGGATTGAAAAAATCGGAAACAAAATTGCTACTTACAGTATTGGTCGCGCGTAAGAGGTCATCAAAAGTTGATGCTGAAGAAGTGTAGATGAACCAAGCAAAGGTTAGGGTTGCAAAAAGTGCTACCATGCCCGCAGTTACAATCGTTTTACGTTTTCTCAGAAAACCAACCAACCAAACTGCAAAGATAAGAGCCAAAAAAATGTATGCAATAGCATAGTGCGACACAACTAGCCCGAAACTGAAAACAGTGAAAAGCAACCCTTTTGCGGAACCCTTGACATTATTGCTGAATAGGGTTAGGAATAACAAAATGTAGAACAACTCGCCAATCATTTGTCTTGCCAATTCGGCTATTTCGTTGAAGAAAACCAAGTTGGATACGAAGAAAAAGACAGAGAAGAAAGCAACTTCCTTGCTCACTCTAGACCTAAAAAGTTGATACAACCCTAGAGGAACGAATGCGAAAATCAAGGGATAAATAATTGTCAGTATCGACGTACCATCCAAACTGAGAACAGCAGAATATATGGTTGGCAGTATTGTGATGCTTAACATTGCATAGAGTTTGCCTGAAATCACCGGATTCCAATAGGAATTAATCGCTGTTAGTCTGAAAGCAGAATATTCGCCGAAAATGTCCCCGCCAATAATAAATTTTGAGAAAAGAGAAACGTGAAACAAAAGCACGAGCGCAACTACAAACAGGATTAGAGGATACAGTTCGGGAGGCACCAGTTTTTTAGAGAAAGCTGCCAATCCCACTAACACAGAGATGGATATCAACATGAGAAGCAAGAGCGAGTTATCAGTGTGTGGAGGAGAATTGACTAATAATGTTCCAACGACGCTGAGAATGAGAATTGCACAGAGGACAAGTCCGAAAGTTACTAGCTTCTTGCGGCTAATGTGAAAGCCATGATATTCATGATCACGCCATTCGAGAAACAGCAAGATAATCACGATGGCATTAGTGACTCCCATCAAAGGAATCAGCGAAAGGGGCGTTGAAATGCCAATTAAAGGACCTAACAGGTTCATGAAGAAACCTACAGCCATCAGGAAAGCGATGCTTAGACCAACCGCAAAAAGTATTAACTCCACTACTTCAAGCTTCAACTTTAGCAGGCGTAGAAGTGCAAGACCCGGCAAGAAAGTAAGGTAGACGAATCCAAGTACTTCCCGAGCAATTGGCAGATTGAATATTACGGCAAACCAGAGCGCAAGCTGCACAACGAGTACGGCGACCGAAAGCTGAGCCGGTTTCAACCGAGCTATATTTGACTCATTCATGATGTGACCTCTTATATCTCTATTATATATTAATACATAATATTTATTAGTGCGCCAAACATGTGTATACAGGCAGAACATGTACACAGAAACATTTTAACACGAGGATTACGGACAGTTAATTTGGGATGAAAAGGATTGCAAAACAGAAAGCGTTGCACGTTACTCATATCAGTGATTGTTGTGGGGATCTTCGCTCTATCTCCTAGCTTCTCATCATTTATGAACACTGTTGTTATTAACAACACAGGCACAATATCACTTTCCAAGATAACCGCAAATAGCGGTTCTCCAGTGGATATTCAAAATGCTGTGAATGCGGTGGTGGCTGCAGGTGGCGGAACGGTTTATATTCCCGTTGGAAACTGGACTTTTAATCCTCCTGTGAACGGAACAGGGGTGACTATACCTTACACGAATGTTCCAATCAGCATCATAGGTGCTGGAATAGACCTTACAATCCTGACGGAAACGGTGAACCCTGGCGCAGACCTTTCTTGGATGTTTAGTCGAAAATGGAATGCACAGAACTATAACGCTTCTGCTGTTCGCATTTCAGGAATAACATTTGCAGGTTTTGTACTCAACGAAACTTTTACTCAAAATATCGCAATCACTCTTGATTGTACCAAAGACTTTCGCATAGACCACTGTAAATTCACGAATTTTGTTAACACTGCAATTAATGTTGATGCCAATACTGGAGGAACATACAGGTTAGCCATCACTGGAGTCATAGACCATTGCATTATCGACGATCCATACAAGGATTGGGTGCCCAGTGTTGGTGGCACTTGGGGATATGGAATCTTGGTATCTGGCGATCACCATAGTTACTGGCAAAACCTGAGCAACCTCCTTGGACAATATGGCAATCCAAACGTCACGTCAGAGGTGTACATTGAGAACTGCAATTTCAGTAGATGCCGACATGCAATTACTGAGAACGAAGATGGTTTTTACGTTGTTCGCTATTGCACTTTCAGTGAGCCCAGGCCAAAGAACTTTGCTATAATTGACGTGCATGGGTTCAATCATGGCAGAGGTTTAGAAGCATATGACAATACAGTCAACGGAGCTGCCGGTTACGGTGGAAGTGTAGCCTTCGGAATACGCGGCGGGGGCGGTTGCATATTCAACAATAACATCATCGGCTGCTCCGTAGGTATTTGGCTGCTCAAAGAAAGTGGGGGAGATCCACCGTACTCTGTCAATGACATATACATTTGGGGTAACACGCAGACTTCAGGAACACCATTCCAGTCCGACTCTTTTTACACACAAAATGTTGACTATTTTCTCTACGCAAGACCAGGTTACACGCCATATCCATATCCGCATCCACTAACGCTCCAAACGACACCTTAGAATGCTAAATCTCTGGAACGATTAAGTCGCGAAAATGGGGCACTCGTCGCTAATAGTTATAGTTTGCCATTGATTCCTGAATGTGCTTTGGCAGTCTGGAATGTATTCGTGAACCCTAACAAATTTGGCTCCCTGTCCTTGTCCAGACTTAGCTACTCAGAGAAATACTCACCAAGAAGAATATTTGACTGGCTTTCGTTCTTTCAAGGATTCTTCAATACATTCAAGAAGCCTAACAGCGTTCCTACCGTCTTCTCCCGTTACTGGCGGGGAAGAACCTTTCTCCAGACTTTCAACGTAACTACGGATCAAATCAAAATGCCCTAACTGTGGCTTCTTAACTTGATCCTTCGCAAACTTCCACCATTTTGTCACGAGTCGTCTCTCATCTGAAAAGAAGCTGCGTGCAACGTCTCCCGCGCTTCCAAGGGACTTCTGCGTTCTCTCGATTATGTAACCATGAGGCAAGAAAGTCTGCACTCTTCTCCCGTTGGAGTCAACGACTTCGTACACCATTTCAGGTTCTTCCGCAACCCATGAGATCTCCATAATGCCATAACGTTGAGAGGAAGTCCGCAACAAGACCATAAAGTCGTCCCACACCTGATATTTGGCTTTAACACCTAAAGCGTACACCTCTTCTATATCCTTCAAAAAGTGTAATTGAAGGTATGCAAGATGGCAACCTACCTCCCACAGTATCCCTCCGTTTTCGGGGCTCAAATTCCAATCATGGGCTAAACCATGGGCTTTGAGAAACTCGAAATTCTCCTTGTGAAATGTTCGGAAAGATGTCAAATCAAAACCTTCAGAATCTGCCACTGATTTCAAATGTCTGACAAATGGGTAGAAAAGTTGATTGTGGCAGACGCACAGCCTGACTCCATGTTTTCTTGACTCTTCGATCATTCTCTCGCATTCTATGCTGTTGCGACCCATAGGCTTCTCCATCAGGACATTGATTCCAGACTTTGCAGCGTCACGAACTATTGATTCATGTGTCGACGTGGGAGTACATACGTCGACAAGACCAAGATCTTCGACTTCGAAAAGATCCATGTAGTTTGAAAAGACTTTGTCAATTTTGTAGGGTCCTGCAAAAGTCTTCGCCCTGTTGATGTCGGCATCCGCTACAGCAACCACGTTCGCTTTGCGCATCGCTTTATAAGCGCCCACGTGAACGTGGGCCACCCTGCCACAACCTATCAAACCAACTTTCATTCTCTGCGCTTCCTGTGGGCATCTTTGAATGATTCTTCTTTTATATCTTGTTTCCTACAATGATATTACAACTTTTCGTTTCTCTAATCCAGTAATGAGGAACGTCATGACTCGAAACTAGACTCCTTGGGATTCTGGAGCGTAGCGATCTGAATGGCTTCTTAGAAACCCCGCATACCACGCTGTCATCTTGAATGTTGATTGAACTGGCAAGAGGAAAACGGCTTTCTGCCGCTTTAGCTTGAAAAGGGTGAAGGATTGAAGGATGCCAGACACGAAGGCAGCAGGAGGAAACATCCTGTAGTGTTTGAGCATCCCCCTATTCTTGTGGAGAAAAAAATGAGTAAAATATCCTCGAAGCCAATACCTTCTCCAGAGATTCTTCCAAGTCAATCCATGTCTTTCATAATCAAGAAAACTGGCATCAGTAGTGGACAATAACCAACCTGCCCTTCTTGCTCTGATTTCAATATCCCAATCTTCATTGTACCCTCTCAAGTTCTCATCGAAACCGCTGACTTGCTCGATGAGTTCCTTCCGATATATAGAGCCCCCTGTGCCCAGAGACTTAAACTGTCCCTTTTCTGATTGGTAATTAACCATTCTTCCAGCAGCACGCGAATATGTTTCCAAGGTAGATAGCAGATTGCTTCCGGGTTTCAAGGCTTGTCTTCCTTTTGCAATACCGATTTTTGGATGTTTTTCCATGAACTCCACCAGTTTTCTCACAAAATCGGTTGACAGCACCATGTCCCCGTCAACCCACAGAACATAGTTACCTTTGGCATTTGCAGCAACTGTGTTTCGCGCATGGCCCAAACCTCTCCAGGAAGAGTGAAGAACTTTAGCGGAAATGTCTGTTTGCGAAATGTGTTCTCTAATTATTGAAAGAGTATCATCCTCACTGCCATCGTCTACAAAGATTATTTCCATAAGTTCATGAGAAAAATCCTGACTCAACACGCTTTCAATAGCTTCCTTTATGTAATCTTCACAATTTCTAACGCAAACGCCTATGGTGACTAATGGATTCATCTTCTCACCTCATTTCTAATCATCAGTGAGCATAGTTCGATGTCCATAACCCTCAGCATGAGCCTTCGTGAAACCATAACAGAATGCCAGCCTCTTGAAAGCATAATGGAATGGCAGTAACAACAGCAGCTTTCGACGAGTCAGCTTGTAGGCAGCCGGAAAACGTAAACATCCAGCAAGAAACCCTCCCAAAGGCGACATTTTCAGAGGCATACTTATGTCCATGTTCTTGTGAAAGCTGAAATGTCCTCCATAGCCCCACCAACAATATTCGTTCCATAGGTCTTTCCAAGTATCTCTACACAATTCGTAGAAAGTGGCATTAGTCACCTTAGCCGCCCAGCCAATTGCCAGAATCCTGCGAGCAAGGTCGATGTCTTCAGCAGCTCCTTTAATATTAACGTCAAAACCGCCGACCTGCCTCATGGCTTTCACCCTGTGAATAGCCCCCTCAGTTCCGCATATGCCCAATGGCACATTCTTGCTATAATTCGAAGTTTCTACGACAAATGGAACATTTTCTAAATAAGCAATTGGTCCGGATTCTGGCCAGATTCCATATTTCGCTCGGCCGATGCCCACAGCGGGGTTTCTCTCCATGAAGCCAACTTGCTTTCTTACGTAATCTCGTTTAAGGACAATGTCGCCATCGACCCAAATCACGTAGTCTCCTAAGGCATTGTCAACGACAATTTGTCTCGCAACCCCTAGTCCCTTGTTTTCGAAAAAGAACCTGCTTGTTATGTCAGCGCTTGAAAGATATTTCTTAATAATCTGCAACGTCTTGTCTTTGCTGTGTCCATCAACCACGATTAACTCCATGGACTCATGTGGAAAATCTTGCTCCAATATGCTCTCCACAGCATGTGCAATGGTCGCTTCGATATCCTTAACACAAAGTCCGAGAGTGACTTTAGGTTTGTGACTCATTGAGGAACCCCACCATGATATAGCACTGTTGATTTTCACGAGTAATTTCAGCTTTGAATCATTCAGCTATGCCGGAAGCACTGGACGGATAATATTGCCAATTATCTCGCGAGCGCGCGTTAATCATGATGATCACAGGCACGGAAACTATATCATGCCTGCGTCGGCCAGTAGTTGCTCGCTCAACGGCTCTCTATCCTTAGGCTTGATCCAAACCAAGGCCGTTTTGCCAGAAGCAACTGAAACTAGACCAACAAATAGCGAAAGATAGCTCTGGCACAGCTCAAACAGCATAGAGCCGACTCTCGGAACGACGAACACTAACAACAGAAGAAGAAGCCACGGGTAGAACCAAAAGGTCACAGGCGTCAAGCAAAGAAATGCGACAAAAAGCAAAGGACCGAATAAGTAAATATAAGTATCGCTGATAATCACACGTCGCCCTACGTAGATATCCCCTTGGAACAATAGCGAAAGGTAACGGGCGAAAACCCGAATCAACTGATTTGAGCGACGAACCTTCATTTTAAGCCTCTCTCGCCAAGATATGGGAAAACCAGTGAAGAAAGCAGCCTCAGAAACCAGAATTGCCTTCCGACCCTCCTCGGCCAACTTGATTACGGTTCCACAGTCATCAGATCCCGTGTTGTAAGGATCAAAAGATTTGATTGCGTTAATCTTGTACGCACTGAAGCCACCTTCAAAGAGAGGAGTGAAACCGAGCTTCGACTCTCCCAACTTGATCCCATTCATTGAAGCAAGATAGTTTTCTTCAGCCTTTGTAGTACTTGAAGAAGCCTTGTTCAAGAGCAATTTGACCCCGGAGATGGCCCCGACATCGCTGACTGAAAGGTATGGAATCGCTTTTTTCAACATATCCGGCTCATAGAAGCAGTCAGCGTCAGAAACTAGGACCACATCGCCCACGGCATGTTTTAACGCAAAGTTTAGCGCTGCTGTCTTTCCCCTCTCGGATAAAGACAGACATTTCAGATCAAGTGAAGGATGTCGACTCGCAAAGTCCTTCACAACATCAAGAGTACCATCAATTGAATTACTGTCAACCACAATCACATGCAAGCGAGAGCTGGGATAATTAAGCTTTGTAACATTCAGAAGCTTGAACCCAATTACAGCAGCCTCATTAAATGTGGGGACAATCATCGATATCTCTGGAAGATATCCCTCGTCAACTTTGAAAGCCCATGGCTTTCGGCCATTTCGAGTCATCATGGCAAAATGAAGACTTGCGACTCCAAATGTCAGAAGCCCCAGAATCAACCAAGCGACCATGACGAAAAGAATCAGAGACCCCCCGCAGAAAACACGAAAGACATTAAGACAGACTCAACTCTTACTCCGAGCAAGACTAACCGTCTTTGCCGTGGATGCGCTCGCCCAATGATAAGAATCTGAATGGTTCCCAAAGCAAAAAAGTGATGTGCAGCAACAGGCTACCCTTCCTTCCACGAAGGCATTACTGGCAAACTTCCCCTTGGGCTATCACTTTAAATGGTCTGACCTGAAGGAATTCCCGATTTGTTGGGCCGTTTTGAAGGTCTCCTGCGCTTGAGTTTCGCTTGAGACTCCTATCGCAATTCCTTTTACGTTAGGCAAAGCTCTAACGTATTCCAGAGCTTCCCGTGGTTTCAGGTATCCCGCGGCCATGATGCTTATGGCCACTAGTATGCGCTTATCTAGACTCTGCAATGTTTTCTCACATTCGTTCTTGGACGGTGACATTTGAAAGCCAATCTTATTGAAAGGTGCTGCTACTGAAATGTCGCACGAGTCAAGGTTCCATTCTCTGAGTTTGCTCATTAGGTATGGGAAATTGCAGGTGTTGAAGCCTGGGCTTGTCCCTAATTTCTGCGAGACTGCAATGTGGGATTTGAACAACCATTCCATGTTCAATGCTAGCGCCAAGTCAGTAATGACTTCATGAAGGAAGACGCATTCCAGGTGCATTGTCTTTCCTGCAGCTGAACGTATCCTGCTAACCTCGTATGTCAGATAGGTTTTGAGTATTGTGAAAGGTTCCATTCTGAGGATCCCTATCGCACCTGTCGCTATGCCCTTAAGGCTCCCAGAAACCAGTATTCGAGCCCCTACTTTTCTCGCTAATCCCGAAATCCCTCCAACTTGAGTCGCCAGCTTGACGTATTCGTATGCATATGGTACGATGGCGTGAAGGCTTAATTCATCGGTTTGTCCCTTTTCTTTGAGTTTTTTCAAGATTGAGAGCGTTGTTTCACTGACTGAAAACATGAAACCATCTGCCCCGTTTTTGATGGCTATACTTATGAGGTCTGCTGCCTTTTCAGGAGTGATTGCATTCTTCTCTTTCAGGCGAGTCCTTTCCTGTGACAAGTGACTTATGTTATGGAATGGATTATCTCCTACGAGCAGAGTGGTGTCCGCCATAATGATCCTCAACCGATTACTTCATCAACTATCTTGTCTACTCTTGTCGCAGAACGGAAGTCGGGGTTCGCCATAGTCTCGCCTCTTAATGACTTTATAAAATGGAGATCTTCTCGGTAGTATTCTGGCAGTCCCAACCAGAATGGCACATTGTCATTGAGGTCATGTCTGTACCATTGAAGCGATTTGCCATTCAGCTGCACAAGTCTGATTTGATCATCGTTGACAGACAATCTTCCTTCCGATCCTGCTACCGACAAACCTACCTCAGGCAGATGATAATTCTCTTTGCGCCATGATACGTCGAATTCCCCCATGATTTCAGAACCTTCAACTTTGAAGTTGGCCAAATCTCCTGCCTGATTGTTGATTCTTGCTTCATCAGGTTTGACGGCAAGGTCGTCAAAGAACCATAAAGCCAGATCAATCGCATGGCAGCCTAGATCTCTGAGAACACCACCTCGAATGCTTGAAGCTTTGTTTTCTTTTTCTAGCTCAAGAAAATCTGAAGAATAAGCGTAGGCCTGGAACGATTCCGGTTTTCCTATCGCATCCTCCCGTAACAGTTCTTTGGCTTTGTTGAAGGTTACGTAGAACCTTCTCAAATAGCCCACCATAGTTATGCTTCGAAGACCCTGCGCCAAGTCTGCCAATTGCTTCGATTCTGCATAAGTCTGAGCCAAGGTTTTTTCGACAAAAAGATTCCTTGATATATTGTTCTCGAGAATAGCTTTGGCAACGGGGAAATGCGACGGTATGGGGGTCGTGACATAGACAGCATCAAGATCAAACCCCTCCAGTTTGTCCAAGCCATCGACGATGTCCAGATTCCTGAACAACTTCTTGGCAAACCGGCGAATCATACCGTTCTTCTCACACATAGCGACAAGCTCAACATCTGGTAAGACATTTAGAATGCCACTGTGGACCAAACCCATTTTGCCCATACCCACGATGCCAATCCTCAGTTTTTGGTTTCTCAATAGCTATCAACCTCTGACGGCAGCGTTGCCACCGTTTCTAGTTGTTGGTTCAAAATGAGACACCTATACGTAAGTATTTCAATAGTAATCACGACCAATGAAAGCCAAACATGGGCGCGCGCTGACTATCGAAAGAAAGTGGAGATTTTCATACTTTTGTGTACTACTTCGATTCGTTGAATATCTCTTTCTTCTTCAAGAATCGTTTTGTGCTAGTGTGAAGAGGTTCTTTTTGCTTCCTCGAGATTACTGTCATTTCGCTCTTGTACTCGTCAAGCACCCTCTCTTTTAGACTGAGGAACGCTGAAATGTCTTCCTCAACCTCGTTTCTTCTGAGAATGCTCAGGAACTTCTCCACCACCGGACCCAGACGCGCGTACGTGTGTGTGATGGTGTATTCATACGATCCAGCATACCTTAGCTGCTGCAATGCGTGATGCACAATCTGGTTTGTCGCCCTGTGATCCGGATGACAATCTCTTCTAAACGGGTAATACATGTCAGCAGGCCAATACTTTTCAATTATATCTATCGCTTTTTCCTCAGCTTCCTTCCTATGCATCCCCAGTGTTCCATCTTCGAAATCAAAGAAGAAAAGATTCTTCTCAGGCACCTCGAGCATCCTCATAGCCCCTTTGAATTCCTCTCTCCTAATCTGCTTCACTTCTTCTGGGCTTGGCTCCGAGCTTATCCCTAGCTTCTTGGTAAACGCATGCCTCCCGTCCGTCAACATGACCACATAAACGTCAAACCCTTCACTCACTCTCTTAGCGATAGTACCTCCACAACCCAAAGCCGCATCATCAGGATGGGGAGAAAAAACAACCATTCTTTTCCTCAAATCACGTCTCTTACGCAATCACGTCGCCGTCCTGGGTTTTGTCGTGGCACTATTCAATGATTCAATATGTGAATGTTTGTCTAGGTAGTTATTCTTTGCAGATTCCGAGTTAACACTAGATCTCAAGATTCCTAATCCCTATTCAGGTCCTCCATTTCAAGCGTGCGCGATATTTTCACCTGTTGAACAGTTTCGCTGCTTCCATAGCGTAGTATGTTAGTATCATGTCTGCTCCCGCCCTCTTAATTGAGCTAAGAGCCTCCATGAACACTGTCTTTTCTCGGACAGGCGAATGCTCAGCAAGGAGCTTTGCCATTGCATATTCCCCGCTAACTTGATAGGCAGCAATCGGAGTTGTGGGGTGTCTTCCTTTCACTTTTGCGATCAAATCAAGATTAGTCAGGGCAGGCTTCACAATAACCATGTCTGCACCTTCGCTTACGTCCAGGTCGACTTTTTGCATGTACATTTTCTCATTGATTATGTCCGTCCTGAACTTGCTGGAATCGATCCCTTTCCTCGGCTCCTTCGACAGCGTCATCGCCTCAAAATACGGCTCAAAAAGACAGCTGTCAGTCTTAACGTAGGTCATCACTGCAACGTCTTCGAAACCGCTTTCGTCAAGCCTAGCCCTTATGTGCTTGACCTGACCATCGCACATCGCAGCGGGCGCAATCACG
>Ga0315294_10009009_pt1 | contig 10968 bp, 6 predicted proteins | sample YL17G13_40_MG_FD_203626 | JGI IMG/M metagenome (GOLD analysis project Ga0315294, IMG submission 203626) | Sediment microbial communities from Yellowstone Lake, YNP, Wyoming, USA - YL17G13_40 | ecosystem: Environmental > Aquatic > Freshwater > Lake > Sediment | place: USA: Wyoming | collected... | reverse complement strand
TTCTGCGAAACTTACACAAATGGAATTTTTTGAAAGCCGATTATTATGGGAATCTTCAGTAAAACCGTAGAATACCTTAAAAGCCGCCTCGGCAAAACACGCGATAAAATCAGCTCCTCGCTGTCGGCCCTGCTCACGCTCGGCAGAAACATCGACGACTCGCTGCTCGACCAGCTCGAAGAAACCCTCATCAGCGACGATATCGGCGTCGAAACCACCGAAAAACTCATATCAGACCTGCGGACCGCCTACCGCAGCAAACAAATCGCAACCACCGACAACATCCTGCCCTTCCTCAAGGATCACATCAAAAATTACTGGCCGCATATCGAACGCCAGTTGCGCCTTGCCGAAAAAAGCCCCACCGTCATCCTCATCGCAGGCGTCAACGGCTCCGGCAAAACAACCAGCATCGCAAAACTCGCCTGCATACTTGGCAAAAATAACAAAAAAGTCCTCATCGCCGCCTGCGACACATTTCGCGCAGCCGCCGTCGAGCAGTTATCAATCTGGGCCGACCGCGTCGGCGCACAAATCGTTAAGCATAAGCAAGGCTCAGACCCCGGCGCCGTCGCCTTCGACGCCTGCGATGCCGCTCTCGCAAGAAACGCCGATTTCCTCATCCTCGACACCGCCGGCAGACTCCACACCCAGAAAGACCTTATGAAGGAGCTGACCAAAATCCGCGACATAGTCGCCCGAAAAATCCCCGGAGCGCCAAACGAGGTCTTGCTCGTTCTCGACGCCACCACCGGCCAGAACGCCATCGCACAGGCTAAAATGTTCACCGCCGCAATTAACGTAACCGGCATATTCCTCGCCAAACTCGACGGCACCGCACGAGGCGGAATCGTCATTGCGATAAAAGACCAGCTCAACATCCCCGTCAAATTCATCGGCCTCGGCGAAAAACCAGAAGACATCGCTGAATTCAACCCAGATGACTTCGTCGAAGCCCTCTTCAATTGATTATTACGCTCTCGGATAATTGCCCAGATAAACAGCTTTTGACAAATTGCCTATCAGCGGCCTTGTATTCTTGACAGAACTTTGGTATTGTGATATTATAAAATTGCAAACTGAAGCAGATTTGATGGTATCTGGGAAATCCTAAATAATGTATTGAAATTGAAGTAACAAAGTAAATCGGGGCCAAATGGGAAATTCACAATAAGCTAGGAGATTATTGCTATGGGACAAGCAAAGGTTGATTATCCGACTGATACTACTTTCGGCAAACGGATCCGAGAGTTAGAGCCCGAGAAGAAACAAGTTGCTAAGTATGTTGTTGATACATTTCTAACGCAGGGTGCTTCGGCTTTCATTTGTGATGGGAGTAGCACTTTCTATGTTGGTTTGGAGATTTTTCAGGAGGCGAAAAGGCGGCACGATAGCAACGAAGATACATTAGACATAAATATATACACGAACAATCTGGCTATTGCCCACGAGTACGCGATGTGGAATAGTCCTCAAAGTAAACTCCCTGAGGTAAGAGTGTACTCCACTGGCGGGGAAATAAGTGCTGATTTAATGATGGAATATGGCGACCAAGCCAAGGATATGGCTGCAGAATCATCCGAGCGTGGGCCATATGTGGTCTTGGCAGTTCGTGCAATTTTTGCAAAGCAGGGGCCTGCCGGGCTGAGGCATGACCAAGATGTGATAATCAAACAGGCGGTGCTCCAGGCAGGAGAGGGAATTGTGCGAGGGGTTATTTTTGTTGCAGACCACAAGAAGCTATCGCAACCGTACGATCAAGGGATGCAAATACTTTTTCATAATTCTGCCGATTGGGCACGTTTGATGGATAAAACTAACACATATATAGTGTCAACGCGTCACCCTCAGCATCACGGTGAACAAATTTCCAATCCAGATAATTATAAGAACCCGCGGACGGAGAAAGATTATTACTTAGCCAACTGCGCACTGCTGACACAAACTATGAACAAAGACTTCAACGACAGGAGGTTCATTTTGTTGTAGCAGACAGAAACTTCTGAGCAGCACCAAATACAAGAGTCTATCCGGGAGAAAAAGGGCGAAAGGGGTCAGGAGCGTTTTCTTGGTCATCTGCGAGGCTAAATCGTGGAAATCAGTTTCAGGTCTACTGCCGTTTGCTATTCCTCCAATAATCAATCATCCCTAATCAATAATCAATCTGTTTACACCTTTGGGTAATCGCCTAAATAAACAGACTTCGGCAATGCCCCTACCAGCGGTTTCGCATATTCAATAAACGCCTCCGTTACGCCGTTGCCCTCAGAGTTTATGAACTCATCAGGCATCAATTTCGTCTTTTCCGCCACATTCTTAAGTTCGGTGCGGAAATATCTGACGGCGTATTTTTTGCCGCTGCCGACCCGCTCTATTGCCACCGACCCGTTTATTTCGGCCATCGCAAATTTCACAGCCGCCCTGCCGCACTGCCTCGCCTCCTTAACATCCACCGATGACTGAAGCCCCGCAAAAGCCCGCTGCAAGTACCCGAATGTATCAGCCCGAACCCGCTTTATATCGAGCCTGCCTTTGATTTTTTCCAGCAGAAAGTCAGCCAGAGCCCCTGTGCCGGAAAGTTGTATATTCCCGTGCGAGTCCTTTTCACTGCCGGCATCCGCAATCCTTTCCGCCCAGGTCCGGCCGTTCTCATCGCATATCCCCTCGCTTACCGCAATCACACATCGGCCAAGTCTCTTGTAAACCCCTTCAACATCGCCGAGAATCTTATCAATTGACACAGGCCTTTCGGGAACATATATCAAATGCGGCCCATCATCGTCCCGCACCTTCCCCAGTGCAGTCGCCGCTGTCAGAAACCCTGCGTTCCTGCCCATAATCACGTTAATCTTCACGCCCGGCAGCGCACGGTTGTCCAAATCGTCCCCTATCAGCGCACACGCCTCGAACTTCGCCGCCGTCCCATACCCCGGGCAATGGTCCGTAACAAGCAAATCATTATCTATCGTCTTGGGGATATGAAACGCCCGAAGCTCATAGCCGCTTTTGGCCGCCATTGTGCTTATGATATAAGCCGTATTCGCCGAATCATTGCCCCCGATATAGAAAAAATACCGTATGTCGCGCTTCTTGAAAACCTCAAGGATTTTCGCACAATCCTCCTCGCCCGGCTTGTCCCTGCTCGAACCCAGCGCCGATGATGGCGACGCCGCCAAATCCTTCAGCGTCCCCGCCGAAATCTTTTTAAGGTTTATAAATTCATCCTTGACCATCCCAGCCACAGCGTGGACAGCGCCGTATAGGTTCTTAATCTCCCGATGTTTTTTCGCCTCTTCGATAACACCGACTAATGACGCATTTATCACGCCTGTCGGCCCGCCCGACTGCCCTACTACCGCACTTGCCCCGTTAGAATTCCCCCTTTTTCGGGGCATAGAATTTCTACTGGGGTTTGCCTTTATTGCCTTCGCCATTTTATTCTCCGTTAAAAACTTTACCTTTCACTCAATTTGCAGTGAGCATATTATACAAACCCAACCCCGCCAGACAAGAATTTTTGATAATACTTACTGATTATGTTTAGCCCCCAAACCTCTTGCCTGCCCTCGAATGCCGTTGTCGGGGGTTATTGCGCGGGTTACTTTTACCCACTTCCGGCGTATTTCGCGCCGCGTTTTTTTTCTTTCCATTATCCAACCTTAAGAATTGACAAGATAGATGAGTTGGAGAACAATATCCTGATAATTTTTTACAAAGTGGACGGACCGCGTAAGTGTAAAAAGGGCATGGACGGTTATAACAAAGATGGTCAGGAATCAAAAGTTACTAATAGATTATTAAGGAGATATTATTACATGGAATTGAATGATGAATTATTTAAACCGAATATTGATAAAATCACAAGGGTTATGGAACTTTTTGAGAGTGGTTTTATTAGAGAACACATAAAATGGATGGTTGCTATCAATGCCGGGGCACTTCTTTGGTTTTTTGGAAATATCAATTCCTATTGTATCGTTGGAAAACTTTTTTATAAATGGTGGTTCATAATTGGAGAAGCTATTCTTGCCATTTCACTGGTTGTTTTATATAAACTCAAAATCTGTATTCACAAGTTATCAATGGCTTTTCTCAAGATAAAACTTGATTTTTTAGATAAAAAAATCGATTGCGAAAAAGTGATGGAGGAATTAAATTCTTTATGGGAGCAATTTCCTTCCTCAAAAACAGTTATAATTGGAGAATTGTTGTTTCTTTTTGGCATACTAATAATGTCAGTTTATGTATTTGCCTTTATTATACTAAAGAAATAACTACAAATAGTGTTTTGGGGAGAATCACAAAACATTAAAGAAAATAAACCGGCGGATTATTTATTGTAGCCTCGAAGAACAAATCGCCCACAAACTGGCATGATTGCCACAACCTTCATGGGAGTGGTCTAAACAAGTGGTAAGCTATTTGGGGTAAATGCATCTAAAGCAAGATGGGACATATAACCATAAGCTAATCCTGTTAGCATTCCCGCCAAAATCCGCAGAACTATTTCGATTAAAGCGTAAAAAAACTTCTGTATGCCGGTTAATGTATTTTTGTATTGTTCTCGCCGATAATATTCAGCAGTAGAGCGACACCATGTTATACACTTATTGGCCAGCGTACTGTCGCCGCCAAAAGTAAGTAACCCGGCTAACACGGAATGGAAGTGTTCCCTATGCCTTGGGCTTAAAGCTGGCTCTATAATATCCGGCAATATGCTTCCAATGTAGCCGCCCACTCCTCCACTAACAGTTTCCAAAAGTCGCGGTAGTGGTTCTTCGTCTTTTGCTCTGAATTCAGCAACTATACATCCGGTCGAAACCCCCACTATTACATGTGTTTTTCTATTTGGCATCCTTGCCTCCTTTATGTAATTAGGTTCTAAATATTTCAGGGGCTAATATCATATTTTAAAAGTATTGTCAAGTCTTTTTTCTGTTTTTGGATGATAATTAAGTAAAAGCTATTCCTCGCGCTAATTTATTTTTTCCATTCGTTAATCGTTACTCTTTTCTGTCCGCTATTTGCTATCTTTAAATTCAATCATTTGCGAGGCTACCCTTCTAAAAAAATCCCAAAATCGCAAAAAATTTTCAAATCCCCTTACTCTTTATCCCATAACAACTTATCTCTTTTTTGCCTGCCCTTCGTAGCCCGCAGGGCGAAGTAGGGTCAACCCGAATGCGCATCTCCGCCCAATTATGGGGATACTCTATATCTCCACATTGGGAGCAAAGTGTGCTATGGAATATTTGTTCTGGTCATTAAAATTTCGGCCATTAGAATTTGCTTAGGATTTAGATATTCGGATTTAGGATTTTTTTGCTGAAATCTGTGGTTTGATTTTCTTTAAGTCCTTGTTATGACAATACTTAAGCAAAAACACTGGTGTCTTCTGATGCACTTTGGAGTGCTTCTGAATGTGTTCTGATTACATCTGGATACCTTCTGATTACAACTGATAACAACTGATAACAACTGATTACATCTGATAACAGTTAGCACGCACCAAATCCCGCCCCAAAACTAACCTTCTAAACCTCAGCCGCACAGCCCGGCTTTATGAAATATACCCACCTCCCAGCCGTCTTCTCGCCAAGAATCTTCTCCGCCGCCCTGCCGTAAAAATCCAATTGCCGCCGGTAAAATTCCGCCCTCTCCGCAGCCTCTCCAGCCGATATATTGTCAGTCTTCAAGTCTATGACTAATAAGCCTTTAGGCGTCCGCACTAATATGTCTATTATCCCCTGGACAACCACAATTTCCTCACCCAAATCTCCCGTCCCGCCGACATCGGCTGCCGGTGCAGCAAACGAGAAAGGCCATTCCCGCCATACCGTATTTTCAGTATCAAGAACCGCTTTCCCCAGCTCACTTCCGAAAAACCCCGTTATCAAATCCGCCCTGACATACTCCATAACTCCTTTTGCAATAACATTTTCCGCCAAAAGTCTTTCTTTGATTTCTTCAACCGCTTCTTTCGTCACAGGCTTACTCAAATCAAGCTGCGCAATTACCGAATGCACCGCCGCCCCGATTACCCGCCCGTCCGGCCTCGCCGCCGACCCGTCTTCGCCCGACATAACCACTTGTGGCTTCCGCCCTAACACCCTTGAATAATCGATACTTACGTATTCATCATTATGATGAGTTAGTTGCGTCACTGATAGTTTCGCCGGCAGCCCCGCCGCCTCCCCAAACTGATACCGCCACGCCAAAGATTTCTTTATCCTCCCCAGCATCCCCTCCGCCAACCCTGTTTTCAAACCTTTTATCCCTGATTTTGCACTCCGCAGCTTATTTTCCCTCAGCCCTTTTATATAATCCGAAAACCGCCCAACTTCATCCTGCTCGTACAATTTTATTTCCACCAGACCTCCATTTTCCGCATCTTTCCCCAAACCTGTCCCGAATGCCTTGTGCAGTTCCCTCTGATTACTCAGCGCATACAAAATCCAGTCCAGATGTCCCCTGCATCGCCGTAACTGCCAGTCTGGAATAGACTTATCACCGAAGAAAAACCCTTTACTGATGATATTTTGACAGCGTTTTTTCTTTTCCGAAGCGGTCAAAATCAGCCGTTCTCTCGCCCGCGTCATTGCCACGTAAAGTATCCGCATTTCCTCCGCAAGTCCTGTAGCCTCCCTCTCTTCAGCAATAATCTGATGTGCAAGCGAATCAACCTTCGTATTCGACTGCCGGTCTATAATCCGCAATCCCAGCGTATTATCCGCATCCGCAAGAAAATCATCGTGAATATCCCGTTTATTGAATCGGCTGTTCAGTTCAGCCAGAAAAACAACCGGGTATTCAAGCCCTTTGCTCTTATGAACGCTTATAACCCGCACGGCATTTCCCGCTTCAGCACCCGGCTCAGCGGACGCCCAGTCCGCACCAGTTTCCAGCAGCTTTTCAATGAATTCGACAAAACGCGTCAACGAAACCATAGTGCCGCTGCCTGCAAAACCCTCAAACTGAATGGCCCGCTGATGCAGCCTGAGCAGGTTGGCCCTGCGCTGCCTGCCGTTAGGCAAAGCCGAAACAAACGACAAAAACCCTGTTTGCCGATAAATTCGCCATATCAAATCCGCCAGACTGCCGCTGCGCGCAAGCGTCCGCCACTGCTCAATCTGCTCAAGTGCCTTTTTCAGCCTGCCGGCAAGTTCTGCATCCTTTCCCCTGACGCTATAATTGGAAACGCAGTCATAAAAGCCCACCTCATCTTTATCTACCTTGCCTGAAGCCCTTATTTTCGCCAGTTCACTGTCGCTTATCTTAAAAAACCAGCTCCGCAGCATCGCCGCCAGCTCAATATCCCGCTGAGGATTATCCAAAACCCTCATCAGGCACAGCATATCGCTGATTTCAGTAGCTTCAAAATATCCTGTTGCATCCTCGCAGCTTACAGGCACACCCGCCAATCTAAGCACATCGACATAATCATTAACTCTTTTCGCCGGCGAGCGCATCAATATCACAATGTCCCGATACTCAACGTCCCTTAACCCGCCCTGCTGCTTGTCGTATATCTGAAACTCCGCCCTGTCGGTCTCCTCGCCGACCATTTGCCGAATACGCTGTGCAATCATCGCCGCCTGCCTTTGACGCGGCGTGTCCCCGAAATTCCCTTCTGTATCCTCGCCGCCGCTAAATTCATCTTCATCCTGCTCCTGCGTATCGGCGCTCTTTCCTTTTTCATCAAGTATGTACAATTCCACAGTCGGGCTGTTATTCGCTGCACATTCCTCTGCCGGTGTCAGCATAGCAGATTCGTCATAATCGACATCCGCAAAGGAAGCCGTCATTATCCGGCCGAATACTTTATTGACAAAATCGAGAATGCCTTTGTTCGAGCGCCAATTTGTATTTAAGGCAACTTTCAGACCAGCCAGCGGATTTTGCGAAGCCTTTTTGAGGTCTTCCACAAAAATTTTCGGCTCCGCACCACGAAAGGCATAAATACTCTGCTTAACATCGCCGACAACAAAAGTATTTCCCTTACCGCCGAGCAGTTCAAGAATGGCCTTCTGCACAGGATTGATGTCCTGGTATTCGTCAACGAATATATATTTGTATCTGCCTCGCAACAATAACGCTGTTTCTGACGGCATCGGCTCATCATCGGAAGAATTTTCATCGGCCAAAAGTTTTAGTGCATACTGTTCGAGGTCTGCAAAATCCAGGCAGTTAATCGCCCGCTTCGCCTGGCTATACAACTGGTCGAATTTTCTGACAAGCTCAATTACCACCCTTGTCTGCAAGCCTGCTGCACCGCCGATTTTGTCGAGGTAGTCTGGGTTAAAAATGGCAAGTTCTGATAGTTCTTTGAACTCATCCAGCGCACCTTTGGCGGTATCGTGTATAAGCCCGGCGATATTCTCATCAAGCCCTTTCGGTGTGCGGGTCGTCGGTTTCTTGAAATCTTTTATCATTTCCACGCATTTGCCAAAATCACCCGCCTTCAAAAAGCTGCCGCACCGCACAACAGGTTCGATATGGGTTTGCTCAATTGACCATCCCTTTTCAGCAGTTTGAGACTGGTAAAGCTTTTGAGCATACCGAAGCTGATTTGTGATATGCTCCAGTTTTTCCGCCATAATTTTCCGCAGCTTCCCACCGAGGCCGGTCTCAAAAGGATTTATTGCCTCGGCAAGTAACAATGCCCTTTGATACCAGTTCCGACGAGAAGGCAGGCCGTTCAGAAAATCGCTCAAATCTATTACCTTCGCAGCAAACCCCTCTTTTGCCCGCAAGTCCCGCCGATACAAAAGCTGATGCAGTCCCTGTATCAGATTGTCCTGCTCCCAGGCCCAGTCGATTGTCTTTTCGAGAACCTCAGCCTTGAGCAATTTTGCCTCATCGCTGTCGATTACGCGAAAAGTCGGGTCCAGGCTGAGCTTATAAAAATATTCTGTTATCAGCCTTTTGCAGAACGAATGTATCGTGCTTATATCCGCCCCCTGCAGCAGAATAAGCTGATGATAAAGATGAGGATTTCTGCTCTCTAAATATGCTTCCCTTAACTGCTCTGCTATCCGGCGGCGCATTTGTTCCGCAGCCGCCTCGGTAAAGGTCAGCACCAATACACTCAGCACATCGGGACATATTGATTTGTCGGACACAATATTGACACACCTGCCCGACAGCACCGCAGTTTTTCCGGTCCCCGCCGAGGCGGTCACCAGAACATCGCTGCCGCGATGCTCAATCGCCCGCTGCTGCTGCTTTGTCCACTTTGTCCCTTCAGCCATTACTCTATACCTTCAAGAACCCCTGCCTTGCTCATCGTTTCCAATGAATCACGGTCATTTATCAGCCAGTCGAACCGGCACACCGCCTTATAATCGCAATAACTGCATGCAGTTGCCGTTCCGAGCCTGTAAGGTCTGACATCTATTTTGCCGGACAAGATTCCACCGACAATTTCTACTATTTTCCCCTCAGTGATTTTAAAGACTTTTTCAAAATCTTCCGGCTTTAGCGCCCCGCTTCTGCCGTAATCACCATATTGACCGTTTTCCTTGCTCACCTGAAAATTGTAGAACTTGCTGTTTCGGGATTTAACTGTGTCGTCAAGCTGCTGGAAAAATTCGCCGTTGAATATACCTTTTGCTTTGTAGCTCTCCTCCGGCCCTATCTCGACCGGCATATAAAATGCGCCTGCGACATTCCGGCATTGCGAATCGGCGGCGTTGCGAACAGCCAGCATATAAATCGGCAGTTGCATATCCAGCCCGTGATAAAACCACGACCAGCTAAACGAAATACCCCTCCGCTTATAATCGAAAACAATTGCTGTTTTCTGCCCATTTATATCCGCGATATCAAACCGGTCGATTTTGCCATTTAAAAATAATTCTCTGCCTTGTGGTAAAGCAATTTTATATTCGCCGAGTGTCTCGGATGCTTCCCTAATCCGGCCAAATGTAATCTCCGACGATGTCGGCCTGAAACTGCCCCCCCGCACCATTTCCGCAATCGCCAAAACACAATCCCCAAGCACCTCACAGGCTGAATCAACTATGAACCTGTTATGCTTTGACCGGCGTGAAAAATTCGACACAAACGAATCAGTCAAAACAAACTTCGATATTTCTCCTCTAAGAAGCCCCAGCAGTTCTTCATTCCCAACCGCTGCGAAATCTTTTTTATCCGATTTGAGTCTTTTCAATAAATTATCCAGAACATTGTGATAAAAAATACCGACATCCAGCGGCTCAAATTTAAATTCCTGCCGTCTTTTTAACCTCAGTATATACCGGGCAAAATATTGATACGGGCATTTTGCAAAGGTGCTCAGCTCCGTCGCCGAACTGGTTATCCGCCTGCCAAATAGTTCTCCCGCAACCTTCTTTTCCAGCACTGCACTGTTATCATATTTTATCGCAGAGCTAATTTCTAAGCCGACCTTCGCAAGCTCTTCGTCCCGGCAAACAGCGTCCAGCAATTCATCAAACTTCCCGCCGGCGTCCTGATGTGTAACAGATATATCTTTCCCCAACTGCCCGCACAGCAAATTCGCAAGTTCATTCTCGGTGCTGATTTTTTCAACATCAATTTGCCCATCCGTGATTGACTCCTCAGCAGGATTTTCAAAAATCGATTCGAGATTATCTATAAACTGCGAACGCATCATAGGCCTGCCCTTATCGTCCGCCAGGGGATACGTAACATACAGAAATTTCGATGGCCGGGTAAACGCTATATACGCCAGATATTGACGTTCCGCCAAATCCTGAGCGGTCGAGCCTGCCAGCGCAAAATCCGCCGACTCAGCCGTCAGCCGGTCGTCATCGGTAAGCACTCCGCGAAAACCGACAGGCACAGGAAATTGTTTCTGGGTCGCCCCAATCAGGAAAACCGCCTTCAAATCAGGATGCCGGCTGCGCTCAATGGAACCAACGAGAACCTGGTCCAGCTTTGGCGGGATAAACGCCAGCGTCATCTGCGAAAATGCGGAAGTCAAAA
>Ga0315294_10009008_pt1 | contig 10969 bp, 16 predicted proteins | sample YL17G13_40_MG_FD_203626 | JGI IMG/M metagenome (GOLD analysis project Ga0315294, IMG submission 203626) | Sediment microbial communities from Yellowstone Lake, YNP, Wyoming, USA - YL17G13_40 | ecosystem: Environmental > Aquatic > Freshwater > Lake > Sediment | place: USA: Wyoming | collected... | reverse complement strand
TCCTGCGCGTTCGGACGAACGACAGAGAGAAACCCCACAAATCCGATAGAGCCTGGAGTGCCATGAATACGGCGCCTTCAAACAAGTGTCCGCGGAGTTCGTCGCTGATGGATGCGGGCGTCCTCAGGTCTAGCACAGCGCAGGTAAGGCCTGAGTCCAGGAGGTACGGCTTCCATTGGCGTCGCACCGAGGTCGAGCGGGTGAGTGGGGCCGGGGGCAGCAGCGCGACGAGGTACGCCGTCTGCATAGCGCTGACGTAGCGTCGGACGGTCGTGTCCGACACCCCGGTGTCGTCGGAAACCGACCTGTACTCCAATAACGAACCGGTCGTTTGCGCAATGCGTCGCACGACTGCCTGGTAGTCCAGAGGAGAGGCGACTGCCGAGATGCCTGGCAGGTCACGCTCGAGATGAGTCGTCATGTAGCTCCTCCAGAACGAGGTGGCCAGTTCAGCCGTGGCATCCCGGATCCCGGGGAGGAACCCCGTAAACAAGGTCTTCGGCAAGTCTTGAGCGAGAGATGTGCCAGAAGGCAATGATGCGAATTCTCCTTCAAATGCATCCAGCAGCCAGAGGGGCTCGGAACCCTGCATCCATTCGTTGTGCAGAGGCTGGCGCAGGACACTGTAACTGGCACGACCTGCGAGTGAGTCCTGAATCGAACGCAGGAGCAGGAAATTCGCCGAGCCGCTGAGGACAAAGCGTCTCGTCTTCTCTTTGCGCACAGCCTCTTTGACGGCCAGGAACAGGTCGGGCTCGCGCTGAGCTTCATCAATGACCATGTTGGCAGCTGTGTCCAGGAAAGCTTTGGGATTCCTCTGCGCCAGACCGCGTGTTTCATAGTCATCGAGTGTGGTATAGGCGTAATCGGCAAACAACGGTTCATTGGCAAGCAGCGTGCTCTTGCCAGTCTGCCGGGCCCCCGTGAGGACCGTAACCGGAAGGATGTGGCTTGAATGCTCCAACTGATGCACTATCCAGCGTGGTATGTACATGTGCGTCACCTCGTGGTGATATTGTCACCGTTTCGTGGCGGTATTGTACATCATTGCCACAACAATGCAATGAGAGCTGAATTGGAGCCTGGTTGCAGCCTTTTCCGTCATTCCCGCGCAGGCGGGAATCGACCTCTTTACCGGCTGACCCCATATCGAGCTTGCACGAGTCACTGTTGTTGCTAGATTGGTGATATAACACGTTTGGCGTAACACGTTTCGTGTTATGGAGGAGTCCACCTTGTTCCCTCCACGCACATCCTCGTCGTCTCTGATTCGCACGGCAACACGTCCAATCTGAAGGAGGCGATGCTTCTGCATCCTGAGATCACCCGAGTGCTCCTCTGCGCGGATGGCGAGGCCGACGTCGCTGTCCTCAGCGCGGCATATCCGTCCGTGCGCTTCGACGCCGTGCGCGGCAACTGTGACCTCGGAGCATTGTTCCCGCTCCAGCGCCTCATGCGGATTCGTCATTCCCGCGCAGGCGGGAATCCAGTGATTGTTGTCCATACGTGCAACACTTGGTTGTATGCTGATATTATGGAGGGGTATGAGGCATGTTGCCCCGACCTCAGGAGGGATGGGATGCTAGGAGCAGGAGACATCATCGGTTCGGTCTACGAGTCTCACCCCATCAAGTCCATGGACTTCCCACTGTTCGGCAAACGTTCGGAGTGCACGCACGACTCCATCCTGACCACGGCTGTGGCCGAGACCCTGCTGACGGACCGTCCGTACAAAGAGACGATGCGCGAGTTTGCGCTGGAGAATTCAGATGCCGGCTTCGGTGGGATGTTCAGGCAGTGGTTCACCACGCAAGGTTCGAAACCCTACAACAGCTTTGGCAACGGCTCGGCCATGCCCGTCAGTCCTGTGGGCTGGGCGTTCCAAACGCTGGACGAGACGCTCGCCGAAACACAGCGTTCGCCGAGGTGACGCACAACCACCCGGAGGGCATCAAGGGTGCGCAGTCCGTGGCAGCCGCCATCTTCCTTGCCCGCAAGGGGGCTACGCAGGCGGACATCCGTGATGCCCTCGAACAGCAGGTCGGGTACGACCTGCACCGCGCCTACGAGGAGATCCAGCCGTCGTACTCCTTTGACTCGAGCTTCCAGGGCTCCGTACCCGAGGCTAATTGATATCAGATAAAAAGCAAGCTCGGATATAATATTGTGAGGCCTCTTCTATTTCTTCTTCGCTGGTTTCTCTGATATTAGGGTCTCTTGTATCACTCGCATGATTCGTGTCTTCATGGGTCTTGTCTGATCTATGAAGTCCCAGGTCTCAATGTTAATATCGTTCCAGGCTTTCGAGGCACGTATCTTGTCAAATGCTGACCAGTCAGGTGCAATACACCAGTCCTCGCAGTCGTAGTCGCCGAGGCCGAGAATAGGCATGTACGTATTGAGATACTTGAGGCCAGTTTCCTTCTCACCTTGAGCAAAAAGCTCTTTGGCTTTGTCTGACTTCAACCAGTTTTGGTACTGGGTCACTTTACCAGGTACCAAATCATAAGTCATAACCATGTAGATAGACATGTTCTTTACCTCCCCTTTTTGCCAATTCACTTCCTCTCTCGCTTGAATTATGAACTGTCTTTGCCAGAGTCTTGCATACTTAGTTTATTTTATCAAGATGTTCTTCTTTGTCAAGTATACGAATTGCTTCACCTGTTTCCTACTCCAAATCACATCGTTGCCTCACGGATAAATCTACTCCAACCCGTAAGGGGGCAACAAGGAGGCGCACGGGGTGCTGCAGCACGTCGGCTTGACCGGATCGGGGAAACTGGACACCCTCGCCGCGGTCTTGACACGTCGACGGCCCCGTATACCATATAGTTGCAAGACGCGGTGATTTATGTAAGGCTCACTTGCTCCGCGTTACAAATGTGCTAAAGCGCCGGGACAGCTTGTTCCCGCGTCGACCCCATGCGCTTGCACGGGGTTGTTTCATTGTATGGCGCACGATGCGCCACAAGGAGGGAAGCATGGAGGACAAGCTGAAGGCCGCCATCACGGCATACGCCGAGGCCCAGTCAAAGGTGCTGGACCGCGTCTTCGGCAACCTCGCGAAGACAGGGAGCCCGTCGTCCGCGGACCTCGCGTTCTGTCTGCCGGATGATGTCATCACCGGACTGCCGCCGGAGGAGCAGTATGATGCGTTCCTGCGCAAGCTCCGGTTCCCCGGGGTACGCCACGTGGAAGTCGTCCTGCTACCACCAGGTGCAGGAACACGCCGCGTTCGAGGCAGAGCGTGCGCCGATGCTTGAGCTCTTCCCCGGGCTGGAGCACCGGTTCCAGGAAGGTGTACGGGAAGGCCGTCCCGGTTCAACGCCCACCGTGGCGTCAGACACTCCCCTCAGCAACATCGCCTCCAGCGTGGCCGAGAACGGCTGCACGCTGTTCCAGCTGCAGGCGCTCCAGCGGACCACTGCATCCATACCGGCCGACGACGTAGGGACAGTGGCCGACGAACGCGCACGGAGGCGCTCGTGATCCGCGTCGAGACGGACAACCAGGGGCAGCCGTTTGAGCGCAACCCTGCCATCGATGGATTCATCCAGTGCCGCGACCGAATGGAGGAGATGAGGAGCTCAGGGCACTGGAACCTGATGGCCGTCCAGTATATGCTCAAGAACATGGCGTGCAATCGCGATGGGCTGGCGCCGTGGGAGTGGATCTGGTGCCCGGACTGTGATGGGCGCGGTCTGTGGGTAGATGGCGGCAACCACTGGTGCCCCCGGTGCAGCGGGACACGCATCCTGCTCGCCGAGGAGCTGACGGACCCAGCGGAGATCTCCCTCGTCCACAAGACGGCCCCGCCGCCGGACTGGGGCAGACTGTGGTCTAGGGAGCAGTGACGAAGGTCAATACCATACAGAGGGAGGGTTTACATGCTTGGAGCAATCGTTGGTGACATTGTAGGTTCGGTCCATGAACGCCGGAGGAACGCGATCAAGACGCCCGACTTCCCGCAGAAGCGCGTACTGGGTGCCGATGCCTTGATTGTTGACCCCATTCCGTGGAACGATGATAATGAACATGAACCCGAGAGTTCGGTCTGCTTGGAGCGAACTAGGCACTCTGTCTGAGCGTGGAGGAGTCTGAGGGAGGGGGCTATGAGGGATGAAAACAGAAGGTTACCTGCTATTCACTCTTCTGCGAGTGTTACTTACGCTATCCAGCTACGTCGACAAGACACATTGTTTCTGGTTGTGGAGGCGTTGGTAAGGCAATACGGCATGCAGCGAGCCAAAGGAATAGGCACACACTATGGAAGGTATTGACGACAAGTACATAGAAAACGCGATCGCCGCTCTTGAGAAGACTCTTGGCGTAAAGGATCACGTAAGCGCTCGGGCACTCATATCTCTTGTTGAATCCCACAACGTGGGAGAGTGTATTCGGGAGATTGCGAAGTACCTGGGCCTTCCAATTCGGATTGACCTCTCCTACGTTCCGAGAGGCTACCGGGCAGATCGAACAGATGGCTTCAGCAGCACTGACCTTGTCAAGACGGCTTGGGGCTCGCGGGGCGGCCAGGGCATAACCGCTCAAGTCTCGATTCCAGAGTGCTTGCCGCTCTATGGCACGCCTGGTCTGAACAATTATCCCATTGGCGTGAGAATCAGTGAAGACTGCACAGATAGCCCGGCTACCTTCATCGCAGTGATGGCGCATGAGCTTTCACATGTTGTGCTGCACTCCTTCTGGCATAGAGAAAAGGACAACGAGGTCTACACAGATCTTACCGCCATGATGCTGGGCTTTTCTGCCGTGATGAAGGATGGCAGAAAGGTTGTCAAGACTACCGAGCGTCCCGGCAGGACAGAAACAGGAACAACTACCTATGGGTATTTGTCAGACGGGCAGTTCGCCTATGCGTACGACAGAATCGAAGCAATTCTGAGAAAGTACTGGAAGCAGAGAAGAGACTTGCTCGAGAAGACCGCGATATTGCAGGGCATGGTGGACGATGGCAAGAGGACCATGGACCACTTTGAGAAGTACCTTGTGTACGTTGACCGGAAGCTCGACGAGAGGATGCCGCAAGAAGACGCATACAGAATCTGCGTTTGTCATCAGGAGGGATACGCGAACGAATTCGAACGATCCGTTCGAGAGGCTGAGAATAAACTGCAGCGATTGCATGCCTTCATCCAGCATCTAGACCACTACAACGACGACGTTCTTGGCACAATCAGACGACATGAGGACGAAATCCAAGCTGTGGCTCGCGAGCTGGCCTCAACCCACAATGGACTGCTAGCCGACGTGGGCATACTCAAGAGGCACGTTTCGCTTCTGTACAGGCTGAAGGTGGAGGGCAGGACGGGCCTGCGGTAAGTTCACTGGCAGGCGCAATTCGCCGCGCCGCTACACTTGGTCACCGAGAACCTTGGACTTCAGATAGAATGGGATCCGGTGGCGCGAACCGTGACCGTGACAGGCTGATGTCCAGCCTCGGCAGAACAGGCCAGGATTCGCAGATACCCTCCGAACCCCGTGAAGACGGCGCCGAGCACGTTTCCCCAGTGAAGAATCTAGTCGTCAAGGGCAGCAATAGCATCGTAGCACTGGCCGGCTTCTATCAGATCGCGCGCCTGCTTGAACTGCTGGTCGGCAAGCGCTCGGAGCGAATTGCCTGAGAAGCCGGATGAAGTTCTATTGGCCATTGCCGTTCAGGACGAGGCTCCGGATCTGTCCGCCCACAATCGCCACTGTCAGGGTCTCCTGAATGGAATGGCCGTCACCATCTGCGTTGTGCATCAGCTTGACCACGAGCGACCAATCAAGCCCGGCGAGCGGCCCTCTGATCTGAGTCCGGTTGTCAGAGTATTCTGCTCTTCCGCGTGACCAGTAGACGTTGGCGGTCCCGTGTAGTTCCGGTGCCTCCCCGTATGTGTATGTTGGCGTAGGAGGGGGAAGCAGCTGGAAGCTGATCGAGGCAAACTGGCTCCCAGAACGGATCCTGCGGGCAGAAACGCTGACGGTATAGCTCTTTGGCGCTCGGACGTCCAGGATGATGAACGAAGATACTTCAATCGAGGGGGCATCAGGCGGGATCGGGTCAACCTTGATGTAGATGCCTACTTCTCCAACTACAAGATTCGCGTGGTCGATGCCCTGCATAACAAGCCTCCAAGTCCAGTGTGGGTGCTGTGGCGTGAGTAAAGGTCTGTAAGCTGAGTATACCTGTTGCCCGGCGATTTCAATGCCAGCTGGTATGTACGGTCAAGCGATACGCGGACTCTCTGCTGGTCCCGCTGAGGGACAGGAGGGCGCCCCCCTATCGTGGAATTGGCTTCGGGGGGAAGAACCACGCCCCCGAACATGCCTCATCGAGACCAGAAGGCGCTGTGGCTGGAGGTCTGGCAGATGCCTTGCTCCGGGTCGGTCTCCCAGCGTTCACCAGAGTACTGCATGTGTTGCTCGTGGAGCGCTCAGGTAGCATGGATTCGCCAGAACCTCTGGAAATGCTCCTGCAACCGCTGCCCTAGAATGCCAAGCGGCTCTCCTCTCGCCGAACGTTGCATCTCCTGCCCTACTTTCTCGGTTGGCACAAGTCGCCAATGATGCTACAGTAGTTGTGGCCAGCAGCCGTGTCCCTTAGTCCAAGTAGAGGCATCAGCATCGCATGAAGGGCACGGGTTCTGTCCGAAGTGCGCCCGCACCATGAACGTCGGTGACCACGCTGCGAAAGAGCCATGAGTCGTGCGATCCAACAACGAGGCGCTCGATGATTTGTCCAAGTTGTGGGAAGGAAATCTTTGACAGCTTCATTCTCTGTCCTCTATGCGGGGCGAAGGTGACAAGTGAGAAGAAGGTCCCGGCACTCATCCCTTGCCGGAAGGGTGATAAATGGGGATTTTGCGACACCGACTGGAACTCCTGAACCAGTTTCAGGGCGGTCTTCTCGCCGATGCCGTCTACCCCGGAGATGTTGTCGGACGTGTCCAAAAAGAGGAGAATGAAATAGTGTATGCCACGTCGCCTAACCCTAGCACCGGCTATACGGCTCACTCTGTTCGCCCAAATTTCGGAATTCGCCAAAACTTTGTATATGCTCAAACTGTTAGATGGCATTTTGCATGGTGAATTAGTCTCAAAATATGATGAACGAAAGAAAAGGGAGGTAGGATGAACAAGAAATCTGTTGAGCGATTGCTAATTGAGATAGATGATTTCTCTCGGGAGAAGAATCTTTCTAAGAGAGGAATGGCACAAGAATTGAATATCCCCTATATGACCTTCAAAAATTGGTTTCAGAAAGGCAGAGTAAAAAGAAATCCATCACCAGAATATATCAGAAGGATGGAGAAGTTCCTTGCATCCCAAAAGGAAACTGCAAGTTACTGGAAGGATCTTTGGCTCAGAATTCTGGGGTGGTGGAAAACACAACATCGCTACTCCACAGTCAAGGAGTTGGCGGATGAGATTGGTTGGGATGTTCAGAGTCTTAATCAGCATTTCGAGAATGAAGCAATGCCTCCGACACTTGTACTAGAGAAGATTGCAGAAACTACTGGTTTCGAGGTTCCAACTTTGTTACTTGCAGTTCAAGAAGTACAACGAAGAACAGAGAAAGTGAAGCATCTTCTACTATTCTTGGAAGAAGAACTTAGATGGTTTCGAGATACTTCAAAAGAAGCCCGTGATATCTTTAGGGAGGAATTGGATCTTGATGATATTGGATACATCTCAAGCCTTCTTACCATGCTGGGTGACGAAGGTAGATTCAAAAGATGGCTTACTTTAACTAGTAACAGGTTCAACTTTTTCAAAAATGGGGGGGGAAGCAAGTGAAGAACGTTAGGATTCAGTTTGGGAGTCTCGCAACTGTCCTTCAGTTGTTGGGAAGCCTGTATAGAAGCCCTGCTGATGCTATTAAGGAGCATGTAAGTAATGCCATAGATGAACACCTTAAGGCAAGAAGCGCTGGTAAAGGCCTCTCGTTTTGCCAGGTCACCTTCACTATGGAAAAGGATGCGGTAAAAATTGAATATCCCTATGGAATGTCTAAAGATGAGTTTGAACAAGCACTTCAACGGGTAGGTGATTCTGGAAAAAAAGCCCTTGATATCAAGCAGATAGGTCAACTTGGAATTGGTATGTTTAGTTTCTTTCAAATTGGCAAGAAATGTGTCTTCTTTTCCAAGAAGGACAAAGGGACTGAAACTGTAAAGGTTACCCTTCGAGAAGGTTCTGATGACGCAGAATTTGAGACTGCCATGAAAAGAGAAAGTTTGTCAAGCCCTGGAATCAAGATCACTATTTCTGGACTATTATTCGATCCTACGAAACCAAGAGGTCCCCTCTCCTCGGAAAAACTTCAAAAACTGTTTGCTGAGAAATTTGATCCATATCTAAAAGATGGATCACTTGAAATTGTTATTCGCTCTAAGGGAACTTCTTACACTGTAAAACCACTTGAGATAGATCTTCCTCAGATAGGGGGAAGTTATAGAAACTGGCCTCTCACAAGAGATCAAACTAAGAGGGTGTCCTTCGAATTATATTTTGACCCATCTGGAAAGGGAGTAGTTAGTATTCGTCATATGGGCGTTACTATTGTTGATGACGTAAAGACTCTGTCTGCTTATGGATTAGAGGAGAGCGTTTATGCAGGTGGATATGTAAGAGGGTTTATAGATGCAGACTTTTTGAAACCTCTTCCAGCTAGAACAGGTTTTGAGGAAAACAGGGACTGGATTAACATGCTCGATGGACTTGACCAACTTTGTAAGCCAATCGAAGCAGAGGTTGAGAATCTTAGACAGGTAGAAGCAGAGAAGAAATTCACCGAAGTTCAGAGAAAGGCCATCGAATTGGCAAGAGACATATTGAATACGGAGGAATTCAAAGACTTAGAGCTATTAGAAGGATTGGGGCGAAAACCTCCTGAACCAAAGCTTCCACCTAATGGATTTGATTTCTTGCCTTCTTCAATCAGAATAGAGCCCGGAAAGACAGGTAGTCTTCCATTGAAGGCTTCCGTGCCCAAGGTAGTTTCCGATAATAGCTTGGTAAAACTTAACATTAGTGATTCTTCTGTGAAATTGAGAACGGAGAGCTTGTTTCTTAGAGTATCAGAAGCTGACGAGAATGGAGTCGTTACCGCTAAGGTTTCTTTTGAGGGTAAAGCAAGAACTGTCTCTCCTGCAATATTGACAGCTACAACAGGGGTTCTAAAAACAGAAGCCCATATTCGGGTCGCTGAACCTGGTCCATCAAGAAAAGTAATCACCGGAAATGAAAACGAAGGTCGCGGAATAAACTATGTAGAATGCCCTTTTGAGGACGGCCCAACTAAACATAGTAGGTATGTTTCAAGGCTAATTCAGATTAATTCGCTTAACCCTGATTATGAACAATTGAAGGAGCCGGACGAGAAAACAACTTATGGTGCGTTGATGATTGGAAAAGAAACTATGGTCAACGATGCTAAAGGTGATACCGAGACTGTTGATTACTATCTAGAGAAGATGCTTACTTTCTATTTTAGATTAAGAAGTAGACTAGCTGGAACTTCGTCGAGTATCGTAAAGAGATCTCGTGGCCGGCCAAAAAAGAGTATCTAGGAGCGTGTTTTCTAATGATGAAGAAATGCCAGAGAAAGAGTCTTAAGCAAAGCAATCATCTAACACAATATTAAAGGTTTGTGCCTATTGGCCTCACCCATATTCTTGCTTGGCAAGAACTTCATTAATGCTGGAACCGTTAGTGGCATTGGCGTTCGGATATGCAGAGTTCTTTCTTCAAGAATACGCTCCCTTGAGGCGATGAGAAGTTTCGGGGCGAAGAAGTAGTTGACTACAACTGATCCTTCTTCTGCAGCAAACCCATTCTGCGGCACCTGCGGAAAAGCCGTAGGGTCGGTTTCGTCAGCTCCAGCGGCGCTGCAGCTCGACGAGGCCGCTCATCTGGTCCCATACCTGGCGGAACGCCTTGATGCCGAAGATGCGGTCAGCGGCCATCCCGGCAGCGGCGTGAGGACGGCCCCGGACAACATCCAACAGTACATCGTCCCCAGCGTGGTGGCGCCTCTGGGCGCAACGCCGTTCCGCTCGGCGACTCACTGGAGAAGATCATGGGTAACTACTGGATTGTAGTCAACCAGATGACGTCTGGCTCACCCTCTTCCTATGTTCTCATGCCGGATGAGGTCAGGGAACTGGCGCACCGTAACGAGCGCGATGGCAGAGCGTCCTACTGGCTCGAGACGGGTGTATACGAAAATGCCACGTTCCGCGAGGCGTGGGATCGGATAGGCAGAGGTGACAGTCAATGACCCAGCTGACTTGGGCACGGGTACGAGCAGTGGCACGGCGATACGCCACGCACTTCTGGAACAACTAGGGCAGACAGAGAGACTCCCGATTGAACGTTATCCTGAGCCGCAAGGGGTTCGACAGCGGGTATGGCGGCTGGGCGAGCCCCATCCTCCCTGATGGCAGGATGCTCTCGCTTCCCATTCCGGCCAGCAACGGACTTGTGACCTACGAGGGCCTCTCTGTCGGCGATGGCTGTTCCTATCTCGAAATCATGCGCGACCTGCGACGTGGTCATGACGATCACTCGATCCATCTCCGTGGCGGCTGGTCGCCGCTTTGCACGGGGCTGAAGGCGCATCTCGACCCCGATCTTGTCGCCTCGGTATTGCAGCGCCTCCCCGGTTGGCGCGGTATGTTCGGACAGGCTAATGCGGCGTCAAGCCATCTGCTGAACCACCAGGTCGGTCCGGGCGACCTATTCCTGTTCTTCGGACGCTTCCGGGAGACCCGGAGTGTCGACGGACGCTTGTCGCTGTCTCATGAGCAGGACATGCACAGCATTTTCGGGTATCTGTTCGTGGGGGAGGTCCTTGAGGGGTCGAAGACGACGTGCTTCCCGGACTGGGCGCTGCGGCATCCCCATACGCAGGCATGCTTCCTGGATTCCAGCGCTTACAAGCACAACCAGATCTTCATCG
>Ga0315294_10009004_pt1 | contig 10970 bp, 10 predicted proteins | sample YL17G13_40_MG_FD_203626 | JGI IMG/M metagenome (GOLD analysis project Ga0315294, IMG submission 203626) | Sediment microbial communities from Yellowstone Lake, YNP, Wyoming, USA - YL17G13_40 | ecosystem: Environmental > Aquatic > Freshwater > Lake > Sediment | place: USA: Wyoming | collected... | reverse complement strand
TCTGGATGCTCACGCCGTTCCAGTAGGCCGCCTTGACCCACTCGTTTTCCGTTGGCAGGAAATACTTTGCATTCTTATTGCGGTAGAGATTCGTCCCGTCAGCGTCTCCGGCACCCCATACATCCAGAGTGTAATCGCTGGTGTGGATTGTGCCGGTGAACTTGTATGCTGCCTGATTGCCGGTGCTCGTGTTCAGATAGTTGACGAACTGAGCCGCCTCGTACCAGCTCGTACGGTTGGTCGGAACGCTCTCGCCCGTGAATTGAGGGGTCTGGCCATACGCATACGAAGGATTGCCCGTTACTGCACCGTAGGCCGCCTTGAACTTCGTCCACTGGGCGTTAGTAATCTCGTACTTGCCCATGCGGTAGTCGTTGTTAACTCCTGTAAAGGTAAAACCGCCCCCTGCGGGAATCCCGCTGGTGGGGTTCGTACTGCCGGAAATCGGTACGAAGTCGATAGTGAACTGATTGTCTCCTGTGCCAAAGGTGTCAGCCGAAGCGAAATTAACTACTACCATCACACACACAATAACTGCCAAAACTCTTAAATTTTTCATTTTTTTCTCCTTCCAAAAAATTGTTAATGTATTTTGATTAGGGCAGGAAAAGCTTGGTATGCGTAAGAAAATACAACCTCTTATTCATCTTCTCCTGACTCCTATAAAATACACAACACCTAATTATACACCTTTCCTGCTGATAATCAAGAAAAAAAACACAGGATACCCGCTGCCCACCCTGAAATTACTGCTTTTTTAATCCCTTTATAAGTCTTTTCCTGTTAGGTGGTTAGTGAAAATCCAAAAAAATTCACAAATTTTGCAAAAAATACCTTGCTTTTTTAATATTTTTTGTTAAAATACCAACAAGTTTGATGTTTATTAAACTTAAAAGGCAAAAAGATTCAATTTTGAGGGACTTAAAAATATGGTTCGTGGTTCAGTTGTGGCAACAAAAGGCACAAGAAAAAAAGAGCTTTTATGTCTTCTTGACAGATTCTCAACAAGGATTGACCTGCTGAGCGATGAACAAAAGATGTTTGTAAGGCTTTTTCTGGACGCACAGAATTTCAGGTCGATCGCAACAATGGCAGGCGTCAACGAGGCAACCATCGCAAGAAGACTGAAAAAAATCGCTGACAGAATCAGCGGTAATAACTTCATCGCTGCTATGTCGCAAAACAGCAGTATAACAGGCGAAAAGATGGAAATACTCAAGGATTACTTCGTTAACGCCCTGCCGATAGCAAGAATCGCTAAGGATAGAAACCTTTCTTGCTACAGGGTAAGAAAAATAATAAAAACGGTCGTTAGTTGTTAGTAAAAAAGTAAGGGATATTGAATGTCGAATAATAAATTTTGAATTATGAAGTTAAAAAAATTCTCTGGTGCTTAAAAATCTTAAAGTGCTGGATTCCACAAATGTTCAATTTTAAATCTTAAATCTTCAATGATAAAGGTCGCACAATGCAACAGACAACCTTAAATGCAAGTAAGCGTTTTGACTGGAATCTTCCTGTAACCGACAAAGTTGCAGACGTTCTGCGAGCTTTCGGTATGACAGTACAAAGACTGAAAAACAATGTTATCACGCACAGTTGCGATATCAAACTATCGCCCGGCGATATCTGTTATATCACAGGTCCCTCCGGCAGCGGCAAAAGTGTCCTCTTGAAAGAATTTTACAATACATTCAACAACAATGAAAAAATCAATATCGATGACATACCTCTGCCCGATAACAAAACCTGCGTTGACTGTATCGAGGCAGGTTTTCTCAACACCCTTAAAACCTTAAGTAACGCAGGTCTTACAGATGTCTTTTGCGTCCTTAATTCACCCCGAACTCTCAGCGATGGCCAGAAGTACCGATACCGCATCGCAAAGGCACTGGCCGGCAACGAACAATTTATCTTTGCAGATGAATTTTGTTCAAGTCTCGACCGCGTAACAGCAGCGGTTATCTCCCATAATCTGAGAAAATTTGCAACACAGAGCGGCAAAATATTCATACTCGCAAGCTCACATGATGATTTGCTTGCTGATTTGCTGCCTGAAGTTATTGTCATAAAGCACTTGGCAGGCCAAGCCGAAGTGATTTATAAAAATCCGAAGTAATTGTTTATGAATTGCACGATAAAAAGATATCTGAAAATCGTTCAGGGAACTGCCGCTGACTATAAGCCTTTGGCTCGGTTTCACTATCGTGATTGCCGAACAGGGCCGGTAGCAGCGGTTTACAAAATCATCGACATCCACCCTATGCGAGCTGAAATGGAACCTGTCGTAGGTATTATCATTTATTCAATGCCTGCCTGCTCAGTTCAGCTTCGCAATATAGCAACAGAAGGACTTTTTGCAAAGCTCGGCTCAGGTTCGGCGTCAATGCAGCTTGTCAACAACAATGTCCGCACAATCGCACGTGTGGTTATTGAGCCGCGATACAGGGGTCTGGGTCTTGCATATGAACTTGTCGAAAAGACAATGCCTCTATTAAATATGCCTTACATCGAAGCTCTTGCAGTGATGGGCAAGGTCAATCCATTCTTTGAAAAGGCAGGAATGATGAAATTTGAAGGTTCTGAGCCTTTGCGCTGCGCCAAACTCCGTCAGGCCCTCAGCGCTGTTGGAATAGAGCAGAGCGACCTTGTCGATATCGAAAGGACACACAGCACACTGCAGAACCTGGCTGAAAAGCAAAAGACATTTATTGAAAAACAGATAAAGGATTTTCTTGCCGCCTACGGCACAAGGGCGAGAAACCTGCCGGACAGCATCAGACGGACAGAATTTCTAATCAGCAGATTGTCCGGCAGACCGGTTTACTATCTCTGGCGAAACCCATCAGTAAAATTGAAGGTTTAAGATTGAAAAATGAAGATTTAAATAACTCATAACTCAACACTAAAAACTCAAAACTTTTTCTATACCCCATAGGAACACCCTATGAAAACACAAAATATCGTCAGAATACCGCTTGATAAACTCCTGCCGCATCCTGAAAATCCGAACAGGATGAGCAAAGCAACCTTTGAAAAGCTCAAGCGTCATATCGCTCAATCACATAATTATGAGCCTTTGATTGTCCGCAATCATCCTGAGATTGAAAACCACTTTGAGATTATCAACGGCTATCATCGCGCCACGGCCCTTAAAGAGCTGGGCGAAACCTTTGCGGACTGCGTTATCTGGGATGTCAATGACGACCAGGCACGGATTCTACTTGCAACACTCAATAGATTAGGCGGAAAAGATGAATTGGCAGCCAAGATTGAGCTTATTAAAAACTTAAGCGAAAAATTCAGCGGTAAGGAACTTAGCAAACTGCTGCCTGACACTAAAGGCGCGATAGAAAAACTAAAGGATATTACAAAACCTCTGCCGGGGATTGCTGATAATCCAAAGCTGTTTTTGAATACTCTTGTTTTCTTTCTCGACGATGAGCAGATAAAGGTTGTTGAGGCCGCACTTGAAAAGGCAATGCCGCCAAAAGGCACAAAGTCAGAGAAAATGACGGCAGCGTTAACCGTAATCGCGGAAGCATATATTAAAGGATTGAAAAATGAACGCTTACAGAATAACTGACTGGGACAAAAATTATGAGGTAACCAAAGACGGCAAGCCCGCCACTGAAAAAAGCAAAACCATCCGCAAGGCTCCTTTAAGTTATGTCAGGCTGGCAGTGCAGGGTCATAATCCATCGCTGAGCTTCCGTGAGATGCTGCAAAAGGCAAACGGCAAAGGTATGATGGTCTTTGGCGTATTCTGCAAACTGCTTGAGCTTGCCGGCAATCAGCCAAGAGAGCTTCGCGGCTGGCTGCTGGACACAAAAGGTTTTCCTATGACTGCTGAAAGAATTGCTTTTGCCCTGTGCTGCAGCGCGGGCGACATCGACTTTGCCCTGCAAGTCCTTGCGGACAAAACAATTGAATGGCTCGTGATTGATGACTTCCATTGTGAGCAAATGCAAAGCGACGCTGAAGATAAAAAAGATTGCTCTGTTATAATAAACGAAACCGAACAGAACAAAACTGAACTCAACAACAACGAAACTCAACAGCAGAGTCTCAACAAAACAAAACCGGCGGCAGGAAACATCGGCAATTGTTTAAGCGATATTCTTCTGACCGTAAAGACCGCTTCGTCTTTGAATAATTCTTCTTCTACGTCTCCGGCTTCGCCTGATAACTGGGACTGGAAAAAGGCAAAGGAGCGGTGGTCGCTTGCAATGCAGAGGTATTTCAGACGCAGCAATTTCAGCAGCAGCGACAGCACAACATTCTTTGAGATGATAAGGCATTTGTATGAAAAATGCGGCCCTTTGACCGATGAACTTTTTAACAGGGCTGCTGCACTTGCTTCTGAAGCGGCAACAAAGCGGGGCGTCAAAAACCCTATCGCCTACTTTGTCAGCAGATTTAAAACAGTGTTCGGCGATTTTACAAAGTAGATTTTGGAGAATAGCGATGGCTCTTACAGAAAAACAGTTGAAGGCTATTGACGATTTATTTGAATCAGGCGGCGATGAATCAGCCGTCTTAAAGAAATACAATATCTCGCGCAAACTCTGGCAGAAATGGCTGGCCGACGAGTCGTTCAGCAAGGCGATTTCAGAAAGGATTGAATCTGCAAAGAGACAAAGTCAGATTATACTTTCAAAATATATTCCGCTCGCTACAGCAAGGCTGGTTCAGCTCTGCGACAGTGAAAATCAGGAGACCAGCCGAAAGGCCGCTTTGGATATATTGTCATTGCAGACCGGCCAACTCTCAAAAACAGATGATGCACCAACCCCTGAATCTGCGCCGACAATCGACCCTGCAACAGCCTCAAAAATCCTTGCTGCATTGGCAGAAGAAAATTTGCCGCAGGAATAATTCCGGCAGTTCTTTTACAAGTTAATATGAGCCCTTTTTGGGCCTGATTAAAAAAAACATTTTCCTGCAATAATCAGCACACTGTAAGCGTCTTTAATATTTGATATAATGACTGGTTCTATTGCGCATACAGGTTAAAGGATATGAGATATAAAAAAATCCCGTTAGAGACAGGTCGGCAGGGGCGACCGTCAGATATTTCAAATGCCTCGTCTCTAACGGGATTTACGCTGGTTGAAGTGCTGGTGGTTTTGTCGATTATGGCGATGCTGCTGGGCATACTTATGCCGGCCCTGGCCGCTGCCCGCAGGGTCGCTTACAAAACCGGCTGCAAAGAAAACCTGCACGGCTGTGCCATCGCTTTCAGGATGTACCTCGATGACAATAAAAATATTATGCCGACAATTACTAATATGCCCAATTTACATTTGATACCCAATCCAATTCCTATTACCTCTGTGCTCGGCAAATACCTTAGCGGTCCTGAAGCACTCAAATGTCCTGCCGACCCGCAGGCAAAATACTTTAGAGAGCAAGGTTCAAGTTATGAGTACAATGTAATGTTAGCCGAACAGGTTATCGAGAAAAGCCGGTTAGCACAGCGTTTCGGCACAAATGAGGTATTCCTGTTAAGGGATTACAGCGCCTTTCACGGCACCGTAGGCAAAGCAGGTTCAGTAATGTATCTTTACGCCGACACATTAGTAGCTGATAGAGAAAGGAATAAATAATGTATCGTGGTACACTTCGACCGCCACCGTCAAACAGAAAAAAAATTGTGATTATCGCTGTTATAGTCCTTGTCTGCCTTTCGGCTTCAGGCGGACTGTACTATATGTTCAAAGGCAGCAGCAATGAGGAATCAAGAGACGATTTCGGGCGGCAGAGGAGAGAATGGAACGACAGCAATCTTCCAAATCCCAATAAGCAACAGCCGCGGGAGATAATGGCTTATATGGACAGCGCCGAGTTTAAGAAGGTGTCGCCTCGCGAGCGGTTTATGTATATGCGCGAGGGCGGCCAAAAGGTGATGGAATATCAGATGGAGACATATTTTTCACTGCCCGATGAGCAGCAGAAGACGGCATATCTTGACAGCGTAATCGACAGGATGCAGGCGCAGCGGGCGAGTTTTGAGCAGATGCGTCAGCAGATGCCGCCGAGACGTCCCCCGGATGCTAACGACCCTAACCGGCTGGCTCGTCAGGAGCGTGCCCGCCAGCGGCAGGCCGGTCAAAATCAGACCACCGGTCAGAGCCGCAGCGGCAGAAGAGCAAATCCTTCGCAGATGCGTGCAAGGTCTGAGAGAGGCACAGCCGAACAGAGAGCGCAGCGAACTGCATTCAGGCAGGCCATGCAAAACAGGGCGCAGCAGCGCGGCATAACAATGCCCGGACCGGGCGGGGCCGGCGGAGGCAGACAGTAACCTGAGGCGGAAACAGCAATTTTGATTTCCAGCGGCAGAAAACGATTACCAGGTGAATACCAGGTTGTATCTGGCAAAGACAGCAGGGTCGTTTCTGTCGTCGTTGTAGAAATCGCCGGGGATAAATAATTCTCCTTCCAGTCTGTGCTCTATATTTTTGCTGATTTTGTATGAAAGCTGAGTCCTGAGCAGCTGACCGCGGAAGTTGCCGCTCTTGCTCAGCCCGCCGGTGCCGCCTTTGTACGTGTTGTCGTCTGCAAAAAGGAGGGCATAACCGCTTTTCAGTTGTACCTTCTCGGTAAGATTTGTTGCCCAGTCCATATAGACCCTGTGCAGATTAGAGTTGTCGTACGCCCTGCCGTCGATGGCATCAATATTGCCCTGATACAGCACGCTCCATGTATCTATGCGTCCCCAGACTTTGTCGAAATTCTTGTCAGGGTCGTCGTTGCCGGAAAGATACTCATAGCCGAGATAAATTTTATTTTCCTTCTCATCGTTGAAATTGTAAATCAATTGATTATTCGTTCCAAAGGCGCCGAGGCTCTTGCCGTTTTTGTGCCCGAACTGCGGCGCAAACTCAAAACTGTACTGCCAGTGTTCGTTAAACCTGCCGTAGAACCGAGTGCCGAGCGTATAAATCTCGCCTTCGGAGCCGCTGCTTATGAGTCGATGAGTATCGTGCTTGTAAATAAAATACAGGTCAATACCGGAATCCTGCAATGTTCTTTTGTTAAAATATAATATGGCGCCCTTTTCATCCTGCTCGGCAAGGTCGATGTCCCTGTCGTTAAAGGGCTTTAGCCATTTGGCGGTGTCGCCGTGGTCGTCAACCAATATAAAATCGGCGGTGGTATCCCAGTTTTCCATCTCATACGTAAACCTGAGAGCATCAAAAAATGCTGTTCTTCCGCCGTCTAACGGAGTGCCATCGCAGATAAGCCAGCCGCTGCCGAGTTTTATCTCCTGTCGGCCAATTACCGCGGTCATCGGCAAACCAAACGCATTTCGCCAGGTCAGATTGAAATTATCGAATAACGCCTCATTATACGCCCAGTGGTGAGGCTCTGAAGGCGGGCGGATAAAATATCGCGGTTCCGTTATAAGCCGAATATTAAAGTCAAGGTCTTCAGTGAGCTTAATCTTCGCCCGCACCCTTGCGCGAAAACGCGTCTGGATTCTGTCGTGCCCGACGGCCTCCTTGTCGAGCTTCCTTGCCTCATCATACATAAACCGGAAACGGAAATCCGCGCCTAATTCAAGCCAGTCAGCAGGGTTTTTAAGGTCGGTTATCTTTTTTTGTGATGTGTCGTAAGCCGTCTCTTCGCGTCCCTGCAGCGCCGGACAAAAACAAAGCCCGGCAATAAACACTGCAAAAACCAGATTCCTGCTCACTGTCAATCCCTTTAAGTTAAATCCGGCTTAATTGGCTACCCATGACAAATAATTTCTGCTCCTCTTTTCTTTAACCGACAGCGGTATGAAAAAAAAGAAAAAAATGAAAAGATTCATCCCGACGAGTCGGGGTTCCACAAATTTGTAATCCTCAACTTTTCATTTTGAATTGCTTTTGTCTGGCGGGTCTATAAGCCGGGTTTTGTAATTGGCGACCATTTCTCTGGGCCGACCGTTGCCAGTCAGCTCAAGCGACCTACCCGCCGGATTGATACCCGGGCCAGGTTTACCGGCATACTTGGTCTTGCAGGCAGCGGGGTTTGCCCTGCCAGCGGCATCACTGTCGCTGCGGTGCGCTCTTACCGCACCTTTTCACCATTGCCCCCTCTCTTGCTTCGCAAGAAGCAGAGGGGGCTGTGTATTTTCTGTGGCACTTTCCCGCGGATTTCTCCGGGTGGCCGTTAGCCACCGCCGTGCCCTGTCCTGCCCGGACTTTCCTCCATCCCGATAAATCGGGACAGCGGCCGCCCGACCCGCCAGACAAAAGAAATTTAAAATCTAAAAGTAAAAATTCAAAACTGTCAAACCGCCTTCCACCCTCCGCAGCAGCGGGCTGCTGCTACGGAGGACGGGTTGGCAGAATTGTCTTCATTCTATCTTCTACATTCTATATTTTACTAAGAACCGCCTTTTTGCACAAGTCCTATAATAAAAACGCTTTATTGGCGGTTTAACCTTGATTTTTGGGCCGTTTTATGGTATAATATACGCAATTAGAAGCCTTTTACAGAGCAGGTTTTAAGCCTGATATTCAAACTCTATCGGAGCAGGAAGATGGATTTCCGCAAACTTTTTACCGTGGTTGTCTGCGTGCTTTTACTTGGCGGAACTGCTTTTGCCGCTGCGCCAACGGTTTCATGGACAGCAAGGCATAACGGCACAGCCAATAATGCCGATTACGCAAAGGACATCGCACTCGATTCGGCAGGCAATGTCTATGTTACAGGTTATGCGAAAAACACCAGCACAAATTATGACTTCGCTACCATAAAGTACACACCCGACGGCAATATCGTCTGGACAAAAACCTATAACCGCAGTTCATCAAATCCCGACTACGCAAGGGCAATGGCGGTTGACGCAAATTCAAATATAATTGTCGCAGGCTACAGCTATACGACGGCAAATAATTATGATGGACTAATTATTGAATATAACTCCGTCGGCGATCTGCTCTGGGCAAAGGCATACAACTATTCAGGCAGAAGTGACGACCGCTTTTATGACGTCGCAGCAGATGCTAATGGGAATATTTACGCCATTGGCAGAACATCAAGTAACTGCCTGACAGTAAAATACGCACCTGACGGCAGCACTGCCTGGGTAAAAACCTACAACGGCCCGGCAAATGGACAGGACATTCTTTATAAGCTTGCGATTGACAGCAACGGCAATGTTTGTGCCTGCGGCGAATCAACAGGCGTCGGCACAGACCAGGACTGTCTGACGGTCAAATATGACCCAAACGGCACACGGCTCTGGGCACAACCTTATGACGGCCCGGCCAACGGCTGGGACCTGCTGGAGGCAATCGCGCTGGATTCTGCCGGAAATGTTTATGTTACCGGCTCTATCGAGACTGCAACTGACTCCGATTATGTGACAATTAAGTACTCTCCTGACGGCAATCCGCTCTGGACGGCCTTTTACGGCGGCGTCGATTCAGGCTGGGATGAGTCTTACGCAATTGCTGTTACTTCAGACGGCAATGTCGTTGTAACAGGCTTTAGTCAAGGTGCGACCAGCACAGCAGATATTGCTACTGTAAAATATAATTCAGCAACAGGCGACCAGATGTGGGCAAAAAGGTATAGCGGAGCAGGCAATTCAACCGATTTTGCCGAAGCAATAGCAGCCGACAGTTCCGGCAATGTGTATGTCCACGGCAGAAGTTTTGAAATAGGTTCAACTGATTATGTTACAATCTGCTATAACTCGGATGGCACTGAAAATTGGAAGATGAATTATAACGGCCCGGCTTCACTGACCGATATCGGCACCGCAATAGCAGTAGTGGACGACAATTCGATATACGTTACAGGCTACAGCGCAGGTTCAGGCGGCTATTACGATTACGCAACTATCAAATATAACACATGTCCCAAAGACTACTTTGTCGGGACCTATTACTATCCATGGTACCATAACAACAATTTCCACGGGCCTGACCCTAAGGGCATTACAACCTTAGTGTATCATTTGAATCCGCAGATGACGCCACAACTCGGCTGGTACGACCAAACAGACTCGGATATAAGTCAGCATTACAAATGGGCCAGGTATGCCGGCATAAACTTCTTTGTAAACAGCTACTGGGGAGCGGGTTCCGGTGAAGATCATGTCATAAGAAATCACATGTTTGATAATCCTGACCGCGGCGATATCAAATTGTGTGTCTTTCTCGAACCCTCAATCACACCTATTAATCCGGCAGTAACGGCAGCAACTATTACCACTGAGACAAATTACCTTTGCGATTATTATTTCAACCAGCCCGGCTACTTCCGAATCGACGGCAAACCTGTCATTTTTATTTACGTAACCAGAGCAATGAATGACCCTAACCTGACAATGTGCATCAGCACCATCCGCACGGCCGCCCGCGATAAAGGCATCGGTGAAGTTTACATCGTCGGCGATGAGGTCTGGGGCAGCCCGAACCTTATTTCTGAACCCAACAGAGTAAACCAGATGGACGCCGTCACTAATTATGATGTATACGGCAATCTCGGCGGGGCTCGTTTTGTAACAGATTCAATCTTGAACGATTGGCAGTCCAGAAATGCTTCATGGAAGAGCTTCGTCAATGGCCTCGGCAAACAGTTTATTCCTGCCGTATCGCCGGGCTTCAATGACAGAGGTGTAAGAGTCGGCCACCAGCCTTCATCAAGAAAACTCAATAGTGAAAGTTATGCCTTCGGCACGCTCTTTTCCGGTATGCTCGACCGAGTAACGTACAGCGTCGATACCAAGGATCTGATAATGGTTACTTCGTGGAATGAATGGCACGAGGATACGCAGATAGAACCTGTAACCCCTGCTCCGGCTACCAATCTGGATGACGGTGGCGGCTACTATACAGATGGCCTTTATTACAACGGTTACGGTATGTTGTATCTGAACATACTGCGGGATAAAACAACAATGCTTGCGCTCTGCGATTATGACGACGACGGCCGGGTAGATTTTTACGACCTGTCTTTCCTCTTGG
>Ga0315294_10009002_pt1 | contig 10972 bp, 8 predicted proteins | sample YL17G13_40_MG_FD_203626 | JGI IMG/M metagenome (GOLD analysis project Ga0315294, IMG submission 203626) | Sediment microbial communities from Yellowstone Lake, YNP, Wyoming, USA - YL17G13_40 | ecosystem: Environmental > Aquatic > Freshwater > Lake > Sediment | place: USA: Wyoming | collected... | reverse complement strand
GATCTGGAAATCGTCGAACTCAGGCAGACCGAACTTCCACCAGACGTACGTCAGGCCGGAGGGGAGCAGGTCGCCGCGGCGACCGGCCGGCGCCTCCGGTACCCGTACCGCGGCAAGGAGTGCGGCGCTGATGAGGCCGAGGGCGATCCGCGCGGCGGGCGAAAGCATGGCTTGTCTCCTTCCAGCGTCTCCGCGTTGCCTGGAGCAACGTAGCGGTTTGCGGCGGCAGGTTCAAGCGCCTTGTCTTCCTTCTCCCCTTGTGGGAGAGGTACGAGTTCCGCGAGTCCCGGCGAGTTCCGGGGACAAGTATTTATCTCCGTTTGCGTTTGTGGCCGGTCGCCGGACCGGGCTTGCGTCGGTGGAGTGTGCGGCCAAGGCTATTCTCCAGGCCCGCCACGAACCCTCCAATCGCCCAGCGGACGCCGTTCTTGCCGAAGTCGCGGCAGCGCATGCGAACCCAGGGCCCTGGAATGTCTGTGTGCCTTACCTCGTGTCACGGACATGCGCCCGTCAAGGCGGCAGGCGCGCCCGCGCCGCACGATGCCCGCAATCCATAAACGCTTGACCCCACGTGCCCACCCCCTACAATCGCACGCGACCATGCGGTATCGCGTCGCCCATGTCATGATGGACCTCGCGCTGGCGGTTCTTGTTGCCGGCTGCGGCGAGAGTGCGCCGCCTGCCGCCCCGGCCGCCGGGCCGCTGCGCATCCTCAGCCTCACGCCGAACATCACGGAGATTCTCTTCGCGATGGGCCTCGGCGACAAGGTCGTCGGCCGGTCGACCTACTGCACCTACCCGCCCGAGGCCGCCGCGCTCCCGGCCGTCGGCGACACGCTCAAGATAAACCTGGAGAGGGTGATTGCCCTGCGGCCGACCATCGCCTTCGTCATCACGAAGCGGCCGGACACGGCCCGGACGCTCGATGGCATGGGCATCCGCACGGTGACGCTGCGGTCGGACAAGATGGAGGAACTCCTCGCGTCGATCGACGTGATCGGCCGCGAGACGCTTTCCCCGGGCGCGGCCCGGGCGCTGGCGGACCGCCTGCGGGCGGACCTGGACGCCGTCCGCCGCCGCGTCGCGGGCCTGGCGCGGCCGAAGGTCCTCTTTGCGTTCCCGATGACGGTCGGCTCGCCGCAGATGATGGTCGCGGGGCGCGGAACGTTTGTCGATGAGTTGCTGAAAGTCGCCGGCGGCGAGAACGCCTATCCCGACGCGGCCGACTGGCCCACCGTCACGCCGCCGAAGGTCATCGCGATGGCCCCGCAGGTGGTGATCGTGAACCCTGTCGGCGAGGACGCCGCCCCGGATCGCCTGGAGGCGATCCGCCGGGCCTGGGCCCACTGGACGAGCGTCCCGGCGGTCGCCGACGGCCGAGTGGTGATTCTGACGGAGCCGTACCTGACGATTCCCGGCCCGCGCGTCGGCCTGGCCGCAGAGCGCCTGGCCGACGTGATTCATCCGGAGGCCGCCCGCCCCGCTGCGCCGGCTGAACGCGGTGATGCAGCGAAGGCCGGTTGGCAAGCCCACGCCGCCGTATACGATTGCAGATTGCAGATTGTAGATTTCATGCGAGCCCGCCGCTTTCGAGCCCGCCGCGGGAGCGGCGGGTTATCACGGCATTTCGCATGTCCCGCTGCTCCCGCGGCGGGCTCGAACCGCCGCTTCCGCGGCGGGCTCGCATACAATCCGCAATTCGAGGACCGGCCGTGACCCCCCGTCCCCTGACCGCCGGGCGTTACGTCCTCGCCATCCTCCTGTGGCTGGCGGCGTGGATTGTCGTGTCGGCGGGCGCGGTGCTCCTGGGGGCCGAAAACGTCTGGGCGTGGGACTCCTGGGACAAGGTTCGCGACGTGCTGGGCCTGCGCCTCTACGCCGTGTTGGCGGCGAGCGTCGTGGGGGCGGCCCTGGCCCTGACGGGCCTGGCGCTTCAGGCGCTCCTGCGGAACCCCCTCGCGGACCCCTTCGTCCTCGGCGTCTCCGGCGGCGCATCGCTCGGCGTGATCCTGGCGAGCATCTGGCTGACGGCCCTGGCGGCGCCCCTGTTCGGTTTTCTCGGGGCGCTGGCGACCATCGCCGTCGTCTACGCCGTCGCGCAGCGCCGCGGCCGCCTGGAACCCTACACGCTCCTTCTGAGCGGCGTCATCGTCAACGCGTTTTACGCGGCGGCGATCATGCTGACGACCGCCCTCGCCGGGCCGGAGCGCCGCGGCGACATCGCCTACTGGATGATGGGCAGCATCACGACCTTCGACCCCCAGTGGAAGGTCGTCGGAATCGTCGGCGGCCTCGCGGTGGCGGCGGCGGCCTTCTTCGCGTTCCTCGCCAAGGGGTTCAACCTGGTGGCCGTCGGCGAGGACACCGCCGGGGCGCTCGGCGTGCCCGTCGAACGGTTGCGCGTCGCAACGTTCGTGACCGCCAGCCTCGTGACGGGCGCGTCGGTCGCCCTGGTGGGGCCGATCGGCTTTGTCGGACTCATTTCGCCGCACCTCCTGCGGATGGCCCTCGGCCCGGACCACCGGCGGCTTGTGCCCGCGTCGTTCTTCTTCGGGGCGATCCTGCTGGTGGTGGCCGACCTGGCGACGCGCCTGATGGAAGGCATCAGCGGCCAGACGCCGCCGGTCGGCGTCCTGACGGCGATGGCGGGCGGACCGTTCTTCATCTACCTTCTGAGGAAGCGATGGCGCAGGTCGGCGGGAATGTGCTAGCGGCTGCCACGGCCGCCGGGCCGTACCTCGAGGTGCGCGACGTGGAGTTCGCGTACCCGGGGGGCCCGCGCGTCCTTCAGGGCCTCTCGCTGGCCGTGGAGCGCGGCCGGCTGGCGTGCCTTCTCGGCCCGAACGGCAGCGGCAAGTCGACGCTCCTTCGGATTCTCGTGGGGCTGCTCGCGCCGTCGAAGGGCGAGGTGCGATTGGCGGGCGTCCGCCTGGCGGACTATCCGCGCGGGGCCCTCGCGCGGCGCGTCGCCTACGTGCCGCAGGAGACCCTCGCCGCGGTCGGCTTCACGGTCTTGGAGACGGTGCTGATGGGCCGCTCGCCGCACACGGGGGCCCTGGGGTTCGAGTCGGCCCGCGACTGGTACACGGCCCGCGAGGCCCTGCGCCAGACCGACGCCGAGGCGTTGTCCGACCGGAGCCTGGAGGAGTTATCCGGCGGCGAGCGCCAGCGGGTCATCATCGCCCGGGCCCTCGCCCAGGAACCCGACGTGATGCTCCTCGACGAGCCGACGTCGTTCCTCGACATCCGTCACCAGCACGCCATCTACGGCCTCTTGCGGCGCCTCGTGAAGGAGCGCGAGTTGACGGTCGTGTGCGTGAGCCACGACCTGAACCTTGCGGCGGCGTATGCTGATGACTTGGTCCTCGTGGCGCATGGCCGCGTCGCCGCGGCGGGAAAGCCCGACGAGGTGATCCGGCCGGAGGTCCTCTCGCCGGTGTACGAGACGCCCGTCGAAGTGCGCCGCGACGAGGCCACCGGCCGGCCGTACCTGTTGCCCCGGCCGCCGGGGTAGGGGCCAAGCGGCACAGTCCGGGGGAGCGCGTCGGATGATTGCACACCGTGTACGATTGCCTCTCCATCGCCCTGGCGATGCTCCTCGGCGTGCCGATGGCCACGGCCGACCGCCGCCTGTACGAAGCCCTTGCAGCCGGGCCGCTCGGCCGGCACATCGCATGGATCGAGGACCTGCCGGGGTAGAGAAAAGAGCGCCCGGCGCGTCGCCCGAGGCGACTCGCTACGGCAGGCTGGGTGGCCAAGTGCCGTTATGGACGTAGTCCGTCTGCCAACCCCGGTTGCCTGTTCCCGCCGTTCTATTTCTCGAACGCGAACTCGAGTTCGTTCGCCCAGTGCTCGGCCCAGTCGACATGGAACGAGCCGTTGCGCTTGGCGACGCTGCGGCGGCGCGAGAGTTCCATGCACCCGCCGCCCGCGTTGTCGTTGACGCGGAACGAGAACTTGACGGTCCCTCCGGCGTCGAGGCGCTTCTTCACGTCCGGCAGTTCCGTCCACGGGATGGCGCACTCGACGAAGCGGGTGCTCCCGTCGCGCGCCATCACGAGATTGCCGTCCTTGACCGGCCCGTCCTTCGGCGACTTGCCCTGACGCGGATAGAAATGTTTGCGCGGCATCCCCGGCACGGCCAGGCGCCAGATCTCCGTGCCGCCGCCGTACTTCGGGGCCACCGCATTCAGGGCGTACTCGTAGTCGCTGTCGCGCGTCACGATGTACCCGGGCATGGTCCCCGGAGGGCAGGGGTAGGCGGGCTTGGCTTCCGGCGGCAGGACGTTGAAGGCGATCTGGACGTTGTCGTGGTGCGGGAAGTTGCCCGACGGCAGGTCGGGGTTCTTGCGGTACGAGTACCGGCGGACGCCCTCCGGCCACTTCATCGCGATCCGCTCCTCGGTCTCCAGCAGGACGATCTTGACGTAGGCCGGGTACTTCTCGGCGGCGCCGATGACGTTGTACCCCTCGGTGCCGTAGACGCCCTTCCAGTTGCCGGACGCGTCCTCGTCAAACTTGACGAACCTGGCGGCGGCGCCGTCGGCCTTCGCGTCGCCGGCGGCGGGGTCGAAGAAGATTCCGCCCAGCGACGTGCCGAGCCAGTTGCGCGTCGAGATCTTGATCCGCAGGTTCCCGGCCAGGTTGTAGACGGCGTACTTGCCGCGGCGGCACTGCGTGACGTCCCGCTGGTCGAGAAGTTTCTTCGAGTCGAGGTCGGTGATCTCGATTCTCTGGTTCCGCCGGCCGTCCGGGTCGGTGTCCATGAAGTAGAAGGCCACCTGGTGGAGTTTGTCCTTCGGCAGTTCCACGTCCGTGGCCAGCGTGCGGGCGGTGGCCTCCCAGACGGCCGCGAGGCGGTCCTTCGCGTCGCCCGGTTTCTGGAGGGCCCACGGCGCGTCGGTCGACGCCGACCACACCGCGTCGCGCTTCTTCAGGGTCTTGTCGGGGTCCAGGCGGTACGAGACCTCGGGGTAGTAGTACTCGTCGTCATTGCGGGTCTCGAAGCGGCACGTGCCCTCGTCGGGCGTATCGTCGGCGATCTTGGCGGCGAAGTAGAAGTAGGCGTCGTCGTACGCCAGGTAGCCCGTGGCGAAACCCTTCTTGACCGACTCGTCGAACTTCAGGAAGGGCTGACAGGCGAACTCCGTGAGCGACGGGCCGACCTTCTCCTTCATCGCGATGCTCTGCGGCAGGACGTCCTTCCAGTCGTCGAGTTTGCCGTCGACGGCGATGGTCCGCCGGGCGATCAGGTTGACGTGCATGTTCTCTTCGTGGACCGCGCGGCCGTCCTTGCCGGCGTCGAACACGAGCGCCAGCGGGTACGTGTTGTCCTTCGTCGGCGCGCCCGAGGCGGTGAACTGGACGGTCTTCGTCGCGTGGGGCGCGAAGGTGAGCCGCCGCGCGGCGGGGTCGCGTTTCCCCTCGAGCATCTGCTGAATCGGCGTGAGCGCCAGGTTGCCGAGTTTCACGCTCAGCGTGCCCGCCACCGGCCGGTTGAGCACGTTCGTCAGCGTGAGGCGCAGCACCGCGCCCTTGTCCACGGGTCCGAGGATGTCGTGGCAGGCGGTTGCCAGCGGCTCGATGCCCTCGACGCGCGATTCCCGCACTGCCTTCACGAGGTCGGCGAACGTGCCGCGCTTGCCGTCGCCGCGGAGGAAGAACCCGCGGCCGTCGAGCGGGATGACGATCTTCCCGCCCTTCGACGGGACGGGGTTGCCGTAGAAATCGTAGAGCGAGAACCGCGCGGACCGCAGGAAGCCGCTGCCGTCCGTCAGCGTCAGCGTGGCGCCGCTGAGGACCTCGTCCTTGGCGATGGCCGCTTCGAGCGCGTCGCGCTCCTTCTCGGGGGCGTCGGCGGGCAGGGCGGCGAGTTGCTTCTTCAACTCCTCCTTGTGCGCCACCTCCTTGAGGCCGCGGGCCGTGCGGAAGAGAAGCACGTCGTGCCCGAACTCTTCGCCGATGTCGCCCACCACGACGATCGTGCCGTCCTCGGGGTCGGGCCGGCCGTCGGCGCCGGGCAGGCCGTCGAAGAGCATGACCCACGGCAGGCCATTCTTGAACAGGACCTCGCGGAAGTCTCGCTCGCCGATGAAGTGCGTCGTGGCCCCGACGGCGGCGGCCACCGACCACGCGTTGACCGTGCGGATCCGCTGCTTCTTGCCGCCGGGGAGGCGCACGTCGTAGTCGCGGCCCTCGGCGATGTTGCCGTGGAAGATGCCCATGGCCCGGTCGTACCCGGCCGAGCGGTTGACGGCCACCACGGCCGCCACGCGGTCGTCGGTGTTGGCGACCCAACTTTCGGTGTCCCAGATCTTCACGCGTCCGCGGGGCGACTTCCGGTCCACCCACGCCTTGAGGGTCGAGCCGGGGTCCATCCCCTGGTAGTGGATGCTGACGAAGTCGAACCACGGGAGGAACGCGTCGGAGCCGTCGCCGAAGAGTTTGTCGAGGGCGTTCGGGGTCGAGTCGCACCCGCCGACGAGCACGTCGACGCCGTCCTCGCGGCGGGCCGCCTCGATCGCCTGGGCCATGCGAGTATAGATTTCTCGATAGCGCGGCATGTCGGCGCCCCAGCCGGAGATGGAGAGGCCCTCCCACGGCTCGTTCCAGAGCGAGAAGGCGTTGATCGGCCCCTTGGGCCAGCCGTACGTGCGGGCGAACAGGCGGACGAACTTCGCGAAGTCGTCGTCCCACGCCGGCATCCACGCGATGTCGGTCTTGGTGTCGCGCATCTCGTCGCGGTCGTTCAGCCAGGGCCGCGGGCGGCCGAGCGGCTGGCACTCGTGGAACAGGTCGCCCGCTCCGATCATGAACAGGACCGCGATGTTCGCCTCCTGGAACTCCTTGAGTTTCGCCCCCTCGCGCTCGAACGACGCGTCGAAATCCTTGTCGGTCGTCACCTTGTACCCCAGGCCGTGGCGGACGGCCTGGACGCCCAGGCGCTTCAGCACGTCGAGCGGCAGCACGTCGAGGCAGAACCGCGGGTACTGGATCCGCCGGTTGGCCGCCGGGAACGTGCGGACGAACGCCGTGACGAACTGCCGGCCCGCCGGGCCGAGGTCCGACACCAGGGCGTACGCGCCGAACGTCTCCGGCGCCTTGGGCTGGACGGTCACGTTGGCGAAGCCCTTGGCCGGCAGGCTCACGTCGATCTTGACGGACCCGACGTCGGCGATCTTGAACATGTCGGGCACCCAGACGTTGCCCGGCCGGCCCCGCGTGCCGTAGGCCACCACGTCGACCTTGCCGGCGGCCTGGAGGGCCTGGTCGGTGTTATTGACGAATTGGAGGGTGAACGTCGGCTGCTCGCCGGGCCAGAGGATGTTGCCGGGGGCGCTCGACGCGATGACGTGCGCCTGGTACGCATAACTCTTCTGGTCGAGCGCCACGCCGAACGTCCCGGCGTAGCCGGGGATGCGGCGGCCGGTGACTATCTGGGCGGCGGCGGGGGCAGCGAGGAGGGCCAGGGCTCCCATGAGCATGGCGGCGGTGGCGAAGCGTTTCATCGATTGGGCGGTTCTCATGCGTGCGCACTCCTGTGAGCCGAAGCATTGCCTACAGGTTGGAACCCGCGGCAGACTATTTTGCCTGGAAAAACAAGCGCGGGATGGGCGTGGGAATGACGAAATCCGAAACGCGAATGACGAATGCTTGACAAAGCCGCAATGACCAATGACGAAACACGACAGGGCGGAGAAGCGCCTTGGCGGACTCTTTTTCGTCATTGTCTTTTCGTCATTCATTCGGAATTCGGGCTTCGTCATTCGTCATGCCGGGCGGGGACGGTCTTGGCAGGCCGAAAAAGGCAAAGGGAAAGGCGTCTCACGGACGCCTTTCCCTCCGAATTCCTGGTGGAGGTGAAGGGGTTCGAACCCATGACCTCCTGGATGCCATCCAGGCGCTCTCCCAACTGAGCTACACCCCCAGGGGTTCTCTGTGCGGCAGTGCGGTGATTATACCGCATCCGAGGCCGGTGTCAAACGAAAGGGGCGGCCGCCTTGCGAAGAGGGGACCTGTCAACGCAAAGTAGAAATGTCCTCTTTCCCGCAAAGTTGAAATGACCGCTTTTTCTTGAACGGCTGACGCCACGGGTGGTCGGCGGCGGGGCGGCGCGGAGGCGCATCGACTCGGCGGCGGAATCATCCGACCACGAGCCGCGCGAGCCGGCCCAGCCCCACGTGTATCCCTTGACGAAACCGATGGGCGAGCGGGCCGCAGGGGGCTTCCCGGCGGCCGGCGATTCGGCCTGGGCTGACGCGGCGGCGAGAAGGGCCACGGCGGCCGCCAACGCAATCACATTCGGCTTCATTTATTTCTTCATCCCTCTTGCGATCTGCTTCAGGCAGGCCGCCGTCTTCTTGAAGACCTCCTTCGGGTCCATCTCCCAGACGCCCTTGTCGTAAAGTTCGATCGCGTAATAGCCGTCGTACCTGGTGCGGCGGCGGATCTCCGAGAGGAGGGCCGGCACGTTGATCCGCCCTTCGCCGGGGAAGCATCGGTGCTCGCACCCGAGAACCTCCATCGGCCGATTCTGCGCGTCGTCGATGTGGACGAGGAAGAGTTTCTTCCTGGGCAGCAGGTCCAGTTCCTCCACGTGGCTGGCGCTGGTGTAATAGTGGCAGAGGTCGAGGAGCATGCCCAGGTTCGGGCGGTCGGCCTTGCGGATGACTTCGATGCATGTGCCCATCGTGCCGTTGACCGGCAGGCCGCCGATGAATTCGAGGTTCAGGCGGAGGCCGCGCTCCTCGGCCATCCCGGCCACGTTGCGCAACTTGTCGGCCAGGCGGTCGTGCTCGGCCGCGGCGTCGGGCCCGCGCTTGCCCAGGGCGACGATCGTCAGGGCGGGGGCGCCGAGCGCCACGGTCACGTTCATCCGCTCGACGAGTTCGGCGTACTCGTGCTTCGAGTCGTGGTGTTCGCTCTCGGTCCAGACGACGGCCGGGGCGACGCCGATCGGCTCGACCCCCGCGTCGCGCATCTCGCGCCCCAGGTCGGCGCACGTGCGGCCCTTCTCCATGCAGGCCTTGACCTTGTCGAACCAGACTTCGACGGCCTTCCACTTGTACTTCTTCCACAGGGCGAGTTCCGCGTCCCACTCGAGGTTCATCACCGTCGCGCTGTTGAACGCCCATTTCAATTTCATTGTTTCCTCCCATTTCGCCCCGCGTGAACACACGCGGGGCGGCACGCGTGCCGGCCCAGGCCCCTCGCCGCGCCCCCCCCGGTGTGTTCACCGGGGGCGAAGTAACGTCATGCGCGCCTCGCTTGAAAGTGCGGGAACTTGAACGCCGACGGGCACAGCCTGCCGACCACGCAGCGGTCGCACGCCGGTTTCTTCGCGGCGCAGACCGCGCGGCCGTGAAAGAGCATCGCGTGGCTGAACGGCGACCACCGGGCCTCCGGCAGCAGGGCCATCACGTCCTGCTCGATCTTCTCGGGCTTGGCGCCGGTCGTCAGGCCCAGGCGCTGGCTCAGGCGGATGAAGTGCGTGTCGGTGATGATCGCCGGCAGCCCGTACGCCGCCGCCCGGACCACGTTGGCGGTCTTGCGGGCGACGCCGGGCAGTTTCACGAAGTCCTCCATCTCCACCGGCACCTTCCCGCCGAAGTCCTTGAGGAGCATCCGGCTCATGCCCTTGATCGCCTTGGCCTTGTTGCGGTAGAAGCCGGTGGACCTGACGGCCGCCTCGAGCGCCGCCGGCGGCATGGCGGCAAACCCCTCGGGCGTGTTGGCCTTCTTGAACAGGTCCGCCGTCACCTTGTTGACCATGTCATCAGTGCACTGGGCCGCCAGGATCGTGGCCACGAGGAGTTCGAAGGGCGTGGAGAAGTTCAGGCGGCACCGGGCGTCGGGGTATTCCCGGATGAGGCGTTCGGCGATCTGGAGGGCCCGTTGGCACGGGGCGTCCTTGGAAACCATGGGTTTCCCTTCCTGCCAAAGCTGCGGCGGCATTATACCGCGCGGGAAGGGGGAAACCGCAATAGCGACACTTGCGCCGTCTTGGGGTGTCCCGCGGCTTCCGCCGCGGGTTCGCGGGCGTAATGCGATGCTTCGGGTGGCATGGCCACGCGCCGTTGCGTGGCCATGCAGCACGCGACCCGGTGCCACGGTTGGCATGGCCACCCAACATCGGGTGGCCATGCCAACCAAATCAGCCGCGGCCGGCGCGCAGCGGTGTTTCGGCCTTGCGATTCGGCGGGGGAGAGATACAATAACACGTGATGAGTTGCGAAAGCGCTTACGCTTATTAGGGCCGCGGGAATCTCCTGGGCGAAGGGTGCGCGCGGGAAGCGCGACTTCGCCCCGCGTTTTTCGGCCTCACCGGGAGACGCCGATGGCTGAACAGGAAACCAGGAAGGGCGGCACGCTGGCCGCGAGGCTCGGCCAACTCGACAAGCGGGTCTCCGAGATCGACGCCCTCGTCGCGACGCCCGAGGTCGCGGGCGAGCCGGCCAAGATGGCCGCCCTCATGCGCGAACGCGGACGACTCACGGGCATCGTCGACCCGTTCCGCCGGTGGCGGGCCGCCCGCCAGGCCCGGCGCCATGCCGAGGAGATGCTCAAGACCGACGACCCGGAGATGCGGGCGCTGGCCGAGGCCGAGGTCGAGGTTCAGCGCCAGCAGGAAGAACGCCTCCTGGCCGAAATCCAGCAGCGCCTCCTCGACCGCGAGGCGGGGACCGACGCCACGCGGATCATCCTCGAAATCCGCGCCGGCACCGGCGGCGAGGAGGCCGCCCTCTTCGCCCGCGACCTCTACCAGATGTACCAGCGCTACGCCGATTCCAAGGGATGGAAACGCGAGGCCCTGAGCTCCAGCGCCACCGACCTCGGGGGCTTCCGCGAAATCGTCTTCGCGCTGGAAGGCCCGGACGTGTACCGCAAGATGCAGTTCGAGTCCGGCGGGCACCGCGTCCAGCGCGTGCCCAAGACCGAGGCCCAGGGCCGCATCCACACCTCGGCCGCCACC
>Ga0315294_10009001_pt1 | contig 10973 bp, 10 predicted proteins | sample YL17G13_40_MG_FD_203626 | JGI IMG/M metagenome (GOLD analysis project Ga0315294, IMG submission 203626) | Sediment microbial communities from Yellowstone Lake, YNP, Wyoming, USA - YL17G13_40 | ecosystem: Environmental > Aquatic > Freshwater > Lake > Sediment | place: USA: Wyoming | collected... | reverse complement strand
GATTGATCAGATACCCGTGCCCCCCGTGCAGTTCGACAAAATCAAACCCGGCGCGCTTGGCCCTCCTTGCGGCGTCAGCGAATTTGTGCACGAGGGTCATAATTTCGATTTCTTCGAGCGCGTGGGGTCGCTCACCGATGGTCGGGTCAGGGAGCGCCGAGGGGGCAACCGGCGGCAAGCCAGTCATTTTGCTGGAAGTCTGCCGACCAGCGTGGAAAAGCTGGATTCCAATTGCTGTGCCATGATGTTGCGCGAGGCGGGCCAGGCGGCGCAAACCCTCAATCGCCCGGTCGCTGTGGACTCCAAGCTGGTTTTTGAAGCCCTTGCCCGCCGGGCTGATATAGCTTGCCTCGAGAATGATTGTCCCGACCCCGCCGCGGGCAATTCTTTCAATATGAGCCAAATAGCGCTCGGTGACCTGTCCGCTCTCGGTCGCGTAATTTCTGACCATCGGCGGCATCACAAGGCGGTTCTTGAGCCGAAGTTTCCCTATCTTAAAAGTTTTGAAGAGAGCCTGGTATTTCATTACATTAGATTAAAAATTAAATATCAAAAATCAAAATGTAAAAATAATTCTTTCTCTATTCCATAATTTTTGAATTTTGCATTGTCATTTTGAGATTTGCATTTTAAATTTAAGCCTATATTGCCTTCTTCAGTGGTGCTTCCACAATCAGTCGCCGCCAGCTCGTCCCAATCGGGACGCAAGTCATTAAATCCAAAATTTTTTGCTCGCCCGAGCCGCGCTTAATGGTAATCGAACCGCTGGCGGGAATTTCAAAAATTTTGCCGACTTTGTAAAGATAAACAGTGTCCTTTTTCTTAATTATGATTTCGTCACCCTCCTGGGCCTTAACCAAAGGCGCAAAAACACTTTTGTATTTACCCTTGCTCCAAGAGAAATAAGAGCTGTGTCCGCCAATCACCACATTGCCGCCCTGCTCCGGCAAGGCAGTCCCGGCGGCGTGGATTAGCCCGTGAGGCATCAGTTTGATGACATAGGAAGATTTGACCTCCCAATCGATTGGCGCTTCAATCCCGAGCCGGGGGTAATAAAGCCAATCATTTTTGAATTTGCTTTTGAGCTCGGCGGAAGTGTCCCTTTGAGCTGACGAACTGGTTGTTCCTCCAGCAGTCGGCGTGGCGGAGGTACCCGCTTGGACTGACTGGCCGGTTGGTAGATCCGCAATCGTTCTGGTCGCTTCCTCCTGATTAGTATTGGCCGCGGCCTCGGGAGAGAATTTTTGTTTAATCAGGCGAGCCAGGGCTGGATAGTAAGCGACAGCGTAGCTGACATAAAAAATCAGCGTCAACGCAATAAACGATTTGACCAGCTTGATAGCGATTTTCACTAAGTTCGCTTATTCTTTGGCGGTAATGATCTTGTAAATCACTACCGAGCCGAGGCCGAGGACGATGATGACCAAAATCCAGAATGGCGCTCCGGATTTAATGCCGCTGGCGAGGAATTCCTGGGCGTTCTGTTCTGGAGTGTTAAAGAGAACAGAGCCAGCGACGGTGGTGGTTGTGGCCGTGGCTTCGGCCACCGTAGTGGCGGTTGAGGTAGGGGTGGGGGTGGGGCCGGTTGTAGTAGCGGTCAGGGAAGCTGTAGCAGTTACGGTGGCGGTTGAGGTGCCGGTAGCGGTCGGACTTTCAGGAACAGGGGGCGTGCCGGTGGCGGTAGTGGTGGCGGTGGTTTCTGGTCCGGGCGGGGTTGGCGGCTGACCCTCGGGAGTGGGCTCGGCCGGAACCGGCGGCGTGGTGACCTGCGCGGTATAAAGCGTATCAGCCGCGATTTTGAACTTGCCGTCAATTAGACTTTTGCACAAAAAGAGGATTGCCAGAACTGCCAGAGTTAAGACTGCTGCCAAGATGACTCTTGTCTCCTTGCTGATTTTCGCTTGCGCCATGTCCCTCCCTTTTACTACAAATAAAATAATTCGCTTTTTTTAATTGTCGCACTATGAATAATGAATGTCAAAACTTCTCTTGTATAAGGAGGATTTTTGTGTTAATGTTGGGCTGTCGTGAGACCAAGCGAAGGGAGGGCTAACCGTGCCGAAGAAGTGGCGAGAAGTTCGGCCTAGGCAGGGAGCGCAAGAGTCCCCCGTGCCTGTTAAGGGGCCCAGGTGTCGGCGCAAGCATACGCGACGTGCTCACGACGCTGCCTACCTTGAGCAACTGGGGCAGATTCAGGATGGTACCTCGCCGCTGGTTCAGCGCGACGACTACTCCTCTCGCTGGAGGTTCTGAAATTGATGAGGCCGCGGCCTCCCAAGTCCACGGGCCGACCGCACTAGCGTGTCGGCCCTTTCCTATTTCACCAAATAACTCCAAAGGGAGTAAAAAAGCAGTACCCCGAAGAATGCCCAGGCGATCCCGATGACCAACTGACGCCAGAGAGACGGCCGCAGGGCACGGGGCAAGGCGTGGTGGTTCAATAGATAGGTTGCACCGATATGAATAAACATCGTTGCCGCGTTGATGACCGCCCCTGTTACCACCAACACAAAGGGATCGCGGTAGCCGGAGAGAAAGACAATTATTCCGGCGATAATTTGCAGCCATAAAATCAGATAGTACGCTTTGGAGAGATTTATTTCCCGGCGCAAAATCACCACATTTTCAGCCATAATCCGGCTGGTCGAATCCAGAATTGTCAGCTGGCAGCCGAAGAGAAGTACTGCGACCGTAATCAGAAACAGCCCCCCTAAGTAAGGTAGAAAACCGCTTGAGATTGCCTTGGCTTCGCCGATGACAAAATCAACACCTTGAGTATTCAGCCCCAGCCCTTTAGTCGTGGCGTAAGAAAGCAGCGCCAAGAGGATAATTGTCACCGCACCGGTTAAAAAAAAGACAATTAAGTGCTCAAGATTTGCCACCCGCCACCACCGGCGGAAAAGACTCAAATTTTCGCTCGTTAACGCAAACGGCCTTCCCTCCAAATCATGCCTTTCCGCCTTACCCGTTAGGACGCTCGAAATTCCCCGCGAGCCGTGGCACATCCCGTAACCCTTTTCCTTAATGTAAAAAGATTGCGCGAGATTCAGGTTGCCGCCCGCTCCCGAATAGGCGAGGGCTCCGAGAAAAACCAAAAGCGGGATGTCCTTGGGCAAAAACAGGTATCCTTCGCCAATTCCAATCAAGCCATGTGAGAGCGCCTGCCAGTCCGCTCCTTTGGCCGCGACCAGCGTGATCAGAAGAACGAGCGGTACACCCAGCCCAATAGCGATTTTTTGAAAGTTCTCGATGGTTTTATAGACCTTCGGTCCAAGGGTCAAAATTACTCCGATTAAAAGCAGGAGGGCAATGCCTAGATACTCAAAATGGCTGACCCCGAAAGAGTAAGCGAAAATTTTGGCGCTGACCGCCACAATGCCCGGCCAAATCCAGGCGAAAAAAGTCGAGAGAATAAACCAGTACGGGAAGCCGCGGAAGTAACGGGCGAAGCCGACAAAAACGCTTTCCCCGCGGGCCAGGGAATAACGTTCGATTTCCATATTGACGAAAAACTGAAAACCAATACCGACAACTGCCGCCCAAATAATTCCCAGGCCAAAGCGCGAAACTAAATATGGCCACAAAATTAGCTCTCCCGAGCCAAGCCCTAATCCGAGCAGGACCAAACTTGGCCCAAGCATCTTGCCAAAAGACGGCGGAGCAAGCAGGTCTCTTTTTGGGTTGTCCACCTTCTTATCATAACATGACCAAGCTCTGCTATACTAAAGATGATGCAGACTAAGTACAAAATAGTTCTAATTGTTTTAGCGGCAGCGCTGGTTGCCATTGGCGTTTCGTGGTTTCTGATCAAAAGGCAAAAAGTTACTCCTCAAGCAACCACCCAGCCGACGCCATCGGCTGTAGTTTCGCCCGTCTCGTCCGCCACCGGCAGCGTCGCCGCCACCACTCCCACCGATTGGCATGTTTACACAAACGTGCAGTTTGATTTTCAGGTAACTTTTACGGATGTTTGGAAGGATTATAAGGCGGAAAGCGCGGCCAAAGTGGCTGATGCGGCGGCGGCTTGCTTTGACATCACTCTCGCTTCGAGCGATAAAAATCTCACCGGTGCGAGCGGACGGGTGGCGCCGGTGACTTATTGTGTCTATACGCCGGAGAATTGGGCCAAGATCAAGGGCAAGAACCGCCAGAACGAGCTCACAGTCGGCTCTAAATATGTTTATACTTATTCAACCTGGGAACAAACCCCATCCGACTGGCAAGTTTTAACCGAGAAGGAAATTGCCGATGTCAACAAGACTTTTAAAGTCTTACCAGAGTAATGATCCAACCGGTTATTGACAGGGCGAGTTTGGAAAGATAAGTTAGGAGGAGAAATTAACGAAAGGAAAATCAATGGCTAGGTTAACTTTGAAAATTCTCTCTGTTCTCGTCATTGTGATGGGAATCTTGATGTTTATGCCGGTTTTAACCTGGGCGCAAGGCCCGGTTTGGTATGGGCTTGTTAAGATTATTATCGGAGTAATCGCTTTTGCGGTTGCCTTCTCAAGCAGAGGGTAGCCTTCAGCGTTCAGCTGTCAGGGCAGAAAACTCCCATATTGTTAGCTGAATGCTGACCGCTGATAGCTGACAGCTTCTAACCTACCAGTTTATTCCCCGCGGCGCGTACCAGCTTTGGGGCTTGCCGCAGGCGGGACAGGTTTCCGGTGCCTCTTTTCCTTTATGGAGATAACCGCAGTTTAAGCACTTCCACTCGATTTCTCGCTCCCGGCTGAAGATACTGTTGGTTTTGACCTGCTTGATGATGTCGAGGTAGCGTGCCTCATGTTTTTCCTCCACCTCGCCGATTTCCTTGAAAACCGTCGCAATTTCTTCCTCACCCTCCTCGTCGGCGATTTTCTTAAATTCAGGATACATTTTAGAGTACTCATAGTTCTCCCCGGCCGCCGCCGCTTCAAGATTTGCTACGGTTGTCCCGATTGGGTGAATTCCAACTCCCGGCTTGGTCTCAACGGCGTCGCGGACAAATTCCAAAAGACGCTCGGCGTGGGCCCGCTCATTATCGGCCGTCTCCTCAAAAATCCGGGTAATGCCCTCGTAGCCTTCCTCGCGCGCCCGTTTGGCGAAGAAAGTGTATTTGTTGCGCGCCAGTGATTCCCCGACAATCGCTTTGAGTAAATTCTCTTGAGTTGTTGACATCCTTGTCCTTTTATTCAGTTTGTATTTTGATTACAAATGTTTTTTAAGTAGCTGTCAACCCCCACACCTTTGGAGGACCGTTCCCTGTCACTTAAAAAGCCTGGTGATTAGCCAGAAAAAACGTTTGTTTTATGGCTTGCCTGATAAACTTATGGGAACAAAGATGGCAAGAAGCTTTTGTCCTCCAAGGGTGTGGGGGTCAACCCCAACACCCTTGAGCACTAGTTGATGCAGTTTCTTATTCGAGCTTTTAGGGTGCCAAAGGCTTTCGCGTACTCCTTGAGTTGTTTTTCCCGCTTCAGGGCATCAACTCTTGATTTATACACTTCGGCATAAACTAATTCCCAAGGTCTCCTAGATTTTGTGTAAAAGCTTTTTCCATTATTATGCTCTCGCAGTCGTGATTTTAGGTCGTTGGTATAACCAAAATATAACGTTCTGCAGCCCTTACTCTTGATTACATAAAGCCAATGCATGGCTTGATTCTATCACGACTGCAAGTGCTCAAAAGTGTGGGGATTGACAAAGGAATAGCAATCCGCTAAAGTGAGGCTGGAGGCAAAATTGGCTTATCTGTTTTGACATAGAGACAGGACAAATATGGCGGAAGCTCAGCTTCGGCTGAGTTTTTTTGGTCTGTTTTGCCTGCTCGTTGACAATTAGGGAAAAGAGGTTTTGCCTTATATCCGTAGAGTGGTTTGACCGCGTTAAACGCGGCTCCATTTGTGGATAATGTTCTGGCAAAACCAGATGAGAAGTGGTGAGAGCACTTTAAAACTCTCAAATCACAAAGAGTTAAGATTACTCTTACTAAGAGTTTGATCCCCCGCACTATCCTTTCCGGCTTATTGAATTACATTCAATCACGCCGGAAGCGGAAAATGCGGGGCAGGCTGGCTTCAGGTCCTGAGCCGCTTCGGCGGTTTTGGTCGGATTCGGCTTGAAACGGTTGAGCTTCTTAGTTCTCTTACTAAGAGTTTGATCCTGGCTCAGGATGAACGCTAGCGGCGTACCTAAAACATGCAAGTCATACGAGCCGGAGGACAGAGTACTGATGACAGAGGACAGAAAAGAATATAGGATATTATCAAGATGCCGATAAAAGATGTAACAGAACTCGAAGTTTACCAGTTGGCTCTTAGGCTACTAAAGGTAGCTTATCGGTTGGCTAAAACTGTTGAGAAAAAAGATCGCGAGTCGGCTAAACAACTAAGGAAGACGGCTGGTCAAATCGCTCCCTTAATTGCCGAAGGCTATTCAAAGAAGTCTTCTTCTCGAGAGTTTAAGAGATTTCAATTAATGGCAATGGGGACAAGCGACGAGATGGTTACACATATTAGGCAAGTAAAAATTACCTGCGAGAATGTGAATATCGGAAGTTGTGATATCCTTGAGGAGCAATATTTGGTTCTGTCAAGAAGATTGAATACACTGATTAAAAATTGGAAATAATCAATAATCAGTTGTCTGTTATCTGTTTTCTGTCCTCCGGCTAGTGGCGAACGGGTGAGTAACGCGTAGGAATCTGCCCCGGAATCGCGCATACCTTGCCGAAAGGCAAGCTAATTCGCGATAGTCAGAGGGCAGAGGACGGAGAACGGAAGACGGAGCAATCTGTTTTCTGTCATCCGTCTTCTGTCTTCTGTAAAGGCGAAAGCCGTTTCGGGAGGAGCCTGCGTCCTATCAGCTTGTTGGTAGGGTAATGGCCTACCAAGGCGATGACGGGTAGCTGGTCTGAGAGGATGGTCAGCCACAACGGAACTGAGACACGGTCCGTACACCTACGGGTGGCAGCAGTTAGGAATCGTACACAATGGACGAAAGTCTGATGTCGTGACGCCGCGTGGAGGATGAAGGCTCTCGGGTCGTAAACTCCTTTTCTGCGGGAAGATTATGACGGTACCGCAGGAATAAGCATCGGCTAACTACGTGCCAGAAGCCTCGGTAATACGTAGGATGCGAGCGTTATCCGGTATCATTGGGCGTAAAGAGCGCGTAGGCGGCCTTTTAAGTCTAACTTTAAAGCTGGCGGCCCAACCGCCAAGATGGGTTGGAAACTGGATGGCTAGAGCACTTGCCCCGCCTTTGGCGGGGCGCGCAGGGGCAAGCGGAATCTGCGGTGTAGGAGTAAAATCCATTGAGATCGCAGAGAACACCAATGGCGAAGGCAGCTTGCTAGGCAGTCGCTGACGCTGAGGCGCGAAAGCTAGGGGAGCGAACGGGATTAGATAGGCGCATTTGCTTCGCAAATGCTAAATTCAAAAATCAAAGTTCAAAATGCAAAATTTTGGAGTCCCGCCAGAGGCGGGACAATTGAAATTTGGTTTAGCGCTTGCGGAGCGAATGCAAGTGTCTCACGCCCCCGCCTTACGGCGGGGAGTGAAAAATCTGACTAAATGCTGGAAAATCTCCTGAATTCCAACGGGTAACCGGTTGGACTGTGGAGATAATCAGCAGGAAAGGTCAGGGAGGAAGTGATATACTGTTATTCTACGGCGCGTCCTTGTATATAAGATAAGGTGTTGGACACTAAGCATGTCTAAACTGTCTGGGGCAAGATAATGATTCCTTACCCAGATATCATTATGCAAGGAGTAGGAGGGAATGAATTTCTTACGACGATGGTAAGTAGGTGAAGCAGAAGCAAGATCTGAATTAGACGAAATAATCTAGCCAGCGGATCGTAAGACGCGCAAGTATCCCTCTCTGAAATCCTCAACGACTATACGTCAGAATCGCCTAGGCGATAAGATATAGTCTGAACTCTATGGCGACATAGAGAGCAGGGCAGAAATGGCCCTGCCCGTGCAATTTTTCACTTTGCATTGTCATTTTGATTTTTGACTTTTGCATTTTGAATTATTGTTGCGAAGCAACAAACTGACCCCGGTAGTCCTAGCTGTAAACGATGCAAACTAGCTATTGGGATTATCGACCATTCCAGTAGCGAAGCAAACGCGTTAAGTTTGCCGCCTGGGGAGTACGAGCGCAAGCTTAAAACTCAAAGGAATTGGCGGGGGCTTGCACAAGCGGTGGAACATGGGGTTTAATTCGATAGCAAGCGGAGCACCTCACCAAGGTTTGACATCTACGGAACCCCGCAGAAATGCGGGGGTGCCCGCAAGGGAGCCGTAAGACAGGTGCTGCACGGTCGTCGTCAGCTCGTGGCGTGAGCTGTTCCGTTAAGTCGGGAAACGAGCGCAACCCTTATCGTCTGTTAAATTTCTCAGACGAGACTGCCCTCGTAAGAGGGAGGAAGGTGGGGATGACGTCAGATCAGCGTGGCCTTTATACCTTGGGCGACACCCGTGTTACAATGGCTGTGACAGTGGGTTGCAATGCCGTGAGGCGGAGCTAATCCCTAAACACAGTCCAAGTTCGGATTGGAGTCTGCAACTCGACTCCATGAAGTTGGAATCGCTAGTAACCGTGGATCAGCCACGCCACGGTGAATACGTTCTCAAGCCTTGCACACAAGTTAAAGACGCATGGCAGTTTAGCAAATCAAGTCGTGTAAATCGACTCCTCCGATTCGCCGTCGGAGCGTAGCTTAAAGCAGGCCCGCGATCGTGAGATCGGGGCTAGAGGGCTTAATGGCGATCTGCAGCGGGCAGACGAAACCTGCATTGACCTATGTTTGGCGGTTGTGTCATAGGGAAAATGCGTATAGAAAGGTTGCTCGATGTAGAAAACGGTTTGCTAAATGATCCATGGAGATCTTGCCTATGTTGACGCATCTTAGGGCAAGAAGTCAGCCTGTTCATAGTACCCCGACGTTACGTCGGGGAAAGGGACAGACCCGAGACGTATAATCTTGGGGTCCGCCGAGTGTGGAAAATCCGCTCGCTCGGCCGCGTATAATCCGCCAACTGGCGGAGAAAACGCGGGGACGTTATCTGCCGAAGGCAGATTATACGTTCTGGAAACGTGAAGGAGCGTTAACCTATCACAATCCGCCCGTCAAGGCAGGAAAGCCGGTAATGCCCGAATCCCGCACTTTGAGCTCTATTAGGAGGCCAATGCATTATGTTTACTTGATTCGATCTGAGAGATCGAAGGGCAACAAGGAGCTGTACGTTGGTTGCACCGACGATATCAAGCGAAGAATAGATGAACATAATGCTGGCCGATCAGCTTATACCAGTGGAAGTGGAAAATGGAAGCTGATCTATTGCGAAGTCTTTAGATCGAAGGAAGACGCTGTAAAACGCGAAAAGGCCCTGAAGAATTTCGGGGCAGCGTATGGTCATCTCAAAAGAAGACTTCGCGAATCCTTGCAATAGAGTCCAAAGTGCGGGACACGGCAGGATCGGTAATCAGGCCTAAGTCGTATCCAGAATGCGACCTCGTTGGGAGACTGACGAGAAAAATCTCGCTGTATCGGTGAAGCCTAAGTTCTGAAAAGAATATGGTAATGCCGAGGGAACCCAACTCGGTCGACAGAGAACAGCTAGTCGGAGGACAGAAAGTCTGTCTTCTGTCATCTGTTTTCCGTCTTCCGCATGGGACTCCGTAGAGACTATACGCGAGCACCTTTATTGCCAAGGTGGTAAAGGTTGAAGACATAGTCCATGCTTCACGGAAACGTGAGGAGCTACATGAACAAGGTATCGCTAGGGGAATCTGGCGATGGATCACCTCCTTTCTAGGGAGAAAGCCCCGACGTTCAAGTCGGGGTGATACGGTCGGTCTCCGACGTTACAGTCGGAGCAGGTTCCCGCACTTTGCGCTTCTGCGCCAAAGAGCGGGACAATCTCATCTGGTTTTGTCAGACCAAGTTCGAACTCGTGCAACAATAGTGCAATTTATTTTGTGCTATAATTGGTGGCAAGGAGGTGGAATGAGACGATGTTTAAATCGTGGATTAAATTTTCTTAAAATAAAAAGAAGGAAATGGCGGGTTCTTGGCGATCTCGCCGTGCTGGCGGTGGCCGCCACTCTGGTGGTTTTCGGCTGGTTGGGGGTCAGCCACGCCGAGCAAAGCGACGACAGCCCCGATTCGGGAGTGACCTCGAAAATCAAGACGATTTACAACGCGCTTTCGGCGCTTTCTTACGGCTCGGATGCGGCTGGCGGCTGGGGCAACTGGGGTGCTTATTTGAACCGCATCTACTCGGCTGGAGAGTGGACACCGAGCGGCGCTGCAACTGCTGCCACCGTCGGCAGCGGCAGTACTTTCTATTCTAACTCCCGCAGTCAGCAGACCGGCACTTATCCCGCACCAAGCAGTTGTTCCACCCAGCTCTACCATGACTCTTCTGGCTCGGGGTCGGCGGCAAACAACTGTAGTCTCACTTGGGTAACGGCCAGCCCGGCGGTTACGGGAGACGATAAGAAAGATCCCCGTACCGGCCTAATTTGGAGCCAGTATCTGCGCAATGTGTCCAGTGTGCCCACTTTCGCCACCTCGAGCGGTTCGAACTGGAGCTGGGACGGCACCACCGATGCGGATTCAATCGCGTGCGGCAATAAAACCGCCAGCCAGCTTTGCTCGGAGCGCGGCAACGGCTGGCGCCTGCCGACCCAAAAGGAACTGCTGCAGGCCTACACTGACGGTTCTTTTTGGAACCTGACTAATCCCTCCTATACCTTTTGGTCGGCGACGAGGTACCCCTACGTCGGCGACGAATTGACGTATTGCTTGGCCGTGTCCCTGTCGACCGCCGAAAACGTCAACCAAAACAAGACGGCTAGCTTCTATGTGCGTTGTGTCAGGTAGCGCTTGGAACTTAGAACTTGCATGTCTTTGTGCTATAATCCTAAATAATAAGGAGGCGAAATTAGACGGTATTTGAGTCGGGGATTAAATTTTC
>Ga0315294_10009000_pt1 | contig 10973 bp, 9 predicted proteins | sample YL17G13_40_MG_FD_203626 | JGI IMG/M metagenome (GOLD analysis project Ga0315294, IMG submission 203626) | Sediment microbial communities from Yellowstone Lake, YNP, Wyoming, USA - YL17G13_40 | ecosystem: Environmental > Aquatic > Freshwater > Lake > Sediment | place: USA: Wyoming | collected... | reverse complement strand
GGGCGGGGATCCAGCCCTTACTTTTCGCACAGCCGACCATGGCAGACCCGCACAGACCTACTGCGCCGACTGGAGGGCGCGGATATACTGCTCGGCGACCTCGAGGTCCTTCACTGCCTCGGAGGCCGGCGAACGAGTCGGCTTCCCATCGCGCACGCATTCCACGAAATGCCTGGCCTGCGCGAGCATGCTCCAGACCGGAGGCATGACCGGGCGCTCCCACGTCGGCGGATTCCGGTCGTCGCCGCCCCAGTAGATGCGGAGATCGCCGCCGTTCTGCTGGGCCATCGGCGCGGGAACTGAGAGGTCAATCTTCCCGTTGTCGAAGGAGACCATGTAGTACTCCTCCCAGCTCTGCCGGAGTCCCCTGCCCTTCATCTCCAGGACGATAGTGACTCCGCTGTGCGAGCGCGCGACGAGTATCGCCTGCGCCCTGTCCGCGTAGACTACATCATAGTCCTCGCCGAGCAGGAAGCGAATCAGGTTGACCTGGTGGATGAAGTAGTTGACGAACGCGTTGTATCTCGCGCCCATCTCGGGGCTCAGCGACTCGGGCGGGACCTCCGGTGCGACGCCCTCATATGCCGGCGCGGGATCCCCTGCGCCGGGAAGCCACTGGATGCCGAAGGTCCAGTCTCCCGGAGGCATGCTCGCGCGAAGGTAGTTCATGCTGCCCGCGGCGCCGGACTGCCTCCACTCGCCGACTTTCTCCATCGCCGCGACGGAGGCGGGAAGCGAGCGCTTCATGTAGCCGACCATGTAGATCAGGCTCTTGTTCTCCGCGAGAGCGGCCATGTCGCGCGCGTTATCCAGGCGGAGGCAGATGGGCTTCTCCGTCATGAGATGCTTCCCGGCATTGAGGATGTCCATCACGATCGGCGGATGGAGCGCGTAGCCCATGATCGCCACGACCGCGTCGAGATCCTTCTCCTCGGCCAGCATTGCCCTGTGATCGGGGTAGACGCGAGGGATGCCGAATCTGCCCGCGACCAGTTCGGCCGTCTTCTGACGGCCTTCTGCGAGTGCGACCATTTCACAATCGGGGATCGCGGCGAAGTTGGCGATGTGCGCGGTCTGTCCCATCCCGCCTGCGCCGACGAAGCCTATGCGTACCTTGCTCGACATGCGACAGACTCCTTAAAAGCTTATGAGGAAGCCGGGGGGAACGTCTCGGCTTCCCAGGAAGATCTAGTGCAAAACGTCGGAAATGTCTTCCACTTCTGCGAACGGCAGGGCCACTCCCTCGCCCGTGAGCCGGAGGCGAAACGGGAGAGGGCAGGGGTGAGGGCGGTATTCCGGACCTCGCACCCTCACCCTTTCCCTCTCCCGCGGGCGGGAGAGGGCATCTGTTGTTCCCACCCGGAAGTGGAACAGATCACTACCGTTTTGCACTAGACGATCAGCGGCCGCAGGTGATTGTGGCCGAGCTTCAGGCCCTCCACACGGCGCTGGCCGGAGAATACGGGATCCTCATGCTCGATGGCCGCGCCGCCGTCGAAGCCGACCTCCTTCAGCGCGGAGATGAACTCCGCCCAGTTGATCACGCCGAAGCCCGGAATCCGATACCGCCACCAGCCCCGGCTGAATATCCCCTTCTCGCTCAGAGCGCCCTCCATTATCTCGGTATCCTTGAGATGCACGTGGTGTATCCTGGGGCCGAAGAGCTTCACGGCGGCGATGTAGTCAATGAACTGCCAGACGAGGTGCGAGGGATCGAACTCCAGCCCGAGCGCCGGCGAGTCAACCGCATCGAACATCATCTCCCAGGCCTGAGGATGGAAGCCGAAGTTCACGCTCTTCACGGGCGGATACCCGGCGAGGCCCGGCCAGTTCTCGAACGCGATCTTGACGCCCGCGCCTTCCGCGATCCCGGCGACCTCCGTGAATGTCTCCTTGAAGATAGCGATGTTGTCTTCCAGTGACTTTTCCGGATCGCCCGCGGACATGGTGGCGATCACTCCCACGCCCATCTGCGCGCAGAAGTCGGCGATGGTCCTGAAGTCCGCTATGCGCTCGGCGGACGGCCGGTTCTTGGCGTCGTAATGAGCGATCGCCGTGACCGTGACGCCGTACTTCGCGGAGAGGTCCTTCGCCTTCTGCGCCGCCTCCTTGCGTCCTTCCGGCGATTGGAGAGCATCGCCCGGCCACGACTTCGCATGGACCTCCAGCCCGTCGTAGCCGATTGATGACGCGAGCTTGAGCTCGTCCTCGTTGAATTGCGTGAGATAGCCTAGTTTCATCGTGTGATCCTTTCTTTGTAAACCGCAGATATACGCAGATGAACGCGGACCTCAGAAATCCAGAACCAGTCGCTTGATCTCGACTCTCGACTTGCCAAAGTTTATTAGGAGACAGATCTGCAGACCTGTGGCCTTCAGGTAGTTGAGACACTGAGCTGTATGGGAGTCATCCGTGCTCTTAGCTGTCTTGAGCTCCACCAGTACACAGTCCTCGACCAGTAGGTCAGCCACGAAATCCCCGACTACGATGCCGTCATATGTCACCTGTATGCCGTACTGCTGTTTCACCTCGAGTCCAGCGTTGCGCAGGTCGTGAGCAAGCGCATTCTCGTAGACCTTTTCCAGAAACCCGCAGCCTAGAACGTTCCCTACGGTGTAAGCGCAGCCGATGACCTTCTCGGTGACTGAGTTGATTTCAGATCGGCGTTTATCTGCGTCCATCTGCGGTGTGAAATCACCTCTTGCCTTCTGCCAGGCGGTTGGAGACGAGATACCTATAGCTCTGCTTCACCGCCTCGAGCATGTCGGTCGCGCAGTTGTCGAGCTCCACTATCACCCACTGGAGGACGTTCGGATCCGCCGCGCGGATGATGGCGGGCATGTCGAGCTTCCCGGAGCCGACCGCGGTATGCACGTGACTGCCTTCCTCGAGCATGCCGTCCTTGATGTGAAGAACCGGCAGGCGGGACTTGTACTGCGACGTGACCTTCACCGGATCCGCCTTGCCGAAAGCGCACCAGTAGACGTCGAGCTCGCTGAACGCGTCCGGCGCCTCAGTCATCAGGATGTCGTAGACGCGCTTGCCGTCCACCGTGAAGAACTCCCACCAGTGATTGTGGAACCCGAAGGTCATGCCGTGTGGCTTGACGAGCGCCGCGGCCTGCTGGAACTTCGCCGCGGCCGCCTTGCACGCGTCCACGGTCTTGAAGTCGTCCGGGCCGAACCCGCTGATCACCCGCTTGTTGCCCAGCGTCAGCTCCGTATCGGCGAGGTGCTGGACGTTGTCAGCCGTGGGGAGGCCGGTGTGGCTGCTGCTTACCTGCAGGCCGAGGTCATCGAGCAGCTTCCGAATCTCCTTGGGTTCATGGCCCTGGAGCCCGGCGAACTCGACTCCCTTGTAGCCTATGTCCGCGACCGCGCGAAGGACTCCCGGAAAATCCTTCGCCGCCGCCTCGCGCAGGGTGTACAACTGAAGTGAAATCGGCTTCAACTCTATTCGCTCCTTGCTCTCCGAAGTCCCCTCATATCGGGGCTATGGACGTAATCTCCAAAAGCGTTCGCCACTGAGTCGGGAAAACCTTCCCCGTTTGCAGCGGAAGATAGGACTTGATGCGCCGCTTGCGTAACATTAGGATGAACGGCGTGGAGGCGGGTGGCCAGTGGTCAGTCACCAGTCACCAGTGATCAGTGAACAGTGAACAGTGAACAGTGGACGGTGGACAGATTCCTCCGGGCCAGCTTCAGGTGAAGACATGACCAGGAAGCATCTGGGTTCCATTTCAGCGATCGTCTTGCTGGCGGCCGTTTGTCTCGCAGGTCGTATCAGCGGGGACGGTCTTTCCCAAGGAGATGATTCAGCCGTCTGCGCGGAAGTGTGCCCGAAGGCAGGAGAGAGGATCGAAATGCCGATACAGAGATTCACCATCAGCCGGGATGATTCAATATACGAGTGCTTCCCCGGCCTGACCCGATGCCGTAACGGCAGGCTCATCCTGGTATATCGCGAAAGTGACAGCCATGTCGCCAGGGAGTATGCCCGCATCATAGTCCGGACGAGTGACGACGAGGGGAAGTCCTGGTCGGATCGCAAGGTGTTGGTCGCGACCGAGAAGGCCGACGGCGTGCTGAGGAAATACAACTGCCCGAAGGTCCAGCAGCTCAAGGACGGGCGCGTGCTGATAGTATGCGACGTCTTCCTAACTCCACCCGGAGAAGGCCGCTCGGATATTAAGTATTCGCACCTGGAGCTCTTCACAAGCAGGGACAACGGCGACACGTGGACCGGCCCGAAGGCGGTGGATGTCTCCGGCATAATGCCCGATGAGGTCGTGGAACTGGACAACGGCGACTGGCTGCTGGCAACTCATCATCTCGGCGTTCAGTATGTCACCAGGAGCGCCGACGGAGGCGAGCACTGGGATCCGCCGGTGACACTCGCTTCACGGAAAGGCCTGAAGCTCTGCGAGGCGTCCATCGTCAAGATGCCGGGCGGTGAACTCGTGTGCTACATGCGCGAGAACAGCGGCAAGGGACTCCCGATCTACAAGAGCATCTCCACCGACGCAGGACGAACGTGGAAAGGCCCGTTTGAAACCCTCATGGGGGCGGGGCATCGCCCTGTGGCGCACCTGACCCGGTCCGGCAAGGTACTGATCACATATCGCCACCATCCCGGCGGCTCCGGCGCCTGGGCGAAGAACACGTTCGCCTATCTGGAATCCGCCCAGAGCGCGCTGGAGACTGACCGGGCAAAACAGTCCGGCATAGTCCTCCCGCTGGATCACGACCGCAGCCCTCACTCAGACAGCGGCTACACCGGTTGGGTGGAGATCGAGCCCGGGCACTTCCTGGCGGTCAACTACATCCTCGATGACGCGCCGAAAGCACAGATCCGAGGATACCGATTCCACGAGAGCGATTTCTGACAAGGAGCCGAGCCCACATGAGATTGCGATTCATCATTCCAGTCCTGCTATGCCTCATTGTCGCCAATTGCTCGCCGCCGAAGTGTGCTTCGTGCAGATCAGCGACCTCCATATCAAGGACCAGGCGAGCGCGGATTACCTGGCCCGGGCGGTCGAGTGGCTGAACAACCCGCAGACCTTCGGGAAGAACAAGCCGAGCTTCGCAGCTGTTACCGGCGACCTCTCGACCTCCGGCCTTGAAGAGGAACTGGCGCTCTGCAAGGCGGCGCTCGACAAGCTCAACATCCCCTACTACGTGATCCCCGGCAACCACGACCTCTCGGACGAACACCCGTCGTTCGAGAAAGTCTTCCCGGGTAGAACGCGATACTCGGCGAACTTCGGCGGCTGCCGGTTCCTGTTCGATCTCGGACAGATCAAGGAATCGGCGGACGGCGGCTCTTCCGCACTCGAGAAATGGCTTGAATCGGAAGTGTCGAGCACCCCCGAGGACACGCCGGTCGTGTTGCTCACCCACTACCCTTACGGCAAGGGCGTGAAATACTCGGTCGCGGGGCGGAAGAAGGTCATCAAGGTTCTCAAGAGCAGGAAGCTGATGGCGGTCTTGAGCGGGCACTTCCACGGGAGCTCGACCGTCGTCGAGGACGGGATTCTGTTCAAGACCATTGCCTGTCTGACCAATACCCGTGGAAACCACGACGGCACGACGGCCAAGGGCGCGGCGCTCTACGTGGTGGACGAGAATTCGATATCAGTGAACTTCCTGCAGTTCCCGGAGTAGCAGGCGGCAGAGACCAGGCCAGGGGAGGAATCAAGCTGCGAATGTAGAATACGCAGTCAAGGGCCGGCCGACTTGTTCAGCCGGCAGGTGGACCTCGGATCGGCGCAAAGAGGTCAGACTTGGCATGGGAGGCATGGTGTGGAGAACACTTCCGGGCAAGGGGCAGCGTCGGTTGTCCCTGCCGAGATCAAGGGCTGGAACTGGGGCGCCTTCTTCCTGAGCTGGATATGGTCCATCGGGAACAAGGTCTGGATCGGGCTGCTCAGCCTGGTTATCGGTATCATCATGTCCATCATCCTCGGTGTGAAGGGGAATGAATGGGCGTGGCAGAACCGCAAGTGGGAGAGCGTCGAGCAGTTCAAGGAGGTCCAGAGGATCTGGACGATCTGGGGAGTCGTGGTGTTCGCTGTCAGCTTGGTCATCCCCATCATCGTGGGAATCATCAGCGTCGTGTCTGGGATCAGACCTCAGCCGGGGATGTAGGTCCGCAAGCGGGCCGTGCGTTTCACGGCACGGAGAGCTTGGCAGTATCGCAGGAGGAGGTGGACTTGACGGGTCCGCGTCCTCCTTTTTCATTCGCGGATGGCTGCTTCGAGGAGTGCCCCAGTGCAAAACCCGAGAATCAAGTTCCAGGTTTCACGTTGCAGGTTTCAGGTTTCAGGCCGGCCATCTTTGGGAACCTGCAACTTGAGACTTGAAACCTGAAACACCTTTTCCTGATATTGCACTAGTAGTAGAGTAAATCGGTCTGCTTGCGCGGGCGGAGGAGCGGGCGGGAGACGGAGCCGTCAACCTCCACGGAACATATCCCGGTGACGACGGCGTAAGGTTCGCCCGTCGGCTTCGTCAGTCCCGGACAGTAGACTTTGACGCCGACGGCATCCTTGCCCGAAAGGCTGGCACCGTCGTCAATGTAGAAGAAGTCCGTGCCGACGTACGTGACCCTGCCCCAGGCGGTTACCAGCAGGCCGATGTTGTTCAGTCCCTTGCCGCCGGTCACACCGGGGTTCCAGCTTCCCGAAGCACTGCCGCCGAGACTGCGGTTGACCATTGAGAGAGGCGGCGGGGCAGTGCCGGTATCGGTGCGGGTGACGGATGAATCGAGTATGGCACGCTCGCCGTCCACCAGGCCCATGTTCCCGACGACGGTGACCTGGTCGCCTTCGTCCGGCTGATCCCCGGCTGCGATTCGAGCCTGAATCCCGGAGCTCCTGTCATCGCTCTCGACGTAGAACCGGTCGGACAACTGATCAATCCCGGCTGAGACTATATCACCGGCCAGCTTGACGAACGTGCCGTCCGGCTGTGCCTTTGCGCTGGAGACGCCCGCGAGCAGCGGGACGAGATCCATTGCCGCCGGGACATACAGCTTCCCGTTGCCCCACTTGGTGTTCGGAACGACGCCGGTGTAGGTGTCGGCCCTGGCAGTAGACATGACGCGGTCTTTGATCTCCGCGGCGGTCGCGGTAGGATCCTTCTGCAGCATGAGCGCGGCGGCGCCGGCCATATGCGGGACGGCGAAGCTGGTGCCGCCCATGATCACATGCACGCCGTCCTCCACGATGTTGATCGGGTTGGGACTTGCGTTCGCAGACAGCGCGGTGGCGATCTTGATGGTCGGCACAGCGAGGTCGGGCTTCTGACGGCCGTCTCTGGTAGGCCCCTCGCCGCATGTGTCGTAGAAGACTCCGTACGTGCCGTCCCAGCCCTGCGGTGTGCCGTCGGGATTGTACCAGCGCGTCTTGGTGAAGTAGCCGGTGAGGGTGATGACGGAATGAGAAGTGCCCGGGACAGTGCACGTCTTCGAATTGTTGCCGTAGGATGACCAGAAAACGTTTTGCCCGCCCAGAATCCAGGCGTCGCACTGGCCTCCCTCGTGGATGGTCTTCCCTGTCGCGGTCAGGCTCCAGGCTCCGGGGAGCGCGTTCTGGATGGCGATGACGCACTCATGGTCGCCGTTGTACGGATTCGTGCCGCCCGGCGCGTTTTCAATCCAGATGCCGCCGTCCGGGGTCGAGACGTAGCCGCCTGTGGTAGTGCCCGTGGACTTCGTGACGCTGTATCCATTGGGCGAGGTCACCTTCATGTCAATCGAGTCGTTCCCCTCGTACCAGAGGTCCATGTAGAAGGGGTTCGAGCGGTTGGAGAGGACGTTGATCCCCGCGGTGACAGTGCTGTTCTTCGAAGGAGTCGTCCATTCGGCATGTATGTAGCATGCCGGGTCAGTCGTGCGGTTGTTCCCCGCCGCGGTGCACACGACCGCTCCCGGACCCGAAATCTGGTCAATGGCGCGCTCTATCAAGTCGGTTCCGTCGTGGGCGCCGTACTGCGAACCGATGCTCAGGTTGATGACGAAAGGCTTGCCGAGGGAGTTTGCCTTGCTCTTGATATAGTTCATCCCGTCCACAATGTCGTCATCGTAGAAGGTGGTCTTCACGGCTATGATGTCTGCTTCCGGGGCCATGCCGATATACCGATAGTTCGGCCACCCATTACCGGTGGCGGATCCGTCGCCTGCCGCGACTCCCGCCACCCCCGTGCCGTGGCCGGAAGTATCTTTGTGGGTGCACTGGCCGGCATCTATCTGGGCCTTGGTCCACTCAGTGCCGTAGTCATACGGCGGCGGATGGTTCGCGCCGCCCGTCCCCGTGCTCTGGTCCCAGACAAAGAGCACTCGGCTGAAGCCGGCAGCGTCGCGCAAATCCTGGTGGTTGACGTCAATGCCGGTGTCCACGACCCCCACTATGACTCCCCTGCCGGTGTATCCGACCCAGTCAGGCGGAGTTCCCGACCTGAGATTGGGGGCGCCCGTTTCCGGCACGCTGACATCCAGCAGGGGTTCAAGGCGTCTGGCGGCCTGAATATACTTCACACCCGGCAGAGCAGCCACGGCATTCAACCTGTCAAGGGGGATGTTCGCGGTCAGTATGCTGCCCAGGCGCGTCCGGACTCGTGCTCCGGCGGCCGTAAGCTTCGCAGGGTCGCCGGTGTACTCGATGATGACTCCCAGCTCGTCAGGCTCAGGAGCGGTCAGAATCTTGAACATGCGCGCGAAGGCGGAGCGCTCCGACGGCGGCGCGTCTGCCAGGAGTCTAACTGAAGGAGCCAGGCGTGCGCGAGAGTCTCCAGGCGGTCCGGCGGCGGCTCCGTTCGAGACTGGGAGCGCGGCGACGAGAAGCACGCATGATATGAGAACCAGTCGGCGGCTAATGCTCATCGGGCGTTTCCATTGTTGGGCATACCGAGGCGGAAGTCATGGGTTCGCATCGCGGCGATCGGGGGGACCTCTCCGCGTCCACGGGCAATACAGCGACTTGCCAACCCACAACCCCTTCGTCCACTTTACACCGCGTACGACGGGTTGTCAATGAAAGGACGCGAAAACTGGTAAATGTACTTAAGAGGGAACGCCGAGGGAAAGCCGCTGCTAGTGCAAAACGTCGGAAATGTCTTCCACTTCTGCGAACGGCAGGGCCACCCCCTCGCCCGTGAGCCGGAGGCGAAACGGGAGAGGGCAGGGGTGAGGGCGATATTCCGGACCTCGCACCCTCACCCTTTCCCTCTCCCGCCCGCGGGAGAGGGCATCTGTTCTTCCCACCCGGAAGTGGAACAGATCACTGCCGTTTTGCACTAGGTCTTCCGGAACTGCGGTAGATAATCAGCCTCGAGAGCCAGCAACTCGTCCAGAATCTTTTCAGCCGCATCCGTGCTCCGGATGACCGGATCGGCCAGCAATGCCTGGAGCGCAATCCCATGGTGGCCTGTGACGGCGGCGGCAACTGCAAGTTCCTGAACGCCGACCTGGGTCTGGCACAAAGCAGCAATCCCCGGCGGCAGCATGCCCATGGAAATCCCGGACACGCCGGTCCCACTGACCATCGCAGGCACTTCCACTATCGCGTCCTGAGGAAGATTGGAGATGTGGCCGTCGTTCGGGACATTCACTGCCGGCTCGAGATGGTTGCTGTTCGAGAGGATGCCGGCGATGATGCTTGACGCGCGCTCGCCGGAGCGCCGGCGGATCAGTTCCGTGACCGGCTCCTGGCCTCGCACCATGCGGCCGATCCGCTCCCAAGTCTCACGCTTATACTGCTCCGCGGCATCGAAGTCATAGCCCGTCATCGGACAGTACTCCGTGGCATAAGGCAGGTACTCGCCGATGTGGTCATCGCCTGGGGATGGATAGAACCCGAATACCTCGAAGAGCTTCCTGCTGAGCGGCTGGAAAGCGGGGTCGTGGTCCCGGAGCCTGCTACGAAGCTCGGGATACGCATCCTCGCCGGAATCGCTGAATCGGAGGTCGAGAATCCAGGTGAAGTGATTCAGCCCGGCCGCCTTCGCATCCAGGTTTCCAGGATCCGTGCCTATGACCCCCGCCAGCTTATGAAGCTGCCCGCCTATCCCGTGACAGAGGCCCACCGCGTTCACGTCTGAGAACCGATCAATCGCCATGCACACTCGCGTCACCGGATTGGTGAAATTGAGCACCAGGGCATCCGGACACAGCCGCTCGATGTCGCGGCAGATGTCCAGGATGATCGGGATATTGCGCATGCAGTGGAAGAGGCCGCCGGGCCCGCCGTTCTCGCCGAGCGTGTGCTTCACGCCGTGCTTCAGCGGCACCTCCCAGTCGAGCTTCCAGAGCTCATTCCGGTTCACGGCGATCGAGATGACCACGTACTCCGCATCCGGAAGCACCCTGGTTCTGTCGGTGGTGTGCTCGATCTTCAAGCCGGCCCCGGATTCCTCGTTCATCTTTCGGGCGAGCGCAGCCACGGCCTCGAGGGCCTCAGGATCTATGTCCACGAGTGAGATCGTGCTGCCCATCAGTTCCGGGGTATTCACCGCGTCGCTCAGCATGCTCAACCCGAACGACGCGCTGCCCGCTCCTATCAGTACCACCTTCGTCTGCCGCATGGGATGCCTCCTGGGGATCGTATGGCCGGACGAGCCTCACACATGCCGCATTCTAACCAGACGAGCGAGACGTGTCAAGGTTGACGCAATCTCGCCGGAATATGCTATAATCGCTGCGTCGTGCCCGTCAGGGGATTCACACACTAACTGAGCAACAGGTCAGCGGCGCAATAGATCCGTATGTGCGAAGGGGTTGAGCAATGAACGGCAGAGAACATTGGGCGTCGCGAATGGGCCTGATCCTCGCAATGGCGGGGAGCGCCGTCGGCCTGGGCAACTTCCTGCGCTTTCCGGTCCAGGCGGCATCCAACGGGGGCGGGGCGTTCATGATTCCCTACTTCGCGGCGCTGATCTTTCTCGCCATGCCGCTGATGTGGGTCGAATGGGCGA
>Ga0315294_10008995_pt1 | contig 10974 bp, 6 predicted proteins | sample YL17G13_40_MG_FD_203626 | JGI IMG/M metagenome (GOLD analysis project Ga0315294, IMG submission 203626) | Sediment microbial communities from Yellowstone Lake, YNP, Wyoming, USA - YL17G13_40 | ecosystem: Environmental > Aquatic > Freshwater > Lake > Sediment | place: USA: Wyoming | collected... | reverse complement strand
CACCTCGGCTTCGCCGAGGAGCGCCGGGTTTTCCGCGACGGTCGGCCGGGTTTGCAGCGGCGCATAAACGTCCACCAACTCGTGGATCTGCTGGCGCACCTCTGCACCATAGATCCAGTCGTATGGCTGTGGGTCGAGCAGAAAAAGTCCTTTCAACATGGTACTTGTCTCGTGACTGCTCAGGCAAATCAACGAGGCAACCTCGAATGAGGTAACCCCGTTTGAATTTGTGAGATACAACACAACTGGCCCAGTTATTCTTCAGCGAGACGGTTCATCCCAGTCTGTGTGGAAGAGACGTAAGTGTATCCCTTCCTATCATCCAACCTGGGTATCCACTTGGGCATACTCAGGATCCATCTTGTGCAGCTCGTCCCGTATGCGCTGACGCAGAGCCACTGCAGGACGAACGCAGTGATCACGGAACTCCTCTTCCGTCGGTTTGAGGTCGGGGAAAAGCAGCTTCAGGAACCCGGTGGCCGATCGAGTGATTGCCTTGCGATCACGGAGATCGTCACAGCCTATCAAACGCATGTTTTGAGAGACATACTCGGCGTATTGAGCCTCGCGTCGCAGTATATGCAGAATCTCGGAGAAGAAATCACCTTTGAACCCCATACTACGGGATGGGGTATCCTTTGTCACACGTCCCATTTCCCACCCGGCAATCAGCCCGTGAATGCGATCAAGGAATGCAGTCTCCTGCAGAAAGTTAGGAATCTCCCGGAACAGTCCATCGCTGGCATATACTGGCCGGTGTCGCTCATCTAGCGTGATGTTTCCCAGCATCACGAAACCGGCTTCTGACGTGCCCATTGTGCTACCCCGGCTGAACCTTCCCGATTCCAGATAGACCTTGAGACCAGCAATCAGTTCCCCGGTGCTGTCACCCTGAATACTCTGGGCCTCATCCAGCACAATCACATCGTAACGGGTGATTAGACCGGAGGTCTGTGTTACCAGATTGTGGAATAGCACTGCTGGCGAGACCTTGCCACCTGCAATAACGCGGGCGTAACGAGAAAGGTTGTCATAAACAAAGGACTTGCCTGTTCCCTTAGGTGCCAGTTCAACAAGGTTGACGCGAGGCTCAACCAGAGAGACAATCCGGGCAATGAGCACAAGTTTTTGAGAAAGACCCTGGACGCGGGGATTAAAGCCGATACTGGAGACCATCAGGTCTAGCCATTCCTCGAAGGAGAAGTGCTGGCGACACTCGCGGAAGTAATCCAAGTCCACCCGGCTTACCTGAAAAGGCTTAAACTCTTGCATCCAGACCTGCCCCTTGTCGCCAGCACTATCCGGTGGAGCATAGAACAGTGATCCTATCCCCCACACTCCACTTGCGATCAACAGAGGATTCTGGTCCACAATCTGCTCGCTGATAGCGGCGTCACTGATGTCCAATAGCGGGATGCGCAAGTGGCGCTGCCCCGTCTTGAGATTGACCGTGACGCTAAAGTCATCCAACAGTTGTACGGCTTCCATCTTGAGCAGGCGGTTCTTAATCTCGTCCTTCTGACCTTTGGCGGGTAGGTACTTTCCCAGAAAGGCCGCGATACGCTCACGGTTACTTTCGGTAAGGTCACCATCCTGAGCAAAGTGCGAGAGTATCCACTCGCCAACGTAGGTAGGGATAGCCCGTGCCCCAAACCCAGCCTCGTGGATGAGGTGCTTGTTTATGATGACCTCGCCGTAGTAATCCAACGCTTTTTGTTCAAAAGGCTCCAACATCAGATGGCTCCTCAAAAATCGAAGTCAAATCCTGTTTTACTCTCCATCAGAGAGCGAATCTCCACCGGTATACCCACCGGCTGAATGTCATATCGGCGTCCTTGAAGGTCAAAGTCGCCCTGAATCGTAATCGCCGTAAGATCGGGAGCGCCTGGCTGTCGCCTGATACGCACAGGAATGGTTACTTCAATACTCCTGCCGGCGGGAATAGCATCTATCCGCACACCTGGCAGATCCGATTCATTCACTTCCAATTCCACACTCGTCAAGTCATAATCGTTAGGATTGCCAACACTAAAAACGAGACCAGCTTTGACGCCATAGCGAATGACGTTAACTGGCAGGTGGAAAGTAGGCTGCAACACCTGGATTTCAGTTTTCATCAAACGCAGGAATGGTACAATGGTCTCCTCTGGTGTTAGGCCACCGTGGACGTAGATACTCTCATCAGTCTTTACAAAGACACCATACCCCTTGGGTACAAAGTACGACTCGATGGTGCCAAACGACTTGGCAGGCAGAACATAGCAGTGTTCTTGGTCATAAGAGGTTGGCGTGTCAGCTCGTGCTTGTGGCACCGAGATGTACCGATGATGCCGATCTACTGCCTGTCTCTGATAGAACTTGTCGTCCAGAGGACTTTCTGCCTCAGGGAGCATCTTTGTGGAACCATGGTCGGAAGCAATAGCAATAACCAACTCTTGCTCCACTTTGGTGCGTTGGGCAAACTGGCAAACTGCTTCCACAAGAGCCTCCAGGCGGATACGAATTTCGCCAGTGTGGGTGGTACCGATTTGCTTCTCATCCTTGTGCAGAACGTCGTCAATTGGCAAGTAGTTGAGTAAAATCAGATCGGCATCAAACTGCTGGCGCTTTTGCAGGTCACCTAATTTCGGCAGATAGACGAGCCGGTAGCCCTCAAAACGATCGCGCCAGTCTTTCTCCAAGATATCCTCATAGCCATGGCCCTGAATCTCCTGCAGGTCTGGCTCGCCGGCAACTAGACAATATTTGGATACCTCAGTGGTAGTAGGGATCACGGCCCAGACTGGTTCTGTGTTCCCTACTACACGGAAACCATGACCAGCAAAACGGTCTACCAATGTGCCGACATATTTGAAATTGAAGTTGTCAATCACAACCAGCAGGACTTTGCAGTCCCGTCCCACTTCAATCCCGATCTGATTCAACACATCAAAAACCCAGCGGCTCTGGTGTTGATACTTGAGCATTGTGTAATGCTCGTAGAACCAATCTGCATAAGCCGACGCATAGCCGGCAACAGTCTCGTCCCAGCGGTCATTTTCCTCCAGCCAGAAGCGATAGGGTAGATACTCGTGAACAGCCCAGCACAGCCACTCATCTGCCTCCCAGGTTTCGACCGGGACAGTGGGATAGGCTGGTGGAATAGTGGCCTGCAGCGACTCCATTGCACCACGAATTTGCGCCTGGATAGGCCGGAAACGATCGGCGATATGTTGCAGTAGCATCTCAGTCACGGGCAGTATTTCACTCTTTGTTTGCAGTTGTTCCTTGACCCATACGAACTCCTCCGGCAGGCACCCGCTCATCTGATCAAGCGTGGTCTCCAGATCATCCAAGCCTTTTATCTGCGATGACAGATTGTTGAGATAGTAGACAATCTGCTGAACAGCTTGCTTCAGATCAAGGCTGCCCAGACTGACGGGGGTTGGGTCAAGATTCAGATTCTTGAAGAGCGCATGCCATTTACCCAACACCACCTGCCCCACATCAGCAGGGTAACGGCGCACCAGTTTGTAGGACCCTATCCGCACTTTCGACACCTGTGGATCGTCGAATATGGCGGCGATGAATTCTCGCTGCTCGCGTCGCTTGGCCTGTTTGAGCCACCGCTGCTTACACTCTTCCAACGCCTGCATCACCAACGGCAGCCTGCGATTGGCTTCCCACCGAGTCGGATCCAGGCTCTCTACCAATTCGGCGGCCTTTGCGGAAGGAAAGGTCACAAAGGTAAAGAACTCGCTCCAATAATGAGTCAGTACAATATCCGTATAAGACTGGTCACTCTTGGGGACGATGTCGGCCTGCAGGAAGCCGGAAGCCAAGATAGCCTCATCGGTGACTGAGTCTGGAATGGACGTCCGCCAACGTTCGGCCAAGAGTGCCCGAGCCGATACGGCTGTATAGCGGACCTGTGAATCGGGGTATGAATCGGCAAGTTGATGTAGCCATACCGCACAAGTGGAATCGCGTACGACTACTTGCAGTGACTGGTCTGCCTTGACTGCCTGCTTGATATGCTGAACTGCCGGGACATAATCCGGCACTGCTGCAACCAGACATCCACTCGCAGGTACTTTGAGCAAGTTGGCTGTGTCGGCAATGATCTCGACCGCCATAATGTTATCCCTTGTCTGTGGAAGGCAACTTCTCCAGAATCTCCTGCACCAGTTGACGTAGTCGCGCCTGATCCACCACGCCAATTTCCAGCACACTGGCGAAAAACGTCTGGCAAGCCCTCACAAACCCAACCTCAGTAGTGGGGAAAACGAAATGTACCGGTGCTTTACCTTCCTTGAGCAACGCTAGCTGAGGTGGCCTGTGAATCTCGTTCTCCCGTGCCTCATCAAAAAAGAGCAGCGTCTCTGTAACACCCCAGTTCCCTTCTTCGTCTTGAGCAACATACTTGATGGTGATACTGCCTCGTCCTGCTTTGACTAATCGCGCAATGTCAAACTCCTTACTCCCCTGAAACTCGTCGCGCTCTTCGACAGCCTGACGTGGGTCCACTCCCGTATCAGTCACAAGCACTCGTACGCTGGGTTCAGGATGGCTCAGGCGCAACGTAAGCGCTTCAGCAAAATAGACTGTCCCTTGCTCCTCCCTATACTCACCTACTAACTCGCGTTTAGGTGGTGTCACTTTGATCCGGTTGAATTCGATATGCTCCACACCCTCGTGTATTTTGCTCAGGTAATTCTTGACCAGATTGGCGTTCCAATCACGCACTCGTCTGAAATTGTAACTTGGACGCTCGGGCAGTTTGTCCAGAAGGATGTCGCGCGGATTGCTCAAATCTACACAGAGTTGCACCAGGGGCTTGCTGGCCTCATTGTGCCAGGATGCGTTCGGAGCGCGTTGATTAGAGTCCAGGCCGTTGTACCATGCGCGTATGCCATCGGCGACGTCGTCCCAGGTATTTCCCTCGACATCAAAAATCTCACACAGGCCATTGAAGATGAGACTCTGCACCCGTTCCAGAGTGCCCTCAATCTGACCTTTAGCGACTTTGAGCGCACTCAGGATTTCATCCGCACGTTCTGGAGTAACCAATTCGTCGGCTTCGTACCCTGCAACGGTCTGTAACTCTCCCAGAACGAAGGCGTGGGGATCCACGGCGTAGACTTTGTCCAGCGCAGCCAGGAAACGAACTGCGCCAGCATATTCGGGTTCTTGATAAAAGTCTGCCACCGGGGCTACCGGCGGTATGTCCTCGAACCAGGCAACCACAGCATCGTAAGCATTGGTGGCGGTCACGTTGGCCTGTGCGGCGCTGACCGACTCGCTGAACACGCCGAACGTGCCATTGATCAACTTGCGCTCACCCGGTTGGATTTCTCGATACTGAATGAAGGCGTTAGGATAGTTGCCTTTGATGATATCTGCGACAATCTCAAAGTCTGCAATGTGCATGTCGCCAATGGCAGTGTCGTCCTTTTTGATCTTGATCGTGTCGCCAAAGAAGCGCAGAAGCGTGGCGAACAGCAGCGACAGAGCGATGCTCCCCTGACCATAAGGCGGCTGGCGATACTTGTTAATGAAGGCGGGCAAAGACAGTCTTGCGCCTTCCTTCAATTGCTGCACATCACGGATCATATCCGCTAAGGCCAGCAGAGCCGACTCAAACTTCTCCAGGCTGTGCTCGACCTCGACTACACTCACAGCCCCTCGATGATGGGTGGTCGTCAGGGCGCCACGCTGATAAAGGCAACGCTGCAAGTAGCGGATTTCACCCCGATTGTCTGGCTGCTTGGGGTCAATGGTTACCTCAGAACCGAGTTTGAGCAGTGCGTTGACTGCCTCCTGTAAAGACAGATGGGGCTTGGTAAAGTTCCGTATATCGTGCGTCAGATTAAAGTCATCGTGACTGAAAGTTGCGCGGCGCGTGTAGAGTTGTTGCATGACGCTTGTCGCAGCATCGTCAGGCTTGTTCGCATTTACCTGGAGAACCTTGCCGTGGGCTCCCAGCCAGGTCAGGTTATGGGAATCCAGGAGTTGATTGCGCAGTCCTTCAACTGCTTCAAAGGACATTTTTCTTCGCTGGGCCACCAGTGCCTTGTCTTGTGTGGTGAAATGCGCCGCCTCGGGAGATTTTTCGATCTCGATGATGGCCTTCAGATTCAACAGGGCGTCCTGAAACGCAATCGGCGATGTGGGCAGGGCGACCACGATCCGCTTCGACTCGTTCTTGGCAGCCCAATCCCGCGCCTTGCTGATGTCAGCCTGTGCTTCACAAATGACGTACAGTGCAATGCCCTCGAAATCGCCCGCGCGACTCACTTCCCGCTCTATTTGTGCTTCAAGCAGGTCGAAGTAAGTGGCAGTGGCGCCATCTACGACTGGGGCGGTGGCCAGATCGGCCAGCGTGACGATGCAGCGTTCCATGCGCTTATCTTCATTGTACTGCGCGTTGTAAGCCTTGGCAGACAGGTGTTGGTCTTTTTTGGCCAGCGGAGCCAGACTCTCTAATTCGGCTGCCAGGTTGCCCAATAGGTGCTCAGGGTTACGTTCGTACTCCTCAATGGCTCGATCTGCGTCAAAGAGGTCGGAGCGGCGGAACTCGTAAAGGCGCGTGGTCGGATTGCGATGCACAACGCCAAACTTGGCGAGTTCTACCAGTTGCCATTCAAGAGCAGCCTTCCCACCAGGCTGCAGATTAAGGCCAAAGAGCAAATTCTCTGCCGAGTTGTGCACATCAATCAGGTCATAGATCAGCATTGTGCGCAGGATGCGCTCGATCAGGTCAGCCTGGGAGAGCTCAAGCGGATTCTGATTGCGCGCGCGCAGCAGTTGCGTCAGGGAGGCCTCATAGTTGGCGATGCGCTCCTTCGCTCTGGGAGTGAGGTCGGGATTGTCAGTGCGCAAGCGAGGACGGAAATAATCAAAGAGCCGATCTACCGTGTAGAAATGCAACTGCCCATCCGCAGCGGTCAATGGGAATTCGTGAATATACCAGAGGTAGGAGCCATCTTCGTACACGTCCTCTTTCTCGCTGGAGAAGAAGGTAAAGACCGTCCGATTCTGCGAAGCAACCTCACGAGCCAGCTCAATCACAGCATAGGTCGCCATTGGGTGAAGAGGATAAACGCCTTCAAGAATCTTGTCGTGGAAAACCGGCGGCTTGCTCACAAGCCACTTGAAGATGCCGCTGCTTTTCGAAGCCGGCACCCATTGACTCCAAACCGGGTTAGCCTTGGGGAACACCTCCTGTTGCCACAACGGATGGGCCTTGTCTGGCGCAACGATTGCCCCGATAACGTCTTCCAGACCTTCAGGCAACAGGTTGACTTGTTCCACCCGGTCACGGATCTTGCTATAGTCAGCGGCCGCCCAGGCCGGAGCGTAGGCCGAAAAGTCCCGGTGGGCCGTGGCGATAAAGACCAGTTTGCCGCGCTTGGGATCAAACTCGGTGCACAGTTGAGCGAATTGCTGGAACACGTTAAGGCTTAAGCGATTGGGATTCCCCAGTGTATAGCCGAATTCGTCCCAGAAGACCACAATCCCCTCGAATTGTTCGCGGAAGGCCGGGCTGGCAAGCGTAGAACGCAGGATGGCGCTCAGGTTGCCAGCTTCGTAAGTGAACGGAGAACGCAGAATCTCCCGGTGCAGTCGTTTGAAAACCTCAAGAGCGGTATGATCCAAACCTGGATCAAGTTTCTGTTTGAAGGCTTTCATATTCGTGCCGGCCAAATGATGCGGCAGGTGTTGCTCAAAGAGGCCATAGTAATCCACCAAAGCCTGACCTGATTCGCGATCGGCTTCCAACTGCTCCAATTTGCGGCGGGCCTCGGCGTAGGGAGTCTCCAGGGTGTCAGCCAGGCCAATCTCTTGCAGCGCATTGAGCACAGCCCGCAGCACGACCTCGCCGAAATCGTCGGTGCTGTCGTAATCGCACAGCGCTACCAGGTAACGACCCTTCTTCCGGCGGGCGCGCAACTTGTTTGCAGCAGGCGAGTCTTCCTGGGCATAGTTGTTCAGGAATTGGGCTACATCGGCCTGATCGGACGGATAGGCAAAGTAATTCGCCAGCATCAAGCAGAGGTGCGATTTGCCCGAGCCATAGTTACCGGTGATCAGGTAGACCCGCTTGTCTTTGCTGTCTAAGGCGCCCGCGATCCGCTCAAAGGCCTGGCGATGAGAAACCATGGGGCTATAGCGGCGCATCGTCGCCAGGTTCTTCACGCTGTCGGGGAACCACTGGTTGAGGTCTACCTGTGCAGAGTAACCAGGATTGGTTTTGATCAGTTCAGCGATTCTGGTAGCAGACGTGTCCATAGGAACCTCGCTTGCTTAACGTCTAATGCTCGAAAAGGTGAAATGGCCTCACCCAAAAGCCTGCAGTTCGTGCAGTGCAAACTTTCGCGGCAGCCTATCCTGGTCCTTCAACACAAAGTTGTCCAGCACCGGATCGGGCGGCAGGAAGACACCGAAAAAGGCCGGCTTCTCCCACTTGTCGAGTATGCTGAGGAACTGTTCCTTCTCGGCACTGTCCCAGCGGTGCCACAAAAACTCCATCTCATCTACCAGCACCAGGTCGCCGGTGGCATAGGGCATCAGGTACTCTTTGAATTTCTTTGGTGTAAAGATGTCCAGATCAGCGCAGAGAACCGGATCTGCGGCGAACAGGGCCAGCAAATCCACATACTTGCCGTTGTAACGAGTAGCCATTGCCTGGGCCAGGCGTGTTTTGCCGGCGCGCGGCTTCCCGCTGATCACGAAACAGCGGTGCCGATCCAGGCGCAGACGCCGAATCAGGTCGTCAGGGTGAATGAGCGCCATCTCTTACCGTTCTTCGTAATAGCGGCCTACAGCATCTATGAAGCCCAGGTCATCCCGGAAGCGTACCTGATCCAGGTCGGCGCGGGATTCGACGTAGACGCTTCCCCGCCCTTGAACTTTATCCAAGATATCACGCACCTGGCGCTGGGTCAGGCCAAATACACGGCCGGGGCTATTGGGCGCGCCGGCCAGCGTCGGGATGTCAATCGTGGCTGCGTTGGGGGCATAGCGTTCCCGGTAAAGCAATGCAGCAGCCAGGAAGATCAGGGGCGGGACCGCCGCCCCATATCCACGGACATAAATCTGCTCGCTTTCGGCTCGCAGGTAATCCAAATGGGCAAAGGCCTGCTCGGTGTAGGCGTTCCAAACCGCACCCATTTCGGTGCGTACGTGATGATCCAGACTCCGCTCTGAGTAGAACTGCCTCAGGTCATCAAAGTAGGGCCGAGCGATGGCCGTAGACAGGCGTTGATTCTCGGGGATGACTTGATTGACCAAGCGGTTCCAAATGACGTAACGATCGTTGCTGCTAATGCTATGATGGAGCAGCCATAAAGTGCCCAAGTCGTCGAAAAAAGGATCGTGCCGTTGAACCAGGTGGCCTAATTCAGTCGCAGTCAGCACGACAGGACGCAACAGCCCCATCGCGGCGGCCATGCTGCCGATATTCTCCACTCGCCTGACAGAAAGGCCGATCCTAGCAGTGTATGCTTCGGTCGGAACGCGCTTCTGCGGCTGCTGAATGGCAAAGGACACCATCCGGGCGATCTGGGCGAATTCCAGGAAGAAGCCGTTGGTCAGTTGGAGTTTGTAGGGTGGTTTATCCACTGGCTCACCCCTTTGTCTGCCACAAGATGTTCCCACAATGGCATTTCATGACCTTTGCATCGCGATAGTAAGCTACATGCCGCCCGCACTGAGGGCAAGTGAATAGGGCTTCAATCCCCTGTACAGCACTGACAAGGCCTTGCACTTCCTCTAAAGAAGCATTGGCTGCCTTGGGATTATTGTGCACCAACAAATTCCCAAAAATGACATTCGTCTCCAGTGCCTGGAATGCTACCAGATTGGCTTGGTGAACATCGGGAACCAGTTTTTTGATTCTACTGACAAAGGGACCATGTAAGTCGCCTACTACATATCTACCATCATGCCTCAAAGCGATTGGAGTCAGAGTCGCAATCACCATTTCGTACAAGAACGCTTCTAATGCCTTGCGCGCGTCAGCGGCTGCACCATCTTTGTCGCCGTTGGCTAACTTATCTGCAGTGCGCTCCCAACGCGGCCTGTAGTTGTCCAAGCGTGGCCCTGTATCCAGTGACCAACCAAGAATTTGGATGTTGACAAAGTGGCTTGTTTTGTTGTAAGCCCGCTGATGCGCGCACAACTCCTCAAACCACACGTAATCGTGAGTGGTGATGAGAAACTGATAATCGCCAAACTCCTGGAACAAGAGCCCACAGACACGCTGACGGTGGCCCGAGTCAATTGAACTGATCACATCGTCCAGGGCTATCAAAGGGAAGCCCGCGTTAAAACGCTTGACAAAGGCCAGAAATACACACAGGCCCAGCGAATCTAAATGTCCCTCGCTATTGAAGGCACGCGGATCCTCCTGCTGTCGCTCATGAAAATCCACCTTGATTTCAGTGCTGGCCCGGCGATCTTCTTGAACCGCTAGCCTTACACCGCCATAACCCTCATTGGTATGCAGGTACTTGAAGAAACGTTCTATGTCGCTCTCCAGTTCACTGTAGATAGCCTGGACTTCAGTGCGTTTAGTGTTCACGAAACAGTCGTAGATTGCTGCCATCTCTTTGCAGGTATCGGCTTTTGCCGCCCATCGGGGCCGCAGATTCAGCAACACCTGGCGACTATCCATCACTCGCGTCAACAAATCAATCACAGCAACAGCCTGTTGATCTAACTCAGTAGGCCCCAGGCGTTCTTTTTCGGATTGCAGCGTCGCGAGTAGTTTGTCCATAGATGCGGCGAAAGCGGCGGATTCTGGTGACTGAGCGAGATCATCTGGCAGGACAAGGCGCATGTCTATGGGTTCTGGCTGGAGGATAGTCAACATACCGCTCATCCATCTAATATACATGTACTGTTTAGCGGGTGGCATAGGTGCTACCCGTCTCCAAAAAGTCGCTTCCGCTTTTCAGGCGTTGCCAGCGGATGTACCGGCTCGTTCTGGGC
>Ga0315294_10008994_pt1 | contig 10975 bp, 8 predicted proteins | sample YL17G13_40_MG_FD_203626 | JGI IMG/M metagenome (GOLD analysis project Ga0315294, IMG submission 203626) | Sediment microbial communities from Yellowstone Lake, YNP, Wyoming, USA - YL17G13_40 | ecosystem: Environmental > Aquatic > Freshwater > Lake > Sediment | place: USA: Wyoming | collected... | reverse complement strand
CACGGCCGTCAACTATGTGGCAGCACTCCTGCTGATGCCGATCATCACACTGCTTCTGATAGGCTCCTCGGTCTCCACCGAGAGCCTGGTGACCTCCTTGCTACTGCTGATACTCCTTCCAATGGCAGCATCGCGCCTGGTAATGCGCCTTGATGTCAGCAAATCCACCAACACGATAATGATCAACATCTCCTTCGCGGTTCTGATCTTCGCAGTCACGGGGGCGAACAGGGAAGCGTTTCTCGGCGACGCCTTCATCGTGCTCGCGATAGCCGCGGGATGCGTAGTGAGGACCTTCGGCACAGGGATGGGGACCGAGGTTGTCCTCAAGAGACTGGGCGTCCCGAAAGCATCGAGAATTTCTTACGTTCTCTTTGCGAGCTACAAGAACCTCGGCCTGACAGCCACCCTGGCCATAGCCCTTTTCCAGCCCGTCGTCGCGGTCCCTGCGACCATAGGCATCGTGGTGGAAGTCGTGTGGGTGATATTCTTGGTCAGATACTATCGAAGAACTGCCTGACAGAGACGCCAAAACCCTTCAGCGAGGCTCTGAGAGAACCGCTCAAGTAGGAGACGAACTGGTTGAAGTCCGAATCCGGCCTCAGGTCGCTCCAACGCCTATAGACAAGGAAGACAATCCCAGCGCTGCATGCTGTCATGAACCCGATCTCTGCAGGCGTGGAGTAGGTTATGGTCGCGCTCTGTATGTAGTCGATTCCCAGATGAGTGCTCCAGAAAAGCAGTGGAACGAAGTACCTCCAACCGATGGAGAGCGGCGCGACCACGAACGCAGCGACAGGATAGTGCATCAGAGAGCGCCAAGGGAGGCCGGACCCATCATCCCACGAAGGCCTCAGAATTGCAGCCAATCCGTTGTCTGAGATGTATCGAGGCGCGGCGAGAACATGATCCAGGTCGATTGCGACGCCGAAGGTCAGGGCGACGAACCACTCGTCTTTGTTCAGGTTCAGAAAAAGGCCTATCAGTACAGCCGCCAAGATGTGAGTGGTCGTGAGCATGGATTCGCCTGGTACTGACTACTAGTTGAACAATACGTAGATGCACCTATCTCTCAGTTTCGCCCACACAATCGGGAAGTGGACGAGCGATTCCTTCCTTAATAACCGTGTTGCGACCATTTGGAGTTGTTATTAACGGCGGCGAAAATCTTAATAACGAAGCCAGAGCTGGAATGAAGTCTAGAAATGGCCCACATACACCTGGAGGACGGCGCGTTCTCGCCCCTTTGGCTTCTTGTCTGGTCAGCTATAGCCGCGATCCTCATCGCTATCGTGTTGCTCGCCAACAGGAGAAAGGAGATTCCTCCGAGGAAGATCGCAATCGCCGCGATGTGCGCCTCGGTCGGCTTTGCGGTATTCATGGTGGAGGTGCCCACACCGGTTGGTCCGGTCCACATGAATTTCACCCCGCTCATCGGGATACTCGCAGGACCTGGTATGGGAAGCCTCGTCGCGCTGGTGATAAACATCTTCGGCGCGGCCATCGGACATGGTGGGTGGGGAATGGTAGGTCCCAACTCGATAGTGAATATTGTGGAGGTCGTCATCGGATACTACGCGTTCCGATTCTTCAAGACCAAGACAAAGACCGGCGATTTCTGGTCTGGGTTCAGCGCGACCACGATCGCTCTTACTGTCAGCGCATTCTTGGTCGTTCTGATCGTATCTGTATCCGAGATCCAAGGTTCTAGCCTCACCAGAGGAGAGACTCTCAACAACATGCTCATCCTCGCAGTTGCCAACATTGTGGTGGCCGTCGTCGAGGGGATTGTGACTGGATACATCGTTTCGTTCCTTGGGAGGGTCAGGCCAGATCTTCTCGTTGCTGAGACGGCGCCGGCGCCCGACAAAATGAAACCCGTGGTGACCTCAGGGGGCGCCCCAGATGGCTAGGCGGTCCTACTCGAGGCACATTCCGGACTTCAGGTACGTGACCTACTTCGGAGAGACAGGCAAGAGCGCGGTCCATTCTATGAATCCCTGGACGAAGATCGGCCTCCTCTTCTTCGTAGTCGCACTCGTAACCGTCGTGATGGACCTCTATTGGCTGCTCTTGATCTTGGCGCTTGCCATTGCATTCTACGCAGCTGGAAGACTGCCATTGAAGGTTCTTTTCGGCTGGTACACACTCCCGTTGTTCTTTGTAGGATCTCTGTCCATCCTCTACATATTCACCGAGCCCGGCAAGGACCTCTTCCGGACCCAGATGCTGGGAATCGCCGTCGCGATCACCGACAGTGGGGTCATGCTCATGGCGACTCTGCTAGTCCGCGCACTGGCGGTCGTCACTTTCTCGCTCGCGGTCTTCATGACCACGAAGTACACGCACATCACGATCATCGCATCCCGCATCATGCCCGGAACCTTGGCCAACATCTTCCTTCTGTCGTACAGGTTCATGTTCGAGACCTCTGACGAGGTCTCGGATGTCCTCGACGCGATGCGTTCGAGGGGCGGGAACCTCGCCAAGGGGGCGTTGCGACAGACGAGGATGTTCGCGGGGATATTCGGAATCGCATTCGTGCACGCTTTCGACCGAGCCGAGCGCATCGCGAAGGCGATGGAAGCAAGAGGGTACATCGGCGAGTTCCCTGTCACGGAGCCGCTTAGTAGGCCGACCGCTGGAGGGTATGCGCTGATCGCGCTCGGGATAGCTTCGCTGGCGTTGGCGGCCTACTCAAGATATTTCGATAAAGGACTGTTCGGAGGGTGAAAGGATGATTTCAGATGCTCCATGGGCAAGACACCAAGGAACGGAGGGCGCGATTGTCCACGTGGACTGCGTGACCCACAAGTACCCAGATGGCACGGAGGGCATACACAACATGTGCTTCAGGGTGTACCCGCGCGAGATAGTGGCCCTGTGCGGGCCCAACGGCGCGGGGAAGTCGACCCTCATCGAACACATCAACGGCCTGATGATGCCCGATGTCGGCCGGGTCAGGGTCTTCGATATGGACATCGACAAGAGGAACGTGGCCTCCATCAGGAAGGTGGTCGGTCTCGTCTTCCAGGATGCCGACTCGCAGCTCTTCTCGCCGACGGTCATGGACGACGTGATGTTCGGTCCGTTGAACCTCGGGATGTCGGTCGAGGAGGCGAGGAAGAAAGCACAATGGGCCTTGGACATCGTCGGGATTAAGGATGTCAACAAGGTCCCGCACTACATGAGCGGTGGGCAGAAGAGGCTCGTCGCGATCGCTGGGGTTCTGGCGATGCAGCCCAAGATCCTGGTTGTTGACGAGCCCACAGGGGACCTCGACCCATCAAATGCGCACAAGATCGAGGGTCTCCTCAGGTCGTTGAGGGACGAGCACGGCATGAGCGTCGTCATAGCTCTTCATGACATGGACATGGCAGCGCGGCTCGCAGACAGGATATGCATCGTGAAGGAAGGATCGGTCGTTGCGGAAGGCCGGCCCGAAGACGTTCTCTATGACGAGAAGCTGCTCGAATCGGCTGGGTTGGAGCTGCCCGCGGTGGCGAAGCTATACAGAGACCTGGGCTTGGACAAGAGGGGGAAGAAGAGACCATTGTCACTGGACGAGCTCAGAACCCTCCTTGCTGAGTGATGGACCTAGCTGTCGCCATTGATCGAACGAAAAAAGCGAAAGGTGAAAGGGTTTGGATGGTCTGTTGGGGGGCGCCTATTCCTCTTCGAACCTTCTCCTGACAGATACCAGTGCGAACAGAGCCAGGATACCCATGACCGGCAGCAGCATCGTCGGGAATTCCGGTATCACGGTGGCGACGGTGACCTGCATCGTGTCGGTGCTGGTGTGACCAGCTCCGTCGGTGACAGTGAGCGTCACCGTGACGTCTTCATCGCCGCTCGAGAAGGTGAAGGATGCATGTTCGCCCCACCGCTCGTAAGCTGTGCCCCCAGATGTGAATGTCCAGGTCCAGTTTGCGATGCCGGAGCTGTCGCTCGAAAGAGTCCCGTCGAAGAATACCTCCTGGTCTCCCACAACCACCTGGTTAGGGCCAGCCGAAGCGACGGGGATGTCGTTATCGACTGTCAGGTTCGTCACGTACTGGGCCCACCAATCGTGGCCTGCAGAGTCACGGGCCCTGAACAGGGACACATATGCGCCACTCGGCAGCATCCCATTGAACGTGAACGTCAAGCCGACGACGCTCGAACTCCCCATGGATCCGTTCTGCCACGTCCAACCTCCGGTGGCGATATCAACCACGATCATCATAGCCTGGGGTTCGAACAGTCCTGTCGCATCAGAAACCTGAGCCTGCGGCACCGGCGCATCGTACTGGAACCACAGGAAGTTGCCTGTGGACCGCTCGAACCAAGCGGTACCCGCCATCCATGTGCCGGGCATAGACGCGTTGCTGTAGTATCCCCTCAGGGCATCGTATGTGGACGGCCCCATCGAGAACTCGTACGATCCGTAATAGGCCTGGCCCGTGGTATTCGTGAGCCAGCCGCCAGTGGCCGTTCCTGACCATTGATAGTCTACGGTGTAGACGTCACCGGCAAGGGAGTACGGCAGGCCGATACCCTGAGTGTTCAGCGGGTCGAAGTCATCGGTCGGATTCTGGACTATGCAGTAGTATGCCTGGGTTCCCGTCGTATGATCGTAGCGGGCGTTGGGCAGAGAGAAGATTTCCGGGTCCTGCTCCTGGATTTCGATATGCACATATGAAGGGTTGGTCGAGGATATGTTCTTGGTGGGCGATTGGCTGTATGTGACGTTCGGATTCCAGATGTCGGAATACAAGAAGACCGTGAGTTCTACATCAGTCTGACCAGTTGCATCGAGCACTCCTTGTGAATGAGCGTAGTCGGAGGCTTTCACAACGTACATCAACTCGATCGGAGGGATCCACATCTCGAAGTAGCCATCTGCACCCGTTGGCGTCTGATTCCGCTCGCTATATCCATACTCAGAAGGCGGGAGTCCCAGCGATACCGTCGCGCCGCTGATACCAGCCAAGGTTGAGCTGTCGTTGACCCAGCCGATGAGCCTCGTCGTCTGGGGCAGGATCTCAGGAAGCAGACCTATGTCGTACGTGTTCCCGCCCGACACGACAGTGACCTGGCTCATGTTGCGCCTGTACCCGGAGGCGTAGACATACACGGTATAGGTGACCCCCGAAAGTAGGCTCGCGTTGTAGTCGCCGGTCGTGTTGGTGATCTTGTACGCGCCGTATGCCATCGATTGTATCTGCACTTCCGCGCCTGCAATCGGATCGCCATTGAGTTTGTCAGTGACCTTACCCTGCATCCAGGCATCGAGGGGGACAAGGACGAAGTTATGCCATGTCAAGGTCCCAGGCAAGATAGTGATGACAGTCCAGCTCGACCCGTACCCGCTCGCTTGGGCTCCGAGGCGCAGGTCGACGCCGTCGAAGACGTCGAGAATGTAACGGCCAAGGCCGTCGGTCATCGTATATGAGAAGTTGTTCCCAGTCTGATCGAAGACGAACACTTGTGCGTTGGCTATCGGAACCGACGAAGCGTCGGTCACGTTCCCCCTCACCGTAGCCGTGAGGGCGAGTAGCTCCACGTTGATCCAGAGGTTGTCGCCATGGTTGACGCTCGTCTGCTGCAATTGAAACTTCGAAAATCCTGTTTTCGAGAACATAACGTCGGATGTGCCGTTGGTCACGTTCATCATGTATTTGCCAGCGGCGTCAGTCCACGTGTAGTTCGAGTACCCACTGTTACGATTCCAATCATTTTCGGATTGGAAGGAGACGAGCACGTCCTCGAGAGGGGTTCCCGATGAATCGGTCACATTCCCCTGTACCACGGCATCATCCGTAGAAATGGGCATTGCGAGTGTCAAGTTGAACCAGTAGGTTTCTCCAGAAACCAGCGGGTCTTGCGTGGTGTTGTCTATTATGGGGTACCCTGGGACATCAAAGAGGGCTGCGCCCCCGCCCACAGTACTTGCGATCACGTCCAAGGAATACCATCCTGTGACGCTGTCAGGCTTCGTAGAATTCCCGTACATTGGTGCCCCCTGACCCATGGTCGACGGGTCGTTCACGATACCTATGACGTTTCCCTCGGTGACAGGGTTACCGTCGGTGTCCTTCACCCAGCCTTGGAGAGTGACATCCGTCACCAGAGGAGCTATCGGTTCCATTACGAGATCCAATTCAGACTCAACACCTGGCAGGACCGTGGTCGTGCCATTGGCTGCGAAATATGATCCGTTGAACGCCATGACTAAGTAGTCGAGACCGCCCGGAACGGTGAAGTTGTATACTCCCGATGCGTCCGTCCAGTCAGAGGCGAGTGGCGAGCCGCCGCCCATCGTATTCATCACGTATATCACGTAGGCGTTCTCGATCGGATTCGCGCCATCCGTGACTGTCCCTTGGATCCAACCGTTCTCAGAGGCGGCTCCAGCCTTATGTGGTACCAGCACCAACATGCTCGAGACCATCGAAACGCATAGCGCAACTGCCAGCAGCAATTTCGTGCTACGTCTGAACTCGCTCATACAAAATCCTCCTTCATCAAGTCCTTCAACGGCTACGCTGTCATTGGGAATGAGTATGCCGCTGCTACGATTTTTGAAGGGATGAGCTGGCTATATATTGGTGTCGGCCCGGCAGGCCGTCCAGCGTGAGTCTACCGATGAATCCACGCGCCTCGAGGTCACTCACAACCAGCTAGACCTGACCCTTCTCGAGGAAGGGACTGCGGCGTGGACCAGACGGGCGGCCATTTGCGGTCGTTTGCACGACCTCTGGTTGCTCGTGTGAGATTGCTGACAGCAAGAGCCTCGGCGCAAGAGTATCGTCAATCCAGTCCAGTCAAGTCTAAATATCCCGGAACATCATAACATCGTCCTGGGCTTGCCATGGCGAGGAAAGCTAAGCTTATTCCAAAGAAGATGCTGTCTAGCGACGAGAGGGTTGTCTTCGAGACGCGCCCGAGTGCCTGGCTGTACATGAAAGCGGCGTCTGTTGCGCTGATTGTCGCGTTGGTCGCGCTGGTGGTATTCGTCTGGAAGTGGATACCAGGGGCGCCGTCGATACCCTATCTGAGCGACTACTTGGATGGCAGCTACGGCAGCTATGTCCAGTACGGCTTCGGTGTGATCTTCGCGCTCGCGATGATCTTCTTTTCATACCGCTGGCTGAAGTGGGGTAGCACTGTGTACGCCGCCACTGACGAGAGGATCATCACGCAGCGTGGCATCCTGAGCAAGAACTACGAGGACATCCCGCTGACGATGATTACGAATGTGGACCTGGCGCAGTCGCTCGGGAAGCGGGCTCTTGGATACGGGACCATAGTGTTCTCGACCCAGGGGTTGTCGAGCGGAAGGAAGGCCGATGTAGTCTGGGAGGCCGTCCCGGACCCGTTCCGCGTCAGAAGGAAGATCCAGGAAGTCATGGACGTACGCGTCAAACCGAAGTAAGACCAGCCCTCGCCACCTGATTTGTTCGGCGGAACGACCATCCCACCGCCCGCCATCACAAACACAATTAGCCCCTTCGACGCTCAGTGGGGGGGACATGAACAGGAGGCGGGTTGTGTGAGTGCGGAAGATGTGGTCAGGGACGGTCCGGGGAAGGCATTCGTGATCTGCAACGAGGCCATCGTTCGCGGTGCTATCGAGGCGGATGTCAAGGTGGTCTCGGAGTATCCGGGCTCGCCAACGACGGAAATACTCGATACTTTCTCTGAGGTGTCACCCAAGTTCGACTACAAGATGGAGATCTCGACCAACGAAAAGGTCGCTCTGGAGACTTGCGCTGGCGCGTCGATGGTTGGGCTCAGATCGATGACTGCGATGAAGAGCGTGGGCATGAATGTCGCCTCCGACTCGTTCTTCTCCCTGTCATACACGGGCGTCAAAGGGGGCATGGTCATAGTGGTGGCGGACGATCCGCACGCGCACTCCTCCCAATCGGAGCAGGACGGTCGGTCGTTCGGCCCGAACGCCTACATACCCATGCTCGAGCCCTCCGACCCCGTGGAAGCCAAAATGATGGTGAAGAGGGCGTTCGTTCTGTCGGAGAAGTACGGCGTGCCCGTCATGATGCGCACGACGACCAGGGTCAACCACCAGAGCGGAATCGTGGAGCTGGAGAAGCTTGACAGGAAACCTTTCCAGAAGATCCCTTGGACTCACCCGCCCGGAAGGTTCGTAACGGTCGCGGAGTCCGCCAGGAAGTTCAAGCACGAGCTGCTAGAGCGGACGAAGAAGATCGAAGAGGAGTTCGAATCCTCAGACCTCAACACGGTTAAGGAAACTGGCTCTGATATCGGGATAGTCACCAGTGGAGCCGGCTACAACTATGCGGTGGATGCTGCGAAGATCCTGGGAATAGAACCTTCGATTCTCAAGCTCGGAACCACCTATCCTCTGCCGAAGAAGCTGATTAGCAGCTTCTTGAAGAAACTGAAGACGGTGATCGTAGTCGAGGAGCTGCAGCCATATCTCGAACTACATGTCACAGCAATCGCTAAGGACGCGAACCCGAGTGTCAAGATATTCGGCAAATGGACGGGTCACTTCAGCGAATCACTCGAGTACAACCCCAACATCGTCGTTGACGCGATGGCGAAGATCCTCGGTCTCGAACCTCCCGTCGACTATGATGCCATCATGGCCAAGGCGAATGAACTGAAGAAGGGCCTAGAGGACAGGCCGCCGACATTCTGTCCTGGATGCCCACACAGGGCGACACTATACGCACTCAGGCAGGCAACGAAAGGTATGAAGCACATACTTTCGACCGACATCGGATGCTACTCAATGAGCTTCCTCGACCCGATCAACTACGGAGATTCGCTCCTGAGCATGGGAGCGTGCTTAGGCGTGGCCGCCGGCATGCAGTACGGTGCACAGGAAAAGGTCATTGCGATGATCGGAGACTCCACATTCTGGCATGCTGGAATGCCTGGGCTGGTGAACGCCATTCATCACAATGACGATTTCACGCTCGTCATATTGGACAACGAAGTCACCGCGATGACAGGCCAGCAGCCCGACCCCGGAAGGGACTATAATGCTGGAGGACAGCCCGCGAAGCCCCTGATTCTTGAAGATGTCATCAAAGGGATGGGGTTGACCGACATAACCATCGTCGATCCGTACCAGGTCAAGGCCGCGGTAGGTCCGATCAAGGAGGCGCTTTCGAGGAAGGGGCCGAACGTCATCATATCGAGACGGGCCTGCGCATTGTATGCCGACAGGAACAAGCGCAGGAAAGGAGAAGCCATCCTGACCAACAAGGTGGACAAGGATGTCTGCAAACGGCCGTACACCTGCATACGGGACTTCTACTGTCCCGCACTCTCGATTGATGACAGCGACAGAAAGGCGTTGATCACGAAGGAGCTCTGCGACAGATGCGACGTGTGCGCCAAGCTCTGTCCGTTCGGGTCGATCAAGCTGAGGGAGGGCGAGTGAGATGGCTGGCAAGGAGTTCAGCGTCTACATGGCGGGTGTGGGAGGCCAGGGTTTGGTCCTCCTTTCGAACGTCATAGGCTCTGCATGTGCTCACGCAGGGATACGCGCTCTGACGGGCGAGCAGCACGGCCTGTCTCAGAGGAGCGGATCCATTAACGTACATATGAGGATAGGAGAGGACATCCGGTCGCCCTTGATACCCATCGGAGGCGCAGATGCGATTCTCACGCTGGACGCGTTGGAGGCGCTCAGGTACGTAGAGTATCTGAGGCCTGGCGGAGTCGTGCTGATGAACTCGAGGGTGCAGCATCCGATAATCGAGACACGAGCGCACATGAAGGACAAGGCTGCGAAGTACTTGACGGTCGAGGATGTCAAGGGCAAGCTATCGCAGGTCACCGACAAGATTGCAGTCGTCGACGCTCTTGGCATCGCGAAGAAGGCCGGGAACCCGCTGACGGAGAACATGGTCATGCTGGGGGCGCTCAGCACCTTGGAAGCGTTTCTGGTGCCTGAGGAGTCGCTGAAGAAGTCAATCTCTGACAATGTCCCCAAGAAGGCCGTCGACGTGAACCTGAAGGCATTCGACCTCGGGAAGGCTGCAGCATATGAACATCTCTGCAACATAGTTAAGTGCAAAAAGTGACTTCCGGTCTCGATTGCATGAAGAAGGCAAGATACGTTCGAGTCGATGTTTTCGCGAACAAACCGTTCGGGGGGAACCCTCTTGCGGTGTTCCCCGACGGAAAGGGACTAACGCCTGCAGAGATGCAGCTTCTGGCCACGGAGATGAACCTCTCAGAGACGACATTCGTGGTTCCCCCGACGCGGGGTTCTGGGGCGGACTTCAGAGTGCGGATATTCGACCAAGAAAAGGAGATTTCTTACGCCGGACACCCGACAATCGGAACATTCTATGTTCTCGCGAAGGAGGGTCGGATCAAGCTGAAGAGTCCCATGACCACGATGAAGATGGAAGTGAAGGCGGGCGTCATGCCTGTTGAGATATACTCTTCAAAAGGCGTTGTCAGCAGGATAGTCACAGTGCAGAACAAGCCGGAATTTGGCTCCGTCATCGATGATACTGGCCTGGTAGCTGACGCATTGTCGCTCTCTGAATCAGACCTCCGCCTCGACGACGCGCCTCCGCAGTATGTGTCCACTGGTCTGCCTTGGATAATTGTGCCTGTGAAGACTAGGAAAGCTGCAGAGAAAGCGTCGGGAAACGCCGCAGCGTTCGCGGACCTGAAGAAGAAGCTTCCGAACAACATCGCCGATCTCTATGTGACGTGTCTCGATCCGATCGACCCGAAGTCGACCACGCATTCGCGGGGACTCTCCTTGGTATCGAGGAACGTAGTCGAGGACCCTGCGACAGGAAGCGCAAGTGGATGTCTAGGTGCCTACCTCGTCAAGAAGAGACTCATCCCGGTCAGTAGGGTCACCAAGATGACGAACGAGCAGGGCTACGAGATTGGCCGGCCCAGCAAGATCGCAATCGAGGTTCGGACAGCCAACGACGGCGGAATCGAATCTGTCAGAGTGGGCGGCTCTGTA
>Ga0315294_10008990_pt1 | contig 10978 bp, 7 predicted proteins | sample YL17G13_40_MG_FD_203626 | JGI IMG/M metagenome (GOLD analysis project Ga0315294, IMG submission 203626) | Sediment microbial communities from Yellowstone Lake, YNP, Wyoming, USA - YL17G13_40 | ecosystem: Environmental > Aquatic > Freshwater > Lake > Sediment | place: USA: Wyoming | collected... | reverse complement strand
CAAGGCAATAAATTCCTGTACGCCGGAATTTGTGGAATCTGGGGTAATGGCAAGCAATAAAGTAACAACTTATCCACCATCGCCTTTTGTGCCCCATCGGCACGTATCTGCGGGGCTGATAACAGGTAATGGCTCTCCGGCATAATAAACCTAACAACTTCACCGGCTTTACGAGTTCTAATACTAAAAGTTCTCTCCTATTATAATTAAAATAACAACCCTACACCTCCACACTAATTTTGTCCAAAGCCCAAAAATAGGCAAAATAAAACGCGAAACTTATTGAGAAGTGGCCTGTTTTTTTGTATCCTGCTCTGATTCAAGATAAACGCCTAATGAGAGACAACTGTAAAGAACGATGGATAACTAATAAAAGAGGGGCACACAAATGAAAGTACAATTTAACAGGGAAGGATTAAACCAGGCGCTTGCATTACTAACCACAATAGTTCCAGACCGGACACCCAAGCCGATTCTGCGATGCGTCAAGATAGACGCGGCAAAAGATGGTGTAAGGATATACGGCACGGACATGGAGGTGGGTATTAATTACCTTCTGCCCGCGGTCGAGGTCAAAGAGTTGGGACAAGTTGTTGTGCCCGCGGCTCGACTTGCCGCCGTGGTGCGCGAAAGCACCGATGAAACGCTGATGCTCAAAGCGGCCGAGGGGCTTTGCGAGGTCAGAGGCGCGGACAGCCACTTCTCGATTTACGGCCAGGAGCCGTCGCAATATCCGCCGGTGCCGGTATTCAAGGGTGAGCCGGACATCGAGGTATCCATCGAGAGTTTGCGGGTCGGCATCTCACAGTGCCTGTTCGCGACCGCGAAGGAAAGTACCCGCTACGCGATAAATGGCGTGCTGTGGGAAATAAAAGGAAAGAAATTAACCTTAGTCGCGACCGATGGTCGTCGGCTGGCGCGCAGCCGGGTCAACCTCGCCTCTAACCCCAGCGAAAAAGCAATTGCCGCAAAACCAATCGTGCCGGGCAAAACAATGGCGCTTTTAGAAAAACTCACCGGCGGCGAAAAGGACAAGGTGGCTGTCAAATTAGTTGACAACCAGATTATGTTTGCCTGCGGAAATGTCGTTGTGTGCTCAAACCTCGTCGAGGGCAACTTCCCCAAATACGAGGATATTATTCCCGCCGACTACCAGAAAAAAATCATACTGCAAACCGACGTTGCGCTCAGTGCGGTAAGAAGAGCGGCGTTGTTAACCAGCGAGGAATCGAGGGGCATAAAATTGGCCGTCAGCAAGGATAAGCTGGTATTTTCCGGAAAAGCCCCGGAAACAGGCGATGCCGAAGTGGAAGTTGTCGTCGATTATAAAGGCGAGCCGATAGAAATCGGGTTCAACCCCCAGTTTTTGGCCGAGGCCATCCGCGTTATTCGCGAGCCGCAGTTCGAGCTTGAACTGGGCCAGTCGGACACGCCCGGGCTTATCAAGGCAGGGGCTAATTTTCTTCACGTGCTGATGCCGATAAATCTTTCGTAGGCCTTCACAAGGGATTGTCGAATGGATGCGAAAACACAATTTAGGCGCCGGTCACAACCCACCCCGCTGGCGGACGCACTGGTGAAGATGATGGAGCCGCGCCACACAGGGATATCGCAGCGTTATGAGGCGGCCAGCCAGCTCAGCGAGGTCTGGGCGCAACTACTGCCGCCCGAAATGGTGCAGCATTGCCGGGTGGTTGACCTGTCAGCCGGCCAGCTTACGGTCGAGGTCGATTCGCCGTCGTATATGTATGAGTTGCATATCAGCAGCCACCAGCTTGTTGAGCACCTGCGGCGCGAATGCCCCCAGGCAAAGCTAAGAGCAATTAAAATCACGCTTGCAGGTTAAGCGCGAGGAGAAGTGATTCGAGTATGCAAGACCATAAGTACGATGCCAGTAACATAAAAATTTTAGGCGGGCTTGAAGCGGTCCGCAAACGTCCTGATATGTACATCGGCGACCGCGGCGTTGGCGGGCTGCACCACTTAGTTTACGAAGTAATTGATAACTCGATTGACGAGGCGCTCGCCGGCTTCTGCGACAAAATCAGCGTCCAGATAAACGCCGACGGCAGTTGCTCAGTCGAGGACAACGGCCGGGGCATTCCCGTCGAGGAGCACAAGGAAGCCAAAAAAAGCGCATTAGAGGTCGTCCTTTGCACGCTGCACGCGGGAGGCAAATTTGACCACGATAGTTATAAAGTCGCGGGCGGTCTGCACGGCGTAGGCGTCAGCGTCGTCAACGCTTTGAGTGAATGGCTCGAAGCGGATGTTTTCAGGGACGGCAAACATTATCGTTTCGAATGCAGAAGAGGTATCGCCAAGGGTAGCGTCCGCGAGGTCGGAGTAACAACCAAACAGGGAACCTGTGTCTCGTTTATGCCTGACGAAGAACTCTTCGGACAAGGAGAGTTCCAGTACGATACGCTTGTCAAACGCATCCGAGAGATGGCCTATCTTAACGCCGGCCTGCAAATTACTTTCAAGGACGAAAGGGTGCACAAAAAAGAGGTCTTCAAGTTTGATGATGGCCTTCGAGAGTTCGTCAAACACCTCAATGAAGGCAAGGAAGTCCTGCACAAGGACGTGATTTACTTAGCCAAAGATGACAAGCAGGCAATGATGAGCTGCGAAGTAGCCCTGCAGTACAACACGGGTTACGCGGAGAACATGCTGGTTTTCGCCAACAACATTCGCAATATCGATGGCGGGACACACCTGTCGGGCTTCAAAACCGCCCTTACAAGGACGATGAATTACTACGCGAAGGCCAATAACCTGATAAAGGACGGTGGGGCCGCCACAGGCGAGGATTTCAGGGAAGGGCTTACCGCGATTGTAGCGGTAAAGCTCGCGGAACCGCATTTCGAGGCGCAGACCAAAGTTCGGCTTACCAACCCGGAGGTAGGCAGTTTCGTCGAGACGGTGGTCAATGAGCAATTAGGGCACTACATCGAAGAACATCCCGCGGAGGCAAAGCGGGTTCTAAATAAGGCAATCCAGGCGGCGGCGGCCCGTGAGGCGGCCCGCAAGGCCCGCGAGCTGACTCGACGCAAAGGCGCGCTCGGAAGCTCGAGTTTGCCCGGCAAGCTCTGGGATTGCGCCAACAGGGAACGAGCGGGCACCGAATTATTCGTCGTCGAAGGCGACTCCGCGGGCGGTTCAGCCAAAGGGGGCAGGGACAAGAATATCCAGGCGATATTACCCTTGAAGGGCAAAATCCTCAATGTCGAGAAGGCCCGGCTTGAAAAAGTCCTCGCCCACGAGGAAATCCGCACGCTGATAAGCGCGCTGGGTACGGGTATCGGAGCCGACGAGTTCGACATCGAAAAGTGCCGGTACGAAAAAATCATTCTTATGACAGATGCAGATATCGACGGCGCGCACATACGCACACTACTGCTGACGTTTTTCTTCAGGCAGATGCCGCAACTGTTCGACAAGCTGATGATTTATATCGCGCAGCCGCCTCTTTATGAGGTCCACGCCAAGGGTCAGAAGAAATCGGAATACATTCTGACTGAGGCGATAATGCACAAGCGTCTGGTTGACCGCGGCCTGCAGGGGACCGAACTTACGATAAGAGACGGCGGCGGCAAAAAGGGCACAAAAGAGCAGAAAGTCACTGATGCCCGGCTGGTCGAGCTTGTGAAGATTCTCGTTGATATGGAGCGGTGCATCGCGGTGCTTGCCCGCCGGGGCATAAAGTTCGAGGAGTTCATCCAGAAGCATTGCAACGGCAAAGGACTGCCGATGTTCCGCATCCACGGCGAAGGACAGGACGAGGTCTTCCACGACAAGGGCAATTTTGAAAAACGCGTCGATGAAATGAAGGGCCGCGGCTCAAAGGGCGAGCAATCCGACGAGGACGAGAATTTTGTGGCCGAAGAACTCCACGAGGTAAGCAGAATCAATGAGTTGGCGAAAAAACTCAAGCAGGAATTCTGCCTGGACCTCAAGGATTTCCTCCTCAAGGCCGAAAGAGCGGTCAGCGGCGAGGCGTTAGCAACCAAATTCCATCTGGCAAGTGCCGAGGAGAGCTTTGATGTTGCTTCGCTCGGCGAAATCGGCTCGGCCGTAAGGAAAATCGGCAGCAAGGGAGTCGAGATAAAGCGGTTCAAAGGCCTGGGCGAGATGAACGCCGACCAGCTTTGGGAGACGACAATGAACCCCGCGACGCGGACGCTGCTGAACGTAAAGCTCGATGACGCGGGCGAGGCCGACCGCCTCTTTAGTATCCTGATGGGCGAGGACGTCGAGCAGCGACGCGATTTCATCCGCGACCATGCCCTTGAAGTCCAGTTCCTTGACATTTAATTTTGTTCTGCGGTAACGGGAAAAAAATTTAACATTCCGAGGAAAATTTTCTCTTGCAAAGAGCGACACGAGCGCACAAAATACTATTGATGCTTGACGCTCGATTCGCGAGCGTCGTGTATCCGGTATCCGGTGTCGAGAGAAAAGTCATGGAGGCGAAAGATGAACGCTAAAGTGTGGGTAATAATTTCGGGGACTATGCTCTGCGCATTGCTTGTTATCGGCTGTCGGAATACAAGCACTGCCAGGGTTGACCAGAACGTCAGGGCCGCTGCCGATATACACAAGGCCGAGCTGCTCAAGGAGTTGGACAAGAAATGGGAGAATCCGCCCGTTCATTTCGAGCTGGGCCAGTTATATCACGCCGCCGGGGATTACTCCAAGGCCGAATACTACTACAATATCGCCCTGGGTTTCAATCCCGCTTACCGAGAGGTTCAGGCCGCGATGGTGAAGCTTCAGCTTGACAAGGGCGACAAGTCGAAAGCCGACTGGGTTGCCAACGGGTATATGACACAGGTGGCTTCGATGCCGGAACAGCTTCTATCGCTGGGTGCGGCCTTCGAGAAATGTGGGCTTGATGATTATGCCTTGAAGAGTTACCAAGAGGCCCTCAAAACGGCACCAGATTCGTCGGCGGTAAATCGACAACTTGGCTACTACTACCTCAACAAGAATAAAAAGGACCTCGCCAAGGAATATTTTATTCGCAGTTTCCAGCTTAATCCGGATCAGCCGGACGTTGCCGGCGAGCTTGGTCGGCTGGGAGTGGCGGTTCGGATTCCTGATGCCGCGGCGCCGCCGCAGGATATAAAGCAGCCCACGAAGCCGGCGTCTCAGCCAAAATAAAGTAGAGAATACAAAACACGTCTTTATGCCCTGCGGCGAACGGATTTGCTGCGGGGCTTTTTATTTTTGATTTTCTATTTTCAATTTATGATTTGCTCTGCGGAGGGGGGCACAAAATCAGCAAATCGATATTAAATAATAAATAGAAAATGATGGGCTTGCCGATAAAGCAATAGCTGTTTTGCAGTAGAGGCGGCTGTTATTTTCACGGACGTTATTTTTTATCGGACGCTATATATTATGAGTCGGGTGAAGGACAAGAGAATGAAGATAAAGGCCCTGCAATGCCTTCTTGTGGCGGGGCTGTTGGTGCTGTTTTGCAGTTGTCTTAGTTTTAATATAGGCGACTGGCCAAGCAAATTTGTCTATCCAAGCAACACGCCGACAGCCAACTGGTGCGGTCCGGCGGGGGCGTTGTTCGCGTATTACCTGCTGTATTACATCGGCCCCGGCGTTTTTGTCGTGTTGATTTCCGGTCTCTATTTTGCGGTTGCCAAAGTCGCCGACATTGAGATAGAACAGCCGGCCTTGCGAGGTGCGGGCCTTGTCCTAGTGACAACCGCTGCCTCGACGACGTTTTATTGTTTTACGCAGCACGGCATCTACGGATTCCCGACGGGTTCGGGCGGCGTACTCGGGGTCGCCACCACGGAGTTTTTGCGGAGCCATTTCGCCGTGCTTGGCACGGCCATACTTCTTGGCGCCACCTGGGTTGTCGGGATGATATTGCTGGCCGACCAGGTTGTGGCGGTGTTTTTTGGCGCGATTGGTTTTGTAATTCGCAAGACGCTCGGTTTTGCGGCGCCGAAGTGGCTGACAGGGTCGGAGCAGTCGAGGGCTCTTGGTCAAATATGGCGTCGGCTCAGCGTCAGACAGAAGCTTCAGCCGGCGATTAATATAAAGACATCGGCTGCTGCCAAGAAGGCGGACGAGGACAAGCATGAGTTGCCGGACAGGGCCCCCCCCCCTGCTTTCTTGCGAAAGCAAGAAGGAGGGGCTACTTCTTCCGCCCAGATGAGGCTGCAGCCGATAACCCCGAAAGAGCCCGCGCAGCCATACGAGCCGCCCAGCTATGACGATTACACTATGCCGCCCATCGATTTGCTTGATGAGCCGGAGCATACATTTGCCTCCGTGCAGGAAAAGGTTGTCAAGGCCAAGGCGGTTGCGCTGGAAGGGTTGCTCAACGAATTCGATATTTCCGCGAGAGTCGTGGCCGCGGAGACGGGGCCTGTGGTTACGATGTTTGAATTACAGCTTGGAGCGGGCGTCAAGGTCAGCCAGATAAGCTCGCTTTCCAATGACATTGCCCGCGCGCTGGGCGTGGGCGCCGTTCGCATTGTTGCGCCGCTGCCGGGCAAACATACCATCGGCGTCGAGGTGCCCAACAGCGAAAAAGAGCGCGTGCGTATGAAGGATATGCTGCAACTGGCGGGCAACAAACCGGAAGGTATGGCCATACCGCTGTTTCTCGGCAAGGATTCCTCCGGCGAGGCGCTGGTCTCGGATTTGGCGAGTATGCCTCATCTGCTTATCGCGGGCACGACCGGGTCGGGCAAAAGCGTCTGTATCAACACGATAATCGCCGGCATACTTCTCACCCGCAGGCCTGATGAAATCAAAATGATTCTCATCGACCCGAAAATGGTCGAGATGGCCGCATTTAATACCATACCGCACCTGATGACGCCAATTGTTACCGAGACGCGGCGGGCAGTTCAGATTCTCGAATGGGCGACCATAAAAATGGACGAGCGATACGCCCTGCTGGCTGAGGCCCGCATCAAGAATATCGGCGAATATAACGCGCTGGGCACCGAGGAAATCGTAAGGCGATTTGAGCCGACAAGCCCCGAGGAAGAGGCGAAGATTCCCAAGAGATTGCCATACGTCGTGATAGTAATCGATGAGCTGGCGGACCTGATGATGACCGCGGCCAAGGAAATCGAGGCGCATATCGTGCGACTGGCGCAGAAGAGCCGGGCGGTGGGGATTCATATTGTGCTGGCGACGCAGAGGCCGCAGGCGACGGTTGTTACGGGCCTGATTAAGGCCAATATGCCCACGCGCATCGGTTTTAGGGTCGCGGCGAGAATGGACAGCCGGATTATCCTCGACCAGAACGGCGCAGAGACACTGTTAGGCCAGGGAGATATGCTGTTTTTGAAGCCGGGCACCAGCGACCTTATTCGCGCCCAGGGCACATTTGTCAGTGATGAAGAGGTTCGGCGAATGGTCAAGCACCTAAAGGAAGTTGCCGAGCCGCAGTTCCACCCCGAGCTTACGCAGCTTGGTCAGACGGACACAACCGAAATGATAGAAGACGAATTGTTCGACGATGCCGTGCGGACTGTTTTGGACAGCAAGCGAGGCAGCGTATCGCTGCTGCAGCGTCGCCTGGGCGTCGGCTATGCCCGTGCTTCGCGTATGATAGAACAAATGGCGGTGCTGGGCATACTGGGCGAGTATAAGGGCAGCCAGGCACGCGAGGTTATGATGGGCATCGAGGATTGGGAGCAGTTGCGAGACGAGTTGGAAAAACAGAGGGCGTCGGAAGCCGGCGGACAGAAGGCCGAAGACCCGACTTATGTCAGTGAGGGCCAGCAGGGCTACGCCGCAGTGGATAAAGAGGAAGATTAGTAACACGGCCCTCCTGGCCGTGTTTTTCACGGGCTGGAAGCCCGTGCCACGTTCCCAATATGGTAGAATACCCCTGTGGAAAAAGACCTTAAATCAAAGACGGTTGCCCAGCTTGAGCGTCTTGTTACGGGACTGGGGCAGGCCAAGTATCTGGCGGGCTACATTTTCAGCGCGATTCAGGCCCGCGGCGTGAACGATATTTCCGCAATCACCACGCTTAGCAAATCTTTTCGAGCTAAGCTTGTCGAAGAGGGCTGCTATATCTCCAAACTGGAGATTGTTGATAAGCTGACGGACCCGGATGGCACGGTGAAATACGTCTTTGGGTTGCCGGATGGCGGTAGAATCGAGTCGGTACTGCTGTTCGATGATGACCGGCGGACGCTATGCGTTTCGACGCAGGTCGGCTGTGCGATGGGATGCGTTTTTTGCGCGACCGGCCGGCTTGGCCTTGCACCCCCACGCTTTGCTTCGCAAAGCGAAGCAGTGGGGCGTGCGAGAAACCTGACCGCCGGCGAGATTGTTGACCAGGTCAATGTAATTGCAGATTGCGGATTGCAGATTGCGGATTGTAACGATTCGGCAGATTCGCCCCCGATGGACAGCAAAATCCGAAATCAACAATCCGAAATCCGCAATCGTATTAGCAACGTTGTTTTTATGGGTATGGGCGAGCCGTTGGCGAATTACGAAGCAGTGCTTGATGCGGTTCGAATACTGAATAATTCGGCGGGCAGGCATATCGGGATTCGTCATTTGACGATGAGCACCTGCGGGCTTGTTGAAGGTATAGAGCGATTGGCCGATGAGGATATCCAGCCGCGATTAGCGATATCGCTCAACGCACCCACCGATGCGATCCGGCAAAAACTGATGCCGATTACAAAAAAGTATCCGCTGGACCGATTGTTTGCGGCGATTGGGCGTTATCAGCGCACGACGCGAAACAGAGTTACATTCGAGTATTGCCTGATAAAAGGCGTCAACGATACAGTTCTCCACGCCCAGATGCTGGTTAAGCGGTTGCGCGGGGTTATGTGCAATGTGAATCTGATTGAGTATAATTCCCCTGAACCACGTGGGGTTCAGGGCGGCAGTGAACCCTACGCGGTTCACTGCGGTTTAAAACCCAGCGGCAGGCAAGCAATTGAGCGTTTTGCAGGCGTATTGAAAGACGCCGGCATAGAGACAACCATCCGGCTGAAGATGGGGCAGACCATAAACGCCGCCTGCGGGCAACTTGGCTCTAAAAGAACGGAGAATTTAGAATGAAGAACTTAGAATTGAGAATTGAGAAGGAAGAATTAAGAATTGTTAGACGCGATTACCAATTCTTAATTCTTAATTCTAAATTCGTAATTTGTTTTGTGGTAGCGATGTTCTGTTCCGTTGCGATGGCTGACTCGCTGAAGTTCAAATTCGCGCCGGGCGACAGGTATTTGTTGGTGTTGGTTACCGAGCAGAGAATGGCACGAGTGGTGGACGGAAACGAGCTAACAGCCGAACAAACCGTGCGGCTTGAATGTGATTTTGACATAGAAGAGGTCGATGAGGCCGGCTTCGCTTGGGCCAAGTACACCTACAGGCGGACCGCTATAAAAGTCAAGTCGCCGGAGTTGAATTTTGTTTTTGATTCCGACGTAAATCAGTTGAAAATGCCCATACAAGCGGTGTCGTTACGTCTGGTGGTTGGAGAGGGGCTGTATTTGCGAATAACGCCGCAGGGCCGGATAGAGAAAATTAATGGCCTGCAGGCCCTTGTGACTTACTCCAAGGCCAAAATAGGCAATTTTGCCGGCGCAGGCATAGTCAGTCAGGCCATCGACCAACAGTTTACTGAGTCGGCGGTAAGACGTGTACTTGAAAACCAGATGGCGATATTTCCGGAGCCGAATCAAGTAGAGGCAACGTGGGTCCGCACCGATGTCCTGTCGTCCGCCGAAGCGAGCTACGCTAAGGCAGAGCAGATAGAGGAAGCGAACACAGTTTTTGAAAGGACCTTCCGGCTAAATCCCGATAAATCGGGACCAGGCGGGATTGCTGTTGTGGATGTCAATTTGGTTATTAAACCGGCCTTGGCCCCCGTTTTGAGCACGCCGGCGTCAGGACCTCCCATGAGGGCCAACAGGGAGATATTGGGCGAGGGTGCCGGCCAGGTTGAAATCGAAGAGACCACGGGCCGGATTATTAGCAGCAAAATGACGCAGGATGCGACAGAAAGAGTCAAATATATTGCCCAGGGCCCGATGCTTCGGCCGCCTCCGGCCCCTGAGCCGACTACCACGCATACGGTTACGACCTTCCAGATGACCAAGCGAGAGCCGCCTGTCCCGAGCAAAGTCGAGGGAGATAAATCCGCCCGTCCGGCAGAGGCCAACGAAAAATGACAAAAACGACTCCCCTGCTACGCGGCCTTCGTAGCCCGCGTTCGCCTTAGGGTTACGACTTTGCCCAGTGAAGTCCGCTACGCAGGGTGAAGAAGGCTGACCCCTTTTTTATCATTTTTTCCCTTTTTCTCTTTTTTTCAAAAATTCCTTGCCGAAGGAGGGCGTATGGGATATATTGTTACCGATTAGCTCCGTCGCAAGGGGCGGTGTGGGTCAACAGTATCACGGCATAGTTGATTCAGGCCTCCGACGGCGCCCAGTCAGGCCGACTTGAGAATGGCCTCCGTGACAACGAAGATTGATAATTATTAACAAACGGCCCTCGAACGCTTCTGGTGCCGGTAAATAATCAATAATCAATTGAAAATCGTCAATGAAAGATTACCCGGTGGTGTAATCGGTAACACAGGAGGTTTTGGTCCTCCCATTCCAGGTTCGAGTCCTGGCCGGGTAGTTGGCCGAAGGCCAACAGAGCAGGCGAATAGTAGAGCAGGTGAACAGTAGATAGTGGTCAGTTCGCCTGCGGTCAACTGTTCAACTGCTTGCCTGTTCAAAGGTAATTTGGAAAACTGAGAAATGGCACAAAGGGTTGCGATAATTTTAGCCGCCGGCATCAGCAAGCGGATGAACACGAAGATGCCAAAGGTCCTCCACGAGGTCTGCGGCAGGCCTATGCTTTTCTATGTGTTGGATGCCTGCCGGGGAGTCGGGGTTGATAAAATGTACGTTGTTGTGGGCTTTAACTCCGAGCGGGTAAAGGAGCAATTCGACAACGCGGGCGATATAAT
>Ga0315294_10008988_pt1 | contig 10978 bp, 6 predicted proteins | sample YL17G13_40_MG_FD_203626 | JGI IMG/M metagenome (GOLD analysis project Ga0315294, IMG submission 203626) | Sediment microbial communities from Yellowstone Lake, YNP, Wyoming, USA - YL17G13_40 | ecosystem: Environmental > Aquatic > Freshwater > Lake > Sediment | place: USA: Wyoming | collected... | reverse complement strand
CGACCTCTTCCGTTCGATCATCGAGGCGATCGAGCAGGCCGCTCCGCAGCCGATCGGTCTCGACGACCGTCTCCATCGGAACGTCGTGGCTGACCACATCCGCGGGTCGGTCATGCTCATCTCAGACGGGGTCTTCCCGGCGAACGAGAAGCAGGGCTACGTCCTGCGTCGGATCCTGCGGCGGGCGGTGCGTGCGGGAGAGAGGCTGGAGCTTTCCGAGAACGCTCTGAAGACTCTGATCGAGCCGGTCGTATCGTCGCTTGGGGCTACCTACCCGGAGATCGTGGCCTCGCGCTCGATGGCTGAGCGGGTCATCGCCCGCGAGGAGGAGACCTTTCGCAAGACCTTGCGCTCAGGGGAGCAGCGCCTTCACGCCGCGCTGGAGGGGCTCGGCCGCCGGAAGACGCTTCCTGGAGAGACGGCCTTTGAGCTCTATGATACCTACGGCTTCCCGTTCGAGATGACTGAGGAGATCGCGGCCGAGAGTGGTGTCTCGGCCGATCGGCCGGGGTTCGAGAAGGCGATGGCCGGGCAGCGAGAGAGGTCGCGGGGGGTGACCGCCGAGGCCGCCGTCGGGGCAGAGGCGAGCCTTCGAGCCGACGCGACTGTCATCCGTGCTTGGCGGGAACCGACGGACTTTCTCGGCTACGACGGGATCGAGGCCGAGGCGAGGATCGTCGACATCCAGGAGAAAGGGGACCAGGAACTTGCTGTCGTCGTGGAGAAGAGCCCCTTCTACGCCGAGTCAGGGGGCCAGATCGCTGACATCGGTACGATCGAGAACCTCACTCGTGCCGGGAAGGGTCAGGTTGTCGACGTGCAGAAGAACCCGTACGAGGCTTTCCTTCACCGGGTCAAGGTCCTCGAGGGAGACTTCCAGATCGGCGACCTCGTCCGGTTGTCTGTCGACGTCGACCGCAGGAAGCGCATCGCGCGCAACCACACCGCGACCCATCTCCTGCACGCCGCCCTGCGTCAGGTCGTCGGAGAACACGTCATCCAGGCCGGCTCGTACGTCTCGGACGAGGAACTGCGGTTCGACTTCTCCCACTTCGAGGCGCTCACGCCCGAGGAGACCCGCCGGGTGGAAGACCTCGCGAATCAGGCGATCCTCGCCGACCTCTCGGTGGAGACGAAGGAGTTGACCCTCGAGACGGCGAAGGCGGCCGGCGCATTGGCTCACTTTGAGGAGGAGTACCGGGGGAAGGAACTCGTGCGCGTCGTCTCGGTCGGCGATGTCAGCCGCGAGCTGTGCGGCGGGACGCACGTCTCCCGTAGCGGCGAGATCGGTCTGGTGAAGGTTGTGAGCGAAGAGGGCGTCGCCGCCGGGACACGACGGATCCGCGCGGTCACGGGGGAGAGCCTCCTCGCCCGCCTACGCCGGGAGGAGGGGTTCCTAGGGGCACTGAGAGCTGATCTCGGTGACGACGCTGTGGCTGGCCTCGCGCGTCTCCGCAGTGAGCTCCACGGGGCGCGCAAAGAGCTCGAGCGCCTGACCGAGGAGGCGCTCCTACGGCGGCGGGACGAGTTGGTGCGTGGCGCGGAGAAGGTGGGCGAGACGACCCTTGTCACCGCCCGAGTCGACCTCGCCGCAGAAGCCCTCAAGCGCCTCGCGGACCTCGTGGAAGAAGAGGCCCGTCCAGCGGTCGTGCTTCTCGTGGGAGAGGCGGGAGGCCGCGGGATCAGCGTCGCCAAGGCCAGCAAAGGGCAAGACTCAGTCGATGCCGGCGCGCTCGTACGAGCCATGGCCACCGCGCTGGGTGGTAGCGGGGGAGGCAGCCGGAGCTTTGCCCAAGGCGGCGGGCCCAACGTGCTGGCGCTCGGGACGGCACTCGCGGCCGGTCTGGCTGCGGCGCGAAAGAGCCTCGGCTAGCCAGAGCTCGTCTGGCGGACGGGCATACAGACGTAGAGGAATCCCTCGTCGTCCGGCGCCAGGCGATCTCCAGAAGGCTCCAGCAGACCTGCCTTCTCCGGCGAGGCGAGCCAGAAGGCAACGGTCTCGGAACTCATCCGCTTGAGGGCCTCGATCAGGTACTCCGCTTTGAACGAGATCTCCACGCCCTGCGTCGGGACCTTCTTCAGGCGCACGCGTTCCTCGGCCTCCCCCTTCTCTTTGGAGGAGGAGTTGAGGCGGGCCGCGCTCTCGTCGTTCGTCACGCGCAGCGTCACCGCTCCCGACTCCTCCGCGGCCGTGATCTCGATCCGCTGAAGGGTCTCCAGGAACGCGCGCCGGTCGAGGATGAGCCCAATCGGATTCTCCTTGGGGATCACGCGCTCGAAGTCTGGGAATTCCTCGGCGATCGTCTTGGCCATGAACGTGACGCCCTCGGTCTGGAAGAAGAGCTGGCCTTCGGACTTGTACAGGGCGACCGTCTTACCCTCCACCTGGGACAGCACCCGGTCGAGGTCCGAGAGAACCCCGGCCTCGATCAGGTAGTCGTCCTCTTCCAGGATCTCGCTGGCCTGCACGGTCTTCATGGCCAGGCGGTAGCCGTTCGTGGCCACCATCTTCACGTTTCCGCCGTGGAGCACGATGTCTACGCCGGTCAGGCTCAGGCGGGTTGTCTCCCCGGCCTTGAGGGTGGCGAACGCCGTCTGCTCGAACCCGCGGTGGAAGCAGCTCACGTCAATGGACGCGATCTTCTTCTGGGGCACGGCGGGTATCTCGGGGTAGTCCTCGACGGACAGGGTGGGGAGGTCAAAGGACGTCTCGCCACAACGCAGCGTGACGACCGTTCTATCCTTGCCGGTGACTTTCACGCTGATCTTCTCGTCCTCGGGGAGCCGCGCCGCAATCTGAGAGAGGACCGCCCCGTTCAGGACGACAGCCCCGTTTCCGGCCTTGTTCTCGATGGGGATCTCGCAGCGCACGGCGCGCTCGAGATCCGTTGCAGAAAGAGAAAGCTTGTTCTCTGCGACCTCCATCTTCAGGCCGGACAGGATCGGCATGCTCGAGCGGGTTCCCAGGGCGTAGCTTGCCAGCTTCACCCCGAACACCAGGTCATTCTTCTGGCACACGAAGTCCATTTCGTCCCCCCTTGCGGTTGATGCTTCCGGCGCATCATACCCCACGGCGCGGCTGCCCGGCAAAGCTAAAGGCAAAGGTAACGCGCGACCTCACTGGCGATCCCAGAGACGGACAGGGTCCCGTCGATCCGGTGGACGCGCGGGTCGCATTGGGTCAGGTCCAGGTAGCCCTTTCGTACCCGTTCGTAGAAATCGAGGTTCTCCTGTTCGATGCGATCCTTCTCGCCGGACTTGCGCGCCAGAGCCGCTTCGGCGGAAAGGTCGATGAGGAACGTCCGGTCAGGCTCGCGGTCGTGCGTGGCGGCCTTGTTGAGATCCTTGATCAGATCGAGATCGATCCCGCGGCCGTATCCCTGGTAGGCGAGGCTCGAGAGGCAGAATCGGCTGCACACGACGACGTGCCCCTCGCGCAGGGCCGGCTCGATGACCTGCGCCACAAGCTGCGCCCGGGAGGTCATGAAGAGAAGGAGCTCGGGAAGAGGCAAGAGTGCCCGTTCCGTGCGCTCGAGGAGGATCCTTCGCACCGCCTCTCCCAGCGGTGTTCCCCCGGGCTCCTGGGCCGTCGTCACTGGGAAGTGGTCCTCGCGCAGGCGCCTGGCTAAGAGCGCCACCTGCGTCGACTTCCCGGTGAAGTCGAGCCCCTCAAAGACGATCAGTCGTCCCCGAAGCTCGATCCTTCTCACCTCCGAACAAGGCGTGCAGGAGGATGACGGCCACTCCCACGGTCACACAAGAGTCGGCCAGATTGAAGATGGAGAAGCCGCGTACCTCGAAGAAATCGAGGACGTAGCCGAACTGGAGTCGATCGATCAGATTGCCGACGGCTCCGGCCAGGACAATGGCCAGACCCGTCCTGAGGAACCATCCACGCGGCTTGCCCAGGACAATGAGGATGAACAGAACCACGGAGACGAGCGAGGAGACGGCGAGAAAGAGGAGGCCGCTGCCGGGGAAGATGCCGAACGCACCGCCGACGTTGTGCATTCGGGTCAGATGGAAGGCGTTTCCCCACAGGGGGCGGGACTCGCCCAGGACGAGAGAGTGGGCAGCCCACGCCTTGAGGAGGCGATCGGCGCCAACCAGGAGCCCGGCGAGGAGAAGGTAGACGAGACGGCGCATGGCGCTACAGGCTATCTGGGGACGGCGCGCCCGTCAAGCGGAATGCGCTTGGGATACGATGGCTGCGCAAGGAGGAAGCGATGACCAAGAGAGAGGCGTTCGTCTTGCGGCGCGAGCGCGGGAACGAGGCTGTTCTCCGCCACGCCAACCTGACCGTGAAGAGGTTCTTCGCCCTGGACGGCGATGCGTATCAGGAAGGAGCGATCCCGACGAAGTACAAGGAGCTTCTGGGGCTGGTCGCCTCGGCCGTGCTTCGCTGTGGGGACTGCGTCGCCTACCACGTGGTTCGCGCCAAGGAGGAGGGCGCGACCAAGGAGGAGATCGCGGAGGCTCTATCCGTCGCCTTGGTTGTTGGCGGATCGATCGTCATTCCCCACCTGCGGGAGGCGTTTGAGCTTTTGGAGGAGCTGTAGTGGCGTTCCGGCGCTCCCCGGGAGAGGTTCCCTCCGGCTTCACTTCGTGGCCGATCTGACCTATACTTGGGTCACGGAGGTGATTCACATGACAAAGCAAGGTTACGCCCGTCGCATCAACCTGAAGCACGCCGGTGTTGCCCTGCTCGTGGTGGTCCTCGTTGCGCTGGGTCTGGGGTCCCTGGGAATGGTCTCTGCGCAGCAGGAGTCCGCGGTTGAGCGCTACTATCGTCTGTTGTCCCGAATCTCCGATGCCGCCCTCCTGAAGCTACCCGGGGCGCTGGCCGATCTGGCGACCCCTGATGGACTCAACAAGAAGGCTTTCCTGGAGAACCCGCGCACGTATCTGGAGCAGAAGCAGATCAACCTCCCGGTGAACTACTACCAGGTGGTGGCTCTCTCCTTTGATGCCAGTCTGCCCGACGAGAAGAAGTGGTTCGGCGTGGCCGCGCAGCAGGACGGTAAGACCTACGTCGCCGCCGGCATCGGGTTCTTCTATGAGAACGTTGGCCTGTTCATCCAGACCGCCGCCGACCCCACGGCCAAGGGATCAGGGACACCGCTTCCGGTTCTCGACTTCCTGCCTGTGACTTCGGGGTCCTCTCAAGCGATCGATAGCGTCGGCAGCTACCTGCAACTGATCGAGCGGATTCCGGCGGAGGCCCTCAAGCAGCTTCCGACCGTGATGGAAGAGCTGAACGCGGCAAAGGCGGACGATCCCATCCGGACGGAGTTTGTGACCAATCCTCGGGACTACCTCCTGAAGAGAGACATCCTTCTCCGCAGTGCGGACTACCGGCTGGTGGCCATGGACTTCCAGCGGGCCGCGGCACTCGATCCGGCTCCCTTTGTGACGGCGAGACCCCGCGGCGGCCTCGCGGTCGTGCCGGAGGGGATCGGACTGTTCTACGACAACGCGGGGGTGTTCATCCAAGAGGCCATCTGATTTTGACAAGATAGCGATCGCATTCCCGGAGGCGGGATCCCGAGGAGCGAAGGAGGCCTGATGCCAGGATCCAGGTGTGGTGCGGCGGGTGGTCCGGGACGGGGGGCGAGGGCGGGCCGGAGAGCGTGGCAGCTGGGTCTGGTCGTTGCGCTGGGTCTGTGCCTTAGCGTGGGCGCGCAGACCCCTGGGAAGCCTGACGTGACCGTCACGGACATCGAGTTCGAGGTCGTTCCAGCGTCCTCTTCCGCATCACGGCCGACTCTCGGTGAGAACCAGGCGATCCTGGGTGACGCCGTGCGGGTGCGCGCCGTCGTCCAAAACGTGGGCACGGCGTCGGCAGACGACTTTGACGTGGAGTTTTACTTCGTCGAGCGCACCAGTCAGGAGACCGGGCACATCGGAACGCAAACGGTCTTTGGGCTTGCTCCGGGCCAAGTCCTGAAGCCGGCGGTGAGCCTGAACACTGCCGACCTGGCGCCTGGGATTTACGACATCGTGGTCAAGGCTGACCCCGGGAAGCATCTCTCCGAGGATGCGACCGACCTGTGCAACAATGAGATCCCCCGTGGGACCTGCCACACCGAAGCCGCCAAGAATGCCTCGGACTACTCGCTGGCGCTTCTCCGCGAGGGCCCGACGATCACCGGCGTCACGCCGATCGACCGCTTTCCTACCTGTCGGAAGGGACCGCTGTTGCTGTCTTCGGCGATCAATGCGACCTTCTACAACGTGGGCACCGTCACTCTGGGTTCTAGCAGTGTGAGAGCGGACGGCTACTACCGAACGAGCCTCGCGGACTCCTTCCCTCAGGAGCCAAACCTTCCGAACTTGAGAATCCGCATCCTTACCTCGAGCGTCAAGCCTGGCGAGGAAGGCACGATGACCATCCACCTTAGCGAGAATGACGATTTCAGTGAGCTGCACGACACCGTGTTCCAGGATCCGACGACCCTGGGTCTGGGGAAGTCGAGTCCGGTCCAGTTTCGAGTCCTGATCACTCCGACCTCGGTTTCGAATGGCACGACGTCGACGGGCCTCCCGCGGGAACTCATCCTTCCGGACAGGCGGACGCTATCGAACTTCTACTCCGAGGTCGATCTGTGGACCTTCCCGCTGATGGCAGGCTGCGCCGGGGCGTCATCGGGCGACTTGCAGACCGGGAGCACCGTGAGGGTACCTCCGGCCTTTGACCAGGCAGGAATCGTCTACCACGTGCTCTCCCTCCCCAAAGTGGACCGGCTTTACGCCCTGGACGCATTCGGGCGCACGCTGTGGCAGAAGGATTTTCCTGGCGAGATTCTCACGTCGCTGGCCGTGGGGCCCTACGACGAGGCGACGAAGAGCGTGATTCTCTACTTTGGATCAGACAAAGGGAACCTCTACGCTCTCAGCAGCCGGCAGGCGACTGCTTCGACGCCGGCAAAGTACGAGACTGGGTGGACGAAGTCGGTCGGAGCGATGACCTCGCCTCCCGTGGTCTCAAGCGACGGGACGCGGATCATCGGCTGGTCGGTAAGCGGGCTCTTCATCTACGACCAGGATGGAACCCCCAAGCTTGTTGCGACAACTGGGACACCCGTCTCTGACATCATCAAGAAGGCGGCGACCGAGACGCCGGTCTACATCGATGCCACGCACGAGATCTGGTTTGCGGCCGGCCGGACGGTGTACAAACTCGCGGAGAACGGCGGCGCCGTCCTGTGCACGCACGACGCGGGCTCGGACGTAACGGCCTTGGAAACGAACCCCAGTCAGACTCAGGTCTACGTCGGCACAGAGCTGGGTACCCTCTGGGCCCTCGCGACGGGCACGGCCAAGGGACAGGACTGCACGAGCAAGCGATCCATCGACCTGAGGAACGCCGTGCGCGGCGCGACCGCGGTCCGCGAGAAGGGGACAAGCTACGATCTCGTCTACGTCACGACCGATGACGGGTATGTCCACCGTGTGAAGGACACCGGGCAAGGGAATCCGTCGGACACCAGATCCAAGGACGACCTCCAGCTGCGGACGATCAAGACGGCTCCAGCCGTCCTGACGGACGCGGACGGGAAGGTGAGCGCGGTCGTCGTCGCCAGCAAGTATGGTCAGCTGAGAGCCTTCTCGGCCAACCTGGACAGGGTCCTAAAAGTGCTGATCTGGGGATCGAGCGTCGACTTCACGTTCGACACCGCATCAAAGAAGGACATGTTGGCGCCCGTCGTCAGCTCAGGGGATGCGCTTCTGCTAGCCGCGTCGGCCGATGGGTATCTCTACGCCTTCAGTCTGTCGGGCCTGCTCAAGTAGGTAACAAGAGCGCTGCCGCTTCTTGGGACTAAGGGCGACTGGAGGGAAGCCGGCTGGGCGGGGCCGGCCAAAGGAGGGCATGATGGGCAGTCGGTTGCGGTTCTTGGGTTCACTCGGCGTTGTCCTCCTCGCGCTCGTCGGCTCCTTCGCAAGCGCCGCTCGGGCACAGCCGGCCGACCTCGTCGTGCGCGAGTTCCTGCTGGATTCAGCTCCCGCCGGTGCTGAGGTGAGGGTCGTGTCCAAGGGCGCGATCGTCCATCTCTCCGCCACGATCGCCAACGCCGGTCTCGGTGCGGCCGGTCCGTTCGCGGTGGAGTTCTCGTGCCGTCGAGTGGACGAGGAGGCGACCTGCTGCGTCGAGAGGAAGACGGTCCCCGACGGCCTTGGGCCGGGGAACGAAGTGAGCGTGGAGGCCGACGAGAACACGGTCGATCTCGTCCCCGGGACCTACGAGATTGCGGTTCGCATCGACCCGGAGAACCAGATCCTCGAGCAAGACGAGACCAACAACCGCAAGACCGCACTCCTCACGATCCTCCCGTTCAAGCCGGAACTCCACCCGACGAGCCTGAGCTTTGACCCTCCCTCGCCCGTAGGGCAGGGGGAGACGGTGCGGATCTCGGCGGAGATCGTGAACTCTGGAGAGAACACGGCCGGCGCTTTTGCCGTGCGATTCCTCCTGCACAAGGGGGGGATCGTGCAGGTGATCGGAACGGCCCTGGGAGACTGGACGTCTCTTGGGACAAGCGTCGTCCCTGGGCTGAAGCGGGACGAGCACCTCACGCTCGAGCAAGTCCTGAACACCGCGACGCTCGATCTGGACTCGCAGGAACCGCAGACGGTGACGCCCTACGCCATCCGCGTGGTCGTCGACGCGCTGGATCAGGTGTCGGAGGAGGACGAGACGAACAACGAGATCCTCGGATCGTTGGGGATCGAGCCATCCAACCTATCCTTGCCCGAGCTGCACCCCGTGAGCCTGACGTTTGACCGGCCCCTTCCCCTTGGCTGGGCCGGGGACTCAAGCGAGGAGGTCACGGCGACCGTCCTTGTCGCCAACTCCGGGGGAAGCACCGTCGAGTTCAGGAAACAGCCGATCCGCATCAGCTTCGCCTATCGCAAGCTGGGGACGAGCGACTGGACCGACGCCGCTATGGACCGCACTCTCCTGATCCGGGAGGACCTGGGAATCGAAGAGGGGAAGAACACGGCGACCGCGTCGGTCGATCTCGCGTTCAAAGAGCCTGGAAACTACGAGCTTCGGGCCTCCATCGACCCCGATCCTCTTCCGAACGGCGCGATCTTGGAGCAAAACGAGAGGAACAACCAGATCGTGGTGGGTTTCTCGGTCAGAGGGGTGGAGCTTCACCCGCTCAGCATTGAGCTGGGCAGCGCGCCGGTCCACCGGGGAGACACGATCACGGTCCGCTCCCAGATCGAGAATACGGGGGAGAGGACGGCGACGGGATTCACGGTCGGGTTCTTCGTCGACGACCTGCGCATCGCGACCTACTCCTACGGCGGCGGAGGCTTGGACTACGAGGACAGCGTCAAGGCAGAAGCTCTCCTGGACACGAGCGACCTGGCTCCCGGCAACTACGCCCTGCGTGTGGTCGTCGATCCGGACAATCGGGTTCCGGAGGTCGATGAGGCGAACAACGTGATCAGCACGCCCTTTGTCGTTCTGCCACCCGTGGCGCGCAAGGCCGAACTCCACCCAGCGAGCCTCGTTCTTTACCCGGCCTCTCCTGTCCCAGTGGGCCAGAGCGTGCTTGTGGCCAGCTCCGTGTGGAACACCGGGACGATCGACGCGGGCCCATTCCAGGTGGAAATAGCCTACAGCGTAGACGGAGGATCCTCTTGGTTCCCGTTCGCCGTGGATGAGGTGGCGTCGCTCGCTCGCGGCGAGAAGACGCAGATCGAGGGGCGGCTGGTCACGGCCGGCCTCAGCGCGGGCACGCGGTACCTGATCGGCGTGTTCGTTGATCCGCGAGCTCAGGTGGAAGAAGCGGACGAGACGAACAACGTTCTCGTGGCGAGCCTGTTCTTGGGCAGCGGGACGCCGTCCGGCGGCCCTGGCACGAACCTGGCCGTCCAAGATCTCGCCTTCAACCCCTCGTCGCCCGTTCCGCAGAGGACCTCCGTTCAGGTCTGTGCGGCGATCGCGAACACCGGCCAGGCCGCGGCGGCCGAGTTCCTCGTCGAGTTCCTCTATCGGCAGGACCCGAAGAGCACCTTCGTGTCGTTCGCCACGAAACAGGTGTCCGGTCTCGCCGCTGGCCAGTCGACGCTCGCTTGTGAGACGCTGGCCACGACGCCCCTCGTCTTGGGGAGCGTCGAGGTCAAGATCGTCGCCGACTCCTCCAACTGGGTCAGCGAGTCCGACAAGGTAGACAACGAGCGGACCCGGACCCTCTTGATCGGCACGTCCGGCCAGAAACCGGACCTCTCGCCGATCGCGTGGCGGCTTGACCCGCCCTCGCCCATCGCGCAAGGGACACCCGCTCTTGTGTGCGTCAAGGTGGCGAACCTCGGTGGCGGAGGGGCGGGGTCGTTCACGGTGGCCTACGCCTACTCCCTGCGCGCCTCGGTGGCCTTCGCCACGGCCACGGCGAGCGGCCTCGCTGGAGGGGGTCAGATCGAACTGTGCCGGAGTCTTGACACCTCAAGCCTCGCTCCGGGGACCTACGAGGTGAAGATCGCGGTGGACTCGGAGCACCGCGTCTCCGAGCAGAACGAAGGGAATAACGAAATCACAGCCTACTTCACGGTGATCGCTCCACCCCAACCCGTCCTGCAGACCCTCGTGCGGACCGGGGGAGCGGTGAGACTCGTCGATTTCGACTCGGCGAGCGGGACGCTCTATGCGGCGAGCGAGGACGGGAAACTCTACGCGGTCGGGCGCGAAGGCACCGCGAGAACCGGGTTCCCGGTGAGCGCCGGGAGTGCCATCCGGGCGCTCGTTCTCGATACGGGCACGGCCCGGACGGCCTACGCGGGAACGGCGGACGGGAAGGTGCACGCGATCGGCCTCGACACGGGCCAGGACGTTTGGCAAACGCCCGTCGGTGTCGAGGTCCTTGCGCTTGCCCTCGACCGCTTCGGAAACGTCTACGCCGGGACGCCCGAACGGATCGTCAGCCTGGGGAGTACCGGGGAGAAACGCTGGGAGCTGCCGACGACAGGA
>Ga0315294_10008986_pt1 | contig 10979 bp, 15 predicted proteins | sample YL17G13_40_MG_FD_203626 | JGI IMG/M metagenome (GOLD analysis project Ga0315294, IMG submission 203626) | Sediment microbial communities from Yellowstone Lake, YNP, Wyoming, USA - YL17G13_40 | ecosystem: Environmental > Aquatic > Freshwater > Lake > Sediment | place: USA: Wyoming | collected... | reverse complement strand
TGGGTCCTGTTCCCCAGCCTTTCAATCCTCGCATCTATCCTCCCCCTCTGCCCTTCGGTGAGGTTTCCGGTTGCAAGGCGCTCTTCCAGGCGCTCCTGGAGTTTTTCGCTGCGGTTTTCCAGCTTGTCGTCTAATCTCTCCAGGCGCTCGACCTTCTTCGCGGTGATGTTGCCGATGTGTTCGAGCTTCTTCCCGAGATGCTCGCTCACCTTCGCCATCCTCGCCTCGACCCAATCGCTCCTGTTCCCAAGCCTCTCCAAAGCGGCGTCAGTCAGATTCAACTGGGATGCCTTCTCAAGCCTGTTCTCCAGCCTCGTCTGCACCCTTGAGAGCCTGTTCAACGATATTCTGTCGCCGACAGCCCTAATGAAAACGTTGCCTTTGGAAAGCTTCTCCCTCAAAGCGAACAAAGCCTGCATCCTCTCGCCCTTCGGCATCCCCTTCAACTCGTCCTTCACAGCCTCTCGAACGTCCTTCAGCTTCGCCTCCCCGCTTCTCACATCGTCCACGAGGCCGGGGTTTGTTATGTTAGCTGCGGAAAGGATCTCCTGCAGCCTATCGGCGTTGTATTCAAGGCGGGTCTTGTTGATGTCATCCCTCAAGCCGCCCCTAAAGTCCTTCCTGATCTCCTTCAGCTTCTTTCTGAGACCGTCGACTTCACCAGGCTTAATGATCTCCCGCGACTTCTCCCTGAACTCCTTCGAAAGCTCTATGGCGTCGTTTTTCATGTCGACGAAATCCCGTGCACCCTCTTCGCCTGCCTTTGGCGTCTTCGAGCCGACCTCGTCCTTCAGCACCTGAAGCTCGCCTAAGATGCCCTCCAGCTCGCCAGTGTCAGCGCTGGAATTGCCGGCCTTTATGGAGGCTACCACCTCCCGCCCGGCCAATATGTTCCTCTCAATAGCAGCCTCAAGCTGCAGAAGCCTCACATTCGCCCCCAAACCGGTTGCAAAGGCAGCCGTCTCATTCGCGTCCGAATCATCCTGGGCAGCGGCCGAACATGCGGCCAAAAGCACCGCCGACAGGACAAGCAAACCGAATACCTTACGTTTCATAGTTCACCTCATAAATCCTCTGACTATAAATAGGCTGGAACACCATATATCGTTTTCGCCGGAAACAGCGGAAAAGGCCGGAACACCGGCGGAACAACACTATTTATATTTGTATTACATGTATTACATAAGGTGTTGTTATGCATACGAGTGTTAGGGGCGTGGACAAGCTGGTGTTCAAGCAATTCAAGGCAGAAGCCGTGAACGCCGGCCTTAACGTCGGAGCTGCCTTGACATTGGCGATGAAATATTGGCTTGATAAGCCGAAAAACCTCGAGAAGCTAAGCCTTCTAGACTATAAAGCGAAGGGTTGGGGTAAAGGGACTGAGAAGACAAGCCAGGAAATCGACAGGATATTATACGGTGAGTGACATGTCGGTATTCATCGACGCATGCGTCCTGATTTCCTTCGCAAACCCCGACGACACCTGCCACGCCAGAGCCAAGAAAATCATCGGAGAAATACTGGATTTAAAATTCGGCAAAGCGTACACTTCAGACTACGTATTCGACGAGACCGTCACGGTCATGCTGCAAAAGACGAAAGACGTTGCCATGACCACGGATTTCGGGGAGAAGATTCTCAAAGGCGAAGTCGAACTCTTGAAGGTCGACGAATCTGTCTTCAAAGACGCATGGAAAATATTCCGGCATCAACACGCCCCCGGACTGAGCTTCACGGACTGCACGAACCTGGCACTCATGGACACCTATAACATACGCCGTATCGCAACATTCGACCAGGCCTTCAAAAAAGCAAAAAACGCCGAAGTAATCTGCTAATCCTTCCTCGTTGAAAGCATGGTGCTCATCCCGTTCCTCGTCTTCGTCAGAAGACCCATCCTCTCAAGGCTGTCGACGTTCCTCGACACCGAAGACTTCGGCAGGCTCAACCTCTCGCATACCAACGCCTGATTCACAGGCTTCCCAGCCTCTTCGATGATTCTCATGATGTCCTTCTGCCGGTCCGAGAGAAGCTTCGGGTCGTAAGATATCCCCTCAGAAGCGGCCTGCCGCCTCCTCCAGGCAAAAACGGCGGCCGCAGCCAATATGACAGCCGCAACGCCAAGGATGAGGTAGTTGACGTTTCCGGCCTTCTCAGGCGGCTTCTCATCGGCGCCTATACTGTACTGTATGACCGCCTCAAACGGCTGGTTCTTCCCCACGCCCCTCACCACTATCCGCCCGTCCTCTGTGGTTATCCTGAACTGGCCCACAGTCTTCACATAGTTCACCTCGGCCTTCGGCGGGAGGCGAATCTCGAAGACGTAGTCTGAGAAGACGTCCTCACTGGGAAGTGTGAGGTTGAAAAGCCAGAAGCCGCCCCTCTTCGAAGTGTAAGCCTGCGATTCGGAAGCCTTCAGCAGGGGATGGTTCGCAGTCCCGGAAACGCTGGCCATACCTGTGCCGTCCACGTCAAACACCACGTCAGCGTAATACGGCTGGGCGGAGACGACAGAGGCCGCAAGCAACAAAACGACAATCGAGGCTCGCATATGGAAGTATTAACACCCCACGGTTTTTTAAGCTGTCTACACCCCCTAAGCCGCGGGTTTTCCGGCGGTATCCCCTCAGGGAAACCCCCACGCGTTGGACAACGGTGCAACCGCCACCGTCCTACTGGATGCGGTTCCTGTGAATGGGAAGGTCGTCCTGATGAAGCCGAAGCAGAAATCAGGCTGAAAGGCGCGGGAGCTTGGGTATTTATATCCAGTCGCCCATATTATTTTTAAAAATCCTTTTATTTCCAAAATGAAATTAAATGTCGAGTTTACGAGGCCGTCTGCTAGCGGGCAGGTTGTTATTCCGCAGTCTATCCGCAAGAGGATGAACATTTCCCCTGAGGACAGGTTTATGGTGGTCGGCGACAACGACACCATACTCTTCAAGAGGGTGAATCAGGCGGCTATTGTTGAGTCTTTTTCTGAGCTGTCATCTTCCCTTCAGAAGGGTGCCAAGGAAGTTGGCCTTACGCGGAAGGACGTAGCAGAAGCGATAAAGTGGGCTAGAGCCAAGAAATGAAAGTGAAGGCGGTGTTTGACACAAACATCCTGATATCAGGCCTGCTCTTCAAAGGCAACGAGTCTCAGCTTCTTGAGTTTGTGGAATCTGGAGGCATCGAACTTTTCATTTCCGCTGAATTGGCTGCGGAATTGGAGAATGTATTGGACTATCCAAGGATTGTAAAGGTACTCATACTGCGACAAAAAAACAAGGAAAAGTGTCTTCTCACGGTCGCCAACATAGCTTCGCTGGTGGAACCGCGTGTACGGGTTGATGTCACCGCCGACGGCAACGACAACCGAGTACTGGAATGCGCGGTGGAAGCCGGAGCCGAATATGTGGTTTCCGGCGACAGCCATCTACTAGACATCAAATCCTACAAAGGCGTCAGGGTGGTGTCTTCTAAGGAGATGTTGAGAATACTCGGCGTAAAATCAACATACCGCACCCTGAAGGGTGCGGTACGCAGCTGAGACCAAAGGTCTCAGGTGCGCGCCGGAGGCGTAGGCCTCCGCCGCGTGACTTGCATGGTCGCAGGAGAATTGGCTAGCATTCCTCTGTGACATGAATGTCACAGTATCCTGCTGACCATGCAATGACGCAGACGTCATCTCCTCCCGATATGATGCGGGTTAAGAAAAGTTTGAGGGTCTAAGCCCTTTTTTTACAGGTCAATCAGGCAAGCTGTGCGGGGAGTATGTAGTCGCCGTGTTTTTCCCTTGCTTTCTCAATCCTCTTCCTCTGGTCGTCCAACGCCTTGAACAGGGCCTTCGGTGCGTCAGGCACCCGTTCCCTGTATATGACTTCAATCCTGTCAATCTTTGCCAGAAGCTCCAGCGTGCGAATCTTGAACTGCTCCTCGTACTCGGCCTTCGAATAGTCCCTCCCGAGGACATACTTGAAGAGTCTCTCCAGGTCCTCATACCTTGGTATGAGGCCTACGGGGGTCTTAATGGCGTCGACGTCGCCGTGGACCCTAAGCTCCATCCACCTAACCCAAACACGCTTGTCGTCCTTGCCATTCAGGTATTTGCCGTCTCTGCCGCGGATGAAATAGTTGGTGCCGAATATCTTCGGAGGCCTCCTAGCCCGCTCCACAAAGTCTAGGTTGCATTTGACGTATCTTCCGATGGGGACTGACAGGAAGTCTATGTTGCTCATCGGGTTGAACGTCCTCACACCCTCCTGACCCAAAGTCGCCGCAGTAGTCTCAGACTCGATAGCCGCGCCCATCGTCAGGATGCCGTGGGCGAAATCCAAAGCCTCCATAACCGGCACATTGGTGTCGCTGTCGCGGCCGCCGTAAATGTATCCGCCGACTTCCACGCCTTTCGGGTCGTCTGCCAACCTGTCCTTGTTGTCTAGTTCGCCGATGCCGATTGTATAACGTGCGTTCTTGTGCGAAGGGGTTATCGCATTGCCTTCGGCGTCCTTCTTCCCAGGATACCATTCGCCGCTGTGGTTTCTCCCCTTCGGGGGGCAGTCGCCGTCCTTCCCAATCCAGTAGGGGGTGTTCGTCTCGTCGACCAACACGTTCGAGAATATGACCTCCCTCGGAGTGGTCAGCGCCTTGTAGATTGTGGGGTCGTCTCTCGAGTTCACGTCGGCGATTATGCCGAATAGCCCCGTCTCGACGTTTACTGCCCTGACCTTCCCCCTGACTACCCTAAGATACGCTATGTCGTCGCCGACGATAGTCTCACCCTTAATCATCGAAGTCGAAGTCTTCCCGCAAGCGGACGGATAGGCGCCCACAAAATATGTGACTCTCCTCTTCGGCCCGTGGACGCCCAAGACGAACATGTGCTCGCACAGCCACCCCTCCCTCGCGGCCCTCTGTATCGCGAACCTCATCGCAAGCTTCTTCAACCCGATGGTGTTCCCGCCGTACTGGGTGTTCGTCGTGTATACCGTCTCATCCTCGAGGTCTATGTACACCCGCCTCCTGTCGGTGTTCCTGCTCACCCCGTTTTCCAACACGCCGACGCTGTGGACGAACCTGAAAAACCCGGCCTTCTCCCCCAGCTTCTTGAACGTCCCATATCCAGGGCGGTAGAGGATGACCTCGTTGTGTGCGACATAGTATGAGTCCGTAATCTGGACGCAGGGAATCGAGAAGACGCTGTCCTTCGGCCCCAACGTGAAAAACAACACCAGCATCTCCCTGCCGACCATGCTGTCCTTCAAATAACCCAGAACCTCAGAGAGCCCCTCCTCCCGGGGCAGAGTCTTCAACTCGCCGAGGTCCCACCCATCGGGAACCAAAAGCCTCGTAGCCTTCGTATCCCTCCCCTGGTCAGTCAAACCGCCCCAGTGGGCTGTGTGGCCCTTCACTGCTAACAGAATCTCCTCACCGGTCTCCAAAGCCCTCCTGCGGATGTAATCCTCCTCAGCCTTAGAATGCCCGCAGACGAACACCCTGTCAGGGCTGCAGTGTTCTACGAACCTGGCTACAAACTCCTCGACCTCAGGATTCTTCAACGCGGCAAGCTTCCCGTAGCTTTTGCCGCACTTAGCCTTGAGAAGACTCGTATGGTCCATATCCCTAGACCTTAACCGCGTTCAAGACCCCGTCCTGCCCAGGCCGGCTTGTGACCTTCGCCTTGAAAGCCTGCCCGTCAGCGCCTTTGACGTCGATGACAGCGCCCTTGGTTATAATGTTCCTTCTCGTAAGGTCCCTGCTCGCAGGATTCTCAGAAACCCACGTAACCTCACACTTCACACACTTCCCATCAACCAAAACATTCGCGTACTTCGCCTTCACCAACTTGACCTTCACACCGCCGCCCCTGACCCGGACCTTCTTCCTAAAATCATCCCCTAACGAGGTGTCGCAGGCGGCCCTCCCCCTGAAACGCTTCTTCTTCTTATAAGCCCGCGTAACAACGCCGTGATACATAACAATCCTCTAATATTACCCCACCAACCTTTAAAAACCCCCCTACGCCGTTTTTATATACCTTGTCCAAATACTGTATAGCTATGACCGACCGGGTCCCGACAGGCATACCAGGCTTGGACGAAGCACTCTCAGGGGGCTTCCCCAGAGGAAGGACCCTACTCCTATCCGGCACGTGCGGCACAGGGAAAACCACCTTCGGGATACAGTACCTCTACAACGGCGCCATCAAACACAACGAGCCCGGCGTCCTCATCACCCTGGAACAGAACCGCGAAGAGATGAAAAAAGACATGCTGTCCCTCGGCATGGACCTCAAAAAACTCGAAGACGATAACAAACTCATCATAATCGACACCTCCCTCTCCCGCGTCGGAATCCGCGACTTCATCAACACGCCCACCTCAGCACCCACCGGCAGCTTCAGCCTACTCCCCGGCGAATTCAACATGGACAACATCGTCGCGCTCGCCATACAATCCGCAGAAAAAATCGACGCCAAACGGATAGTCATAGACAGCCTGCCAGCCCTCGACTACCTCATAAAAGACGCCCACGACATCAGACGCACGCTGATAACCATGGCCTACGAACTCAAAAACAAAAACCTGACAACACTCCTCCTAACCGAAGGCCACGACGAAGAAACCATAAGCACACACGGCGTGGAAGAATACATAGCAGACGGCGTAATCATCCTCAAAGCAAACGAGGCACTAGACACCCGCACAATCAAAATCAGAAAAATGCGAATAACCAAACACACACTAAAACCAATAACCTTCGAATTCGGCCCAAACGGAATACAAATAAAACAGGGAAAAGGGATATAAACGGCCGCTGAAACGTATTTTTATACTCCAACCTAATTAGGCTACGCCCAATGGCCGCCCAGGATGAGATACTAACGGTCTTAGAGGAGGATTTACTGCAACTAGAGGACATCCTAGCCTGCATGGTAGCCCAAAAAGGCCTACAAGGCATCGTCCCCACGATGTCAGACAAATTCAAAAACCAGGTCCTGCCCATCTGGGAGATACTGCAGAAGACAATGGACGAATTCTTCGAAACAATCAGACACTACGGCGAATTCGGCCTAGACAAAGTATACTTCGAACTAGGCCAATTCGACGTCATGTTCTTCATACTACCCGGCAGCGACAACGCCTTAGTCGCAATAGTCCCAGCCCTCGCCAACAGAGGCCTACTCGAGGTCGAACTGGAAAACGCCAGGCGAAGGATAGTCAAGATTCTGGAAAAAGGCTAATCCAACCCTTTTATACATGGTTTTCCAAGTCTAATATGCGTGGGTGGCTGAATGACCTAAAATGACAATATTCACCGCCTCCCTGTTGCCGGGATTTGCGAACAATCTCCTGCTTCTCGTAGCATATCTATTGCTCGGCATAGCAGTCAAATACATAGACCAAGCGTTCGACTATCGCGTATTCAACAAAAAGATAGCGACAGCCATCGCCTTTCCAACAGCTGCGGTCATGGGTTACCTGGTGGTCCGAGATCCATACTCGGCATCCATATTTCTGGCAGTCGCGTTGGGAGTCGCAGTCGCCAACAAAATAGACAACATCGCCTTCAGAATTGGTATCGGAACACTGATACTCATCCCAGTGTTCTTCAGCGAATACGTCACACTTCTATGGCTTCCCTTCGGCGTACTCTTCCTCGGAGCAGTCGTAGACGAATTCGGCAACGACTGGAGCGACCGCCACAGCAAAGAAAAACTGAAACACCACGTGCAGAAAAAACCGTTCAAACAAACAGACCAGCAAATAATCGCCTCATATTTCTTCAGCCACAGAAGCACAATGAAAATACTCCTGCTCATCCTGGCCCTGACAAACCACATGCCCCCAGTCTACTTCGTCGCATTCCTCCTCTTCGACTTCGGATACGGCTTAACAGAAAAAATAAGCTTCAGAATACGCCCCGCCCGCCTCAGAAACCCGCGAAACCACCACAAAACACCCGTGAAAACCCCCCTTGAGGCCGAAGCCCCGGCAACCCCCATGGAAGCCGCCACCGCCACAACATAAAAACAAACATACGCCCAAAATACCTCAATAAATAGAGTACCCGGTTATGGTACGTATTTATATGTGTGTAATCTATTGTTTATAGACAATGAAGATGCGGAGGCCGATTACGCAGATATTATCTACGGCTTATGATGTGGAGCGCAGGGAGGTGGTGGTAACAGACGCTATGTGTGCGGAGTTCACAAGAGAGGGCGGGGAGATTACGGATTTCGCATTGGTTTATTACACCGTAATAGGGGGCGTGGAACATCAAATTTTGCGATATGACTGCGCACATGGTTCTGCGCACAAAGATGTGTTCTACGTTAAGCCGCCGCAGAAGCAGAAGCTGCCTGGCCTGTCGCTGAAGACGCTTTTCACGATGGGTTTTGAGGACATAGAGAAAAACTGGCGGGTCTATAAAGAAAAATACCTTAAACTGGGTATGGGAGGTGACAGATGATGAATACAAAAAAACTTGGAAGGCAGAATAAGGCTCGGGTGAGGATAGGCACATTGGAGGACATGCGCGACACGGTGAACAGCATATTCGACGACCCACGTAAACTGGATGAAATACCTGAGGATGGCGTCATAATCGTTCCACCGCAGATAATCCCAAAACTGCTGAGCAAGGAGAGGCTTCGCCTGCTTCGGGAGATACGGAGGGACGACTATACAATAACACAGCTGGCAGCCAATCTTAAACGCAAAAGAGAGCATGTAAGCCGAGACCTAAGCATGCTGCAGCAATATGGGTTCGTGGAAATACGCAGGCACGGCAGAGAAGCATACCCCACAGCCCACAAACAACTAACACTCACAGTCTAAACCACCTATTTATCCCACCACTGCACATCAGATAATCATGAACGGGGAGGTGAGGACAACCCTAAATCCAACATCCAAAACACCGACCACCCCCAACCCAGAAACTAAACCCAGCTCTAAACCAGAGTTCAACATAAAGCAGCCTGATGGCTGCTTTATGGCAAGCAGAGTCAACGAAAAAGACAAACAAGAACCAAACCCTAAACCCGACTCTGCTTTCAAGGCCGCAGTCGGAATGAGCCGAAAATGGGGCGCCTGGGAAGCAGGCTGGGAAGTATTGGATGACCTAAAGCAAATGTAACCTTTTTATTAACAACTGTTGCTAATTTGTTAACATTATGGAAAAGCTCTTCGGGTCGCGCTCTAGGGTGAGAATACTTGAGTTGCTACTATTCAGCGAACCACTCCACCTCCGAGAAATTGCTCGAAGAACCAAGGTAGCCCCACCACAGGCGGGGAGGGAGCTGAATAACCTTGTAGGGCTGGGTTTGGCGAAAAAAACAAGAAAAGGTAATCTGAGCCTCTACAGGGTAAACAAGCAATCCCCCATCTACAATGAACTCAGAAGGATTTTCCTAAAGACCATCAGTATCGGGAAGCTGCTGGCAGACAACATAAGGGATACCGGCGACATAAGATTCGCATTAATGTACGGAAGCTTTGCAGCGGGAGATGAACGAGAAGGCAGCGACATCGACCTCCTAATCATAGGCGGCGTCGACGAGAATAAACTGCTGACCACTCTGAGGAAAATCGAGGATAAAACAGGCAGGGAAGCGAACTACATACTCTGGACCGAGAAGGAATTCAACGAGAACTGCGTTAAAAAACACCACCTACTAATGGATATCATAAAAAAACCGATAATCGGATTAATAGGCAGCCAAGATGAGTTTAGACGACTTGTTAAGGGAGGGGGCAGTCGAAAGGGTTGACGCAAACCGGAAACATGCCGAAGACACGCTAAGGCTTGCACAACGGGACATAAAGGTTGCAGGAGACAACCTCCGGGACGGCAACTACGACTGGGTCTTGGCAATCTCCTACAACGCCATGCTATCCGCGGCACGCGCCCTGATGACTAGCCAAGGCTACCGGCCCTCAGGCGAATCAAAACACGTCTCAGTCGTCAGATTCATCGAAGAAACACTCGGCGGCGGCCACGAAAACATGGTGCTGACGCTGGACAGGCTGAGGAAACGAAGACACAAAGTAGTCTATGACATCCCAGACACGGTCTCGGAAAACGAAGCCAGACAGTCACTCAAAACAGCGGAAGAATTCATGAAAAAAATCAGGGAAAAAATACAATGATCAACGGCGAATATAACGAACAAATACCCCTCCAAGTCAAAAACGACACCAAACCCCAAACCCAGGAGAAACCCCCATTCAAGGCCGCAGTCGGCCTCAGCCGAAAATGGGACGCCCGCGAAGCAGGCCGCGAAATCGCCATCAACACCTTAAACAAACTCGGAAAAGACATAAAACCAAACTTCTTCCTCCTATTCAGCACAATACACTACGAAAAACACGGCGGATTCAAAGAATTCCTCGCAGGAGTATGGGACATACTACCGGCCGGCACACCACTAATCGGAGGAACCGTGGCCGGCTTCATCAACCCAGAAGGCTGCTACACAAGAGGAGCCACGGCCCTGGCCGTAAACTACCCAAACATGGACGTAGCCGCCGGAATAGGCCACAACACAAAAAGAAACCCACAAAAAGCAGCAAAAGAATGCGCACAAATGCTAAATCTCCAATTAAAGAAATCACAGCTTCTCTGCACAAATAGCTATATCTTTTCATTAATCTCTGGCGGAATCGTCCCCCAATACCCTGGTATTGGCCAAAAAAGAGTTCTAAGTGAAAAAAATATTACGGGAAAACTAACGATTATTTTTTCAGATTTTTTCCTAAAAACTCTTCAAAAAGGAGTTGGTAGAGAAGAAGAAGTATTAGAGGAACTAACTAAACAATTTCCACAATCTTACATCTTGAGCGGTTCCTCAATGGACAATGGAAAGGCGTTACGTAATTATCAATTCTTTCAATATCAAGTTCTAACAAATTGTATTGTTTCACTAGCTATCAAAACGAACCTCAATATGGATATTTATGGCGTTTTTAATCTAAAGGAACGGGCTTTAC